>OGJK01002862.1_pt1 | contig 12517 bp, 9 predicted proteins | sample 1571961 | NCBI WGS metagenome assembly OGJK01 (sample SAMEA2582120, study PRJEB24529) | metagenome | biome: Human gut stool | place: China | collected 2011 | reverse complement strand
AATCCAGCCAGCTACAGGGTCGTTCGCACGAAATCTTATTTATTCAACAAAGCCCATCATCAGCTTCCGATTTTTTCTGGTAGCCATCATAAGCTTTTTTACCGCCAAACGCCGTTGCCGCTGCCGCGACGCCCAGAATAATGAATGGTAATGCCATAGATAATAATCTCCTGTGCAATAAGTCGTTGTTACCCGCTACGCATCACATTCCTGAACAGGAACAGAGTCACGATCGACAGTGATGTAGTTATGCAGTAAGTTGATGACCGTTTTTTTCAACCATTCTGGTTCCAGAATTTCTATATTCGGTAACCAGAATAGAATTAGTGGAATAATTTGATTCTGATGTGCTGCCTTGCAAAGCAAAGTCACACCATCATTCTCTTCGCGAACCAATTCTTGCTGAGGCAGTAAGTCTCGTCTTGCGAAGTAGCCAGCAATACTGTGTTTAATACGCACCCGCACCTCAAACGTCTCTTCACTCACCCAAGGATCGCGATGCTCATCAATTAATGACAGTGTGGGGGTGTCTACAGCAAAATGCTCTTTCCGGATATCCAACCACCGAATTTTACCTAACGAAAAAGATTTTAGTTTTCCGTCCTCAGTCGCCTGCAAATACCAAATATTTTTCTGGTTAACTAATTTATAAGGATGAACAGTGCGCGTTTTGTCTTTATATAAAATATGACAGACGCTGTTTTTCTGGATCGCTTTTTCTAATAAGTTAAAATACTTTCGCAAATCATTTCTGACTGAATGTTCAGGGCGACCAAACTGAACTCTAACATGCTGTTCTGCAGCTCTTTTCTCTAAGCTAAGCGAAAAATCCTCATCTCTGTCAGGAAAAACCGCGTCGGCGTCCAGCAACTTAGCCAGTGGGTAATGAAGAGCATCGTAGCGATTATTCTGAGCTCGAATAGGTATCAATCGATACTCTCCACCACCACACCCCTCTATAAATGAGGAAAGCATATTAAGATCACGATAGACCGTTCGTTCAGTAATATTAAATTTCCTCATCAACTGATAGCGATTCACAGCGCCACAAGTTTGTAGTTCTATCAGAATATCGACTAAACGTCCCGCTGAGCAACTCCTTGCTGAATCGGCCATAAGCACCTACTTTTCTGTTTCCCTGACATGGATTATATGTGAAATGCTGACATAGGTTGTCAGTTCATCGGCAGGTTTGCCAACTTTTTTAGGGATACTGGCAATTTTTTTTATCGTTAACAACATTAGATCGTTTTAGATATACGGATGGTGTTAAGTGGACTGACTGGACTGACCCCACGCCCGTAGACAAATTCTGTCCTCACGATGAGGCCTGTTCGAAGGCCTCCGGACTGAGGCCGCCGAGGTGACTGTGGCGCCGGGCCCGGTTGTAGAACACTTCAATGTAATCGAAGATATCCGCCCGGGCTAGATCCCGGGTTTTGTATATTCTCTTCCTGATGCGCTCTTTTTTCAGTGAACTGAAGAACGATTCGGCCACCGCATTATCCCAGCAGTTGCCACGCCGGCTCATGCTCGGGACCAGGTTATTAGCCCGGCAGAAGCGCTGCCAGTCGTCACTGCCGTACTGGCTTCCCTGGTCTGAGTGCACGATGACCTCGCCGTCGGGTTTACGTCGCCAGACCGCCATCATCAGTGCATCCAACGCCAGTTCGCGTGAGAGAGTGGGCTTCATCGACCAGCCCACCACGTTACGGGCGAAGAGATCGATAACCACCGCCAGATACAGCCAGCCCTGCCAGGTGCGGATATAAGTAATGTCGGTGACCCAGACCTGATTGGCCCGGACAACAGTAAACTGCCGCTGCACGCGATTAGGGGCAACCACTGAAGGTCTGCCAGCGATACGACGCGGCGCTTTATAGCCGCGCACGGCTTTAATCCGGTTCAGTTGCATAATACGGCCCACCCGGTTTTTACCGCAGGTTTCCCCGATTTCGTTCAGGTCGCCATGAACCCGCCGGTAACCGTATACGCCTCCGCTCAGTGAATAGGAGTCACGGATAAGCGTCAGCAGACGCTGATTATCTTTATCACGTGCCGAGACCGGGTTATGCAGCCACGCGTAGAACCCGGCCCGGGCGACATCCAGTACCCGACACATTGTCATCACACCCCATACAGTGCGGTGCTCATTGATAAAGCGGTACTTCAGTCGGGCTCCCTTGCAAAGTACCGCGCGGCCTTTTTCAGGATATCCCGTTCTTCTTCGGTGCGTTTTAGCTGCGCCCGGAGTTTCAGGATCTCGCTTTTGGCTTCCAGTAAATCCCGGGCATGCTGCTCGCTGTTATCCGGTTTGATAGCCCGTAGCCACTTGTAGAGGCTGTGGGCAGAAACGCCCAGACGGTCAGATACTTCGGCAACGGAATAACCGCGTTCCGTTATCTGTCGGACGGCTTCTTCCTTAAATTCAGGTGTAAATCGTGGTGTGCCCATATGCTCCCCCTATACTCAAACTATAGGGCAGGATCGTCTACCGAGGTGGGGTCAGTCCATCAACGGCTCGGAAGTGTCTAAATTATCCGTGGCGATTCACTTTTCAGGATTCATGCTATTTCTCCGTCATGTCAACAACCATACTTAAAATATAACCGCATGAGTGAGCGACATTTAGACTCAATCTGCTGACTCAATTTTTCAATTATTTTTATGTAACTAAAAGTGAGCTGTCAGCCAGATGAACTGACAGCCCGATATAAAAACGAAAACAACTAACCGCTTATGACTTCCATTAATTTCGAGTAACTCGTTACAACATCATATTTGACGTTTTCACTCGTTATCTCTGCATTAATTTTTTCAAAGAATTTCCTAGCACATTCAATCTTGCGATCTTCTATGCCACGCAATTCAAGCGAAGACATCGTTCCTTTAGTCTCTGCAATAAAGTAAATGTGTTTAACACTTCCTTCTTTGAAAGAAATCGCCCAATCAGGGTTGTAGTCGCCAACAGGCGTCGGTATCAGAAAACCACGAGGCAGTTTTGCATAAACCACGACTTCTTTGCTTGTATCAAGCTCGGTAACAAAGTCCCGTTCAATGCCTTGTGAATCAACGACAACATAATCATAAATATGCTTATTAACGCCACTAACGGCTTTTGTCATATCAGTGATTTTTTGCTCTGCCGTGAATATATCAACATCATAAGATTCGTTCGTTGGATCATATGATAGCTTCTCGATGATCACAGATGCCTTTTGCTCTTTCACAAGGCGTGAAGCCTCAGCGAGAAAATGCTCAGGGTTCTGCTTAAATTGTGCAAATACTACAGGTTCTATACCCATCAGTATTTCGGCGACTGTTTTGCGAGTCAGCACACAATTTTCAGCCAACTTACCAACCAAGTCATAACGAACAGCAGAATGAATGCTCGATTGATGAGTTTCAGTCTCAGTGTTTTTCACCTTGAAACTTTGTCCAGCTTTGAGTTGTTCGTCGGTAATGCCATCCAATTGAACACCATCTTGAATCGTGTACTGAAGAGGCGTTACCTTAAGCTCTTTATTGAGTACCCGAATACAATTTTTAATCAACTCAGACGAATCAAAATCAACCTTATAAACCGCTTTGCGATTGATTTTGTGCCAAAGCTCCTGAAACTCTTTCTTATCAAAATTAGCATTCAACGGATTGTTTTTAGGTTTACGATCATCACCAACACCTGGCAATTGCGCTTCACTATAAACACCGTCAATCAGGGTCAATATTTGCTCGCGGTAAGGCTCTAACTCAGCAGGCATTGGCGCTAACTGTCCACTAGCCTTAGCCTGGTGGAATGATGGCGCAATTGAATCGTCAACGTCATTGGTATAATCATTTTTAAGCAAATACTTATAAATTTGCTTAGCCATGACAGGTGTTACTTCTACAGGTCCATCAGCTGTTGTAATTGTCTTACCCGTAAAATAAGCTTCATCTGCTTTTCTAGGTCTCGCTGAGAGAGACTCGCTGATCTCTTTTTGCAGATTCGTGACAAAGTCTTTATAGCTTTCACTTGCAATCACCGACAAAACATTAATTTCATGCACAGTTGCCGGATGGTCTTGTCTGTCACCATGTTTATTGACGGCCAGACGTAAACCACGCCCAACTTCTTGACGACGAGAGATAGTGTTGTCGCTGTGTTTTAACATACACATGACAAATACGTTTGGATTATCCCACCCCTCGCGCAAGGCCGAATGTGAAAAGATAAACCGAGTAGGCTCTTCAAACGAAAGTAACTTTTCCTTATCTTTTAGAATCAAATCATAAGCATCTACATCGTCAGATAGCCCGGCATCTTCACCACGGACTTTAAAGCCGGGGTTCTGAAGACGATTTGATTTCTTATCAATTGAGAAGTAACCATTATGCGTTCTGGAGCCTTCAATGGCCGATAGATAGGCTTTATAGGCATCAGTCTGCTCACTCGGTAAAAGAGTCAACTCATCAAGATATTCCTGTACAAGCAAGGAGTACTCTTCTTCAAAAACGCGAGCATAATCACCTTTTTCATCGGCTTGAGAGTAGTCCCTATACTTTGCGACTTCGTCAATAAAAAAGAGAGAGAGAACCTTTATACCCTGGTTAAAAAGTGTTTTTTCTTTTTCAAGGTGCGCTTTAATTGTCTCGCGGATCTGTATTCGGCGAATGGTCTCTTCGGTCACGTCTCCCGTCGCATCGCCCGTGGTTAAAACATGGCCATTTTTGAATTCAACCGTGTCGTTAATCGCGTTGACATCAGTAACCACAAAGTCACGGTACTGGTCCAGACCATTGCTAAGATCAAAAAGATTATCGCCCTTAGTAACCTTCTTGGGTATGCGTTTAATACCATTTTGTTGTTTAACTTCGATCTCAATGCGAGCCACTGGCATTTTTTTCGAGATCTCGATGGATTCCAAATATAGATAGGCTGTCGTTCCCGCCAAGCCTTTTACTGAAATACCACGAACGGCAATTTTCTTAACCAGCTTATTGTTATAAGCGTCAAGCGCATCCAGGCGATGCACTTTATTATGTGTTGTCTTATGCGTGGCCGAATATCGAAGTACCATCAGTGGTTTGAATTTGGCTAAGGCATCTAATGTCTTCTTGCCTTCCATCTTTTGTGGCTCATCCAAAATCAGGATTGGACGGTTTGCACTAATAACATCAATAGGACGCCTAGACTGAAAGTCATCCAACTCTTCATAAATACGTCTATTGTCTTTTCCTGAAGCATTAAAGGCTTGAATATTAATGACCATCACATTGATGCCACTGTCAGAAGAAAAACTCTCTAACTGGTGCAATTGTTTCGAGTTATAGATAAAGAACCGGGCCTTTTTACCGTCGTAATTCTGAGCAAAATGCTCACCTGTGATTTGCAGCGACTTGTAAACACCTTCACGAATGGCGATGCTAGGCACAACGATAATAAATTTGCTCCAGCCATAGCGCTTATTCATCTCAAAGATGGTTTTGATGTAGCAATATGTCTTACCAGTACCGGTTTCCATTTCAACATCGAGATTAATCTTAGCGCTAGCATTGCTGACTAACGCTTCTGAAACAGGGAGGTTCTGTCTACTTTGAACACCATGAATATTTTGCAATAACTGCGATTCAGTGATCGCGAGTTCTGCATTTTTAAAACCGTCTTGGTCGCTCATATCCCAACCAGCATTGCCAAACTTATCCTTGGCAACGCCAGGGTCGATTCGGTAGGTAACGCCGGATGTGTTAGGTTGCCCCGCAAAGCAGTCAACAACCGACTCTACGGCAACAGTTTGATAAGGTTGGACTTTGAACTTAAGTTTCATTGCGCACCTCCATGTACGCAACACTTCGGGCACACCTTGTCTGCGACAAGGCTGTGTGCAAATTTTAATCCGGTAAAATTTGTCATGATCCCTCCTTATATCGCTTTAACTTCAGTATGTGGCGACACTTGCTTGAAAATCTGCTCAGCATTGATTTTTACTGCATCAGACTCAAAGCCGTCATCACGGAACACTACGCGAAGTGGCTCTTTTGTGGCTAACTCTTTAATCAAAGCTTCATTTATGCGCAGATCAAAACAGGCCACCAGTGCATCATCATCGACAAAGAATACCGATTTACCTTGAATCGTTTCTTTTCTAATTGGCAAGGTTAAATCGACGCCCCAATCAAGTAGAACCTGGAAAAGTAAATCTTCATCAGTGCGGTCTGCTTTAATATTATCTACCAATAAGTCTAACGAACCCTGAGTAACTTGATCTGGAGAGTAGTACACATCCGCCATGTTGGAGGTATCTACTTTGAGAACTCGGAATCCAATATCGAAATCTTCGGTATACTTTTGCCCCGAAAGTCGAATACGTTCTTTTGCAATTTCACTAATTGTTTGTGGTAGGCCTTTATTTTTCAAATAATTGATAGCGTTCTGCGTGACTTTCTTAGCAGAACCTTTAGCCGTTTTTAACATTTCTTTCAGATCTTCTGGAAGCTGCACTAGGATACACGAACAATTACTGCCAGTTTCTTTATTGAGTTCAAAAACAGCATGTATCGTCGATGCAGAACCTGCAAAGAAATCAAGGACTATATCTTTTTCTGATACACCAATTGCTTTAAATAAATCTTTTAATAAAATTTCATCTTTAGGGTTTGTAAAAACTTTATCACCGAAAAGGGTTTGCAGCCTTTTAGAAGCGCTGCGACCATCAACGAAGCGCATGCTCGTAAGGCTCTGATATTCAGTATCTTTTAGATACGTTTTATTGTTTGGAACAGTTTTATGATCCTTTCCAAAGTGCACTCGATTATCAGCTATTCTTTCAATTAACGTTGATTCTGGATAGCGCCATCCTGTAGAAGGCATTTTGCATGGTTTGTTAGTCACAGGATGGATGACGTCATAAACATACTGACCATCGTTTGGGCCTGAAATATTATCTGGGAAATATACACCGCGCTCGTCCATCCAGCTATAATGTTTACTTGATGAAATTGGATTGGATGCAGGGAAACTCCTATACCATTCAAGCGCATCTGCATGTATTGCATCCCAGTCATTGCCATGTTTGCGTTTAAAACCATCAAACGCTTGATAAATTTGGTCTAGGCCTTCTTTTTTCTCAACCCAATCCCCCTTATTGTTTTGCTTTGATTTAACAAATATAACAAGGTATTCGTGTTGTATTGAGACATATTTCTGGTCATTTTTACTACTATTTTTCCAGACTATTTCGCCACAAAAGTTTTCATCGCCAAATATAAGACCACCTAATTTCACTATGTTGCTGTGTTCATTCTCATCAATTGAGATAATCACAGCTCCTTCATCACTTAGTAGATTACGAGCCAATTTCAAACGTGAGTACATCATGCTTAGCCAATCCGAGTGAAATCTGCCATTAGCTTCTGTATTCGCTACTAATTTATTACCATCACTATCTTTCTGGTTGGACTTTATTAAGAAGCTCTCTGCATTTTCAGAAAAATCGTCTTCATATATAAAGTCATTACCGGTGTTATAAGGTGGATCAATATATATTAATTTGACTTTTCCAATATATGCCTCTTGTAGCAGTTTCAATGCATCAAGGTTATCGCCTTCAATAAAGAGGTTTTTAGTGGTGTCAAAATTGACACTTTCTTCTCGACAAGGTCTTAAGGTTTTGGCAATAGGTGCATTCGCTGTTAGTAGTGCTTCTCGCTTACCGGGCCAGTTCAGCTGATAGCGCTCTTGCGGGCCTTCAACGATTGAATTTGATAGCTCTTGTTTAAGTTGGTCAAAATCAATGACTAACTTTAGCTCTCCGTTAGCTCCTCTTGATTCCGTCACACAGTTCGGAAACAACGCCTGAATTTTCTCTATGTTTTGCTGCGTCATGTCGGGGCTGTGCATCTTTAATTTGTCCATGTGTTCACCTTTTGCGTGATGCCTTGCATAAAAAGCATGTGGCACTATTTAACTGATTGAAATTGTTTATTCTTTATGCGAGTAACTCTTGAAGCTCGCACCTTAAATTCTTTAACTGCTTATTGAGCTCAACCTTGCGGTTAAACTGTTTCTCGGCATGAACCTTCTTCTTATATTGCGAGATTTGCTTTTCCAATGCCTGAATTGCCTCCAGGCGTTGAATAGCCTCTTCTATACTCTCAGCGGCTCGTTGGGGTATGGGTAACAAGCGAGTAAGAAGCTTTTGATACAGCTCCGCCATATCGATAGCGGTAGGCAAACCCAAAACTTCTGAAGTCACTGCTAATGAATCACTTGAATAGAAGGTTTCTGAACGTAAATAGCGGCTACAAAACCATTTTGACTGATCATTTTCTGCCTTACGCTTATAGCAAGCAACGTAGTGGCCTTGCTCACCGCGAGCTTCCCATACCTCAAATAGAATGGGAAAAGGTATCGCCAAATCAATGGCTTTTAGTACGCTGTCGTCTATCGAGTCACCTTTAAGCTTCACACTGAAAACCTGTATTTCACTGACCTCACTGGTTTGAGGAATATTCAGCGTGCTAGGCGATAGCTTGTAAGCCCAAAGGATTTGCTCTACTTGCTCTACAAAAAGTGACTTCAACCCAGTGCTTGCCGCGCTGTGCTCATATATTTTGTTCTTAGGCACGACTCGACCGAACTTTGCGTTGTCAGGAAATATCCAAGGTGAGTTCATAAACTAGCTAACCTCATCCTGAGCACTATTTTCCATCAGGTGCTTTTGCTGGATCACAATAAATGCCAGCAATTCAAAGTCATCAAGCCCGGCAAATGTATTCACTAAAGCTGAGGTAGCGCCACCATTGAACAAACTATCAATATCTTTTTCTTCCTTAACTTCAACCATGCTTTTTATGGCATCTGTTAGAAGGTGAGAGTAACACTGCATATCTCGACCGTCTTGCGTTAAGCGATTAAATAAAGCACAAATCTCACTGAGCGGTGCTGTTTGACCTTTACAGCTACTTCGGATTAAATCTAATAGTCTCTTTACCTCAAAATGATTAGCGACGATGTCCCCTTCATTCGATACATAGACAAGGTAATAAGGGTGGAGCCTGTTTTGCAGATCTCTATCGATACTGTTATTAACGTTTTTCAGCGCAAACACCACGCCAGGCAATAACCCTAATTCTGGCTTAGCCTCAACCACCGCATGCATGCCGCTTGGTGCATTTCTTGGTTCGCCGTAGAGTTTCATTAGATTTAGCAGGTCCATTCGAAATTCGTTTAGACCTAGATCGGTGATAGAAACCCCCGTTTTTAAATCTTCAAGCTCGATGACTTCTTCTTGTAGTTTCTTTAACTGCTCTTTACGGTACGACACATCATTCGCTTGACAACTTAGAACGTTGTCATCACCGGTCGCTGTTACGTCAACAATCGTCATTCGACTTTCAACACGTTCTTTTAAGTTGATGTACTCATCCAGCGATATATCAGGCCAGTAGTTAACTAACTGAATACATTTATTCGCCGAGCCAATACGGTCAACACGCCCAAAGCGCTGAACAATCCGAACTGGATTCCAATGAATATCAAAGTTAATTAAGTAATCGCAATCCTGTAAGTTCTGCCCTTCAGAGATACAGTCTGTAGCAATCAACAAATCGATTTCAGCGGGTTCGTCAGGTAATACACTGGCTTTCGATTTGGAAACTGGAGAAAACAAGGTGAGCACTTCTTGTGTGTCGTAACCTTTTCGTCCGGTTTTTAAGGTGGTCTTAGGTAAACTGGCACCACCAGTGATCATCGCAGTATGGATTCTATGCTCGCTTAACATCACAGGTGACAACTGCTCGTACAGATACTGAGCGGTGTCAGCAAACGCCGTGAACACGATGATTTTCCGGTTTCCAGGATTTATCGGATTATTTATTTTTGCAGCAATATGTGATTTCAGATGCTGCAACTTAGCATCTTCTTCTGGCTTAATTTTGCTAACAGAATCTAGTAACCCTTTGATCAGCTCCAAATCGCCATCTAAATCCTGCTGCCAGGATGGAAGATCCATATCCATTAGCTTAATTTTGATTTTGTTACCGATTTCCATATCGTGATAAGAAGGCATATCGTCTTCATCTGCTTCAATAGACTCTAGCGCTTCAACGAGACTGCTCACTTCGGTTTGCCCGTCTCGCTTATAGAATTCGTCGATAATACCTAGAACACGAACATGGTTATCATGGAGAGATTGCAAGGTGCTTCTGAACGAGTATACGGAGCTCTCAAGACGCTTTAGGAGGTTCGTTGTCATCAATGCAACCAAACTTTTTTCACGGTCGCTTTGCTTTAACTTACCTTTTCCGCCTTCAACTTCCGTGTCATACATCTCCTCATATTTCTTCAATCTACTCGGGAGGATATAACTCACTGGCGCATAAACAGATAGTTTGAGTAGCTTAAGCTGTTCAAAGATCTCATTCAGGCTAACTACATCCGAACGAGTAGTAAGCGGACAATGAAACGAGATTGGCTTGTTACGTTCAGGGAAATGGCCAATATCTGTTGTGTCGTAGAATGTTGTGATGTGCTTTCGTGAGCGAGCGATAGTGACGCTATCAAGCAGTTCAAAAAAGTCGAAATCTAAGGCATCGAGTATGGCTTTAGCTGTTCGCGTCTCTGGGTCGAGTTTGGACCAAGCGTTAAATGCGGCTTGTGCTTGGTTGAAGATCTGTTCTACGCTTTTTGTGGTTTTAAGATGCTTTGTGAGATTGCTCGACTCGCCTTCATAAGCTAACGCAAGCTGGTTTCTCAGGTCAGTAAATCTATTATTCACTGGTGTCGCTGATAGCATCAGGACTTTGGTTTTCACGCCAGCCCGAATAACTTTATTCATCAGTTTCTGATATCGGGTTTCTCGATCTTTCACTGCATCGTTATTTCTAAAGTTATGCGACTCATCAATGACGACCAAGTCATAGTTACCCCAGTTTATTCTATTCAACGGAGTACCGAAGGATTCGCCAGAGATTCGGCTCAAATCTGTGTGACACAAAACATCGTAACTAAAACGGTCTTTAGCAAAGATATTTGTCTTTAAGTTTCGATTAAAGTTGAGCCAGTTATCTGCCAATTTTTTCGGACACAGTAGAAGTACGGACTTGTTCCTGAGCTCGTAATACTTGATGACAGCTAACGCTGTAAATGTTTTACCAAGACCAACACTATCAGCCAGAATGCAGCCGTTATAGGTCTCTAACTTATTGATAATCCCAGTCGCGGCATCTTTTTGGTAGTTGAATAACTTGTTCCAAATCAAGGTGTCCTGATAGCCGGTTCGATCATTTGGTAATACATCCTCTGTAATATCATCAAGGAACTCATTAAAAATGTTATACAAAATAATGAAATAGACTTTCTCAGGCGAGTTTTCCTGGTAGACAGACTCTATATGCTCGCAAATTGTTTTAGTAACATCTTGAAGCTTCGCAGGGTCTTTCCAAATTTGGTCGAATAACTGTAAGTACTGGGCTGTGAAATTTGGCTCATCGATTTTTTGCACAAAATTCGAAATAGCATTTCCTCGCTGATACCCTAGATCAACCGCCGTAAACCCGCTAACCGGAGCAAAAACTGCACTCATTGTCTCTGTTTGCTGTCTAGGTGCTTCCGTCACAACAAACGACTGCATTGGAGAATCAGTTTTGTTTGATTTGAATGTCGCTTTCTTTCTGATCCAGTTTGCACACTCTTTGGCGATCGCCTTTTGAGTGAGCTTGTTCTTTAACTGTATTTCAAAGTCAGTTCCGTAAAGGCTGCGTTCACGCCCTGCTTTGGGAATAAAGAACTCTCGTTTTTCTTTTTTGAATTTATCGGTAACTTCATCTGCGACAAAAGTAGGTGATGTGAAGATGAACTCAAGTGAGTCTATCTTCGCTAACTCCTTTTTGAGAGCCTCATACGCATAAATAGAAAAGCAAGACGCAGCAATCTTTAACTTTGTATTCGGTGTCAGCGTCTGTTGAAGCTCGTCACCTAATAGGTTGTTAAGGTTATCGATTATTTTCATCAAAATTTATTCCCTGCGCCAAGTTCGTTTTTGTGCATTAGTTACCAAGTTCTTTTTCAATCCCTGGAGCTAGCATGATGTTTTTAACTCCATAAAGTGTTGCTCTGTTCTTTAAGTACAATTGAGCTCCACCATCTTGGAGTGTGGCGTTGGTAGAACAATCCACATTCCATTGTCTGAGTAAGTAGCCTGCCGAGGCCGCTCTAATCTCAACCTTTAGAGCGCCCCCCGTCATGCCATAGTCTAGCTCAATCGCTTCGCTGTGCTCAATACGAGGATGCGGCACTAACTCTAGCTCTACAAAGCGATTCCATTGCCGGTCTTGGGGTTCGAGTGAAGTGGCACACTGAATTTGGCCACCTGAACAGAGGTGATATGCTCACCTCAGAACAACACAGGTGCTCCAATGAAAAAAAGAAATTTTAGCGCAGAGTTTAAACGCGAATCCGCTCAACTGGTTGTTGACCAGAAATACACGGTGGCAGATGCCGCCAAAGCTATGGATGTTGGCCTTTCCACAATGACAA
>OGJK01002842.1_pt1 | contig 12598 bp, 8 predicted proteins | sample 1571961 | NCBI WGS metagenome assembly OGJK01 (sample SAMEA2582120, study PRJEB24529) | metagenome | biome: Human gut stool | place: China | collected 2011 | reverse complement strand
CAGCAGGCGGTTACCGTTGGTGAGATAGTTTTCAGCCCGCGTGCCAATCGGGTTTTCCAGCAATGCCACGCAGTGAAGCCCAAGTTTTGCCGCCACGGCCGCCGTCTGGCGAACGTGGTTGGACTGGATAGCCCCGGCAGTAATGAGCGTATCCGCGCCTTCGCGCAGGGCGTCCGCCGCCAGAAACTCCAGCTTGCGCAGCTTGTTGCCCCCCATCGCCATGGGCGTCACGTCATCACGCTTAATAAAAATATCGCGCCCTAAATAATCAGAAAATCGCGGGAGATACTCCAGCGGCGTCGGCGCGCCGATGAACTCCAGGCGGGGAAAGCGCGTTAAATTCTGTAGTGACATGGATGCTCCGGTAACTCAGACAAAATGTGATATTTTTCATTATGCACGCAGACGCGTAAGAAATAAAAAAGGCGCTTTTAAAAGCGCCTTTTTTTACGTCAGAAACTTATTTCGTGACGTCTGCCCCGAACCACTTCTCGGAAAGCGCCTTCAGGCTACCGTCTTTTTGCATGTCAGCAATCGCGGAATCAATCGCTTTCACCAGGTCTTCGTTACCTTTACGTACGGCCACGCCGGATTCCTGACGAGAGAACGCATCACCCGCTACCGCCAGGGTGTTGTTGGTTTTCTTCACCAGATCCAGTGCTGCCAGGCGATCAACCAGAATGGCGTCGGTGCGGCCCACGCGCAGATCCTGGTATTTCGTCGGGTCATCATCATAGGTGCGGATATCCACGCCCTGAACGTTCTGGCGCAGCCACTCTTCGTAGTTGGTTCCCAGACCGACACCGACTTTCTTCCCTTTCAGGTCCGCAGCCGTTTTGATGGTGCCTTCGTTGCCTTTCTTCACCAGCGCCTGAATACCGGACACGGTATACGGGGTGGAGAAGTCATACTTCTTCTTACGCTCGTCAGAGATGGTGACCTGGTTGATGACCACGTCAATGCGTTTCGAATCCAGCGACGCCAGCATACCGTCCCATTTGGTCGGTTTCAGGGACGCTTTCACGCCGAGGTGTTTCGCCAGCTCTTCAGCAAACTCCACTTCAAAACCGGTCAGCTTGCCGTCATCGCCCTGGAAGCTGAACGGAGGATAGGTTCCTTCCAGCCCGACCAGCAGCGTACCGCGCTCTTTTACTTTATTCAGCAGGTTTTCTGCGGCGAACGTTTTCACGCTCATGCCCGCAACCAGCGCAACGGCCATAACACCCATCAGCGCCTGACGACCCAGAAGTGCAAATTTCATAAATACCCCGATATAGTGGAATTTTTACGTAGTGTAGAGAAATCGCCTGCAACGTCAAAGGCGACTGCGCTACATCTTATTCTTTTTTAATATATATCAGAAGTTGTTCCGGCGTGGGCTTTCTGCTTTATAGCACCCGGCATTTGTACCTTGTATTGCGCATACTTGCGCAGCGCAATTCGGTAGTTGTTGGTGCTGGTCGCAGGCAGCCACGGCTCCAGATTTTCGTCCAGATAACCGGTTTTCAGCAGATCGCGAGAAATATTGTTGACGGTCAGATGTTGCCCAAGGCGACGCAGGCGAACCACATATTCGCGCACGGTGCCGTGGCTCATCTCCGTTTGTTCAAACAGGAACTGCTTGAAGCCGATAATGTCGAAGAAGTCGCTTTGCTCTTTGCAATGGAGATCGCCACAGAAACGGCAAAGCGCCACCCACTCTTTTTGCTCTTCGAGCCATGCTGCTTCGTCCATCAACGTGTCGAGGCGAGAAATCGCGATCTTATTGACGATTTCGCCGCGGCGAACCAGCGTGATACGATCGAGTAACTTGTTACAGTGGGCGCAATGCGTCTGGCTGTGTTTAAAGTCTTTCAGGTAGCGGCTTAAAGGCCGTCTTTTAGATTGCTGCACCGTCATGATAACTCCTGGTTGTCAATACGTTGTGCGGCATTTTTAAGGTGAATCAATCACCTATAACTTACCCAGCTTGGTTCGTAAGCGTTTAATGGCCTGGCTGTGCAGCTGGCTCACCCGCGACTCTCCCACCTCCAGAACAGCGCCAATCTCTTTGAGGTTAAGCTCTTCCTGGTAATAAAGGGTCAATACCAGCTGTTCGCGTTCAGGCAGAGCTTCAATAGCTTCCATGACGCGCTGGCGTAAATTCCCTTCCATTAAATGGTGTAACGGGTTTTCCTGCTGGTGCTCATCCGTCACCAGCTCGATGCTATCGCCATGCTCTTCGCGCCACTCGTCATAAGAGAAGAGTTGGCTATTATTGGTATCGAGCAACATCTGACGATACTCTTCAACAGCAATGCCAAGACGATCCGCCACTTCGGTTTCCGTTGCGTTGCGTCCCAGTTCCTGTTCCAGCTGCCCCATCGCATGCGCCACTTCGCGTGCGTTGCGGCGAACACTGCGCGGTACCCAGTCACGGCTGCGCAGCTCGTCCAGCATCGCACCACGAATACGCTGAACTGCGTAAGTCGTAAATGCCGTTCCTTGCAGAGCGTCGTATCGGTCAACTGCATTCAATAACCCGATACCGCCCGCCTGTAGCAGATCGTCGAGTTCCACGCTCGCCGGCAAGCGCACCTGGAGGCGCAATGCTTCGTGACGCACCAGCGGGACATAACGCTGCCACAGCGAGTGTTTATCCATTACACCTTCAGCGGTATAGAGTGAATTCACGATAAACAGCCCTGCGTTAGTTGAGTTATCGGCATGATTATCCGATTCTGCAGGGGTTTTAATCGGGCGAATAGTGGGTGAAATGGGGGGTTATTTCTGCCTTACTCTTTCCCTGCTCCAAATTAACGTGATTGGGACGGACCAGATACTCTACTTTTTCGCACCATCATGAGCGTATTCTGTTCAGCAGAAGAGATGATAAAGCCATGTTTTGAATACAATCTAATAGCCTTTTCTCTGATGCCAAGCACTTCAAGTGCGATCTGTTCAACACCCGCCCCTTCAAGAAAAAGAATACTGTTACACAACAACTGATTCCCGATGCCACATGATTGCCAACCAGGTAGTACGGAGACGTTGGTAATAAATCCGGTCCGATTCTCCTTATTCAGATAAGCCGCAACAAGGCCAATCAACTGGTTATCGCTCCACGCTTCAAAGGTGCAGCCATATTTTTTAATTTTAGCAGCATAGTGTTCAATATTAACCTGTCCCAAGAGATGCTCGACAAAATCGGATTCGCCATCGCGAAGATGCGCTGCAACCTGCATGGCTGTGGCGGTATTAAAACGGATTATCATCGCATCCCCCTTTAACTACTCATACTCCAGCCATGACGACAAAGGTTGATTACCTCATTTTTACTATTAAACATCAGGACATCGATAATTGAGAGCCATGGAACAAACTCAGAACCAAACTGCGGATAACAAAAATTCTTCGGTTGTATAAATTGTAAATTGACACCCTGTAAGTGAAAGCTTTCGCTGTCATAGAGTTCACGACCGCCAGGCAGATTGATATATGTATTCGCTCCCAGGACTGAGCAAATGGACAGTATTTTGTCCTGAGCACGCAATTTATGATCAATGTCGACGTCAGACGCAAGCGTCATTTCACACTCCAGAGATAACAACTGACGCAATACCTCCAGTGAGTAACAAAGATAGGCTGATAAATTATCGCAAGAACAATTTACAATTTTTTCAACCACCGGAAATATCGTATGAAAGTAAGGCGCATGACGGTAGGCTTCAAGAAATTGATTCAGCAAATCTTCACGAATAAAACTCTCAGACAAGTGACGACCGTTGATAGCGAGAAAGCGGGAATCCTTCGCTAATGGAAGAGTAATAATGCCAGGTTGATTGTGTTGCAATATACGATTACGATTGATCCAACCCTGCCTGACGTACTGCACGTTGTCAAATACAATAAAGCGGTCAACCGCTGACATCAACTGAAAATAACCAATATAGGGCAGAAAGTAAGGTTGCATCACTGCAATTTTCACAACTGACAATCCTTATTTATGACTAACTATGTACGACACATTGTGCATTTTTATACGGCAAAAACGTATTTCTAATGATTTCCACGATGCGGACCTGTTTTTCATATGTCAGACCGGGATAAATAGGCAAGCAGAGAATGCCTCGCGAAATCGACCATGCTACAGGAAGATGTCGCGCCTCTGCTGTAGCAAATTGACGGTACATCTGAAACTCACTAATTAGAGGATAGAAATAGCGTCGTGCAAAAATTCCGTGCTGTCGTAAGGCGCTATAGACCTCATCGCGAGCGCTTACACCATTATCCTCAAAGAGCACAGGGAAATAGGCGAAATTCCATTCAATCGAGTTAGCTGGTGTTATGTAGCGAAGTTCCGGCAGCCATTCATCCAGCAACTGTACATACTGGTGATAGATCGCTTTGCGTTCCGCCAGCGCCGCGTCAATATGCTGCAACTGGAGCAACCCCATTGCCGCCTGGATCTCATTCATTTTGCCATTGATACCCGGGGCCATGATTGTGACCTCATCGGCAAAGCCAAAATTTTTCAGATAGTCAATTCGCTGTTTGGTTTTACTGTCATGACAAATAATCGCGCCGCCTTCAAAGGTATTAAACACTTTGGTGGCATGGAAACTCACAACCGAAAGATCGCCATGGTTCAGGACACTGGTATTATTCTCTTTCACGCCAAAACAGTGGGCAGCATCGTAAATAACCTTTAGTCCATATGTATCGGCGATTTGTTGAATACGTACGGTATCACAAGGAATACCGTAACAATGCACCGGTAATATTGCTGACGTTTGCGGCGTGATAAGCGACTCAATTTTCTCAGGGTCAATATTGAATGTAGCGGGATCAATATCCGCAAACACCGGAGTCAGTCCATTCCAGAGCAAACTATGAGAAGTTGCAACAAAAGAGTATGGGGTGGTGATCACCTCGCCTCGGATCCGCAAAGTCTGCATAGCCGTCAGTAGGGCGAGCGTGCCATTAGAGAATAAACTTACGTACTTTACGCCAAGATAACGCGCCAGTGCCTGTTCAAGCTGTTGGTGAAACTCGCCGCCGTTTGTCAGGATCCGGTTTTGCCAAATTTTTTCCAGATAAGGAATAAATTCCTCGAGGGGAGGCAAAAGCGGGCTGGTAACATAGACGTTATCACTCATATGAGAACCTGTGGACTAAGGGATGGTGTCCTATCATAGCGATGAGCAAACAGTTGCTATCGGTAAAACAAGACACCTTTCAGGACTCAATTACCCAAACGGCTTAGCTTTCCGGGTAAAAAACGCCCCGGAAAGCATCCTTTGTTACATAAACAGCTCGCGAATCACCCCAGGGATTGACTCCCGATCGTAAATGAAGGTGCTAATCTCCTGCGGACTAACCACGTTGCTGTCGGCATTTGCGATTTCGTTCTGCCAGACCTGAGGGTCGGCTTTAAGGCGCCGGAAGGGGAGATTGTTGTGCAATGAAGGAACATCGCTAGCCACAATCGCTATCCCACAGGCTGCGAGCTGAACCGCCTGATAATCATCTTTAAAACGGTTGTGGTCGCTGTTCAGCCTGAAAATAATTGCTATGTCGGCTTGCAGCTGATGTAGCTGTTCAGGTGACATCCGTTCCCTGTGCCAGCGAACCGTTTCTGCGACCATCGGCAGCCACGCCGCGGGCCAGGCCCCCAAAATGATCCAATCCACCCTGGCGTGCGTGGCGGCGATAACCCGGCTAATGAATTCTTGCTCTTTTACGGATAACGCTTCAGGTATACACAAAACGCGTCTGCGTTCGGCCGAAGTCGGCCTCGCCGGAGCCACCCATTCACGCCCCAACAACACCGGCAGACACGACACAGGCCTTTTTCGTTTGCTTAACTGAGCTTCACGCTCTGCAGACCAGGTAAGCCACCGCGTCACCACGCTTACCTGATCCCGATCGTTATTACCTGGCCCGGCTGAATCCGCCAGCGCATAAATTCGCAAAGGGATAACCCGGCTCACGGCCGCAAGACGTGCTGAAAGTGCCTTATCAGGGGCATGGGTTAGCACCACAATTTTCGGTTCGAGACGCAATATTTCTGGCACGGTAAGATCGGAAGAATCACGTATCAGGCAGATCGCGTTATCTGTCGACATATTCTGCAGCAAGTCGGCAATACGTTTCGAGTATTCGCAGTCCTCACCATTTTTAAGCAACAGAACCTTCGAGCGCGCCAAGAATGCATTGCCAGACCCGTTGGTCGTAAAAGAACCATGGCGGAACAAGGGACGTTGTAGACTGAGATAGCGGTTATAGGCCGGATCTTCAGTGAAAACATCAGGCATCTCGGCGAGTAATGTCTGGCGCTGGGAGTTCTCGCTGACGCACACCGTTTCAAGAAGCCGTGTATTGTCCGATACCACAACGCTGAACGGCGACCAGACTGCAAGATAACCAGCCCGTTTCAGCTTTAGAGGTAGAATAATATCAATGACGTGCTGGTCGTCATATTCAACCGACAGCCCGCCGACCCGTTGCCATGCTTCGCGCTTGACCAGCAGGCAGTTGCTACTCAAAATGGAATAGTTTTGCTCGCACTGGTAGCGTGCCAGTTCGCCTTCTGTTTGCCAGGGTTCCCCTTGACCTACATGCCCGACCCAACCATTGGCCCCAGCAATCATTCCCGCACTCAGCAACCGTTGGTCGGTGGTGATAAATTTTGGCCCTGCGCTTCCTACTTCAGGGCGCATCATATGGCTCAGCAATGTCGTCAGCCAGTTCTTCAAGACAAAAAGCGTATGGAGATCAAGAAGTAAAATAAAATCACCAGTCACATTTTGCGCCAGGAAATTCATGCGACTGGCGTAGTTTTGCTCAGCGCCACAGACGATCGCCGTTAATGGCAACACCTCCTGCATCTGCTTGATGAGATCAATCATTTCTGCGCTGGTATTTTCAGCAACCGCCAGCAGAATCTCTTTGTTCTGCCACTCGGTATTACTTATGAGACTCTCAACACAGCGGATCAGTTGCGCCGGATCATCACCCGCATCAAGCAGAATGCTGACTTTTTCACGTTCTGGCTGTGGATAGCTAATACGCCATGTCAGATTTTTTTGCTGTACAGCGCGGGCCTGAGAAAATCCACGATGCTGCAGATAACGCTGGAGAATCTGTGCTTCTTCGAGCGGAGACGGGAAATCAAATACGGAGGCAGGCACCAGGGTAATAATATCCGTAATATGCCCAATACAGCCCGTTCCCCATTGCAGCAGGTAATCGATCAACGCGTCAAACTCGAAAGCCTGACTAAATTCAGGGTTAAATTTACCCGCCGCCAGCCAACTCTCGCGCCGGAACCAGACGCGTCGTAAATAGCGGTGAGGTGAAGCGAGGAATAGATCGAGATTGAAATCCGGTTTACGTACCGGAGTGATTTCACCACCCTCAGCGCGTAACGCCTCATCCGTATAAATTGCCTGACATTCCCCGGCCTGCGAGAGCATATTACGCATCAACCCAATGCTTGTCGCAGTGTATTCAACGCCCGCGTCGATGCAATGCAGCCAGTCGAAGTCCGCAGTTTCAGCCAGTTGCCTGACAGCACTAACCCAGCTATCTACCGTAACCGCGCGAATATCCATGGTCGTAGCGCGATACCCAGGTTCTGGCGCAACAAGAAGAATCGTGCGTGAATCCACACCCTGACGGGTAAGCGAGGCGACGGATGCCTCGATAGCGCTCACCTGCGCATTCAGGCAAAGGATAACGTGCAGCAGACGGGTTTCTGCTGTAACCGTCGTCGGCAGAGTGCGGTGAGCAATCCAGTGGCTGAACGAGTTGCGCTCCTTAACGTCATCGTGCTGCTGTGCTTTTGCCTGGGTTAGAGACAGGAAGCGATCAAACTGGGTTTCCAGAAGCCGCCTTTTGGCCAAAACAACGTCGCGGACAATCGGTAGACCAGCCCGAATGTCGTCCAGTGCTTCCGGAGAATCGGAGTAACCGAAACCCGCCCCCCCGATATCCTGTAATGATTGCTCGTTCAACGCATAATGCTCATAGCCCGGAACAGACAATGATACGACCGGGCAGCCACATAGCATAGCTAGCAGACAGGTTCCTGACGACTCATAGGTGTAAAGCACGCGCCCACGTTTCAGAAGCATCGCCAGCTCGCGTAATGACAAAGGGTTGCGCATCGACAAAATAGTGATGTTTTCTGGCAACCCCGATAAATCAAGCGCAGATTCAGGGATCCTGTTCAGGTAGAGAAAGTCTTTATCTTTAACTGGCTGATCATCCTGAAAGAGTGAGAGGTCATAACATTCAATCCCCAGAATATTCGGATCGGGTTCTTTGTCTGCAAACTCAGGGCGATACCAGAAAAAGAGATCGTCAGCACCGGCCTCAATGGCGTTTTGCATGATGACCCCTTCCCTGTTTAGCATGTAGCGGACAGTTACCGGCGCAGAAAAAGGATTTCCCGTAGTGACCTCCGGGTAAACAGCAATCCAGGACCTGCCGCTGGAGATGACCTGTTCATAGGCTTCTTGCGTCAGCGCTGGCGCATTCCATTCGGGGTTGACGGTACAACCAACCATCCAGGCACGACCACCACGCTCATTGATCATATGGCATAAGCGATGAAGTACCTGAATGCCCAACGACGATTCACGGTAGTCCGGTGCAGCAATCAGGTAGGGAGAATGAAGATCTATATGCATAGTCATTGTGCCAACCAACCTTGTTGCCAGTCATTGAGTCCATTTTCGCGCAGATACCAGTTGCGCTGTACGGCATTCCGTAGTTCATCCCCCTGGCGGATACGGTAAGCCGCGTCATTGAGGTAAGGCTGAATGGCTTTCATCCAGTCTTTATAACGGTTTTCAACCAGGGTCACCGGTAGACCACAACGATACGGAGCAATATCCGTGGCAACGATCGGTACTCCACATGTACCAATTTCCAGCAGCCGTAAATTACTCTTGCATTCATTGAACTGATTGATTTCCAGTGGAACCAGTGCCAGATCGAGATTCAGGCTGGCCAGCTTTTCGGGGTACATTTCGAAAGGAACGCCAGGGTGGAACTCACAATGGACATTACGCGGCTTCATTCCCATAAAGACCCATTCGACGTCATTCTCCAGCGCCTTAATCAGAGGTAGCAGGATTTGCAGATCCCCTGCATGTGTACTTCCCCCCGCCCAACCAACGCGTAATTTTTTACCCACCCCCCGTTGACTCAGCAAATGCCCCCATTGGTCGGGAGCAAGGCGGTTTTGCGCAATCCGAATATCATGATGGAAACGGCTATAAGCTTCAGCAAGCGGCGCCGTTGAGACAACAATTCTGTCTGCGCTTTCGAGTATTTTGCGGAAGCTCTTCACCATGTGTTGCGGATAGTTATCACGATTACCATTTTTCAACGGCACGTTAAGTAAGAAATCATCGTACTCAATGATAACTTTAGCATTACAGACTTCACGCAGCTGCTTAATAATGTTCGGGAAACGGCTCCCGGTGAGTGACTCTAGTACAATCACATCTGGCTGAAGTTGCGCGGCTTCCATGACGGAAGGGATGCTGTTCATCATCCCCCCCTCCAGCATATGATGACGCTCCATTGCTTTAAAGGGCTGCATAACCCGGTGATGTCCGCAGCCATTCCAGTCAACATGATGCGCCAGCACAACGGGTAAAGGACGTCCAGGCAAAGGGGTATGCAGACGCGCACTGTTTTCACTCAGAGTGAAAAGCGCGCCGGATTTTTGCATAAGTGGATGATAAGAGGGATCTATGAGCAGCTCTGACTTCCACTCGTTACGCAACTGTGCGTAATGTTCCAGCATAGGTCGTTCGGGAACATGGTACTTATCGGCCAGAAGGCGTGTCGCTCCGCCCATATGTTGAACGCGCGAACAGGGCGTCCACACGTTTAAATAGCCCTGCTTTTGCAGCCTTATTCCTAGATCAACATCGGCAAAATAGACGGGATAACGTTCTTGCGTAAATCCGTTAAGCGCGAAAAACACCTCTTTTCGCAGCATCATACAAGAACCGCTCACTGCCGTTACATTATGCGGGACGTAAAGATAGTCCTGAAAACCTGAGTCAGCCCCTCCCGCTCCTGCAAACGCAACCTCCACACCGTTTTGAACGCCAGTCAGATAGCCACCATGCTGGACCCGGCCATCCTTAAACTCCAGGCGAGCCCCTACCACGCCCACCTCCGGGCGTAATGCATGTTCCAGTAACGCTTCCAGCCAAGCGCCATCAATGATTTCACAATCGTTATCAAGGAAAACGAGCACGTCTCCCCTCGCCTGCTGCGCGGCAGCGTTGCCCATTTCAGCAAAATTGAATGGGGCGTCATATCGCAATATCCGCACCTGCTCCAGCCCAAGATTCGCTAGATCGTTCAAGAACTGACAGGCATCGCTCTCTACTGACTTGTTATCAACGATCATCAGTTCATAGCGCGCGTAGCGGGTCTTTTCCATCAGGCTTTCAATGCAGTTCTTTAGTAAAGCAAACCGATCGCGCGTGGGAATAATAATAGAGACCATCGGCTGGGCATCCCAGTGATAGCGAAGGCGCGGTAGAGCTTTGACGGCACCCGGCTCATAGGAGGCAGAGATCCCAAGTCGCGTTAGGTGTGCCAGTACGCAGTTTCGATGCTGCTCCATAAGACCCGGTAGCTCGGTCCAGCGTTGCGCAGGCTCAGAATTGCAGAGCAGCACTTCAGGCACATGCGTTAATACACCGGTCCCCTGCAGCTCGACCAGACGCCAGAGCAAATCGATAAATGGCGTACAAGCAAAGAGTGGGTCCAGCCCTCCTGCGGCCTTTGCCGCATGGCAATCAATGAGTAGAGCCTGTCCAATGTAAGGCTTGCTGCGCAGGAGATCGATATTAACGCCGGGGCGCAAGGTGACAACAGGTTCATCGTTTTCGGCAACCATCATTTCATCACAATAGGCGACACTTGCCTCCGGATGATGAATTCGGTGCTCGGCGAACCGCAGCAGCGCGTCATCTAACAGGGTGTAGCCCGCAGGGAGCATCAGCAGCGCCTGAGCTGGGCTGTTTTCCATTAACGCATTAATATCGGAAACAGAATGCGCCACCTCTACAGAGATCGGCACTAGTGATTGAGCGAGCGCTGATGCACGGGTAATCTGGCACTCTTCAGTCGTTTTATTCTGCGCGAGGATAACAACACCTAGTCTGGCGCTGTCCGGAAAGGCATCAGCACAGGCATGCAAAGCCTCACGACGCGCGTTCGTGATATGTCGATCCTTTATCCAGCGGGTAATAGAGTAGTTTTCGCTCTGCTGGAGCAGCAGCGCTTTGCTGTGGAATGCCAGCGCATAGCGATCTTTTTCAGAAAGCGTGTAAGGCCTTTGCAACACAGGAAAATCTAGCGCAGCGAGAATATTCTGTTCAAGGCTCCAGCGTGATACGAACGTCTGATGATTTTTCTGCACCCATTTACTGGCATCGTCATAACCGTCGGTCAGCAGTTGAATCCACTCGTCTGCCCCCGGGCAAAAACGCAAATTCACCCCAGAGAAATAGTTGGCTTCATAGTGCGCAAGATTTGTATCGCTCAAATACCCTTCAACGTAGTTCCCGTGGGCTAAAAAGACCGGTACGCCGAGAACAAGCGCTTTAGGAACATACTGTTCATCCGTAATAATAACGTCATAACCCGCGAGCCACTCCGGTTCAATACGCCCGGATTGAGCACTTAAATCGAGCCATTCAATGCGTATCTGCGACTGAGCTGCGCGCTGCTGCACTTCATACATTTCAGCGGACATTTTATCCGCGATATAGAGAATACGACGCAACGCTTGCGCCTCGCGATTAGCGTAAACGTCGCAGTAAGCGTCAGGCACTAGCCACGGCATCAGGTGTAGCTTGTCTTCCTGGATCCCCGTCTGTAGCAGGATGGTCTGGGTAAACGCCGACAGGCCAAGCACTCGCGTTGCCAGAGCATTCTCGAGCTCGGCGCCCCATGGAATATAAAGATCATTGTAATCACTATAATGACGGAAGATAAAAGATCCCGCCGTTTTCTGCTCATGTAGCGCTGTAAGCAGTTTCTCGCTAAAAAAGCCTTTGACGACCCATATAACGTCATAGCGTGCGGCCAGTTCTCCCGCATTCTCTGTAACAATCGTCAGGGCTCCAGTTGCCTGCAGTCTGGCCACTTCTGGCTGAAGACGCTTCCCGATAAACGAGGTACAGAGAATCACATGCCATTCCCGTCTTAGCAGGGCATCAGCTATGTCGAGCACTTCAGTGCAGGAAGCAGACCATGCGTCCAGTTTGTCCACACTTATCAGAATTACAGGCATTTTTATCCCCAACGCCGCCACAAGGACGCCTACCGTTCTATTTTCAGTAATGCAATATTGTGAGGGATAGAAGACGGTTTAAGAGGAAAAATAGGTTGGTTAATTGGGCTTAAATCTGGCGATTGGGAAATAAAAAAGGCATCCGAAGATGCCTTTTTGGCGTTATCAAAATTAACGCAGCAGGGACAGCATGGTCTGCGGAACCTGGTTGGCCTGGGCCAGTACGGAAGAGCCAGCCTGCTGCAGGATCTGCGCGCGGGACATGTTGGACACTTCGGTCGC
>OGJK01002841.1_pt1 | contig 12600 bp, 6 predicted proteins | sample 1571961 | NCBI WGS metagenome assembly OGJK01 (sample SAMEA2582120, study PRJEB24529) | metagenome | biome: Human gut stool | place: China | collected 2011 | reverse complement strand
TGGAAGGTGTGCAACCCATTGTTGACGCACTGACAGAATACGAAGAAATCAATCAGAAGTTCGGTTTGCCGGAGTACTACGAGGATCAGGATAAGATGGATGCTCTTTTTGCTCGTCAGGGCGAACTGCAAGATATCATTGATGCGACTGATGCATGGAATCTGGATAGCAAACTGGAACGTGCGATGGATGCTCTCCGTTGTCCGCCTGAAGATCAGCCGGTAGAAAACCTGTCCGGAGGTGAACGTCGTCGGGTAGCTTTATGTCGTTTGTTGTTGCAGAAACCGGATGTGCTCTTGCTGGACGAACCTACCAACCACTTGGATGCAGAATCTATCGACTGGTTGGAACAACATCTTCAGCAATATGAAGGTACGGTTATTGCCGTGACGCACGACCGTTACTTCCTCGATCATGTTGCCGGATGGATTCTCGAACTAGACCGTGGTGAAGGTATTCCCTGGAAAGGTAACTACTCTTCCTGGCTGGAACAGAAGACCAAACGTATGGAAATGGAAGAAAAGACCGTCAGTAAACGTCGCAAAACACTGGAACGTGAGTTGGAATGGGTGCGCATGGCTCCCAAAGCCCGTCAGGCAAAGGGTAAGGCACGTCTTAACTCTTATGACAAGTTGCTGAATGAAGACGTGAAAGAGAAAGAAGAAAAACTTGAAATCTTCATTCCGAATGGTCCGCGTCTGGGTAATAAAGTCATTGAAGCGAAACAGGTGGCCAAAGCATACGGCGATAAACTATTGTTTGACAATTTGAACTTTATGCTTCCTCCTAATGGTATTGTTGGTGTGATCGGTCCCAATGGTGCGGGAAAGACGACACTGTTCCGTCTGATTATGGGATTGGAGACAGTAGATAAAGGAGAATTTGAAGTAGGAGAGACTGTAAAGGTGGCGTATGTAGACCAGCAACACAGAGATATTGATCCGAATAAGAGTGTATATCAGGTAATTTCCGGTGGTAATGAGTTGATCCGCATGGGTGGACGTGATGTGAATGCGCGTGCATATCTTTCCCGTTTTAATTTCTCCGGAGGCGATCAGGAAAAACTCTGCGGTGTATTGTCCGGTGGTGAAAGAAACCGTTTACACTTGGCGATGGCTTTGAAAGAAGAAGGCAATGTACTGTTGCTCGATGAGCCTACCAATGATATTGATGTAAACACATTGCGTGCTTTGGAAGAAGGTCTGGAAGATTTTGCCGGCTGTGCTGTAGTTATCTCGCATGACCGTTGGTTCCTCGATCGTATCTGTACACACATCCTTGCTTTTGAAGGAGACTCCAATGTATTCTACTTCGAAGGGTCTTATTCAGAATACGAAGAAAACAAAATGAAACGTTTGGGAAATGAAGAGCCGAAGCGTGTTCGTTATAGAAAGTTAATGACTGACTAGTATAAAGTAATAGATTGAAGCATTTCTAATGCTTTCTGTTTCAAAATAAAAGGCTCTGCAAATATTGTGGAGCCTTTATCGTTTTATAACAAGGGAAAACGTTTATCTCTCTTAAAAAATTGTAGTATAATCGTAATGTAGTTCTAAATATTATTAATTATATTTGTGCACAGTTTTTAAAAGCAAACAATTTATATTAACTAATCAACTACATTTATGTTAAAGAGAATGCGATCTTTCTTAGTGCTAGTAATGTTATTTATTACCGTCACGATGAGCGCGCAGGTTACAACAGCCACGATGAGTGGTAAAGTGACCGCACAAGATGAACCAATCATTGGAGCAACAATCGTTGCGGTTCACGAACCATCAGGCACTCGTTATGGTACAGTGACTAACGTCAGTGGTCAATTTAATCTGCAGGGTATGCGTACCGGCGGCCTTTACAAAGTAGAAATTTCTTATGTTGGTTATCAAACAGCAATTTACAAGGGAATTAATCTTTTACTGGGAGAGAATTATGTTTTAAATGTTTCTTTAAAAGAGAGTTCAGAACTGTTGGACGAAGTAGTAGTGACTGCTTCTAAAGAGAGTAATATGAAGTCTGACAGAGCAGGTGCTATTATGAATGCCAATCGTGATATGATTAATAGTACTCCGACTATTTCTCGTAGTATTAGCGATATCATGCGTCTTTCTCCACAAGGTGCTGATGTTGGTAACGGTTTTGCAGTAGGTGGTGGTAACTATCGTCAGTCATTTGTAACAGTTGATGGTGCTGCTTTTAATAATACATTCGGATTAGGAGGTAATCTCCCGGCTAACGGATCTCCAATATCTTTGGATGCTTTGGAACAAGTTACAGTGGCTGTAACTCCGTTCGACGTTCGTCAGAGCGGTTTTACAGGGGGGGCAATTAATGCAGTAACTCGTTCAGGAGATAATCAATTCCGTGGAACGGTTTATGGTTATTTTAATAATGAGAACCTGCGTGGTGATAGGGTTGAGGATTATAAACTGACTCGTTCAAAATCACAGTATTATACTTATGGTGCAAGTTTTGGTGGTCCTATAATTAAAGATAAGTTGTTCTTTTTTGTGAATGGAGAATATGAGGACAATGTAACAGCTGGTTCAAGTTATCAACCACGTACATCTTTAGATCAAGAATATACGGGAAATGTACGTCGTCCTGTTGAAAATACAATTGTTGACGGAAATGAGACTTGGGTTGGCTTGAATGATATGAGACAATATTTGAAAGAGAAATATAACTATGATCCAGGACGTTATAATAACTATTCTGTAAATACTCCGGCATATCGTATTATGGCTCGTTTGGATTGGAATGCTAATCTGAATAATAAGTTAAGTCTCCGTTTTACAAAGACTCATACAAAAGATTCAAATTTCCCATCAAGCTCTACTAGTCCTTTGAGTGCTGATGATATTTATCCAGGTGATACAGGATTGGGTATTCCAAAAGGAAAGGACTCTGGACGTAGTACTAAATATTCTATGAGTTTTGAGAACTCAAACTATTATCAAGTGCGTGATTTTACATCTGTAGCTGGTGAATGGAACTCTCGTTTCGCTAATGGAGCTATGAATAATATGTTACGTTTTGCATATTCTTATCAGAATGAGCCACGTGAATATGACGGTAATCCATTTCCGACCGTTGATATATTAAAAGATGGTGCATCATATGCAGGTTTTGGTATGGATGTATTTACACAAGGTAATTTGCGTAAAACTTCAGTATATACAGTAACGGATGAGTTTAATTGGAATGTTGGGATAAATAAGTTTATGGCTGGTTTCCAGTATGAACATACTAAGGCTACAAATGGCTATATGCAAGCTGGTGGAGGTTACTATGTTTATAGCTCATGGGATGATTTTGTAAATGGTAAGAAACCTGCTGCTTTTGGTATAACTCACTCTAATGCTGCGGATTTATCACAGTTTTATGCAGAAATGAAATTTCAACAATTCTCTCTATATTTGCAGGATGAAATAGCATTGTCTGAAAATCTTAAGGTTACAGGTGGACTTCGCTTTGAATTACCAATTTATCCCTCATTGAAGAATAACTATAATGAAGACTTTGCAAAATTGGATTTTGGAGGTACTCGTTATTCTACTGATCAGTTACCTGATGCTAAGCTTTCTGTATCACCTCGTGTTGGTTTTAACTGGGATTTGACAGGCGAACGTAAATATGTGCTTCGTGGTGGTACAGGATTATTTGTGGGACGTTTGCCGTTCGTATGGTTAGTATCTGCTGTCGGAAACTCAAATGTTGGGCAAACGCAATATTTTTATAATAAGGTGGATGCTAATACAGGTAAACAACCCGATTTCCATACAAATGTAAATGATATTTTGAAAGATCTTTATGATGGAAAATTTACTCCGAATGAAGTTGTAGCTCCACAATCTCCAACTATTATTGATACAAATTTGAAGATGCCATCCACTTGGAAAACATCTTTAGCATTTGATATGAAATTGCCTGGTGATATTGATTTTACAGTTGAGGGTATTTATAGTCGCGATTATAATCCTGTAGTCGTTTCCAATACAGGTTACAAACCATCTGAAACGACAGTAACTCTAGCTCCGGGGGATGTACGTAATACATATACAATGTATAGTGATGCAACTTGGAGAAATAAATATCAAAATGTATATTTGTTAGAGAATTGGAAAAAGGGTGCATACTATTATTCTATTTCTGCACAATTACGTAAGAATTTTGATTTTGGTCTTGATGTATCATTTGCTTATACTCACTCAAAGGCACGGTCTTACAGTGATGGTATTGGTGATCAGGTAACGTCTGCTTATAAGACTAATACTTATTCTGTTAATGGTATTAATGAACATGAATTGGGATATGGTACTTATGTAGCACCAGATAGAGTATTAGCGACAATCGGATATCGCAAAGAATATGGAAAGCATTTTGCAACAAGTGTATCACTATTGTATGAAGGTATGCAAATGGGTTTTGCTGGTAGTTATTCATACAGTCGTTATTCATATACTTTTGGTGGAAATGTGGTTGGTGATTATGGAGCAAATAATCTGTTGTATGTTCCTGCAACACGTGAAGAATTAGACAGCTGGAATTTTGTAGATTCAAAAGATAAATCAGGTAATGTTACTTATGCAGCTAAAGATCAAAAAGATGATTTTTGGAATTACATTAACCAAGATAGTTATTTGAAAAGTCGCAAGGGTAAATATACAGAGAGAGGTGGAGCTAAAATGCCGTGGCATCATCAGATTGATTTTAAATTGAATCAGGACTTCTTCTTGAATGTTAATGGAAAGAAGAACATTCTACAGGTGGGTGTAGATATCAAGAATCTTCCTAACTTACTTAATAACAGCTGGGGAGTATATAAACAAGTGAATAATACTTCTTTGCTTAATTATAAGAATGGAGAGTTTACTATGAATAAGAATGGAAGCAATGTGTTGACCGATACATATCGGACATATCAAAGTTTTAGATCTACTTATTCGGTACAATTTAGTGTACGCTACATTTTTAACTAATTGAGAATTAATCTCATAATATTAGAAAGCCGGGTGACTTTGAGTTGTCCGGCTTTTTTATATCAAACAGGAGTGTGAGGCATTAAAATGCCCCCAAAGCTATGTACTAATTATTTCTATTTGTAATGTATTATATGTTTTCTTGTAAAATATATTGTTTTTGCCTTTGCCCTGTCAATTTTATTCCTTATATTTGAGACACATAAACATTATAGCCTATGGAAATATAAAGACTTCTCTCTGTTGTCGTATTCAATCGACATTTTGTTTTTCATATCAAGTCATTAACTTTAAACTAGAACATTATGAAAGCAATTGTTAGCCCTTTGTACTTCATTTATTTGTTCGTTCTAAGCCTTTTTATAGGTTTCTCTATTGGTAGTTGTAGTGACAATGAATTTGAAGAGTTGAGTGATAATAGTAATGCGACGAAAGTTCAAACACGAGCTGTACCGACTCCTGTATTTGATTGGGAAAATGCAGACTGGATGCCTACTCCTTCAATGCAGTCTCGAATCCCTTCCCCATGGTCCGGACAAGGAAGTTTGGTTGGAACGTATGGAATTGATATAGTCAATGATAGAAAAGCATTTGATGGATGGGAATTATTGTATAATACATTCGATTCGAATGTAACTGCTCCTTTGGTAAATCCTTATTTTGTACTTTATAATAAATATAGGGGAATAATGCGTATCTATTTATATTTAACAACTTCATTTGTTACGACTTCATCATATATTCAAGATGGTATAACTGTTGTTTCGAATCGTAAAACATCTATTTTAAATTATTTGGGGCAAGATATTATAGATTTGGATAAGGAGCCTAATAAGCAATATATGCAAATGCAACCGGCTCCTATGGATGGTTCTCTACCTTTGGCTGCTAATCGTTGGTATATGATGCAATATGAACTGGCTTATGATCCCAATTTAGCTGATATTCCATATAAGGATATTCAGTTTAGCTGGACTTTAAATTATTATAATGTTCAACAGATAAGTCTAGGAGGGAATATAACAGGCAGTCTTAATGGAACAATTGGAAGTGCATCAGGATCAAATTTGTTTAAACCCTTATTAGGTGTTGGTAAGGCTGTGGGTACTGGTGTGTTGGCAGGAGTTGGAAAGGATTTAATCACTCATAATACTATTAATGCAGAAACTGGAGAAAATAAACTGGGATTGTCTAACAAGATATTTAAAGACGTGGCAAAAGGAGTTTCTGCCGCTTTATCTGCTGCATCGGGAAACATCCCTGGTGCAATAATGGGATTATTAAGTGCCGTTGCAGGTGGTAGTTCTTCTACTCCTACACCTATTAGCTTGACATTGAAGGCTGAAATTGAGCTGAAGGGTACTGGGACAGAGGGTGGTGCCTTTCCTTCAACTCCTGTCTCATTTTGGATACCAGGCACGAATATTACATCGGAAGCTACTGGATTTGTTCCATTATATGATAAAAGTTTAGGCGTTCTATACTTACGCGAGAAGCCCAAATTGGTGATTAGTGAATATTATGATGAAAAATTTTATGAGGTAGATCCAGTGTATGGTCATGATATATTAGATGGATATAATTATTATTTTTATTTTCCAAAAACTATTGATTTTTCTAATTGTTTGGTAGTAAATCCCGAAGTAGAGGAGATTGCAGATGTTGAAATTATGAAACAAGAGGTTGTGTATATAAGAGATGTTGTATGTTCCCCCGAAAATTTTAATTGGTGCGGAATTACTGACATATATGGCCACCAGCGTGGACCTTATTGGCCTTGGCCATTTTCAGTGCGTTTTACAGTTAAAGTATCTCCCAAAAATGGAGCTCCTTCATCAATTATAATAAAAACTTTTGGAATTACTCCTGAATTTAGAAATTGGCCATATTGGGAAAATTGAACGACAATAAAATGAAGTCTATTTAGTCTAAAGTCATTTTGAAAAGAATCCCTTATTTATAGTTCCATTCATTCTTATGAAGAAACTAATATAAGGGATTTCTTATCTTCTTTTATAACTTCACCCTCATCACCACCGGATTATGATCGCTATAAGTAAGATCCGGCGAGAAGTAACCCGTACTATTCAGTTCCGGTGAATGGAGAATATAGTCGATTCTTAACAGATGCTTGAAAAACTTGAAAGTATACATATACCCATGACCGCTCGTCTGAAAACCATCCTGCAACTTATCACCTTTTATAGTGTGATAAACATACGAAGACGGCAGAGAGTTAAAGTCACCGCAGACTAGAGTTGGATAGGGGGAGGCGGCTATCAGTTGCTTGAGAAGATCAGCTTGTACGGCCCGTTTCCGGAAATTCTCATGTAAGCCGTCGATAAGTCCCAGGGCAGCATGTTCCACTCTTTGGGAATCATCCGTACGAAGTCCCTTTTCCAGTTTGCGCTTGTTCTGGCTTACTTCCGTTGTTTGGAGATGATTGTTGAACAGGCGGATGGTGCGACCATTGATTTCAATATCACATGCAAGACTGCAATTTTTCGAATCAGGATAGATGATAAGATGCTCCTCCTTGATAGGATAACGGCTGAAAACAGCCAGTTGCAACAGATTTTTCCCTTCGGGCGAAGAAGGAATATAATGATACGGCCAATTAGAAAGAGCTGCGGATATACTATCGATGCCAAACTCATCGTTTATGCCAAATTCTTGAAAACAGAGAATATCTGCTTGCAGATTTCTCATGTAAGAGGCTATCTCTTTGCATGAATAACCGGTATGCTCATGATTAAAAGCGTCAACGTTGTAAGTAGCAACAGTTAGAATACCAGGAGTATACGCGTTCATTTTGACCATTGGAGCCGAAGCCGGGCTGAAAAAAGGAGATTGAATCACACAACTAATATAGCTCCAGTTACTAAATATAGCAATCAGAGGGATGAAAACCCAACACCGCCAACGGATCGTCCAGTAGATGACAGAAGCAAGATTAGCCAACAAAAGTATCGGTAAAATCAAACCGATGAAAGGCATAAATTTGAAACTGTCCGGTGCGGCATTACCTACGAAGGCGCCCGCAATGGTAACTCCTGCCAAAATACTGGTCAGCACGATGGATATGTAATAAAACAGTCTGTAAAAGGCTTTCATCTAATCTAAGTTATTGGGTGATTATATCACTATTAAAGCGTTTTCTATACAATATGTACTCTATAATATGTGCCCTTTTACGGAGGCGACAACCATTTATGAATCATAGCTTTCAGCTTATCATCCGCTATCGGTTTAGCTATAAAATCATTGCACCCCGCTTCTTCAGCCGCTTTCCGGTCCTGTTCGTATGCAAAGGCACTTTGAGCAATAATAGGAACAGTGGCAGACAGTTCACGGATGATTTTTGTAGCTTCCAGTCCGTCCAGATTCGGCATCTTGATATCCATCAAGATAAGATCCGGTTTCACTTCATCGAACATCGTGACAGCTTCCATTCCGTCATGCGCACGTATAAGCTGATGGTCTTTACCTAGAATAGCCTTCAATAAGTCGAAATTGCTGTCCGTATCTTCGGCAACCAAAATACAGGCATGCCGTGTATTTGCAGAATTGTCAACACTCGAATCAGCAGTTTTTCCGGCAGATGCTATTCCAGCGATGTTTCCTTCACCATTCTCTTTCTTTGAAGAATCCACATTTGCAGGATTTGCAATCGTGTATGGCAAAGTAAATGTAAACGTCGTTCCCTTACCAAATTCGGAGCTGACGGAAATCTTGCCCCCGAGCCGTTCAACGATAGACTTACAGATAGATAATCCCAACCCAGTGCCCTGTGCATGATTGTTTAGCTTGGTAAAACGTTCGAACACAAGACCCACTTTCTCCGGCTCAATTCCCGTTCCGGTATCCGTTACGTGGAAAACAATCTGGTTATCCACCAGCTTGTAACCATAACTGATACTTCCTTCTTTCGTAAATTTAACAGCATTCCCAATCAGATTCGAAATCACCTGGAACACTCGATTCTTGTCCGTCTCAATCATCAGACTCTCGTCCGAAGACTCATAGACAAGGCTTACTCCCTGCGGAGTACGGAATATATGAGCATCGTGCACTTCCCGGCAGAGATTATGTAGACTGGCAGGTCCGAAAGAAAACTCAATAGTCCCCGATTCAATCTTCGAGAGATCGAGAATCTCATTGATGAGTTGCAAAAGACGCTCGTTGTTCGCGTTTACGATGTTGTAGTACGTCTTTCGTTCTTCCGCATCATCACTTTCGGCAATGAGATGCGAGAACCCCACAATAGCATTCAGCGGAGTACGTATCTCATGACTCATATTGGCAAGGAAAGCCGATTTCAAACTATCAGACATTTCTGCTTTTTCCTTCGCAGACAGTAGCTCCCGCTTCATCATTTCCAGTTCCGTGACATCCCATTCGATGCTGACGATGATAGGCGAAGACAGTTCGTCCCCATCCACCCGGATTTTCCGCTTGTCAAGGATAATCAGGTTTCCGTTCCGATCCTTTCCTTCCACCGTCCAGTGCATACCTTTTCCACTGGTGGCCACTTGAATATCCTCCTGTCTCTTCTTCTCGGCCACGATAGGCGGATAGAAATCGAAGTCATTCTTACCGACAGGATCGTTCTTGTAAAGATCGCGGTTATAAGCCTCCTGATTTCGATAAATGTACCGGAAATCATTGTTGATCTCCTTCACAACAATCCCCGCGGGGAGATTATTGATTGTCGTATCCATGATTTGATTGAGCCGTTTGATTTGGGCTTCGTATCGAATCCTCTCGGAAATATCATGAGCAAACGACCAGTAACTTTCTTCTCCGGAGTCATTGGTGACGTTGTACATCGTACCTTCGTAAGCCAATATACCTTTATTGATTTTCGATGGATGATGAGCCACAAAGTTGCTGCTGCCACCGTGTATGACATCTTTACAACGTTCGTCCCAAGCCTCTTGCGTAGGTATATCTGCGGCGACATTGTAGATTTTCAACTGACTGATATCCTCACTTTCGGGAATACCGTGATTGTGCAGGAAACGACGATTGGCGAAGATGATCGTACCATCGGGTCTGGCGGCAAAGATACTCTCTTTGGCGTTGTTGATAGCATGAGTCAGTGTGTTGATGTCATTTCTACGATGCTGTATGTCCGTGATGTTCTGGATATAGCCTTCGATATTGAAACTACCGTCGGAGCGTTGTTCACGCAGATAAGTCTGGATACGCATATAGAAGATTTCTCCGTTCAGGCGGACACGGTAGCTGATGCTTTCCATGTTGAGTTCTTTTTCGTTCACCCGACACCATTCCATAAAACTCTGACGGTCTTCTTCTACAATCAGTTCCACATATTTCTCAATGGCAAGGTTTTGCACATTTTCCTCGCACAAAACACCGGTATATCCAAGATAATGAAAAATATTCTGTTTCGTATTGTACGTCCATTGTCCTATCTGGGCTACCTTTTGGATAGCCCGCAGGGTGAGATTTGCCTGTTCCAACTGTCTTTTTACGTTGCTTCTTTGCGTGATGTCGCGATATTGGCAAAGCACCATACCGTCATAAGGGAACATGAGGCATTTGAAGTAAAAAGTTTCGCCTTTCAGCACCAACTTGAAGTTCTTGCTGATGCTTCTTTGTTCTTCGAGTACAATCTGGAAGATGGGCATCACCCTCTCTCTCGTATATTCTGGTAAAAGCTCAAATATATTTTTTCCTAAAAGTATATCCTCTTGCAGAAACCATAGATCACAATGAGGCTCAATGTCTACGCAGACGCCATGCCTGTCAACCAATAGCATTGTATCTGCCGTCAGTTTCAATATTCTTTGTGCGTTATTCGCATCATGTAATATTCTGTCCATGTCTGTTCTTTATTAGATAATAGAGACTTATGTCTCCTATAAGGATAACAAAAGATTATGGCATTTGTTCTTACTTTTCGGCGCGCTTCGCCTTTTCCCAAGCTCCGCTTCCTTTTTTCTTCTTGAGATAGCGGATGCCTTTCAGCACATTGACATTCATAAATAAAAAGTAGTAGGGGATAAAGAGCAACTTGTTTTTTATCTGTTTCGTAGATAGGTAATATCCCCAATATCCCAACCCGTAAAAAAGAACCTGCATGGCAAGCAGCACTCCGTAAAATATCGTGGAACCACCCAACAGCAGAATCGCAATATTCAGCGGGAAGAGCGCAAACAACAGGAACGGAGTAATAGACCATCGCAATACCCGGTGCGACGTATATTGAAAGCTAAGTATCCCGTAACGGAAAGGATTCAGCAACGGACGAAGCCGCCAGATAGACTGCAATCCTCCCGCAGCGATGCGCACTTTTCGTTTTTCTTCTTCGCGCATATCTGCCGAACCACTTTCGATGGCATAAGCATTCGTACAATAAGCGATGGTGTAACCTTTCATTGTGATCCGGAGTGAAAGAATAAAATCGTCGAGCAACGTATCCGGCTCCATCGCTTCGAACAGCTCGTTACGCACGGCAAACAGTTCGCCTGCTGCTCCTACGGCAGAGTAGAGCCGTGCATCAAGTGCTTTCAGGGTTGATTCGTATTTCCAGTAGATACCTTCTCCTCCGGCAGCTGCACCATCCCGTGTTTGTACGGCAATTCGTTTCTCTCCGGCCACACAGCCTACGCGTGTATCCTCAAACGCCAATACGATTTCGCGGATAGCCTCCTGGTTTACCATCGTATTGGCATCAGTAAACACTACAATAGGCGTGTTTACCAACTTCATACCCCGGTTCATCGCAGCAGTTTTTCCTTGTCGTTCGGGTTGGAACAGTACGGTGGCTTTTCCTTCCCAACGAGTGCGTAGCTGTTCGTTTGTTCCGTCATTACTACCATCTGTCACCCATACGATGTGTAGTTTATCCTCTGGATAGTCCAGTTCGAGAGAATTTTTCATCTTTTCGTCCACCACCTCTTCTTCGTTGAAAGCAGTGATAAAGAGCGTTACTTCGGGCAGTGTACTGTCTTCGGGCAGTTTTCGCTTTATTGGTTTTACAAAAAGCTCTTTCAGCTTTACGAGCAGGTAAAGAACGATACCATAGCCCAGATACGTGTAGAACACAATGAAGAGGGCTATCCAAAAGATGATTTCAATCCAAAGAGTATTCATATAGTAAGTATCTTTATTTTATTCTGTTGAGTAATTCTGTTTTCTTCTGTGAATCTTTAAGCATATTCACAAAATAAAGAGCATCTGCTTTGTTGGAAGCATTACTCTTATCATTTTCGTATTGTTCCACAAAATGTGTGGCATGTTCTGTCAGATACTTCCGGCAGTCTATGTTTAACATTAGTTTATCTTCAAAGTCAGCATATGACAGTCCGCTAACGGCGTTATCTGTTTCGATAGAAACAATATCAGATTGACGGTGACAGACGGGTAATAGAAGTATTGTCCGCTTGGTAGGTCAACGGTTAGTTTCAGGGTCGTTTCGTCTATAACTTCTATTTGCGGAGCGGCCCCATGAGTACGGTAGTAATTATATTCATAATACTCTTCCTGAGAAGGGAACCACATGGAGTCGTCTCCGTCTTTACCATAATTGTCATTGAGCCAAAGCAGGAAGTTTACCCAGCCAGAGTCTGTTCCGTGTACTCCGATATAAATA
>OGJK01002835.1_pt1 | contig 12626 bp, 6 predicted proteins | sample 1571961 | NCBI WGS metagenome assembly OGJK01 (sample SAMEA2582120, study PRJEB24529) | metagenome | biome: Human gut stool | place: China | collected 2011 | reverse complement strand
TTCCTTCGTTCCCCATGACGATCAGGCCCCGGGTACTTAATGCTGTCGTATAAATATTTTTCCCATCTAAAAACGTGCCAAAGACAGGAAGGCCTTCTTGCTTCAGTTCGCTCAATAAAACAGGGAGATCCGTATAGAACGTCTTGACCCTGAAGATGGCCCCCATGCTGGCTTGTACACATTTGGGATTATAAACACCGGCACAATCGGCATCACAGAATATGTTTCCGATTCCGAACCAGTCTGCCACCCGGAGGATGGTACCCAAATTACCCGGATCTTGTATCCCGTTCAATACCAGGGATAAAGAATCGAGAACCTCTTCCTTCCGATAGATATGGACAGGTATTTCGGCCAGTGCGATGACTTCGGGTAAAGATTGGAAGTTGGATATCCCATGCATTTCCCGTTCATCGGCTTCAATGATATTTACGTTTGACAACGCTTTTTTGTTTTGTTCGAGCCAAGACGGGAAAGCGATCAGGGAATGGATTTTCAGGGGAGAATGCAACAGTTCTCCGACCAGTTTTTCCCCTTCGATTTTAAAGAGATTATATTTTTCCCTGAATTTCTTTTTTTCAAGGTTTTGGACTATTTTTGTTACCTGTTTGCTTAACATGGTTTGTGCCTCTACATCGGTTTTAGCGTGGTTTTAATCCTGAATAAAGAGCAATTCAGAAGCTGTGCAAAAGTAGTAACATTTTTTGAGATTTGGAGAAGTGGGTTCCATATAAGATTGTTTCGGAATATTTTATCAGCCAACCGTTCATCAGCTTACTGAAAAAGCGAGGGGGAATTTTGTTATTGACGGGCTTTATGCTGGTCATGGTATCGTGTTCGCCTACCCGTTATGTGGGGAAAGATGAATATCTGTTGAATAAGGTGAAAGTGAGGGTAGAAGAGAAAGGGGTGAATTTTTCTGAATTGAAAAAAACGGTGCGGCAACGTCCTAATACGCGGATATTGGGAGTGGCTCGTTTTCATCTGGGACTTTATAACCTGAGTGGGAAGAATGAGAATAAGCGCTTTAACAAATGGTTGCGTTCCATCGGTGAAGCTCCTGTGATTTATAGTCCTTTCCTGACCGACAGAAGTGTGACCCAGTTGAAATTGTACCTGAACAATAAAGGTTTTTATAAAGCTGAGGTGACGGATTCCGTTTGGTTTAAAAAGAAAAAGGCCCATGTTGTGTACCGGATTTATCCCGGTCCGCTGACTCGGGTGAAAGATTTTACTTTCCGGGAAGACAGTAGTTTCCGGGCCGGAGGATTACCCGAAAGCTTTCCGTTAGTACAATTGGTTTTGCGGGACACCAATCACACTTTGTTGCATCAGGAAATGCCGATGGATATAGAGATATTGGAAGATGAACGGGAACGGATCATTCATATGCTCCGGCAAAACGGGTATTATAATTTTTCAAAGAATTTTATTCATTATTATGCCGATACCTCGCGGAGCGGTAATCCGGAACAGGCTCATCTTTTGCTGAGCATCGTCAACAGTGTGTCCGACAGTATGGCTTACCGCAAATATAAAATAAAGCACATTCAGGTAAATTTGGATTATGATCCCCTGCTGATGGCCAATGGACTCGATTCGCTTTACCGGCATACCCGTTACGGTGAATATGGGATTGTTTATCGTGGCCATATGAAGATTAAGCCGAAGGTGATCCAGGAAACGATCCAGTTCAAGGAAGGAGAATTTTATGATGTCCGTAAAGTGGCTGATTCCTATTCCCGCCTGCAAGCCTTGAATCTGTTTAAATTTATCAATATTATTTTCCGGGAAGAGCAAAAGGAAGACGGTGAGCCGGTGTTGTTTTGTGAAGTGCAGCTTACTCCGCTCAAACGGCAGTCTTATAATGTCTTTCTCGAAGGGACCAACAATTCCGGGAATATCGGGGTCGGAGGTAACTTTGCTTATAATCACCGCAATTTGTTTCATGGAGGGGAGAATCTGACCTTGAGTGTATGGGGGGCTTTAAAAAAAGAGAAATTGAAGGAAAATGAAATTTTCAGTACCACCGAAGTCGGTACGGAATTGAAGTTAGTGACGCCTCAATTTTGGATGCCGGTTTTTCGTATGGATGAATTCCGCCGTAATTTTGCTCCTAAAACTTCGATCTCTCTCCTTCAGTCAGGAAAATACACAGTTTTACAAACGCCGTGTAGCTAGTGCTAAGTTCGGTTACCTTTGGCGGCGGGCAGATAATAAATGGCGGTATAATTTCGATCTCATCGATCTGAATTATGTGCTGATGCCGAGTGTCGATTCGAGTTTTATCAGTGAATTGAAAAATGAATATATCAAAAGTGCCTATACCAACCATATGATTCTGTCGGCGAATTTTTCGGCTGTGTTTACCGACCAGGTGGTCAATTCTGCACAAAGTTTTAATTATTTCCGGGGTAATCTGGAGACTTCCGGGAATTTTCTTTTGGCTATGGATAAACTTTTAGGGGCCAGAAAATCCGGTTCCGAGGAAGAACGTTTTTATAAAATTCTGGGTGTCCGGTATGCCCAATTTATCAAAGCCGACGGTGAATATCGGTTCAACCATTACCTGAATAAAGCCAATTCGGTCGTCTACCGGTTGTTTCTGGGTTGTGGTTATCCCTACGGTAACATGAAGGCTTTGCCTTTTGAAGAGGCTTATTATTGCGGAGGTGCCAACGATATCCGGGCCTGGCAGGCGAGAACTTTGGGACCGGGATCTTATGCTCCGCTGGATAAATATCCGAATAATGTAGGGGACTTTAAGTTGGAAGCCAATGTGGAATATCGGTTTAAATTATTCTGGTTATTAGAAGGAGCTTTATTCATCGATGCCGGAAATATCTGGAATATCAATCGGTATGAGAATCGTCAGGGTACGAAGTTATCCTCCGGATTTTATAAACAAATCGCAGTCGGAACAGGGGCCGGACTACGGTTGGATGTCAATTTCTTTCTGTTGCGTTTTGATCTTGGTTTGAAATTACATGATCCGATGCAGGCCGAAGGGCAACGTTTTGTGTTGTTGAATCGTAATGGAGGTTTTAATAAATCTGTATTTAATATAGCTATCGGATATCCGTTTTAATTTTAATGAACTTACTATGTTGTCCACTATTCTCGTTTATGTTTCGCTTTTTTTACAGGTTGCTGCTGCCGTTATTGCCATTAGCTTGTTTAAGCGGACAAAATTCAATGCTTCCTGGATTCTGATTTCCGTCGGATTTTTGTTGATGGTGGTGTCGAGGGTCTTCGATTTATGGCCTACGATTTATCCCGAAATGGAAGATGAATTGGCTATTGTACAGAAGATTCTGGCTTTTATCATTGCTTTGGTCCTCCTGATCGGAGTATTTTATATCCGGAAAATTTTTCAATTTATGCGAAGAGTGGATGAGATCCGGCGCGAATCAGAGAAACGGGTACTGGCAGCGGTTATCCGCACGGAAGAGCAAGAACGGCAGCGTTTTGCGAAAGAGCTGCACGATGGGCTGGGACCTTTGCTGAGTGTGATCAAAATGCTGGTCTCGGGGTTGGATACCAATAAAGAAAGTGAAGTCAACGAAAAGATAAAGCAGAATTTGCGGCAGGCTGTGGATGAAGCGATTAGCGGGGTCAGGGACATCTCGGCCAATATCAGCCCGCATATCCTCAACAATTTTGGCTTAAAAGATGCGGTAGAGGCATTCATAAAACGGATGCGGCAAGCCGATAATTTTAAGGTGTATTTTACTACTAATCTCGAAAATCAACGTTTCAATTACAATATCGAAGTGGTGGTCTACCGCGTTATCTGCGAGTTGATCAACAACACATTGCGGCATGCTGCAGCCTCGAAAGTGACGATCGATTTACAACTCGAAGAAGGAATATTATATTTAGAATATACCGACAACGGTATCGGATTCGATGTAAACCGTATTTCCGGACATACCGGTATGGGATTGGATAACATGCGTTACCGGCTGCAATCCGGTAACGGGGATATCGAGATTGTCAGCGAGCATGGAAAAGGGATGCGGGCCAACGCTTTTATTAAAGTCTTTTGACTTTCTGACTTTATTTTTATCTTTGTTTATCAGTTACGGATGTAAATGTTTATCGATTCATGGACACAAAGAATTTGAAAAAATTAAGAATCTATATTGTTGACGATCATAAGTTATTCAGGGAAGGATTGAAATTGCTTTTGTCTACCCAGGATTTCGTACACCATATTTACGAAGCTTCCAATGGACGCGACTTTATTGAAAACCTCTCCTTTGTAGATTGTGACCTGGTGTTGATGGATATAGAAATGCCCGAGATGAACGGGATAGAAGCTACGGAACAGGCTCTGCGGATCAGGCCGGATTTGAAGGTGATCGTGTTGTCTATGTACGGGGATGAACAGTATTACTATAAAATGGTCGATGTCGGAGTAAAGGGGTTCGTTCTCAAAAATTCCGGTATAGAAAAAGTGATTGCGGCAATCCGGGCTGTCGCCGCCGGTGAGAATTACTTTTCCGAGGAGTTGCTGGTGAATATTCTCAATAATATGCGTGATGGCGGGCAACATAAACCGGAACCTGAAACCCCTGATAATGAAATATCCGAGAGAGAACTCGAGATTTTGTATCATGTATGCCTGGGACTTTCCAACCAGGAAATTGCAGATAAACTTTTTATCAGTAAGCGGACAGTGGATAAACATCGGGCGAATCTGTTGAGTAAGACCGGATGCCGGAATACTGCAGCGCTTGTCATGTATGCAATTAAAAATAAGATGATAAATATTTAGATGAACGGAATGATATTTGCAGCGGGATTGGGTACCCGTTTGCAGCCTTTGACGAACGATCGGCCCAAAGCATTGGTGGAAGTAGCCGGTAAGCCTTTGCTTGAATATGTCATACGGAAAATGATAGCGGCGGATGTACAGCGTATTGTGGTGAACGTGCATCACTATGCCGACCAGATAGAAGCTTTTCTGTGCGAACGACATTTTTTCGATTGGGATATCGTGATTTCCGATGAACGGGAGAAATTACTCGATACCGGGGGCGGACTTCTGAAAGCCAGGGAGTTGTTCTGCCCGGGTGAATCGGTGCTTATTCATAATGTAGATATATTTTCAGATATCGATATACCTGCCTTGCTCCGCTTTCATCGGCAAAATAAGGGAGATGCGACCTTGGTTACCCGGACCGGCGGGAAAGGCAGAGGATTGAGATTTAATCGTGAAGGGATGCTGAAAGGATGGGAAAATAAGGCCACAGGGGAACAAAAACCGGTAGATGAAGAATTTTGGGATTCCCGGAACTATGCTTTCTGTGGAGTGCAGGTGGTGAGCCCGGAATTTTTAGAACGTATGTCAGGAAAAGGGGTCTTTTCGATTATAGACGAATATCTGTCACAGGCCAGGCTTCACCCGATACTGATGTATTTTTACGAAGGACGTTTTTTAGATTTAGGGACTCCTCAGGCGATTGCCGAAGCCGAAACAATGTTGATCGGTTCGTGCAACCCGTAAGGATCTTTTTTCGTTAATTAAAGACTTTACGGAATAGCAGGAGGCAGGCCTTGCAGCGCTTTTTTACGATCTGGATAATGGTAATTGCGAAGAATAAAGCTTAAGCATGAAAAGATTTTTTAAATATCTGGGCAGAACGATTTTAGCAATTTTAGGGTTGCTACTGCTTATCGTGTTTTTGCTTTATTTACCTCCTGTACAAGATTTCCTTTTGCGCAAAGCCGAACGTTATGCTGCTTCGCATTACGACTTGGAAGTCCGGATCGGGCATTTCCGTTTGGGTTTTCCTTTTGATCTGGTTTTGGACGATGTGTATGCCGGGAAAACTGCCGGAGATACCCTGGTTGCTGCAGAGGCGATCCGGCTTAGGGTGAATATCGATCGGATATTTCGTAAAGAACTCGGTATCGAACAGTTAGGTCTGAGACAGGTGAAGTTCGGATTAGCCGGCGATACTACCGGTATGCAACTGAAGGTGGCTGTCGGGAATTTGGGGGTGCAGGAGGGACGGATCGATTTGGAACGGAAAAAATTGATAGTCGCTGAGATTAGCCTGGAAGAAGGGGATGTTTTTTTGAAATCCGGAGCCGGAACAGTGGAAGATACAGTGCAGAGTAATCCTTTGGATTGGGGGATCGAAGTCAGGCAGATAAAGATCCGGGACGTCGGTTATCGCATGTATACCGAGGGGTTGCCTTACCTGGGGGCCGGAATAAAGGACGGTTCGCTGACTGGCGGAAAAGTTTTGTTGGGGGAGCAATCCGTCGAAATAGATGCTGTCGCTGTCGGAGGGGCTTGGTGTGACATGCAGATGGGAACGGAACAATCGTCCGGGACACCGGTCACCGAACCGTCCGGTAGCCAGCCTTGGCTGATACGTGCAGGGAGATTACAATTGGAGAACAGTGCCTTTAGCATGAAGACTGCCGATGCCGGGCAAACCGATTTGGTGCTGTCCGGTATTGCCGTACAAATCGACAGTGTATATAACCGGGGAACGGTTGTGCGGGGAAACCTGGTAGATCTGAGGGCTGTACAGCAAAACGGAATACAGCTGCAACAGATGCAGGCACAGGTGGATCTCGATTCGGCCCGGACAGCATTGAGGGGGGCATTTATCCGCACCGCTCATAGCAAGATCGAGTTGACAGCCCGGGCCGATACTTCGATGAATAATCTGATGAAACGGGTACCCTTGATCGTTCAGCTGAATGCCAGGGTTGGGCTGGCCGATCTTACTCCCTTTTATGACGGAATCCCTCAGGACTTAAAACATAGTCAGGTAGATTTGAATACGACTTTCAGTATAGATGAAAACAGAGTCCGGTTCGACCGCCTGGATGCCGGTATGACCGGAAAATTCCGGTTGACTGGAAAAGGACAACTGCAATCCTACCGGGACCTGAAAAAAATAAGTGGGGTGATCGATTTGCGGGCGGAGATGCCGGACGCTACCTTTGCTAATGTTTTCTTAAAAGAAGGAATCGTGAAGATCCCGGCCGATGTATCCTGGTCGGCGAATCTGAAGGCTAATCAGGGAGCTTTGGAGGCTTTGGTGCGCTTGTGTTCCGATGCTGGTTGTATGACCCTCGACGGGAGTTATGATTTGAACCGGGAGACATATAACGGCGAATTGACCCTGAGCCGTTTCCCACTCGATCGCTTTTTGACTGTCGATTCGTTAGGAAGCGCCTCGGCCAATTTCCGGTTGGAAGGCCGGTATTTTTCGTGGCCTCAGGCAAAGACCTCGGTAAATGCCGGAATCCGTCAGTTGTTTTATAAAGAGCACGAATATAAAGATATTACTTTACAGGCTACCTTGGATAAGACGCATTTACGGGGGACTATGGTTAGTAAAGATCCCGATGCTCCTTTGGATTTGGTTTTCCGGGGAGATTCGCTGCAACAACAGTATCAGGTCGGTTTGGGTGGTTATATCGGCAAGGTGGATCTGCAGGCCCTGCATTTGATGCAGGAACCTTTGACTATGGGGCTGAAAGTAGATTTGCAAGGTTTTATCGGGGAACATTCCGCTTATGCTTTAAAAGCCCGCTTCGATAGCCTGAGCATGGCAGATAGCAGGAAGACTTATACCTTGGGAAGCCTGGATATCGATATGGCCAGCGATCTGAAGAAGACGACACTGGATGTAAAGACCGGTGATTTACAGTTAACTTTCCGGGCCGATACTTCTTTGGCCGGTTTTGGGGAGAGTGCTGGGAAAATTGCAGGGATTGTCGGGAAGCAGATCGCCGGTAAAGATATCGATATGGAACAGATCAAAGCGGAGTTGCCTGTTTTTAGTATGCACTTGAAAGGTGATCAAAATAATGCGATCGCTAAATTTTTGAAGGCCAGGAATATGGGATTTCGTCGGCTTTCTCTGGATATCGTTTCCCGTCAGCGGTCAGGTATCCGGATGGGGATCACGGCTACGGCTCCCTATTTTGGGACGGTACGTCTCGATTCGGTACAGATGGGTATCTGGCAGACCGGCAAGAGTCTGGTGTATGCATTGGGAGCCGGTAGTTCCGACCAGGCCTGGAAGGGACTGTTCAATATCAACCTGACCGGAAAAATGCAGGGGAATCAATTCCGGATCGAACTGAAACAAAAAGATGCCCGGCAACGAGTCGGATTCGATATGGGTATCAATCTGGTGATGCTGGACAGTGCTTTTACGGTGAGCTTTTTCCCGATGACTCCTATTCTGGGGTATAGCCGGTGGATTGTCAATGCCGATAATAAAGTAACGGTTTATAAAGATTGGAAGATCGATGCCAATCTCCGGATGGCCTACCAGAATAAATTGGTGAGTTTGCAGTCTCTGCCTGATGAAGGAGAAAGGACGGATCGGTTACAGGTGGAGATTACCGGTATAGACCTGAAAAAATTGACCGAAATATCACCGTTCTTACCCGATCTGAGCGGTATCCTGCATACGGATTTATTGTTGTATACCGATCGTAAAACCTTCGGTGCCGAGGGAAATATCGGAGTGAATAATCTGTTTTATGAAGAACAGCGGATGGGTACCCTCGATTTGGATCTGCAGTATGCAGGAAAGGATCATTTAACCGATCATGCCGTAGATTTCGAGTTGAAAATCGACAGCATCCGCCGGGCGGTAGTGCAGGGGACTTTCGCTACATCCGAGACCAACCGGGAGGTCATGCTGGACGTAGATATACCTTCTTTACCTTTGTATATGGTCAACGCTTTTGTTCCGAAAGATCTGATGAAACTGGAGGGCGAGTTGACCGGCGCATTACAGTTTCGTGGAACGGTAGACCGGCCGGATTTGAACGGTGGATTGGGCTTTCGTAATGGAAAAGCCGATGTGGTGATGTTGGGTACCACATTCGGATTGGATACCACCCGCCTGATTGTAGACAACGGGAAGATTTTATTTCGGCAATATCGGTTTATTGCTCCTAACAAAAGTGATATGGTGCTGAACGGAGCGATTACCCTGACTCCGTTCGACCGGATGAATATGGATATATCTGTAAAAGCCGGTAATTTCGAGGTCGTGAATGTAAAGAAAAATCCGACTTCGCTGATCTATGGGAAGGCTTATATCAATCTGGATTCCCGTTTGGCCGGGGCCTTTTCGAATTTAAGCGTTTCCGGAAATATCAATTTGCTCAACCGGACCAATATTACCTATACTTTGCGTAGTTCCGGACCCGAACTTGTGGACCGTAGTGCCGATTTGGTCCGTTTCGTATCGTTCAGGGATACCACCTTGAATGAGCGTGACGATCTGACTAACCGGGTAAACACCAGTAGCTTTGCTTTAAAAATGTTGATCGAGATCGGAGATCAGGTGACGGTAAACGTCGAATTATCGGATGATGGAAGTAATAATATCGTCATCCAGGGTGGGGGTAATCTGGTTCTGGCCATGAGTCCTGAAAACGGACTTACCTTGTCGGGGAAATATATTTTATCCGGAGGAACCGTGGTTTATAATATTCCCATTGCAGGTAAAAAAGAATTTAATATTCGCAGTGGCAGCTATGTGGAATGGACAGGAAATGTGATGAATCCGATGTTGAGTATATCCGCTTCCGAACAGGTGAAAGCTACGGTTGTCGACGGAGAACAGAATCGACTGGTTACTTTCGAGGCTATCATCCGGATACAGAATACATTGACCCGACCGGATATCTCTTTTGACCTGTCAGCTCCCAACGATATGGTGGTACAGAATCAGTTGGCGACTTTTTCTCAGGAAGAACGTACCCGTCAAGCGTTGAATCTATTGATCTATAATACTTATACCGCTCCTGGGGCTGCTAAGTCGGGAAGCGGAGGAAGTATGGCCAACAATGCTTTATATAGCCTGGTAGAAAATGAATTGAATAAGTATACCCGGAAGACCGGTTTTACTTTTGGCGTCGATTCGTATAATACCGATGAAAATACAACCCGTACCGATTATACGTATCAGTTCTCCAAACAATTTTTTAATGATCGGATTCGGGTGAAGATCGGTGGACGGATTTCTACAGATAATAATGAAAATCAGAGTAATAACATAGAAGATAATCTCGTCGACGATATTTCTATAGAATACGTGATTACGAAGAAGAGAAATCTATTTTTGAAAGTGTTCCGGCATTCCAACTATGAGAGTGTACTGGACGGCGAAGTCACTCAAACGGGTGTCGGTATTGTTTGGCGGAAAAATTTCCGTAAATTTAAAGATCTCTTTAAAAATAACCGAAAATCGGAAAGAGAAACAAAAACGAAGAATCAGAAATGAAAGTAGTCGAATTCATCAGAAAGTATGCCCGGAAGTCTGACAAAAGTCGGTTCAGTCACTTTTGTCCTATTTGTAGTACCCTGACCTTTTCTTCTTCTTACTTTTTACCTTTAATCTTTTTCCTTTTCCTTCTTTTTTCTTGTTCGACGACTAAAAAACTGACAGAAGATGAAGTATTGTATGTCGGAGTAAAAAAAATGAAGATCGAGGCCCCTCAGAAAGTGAAACTCAACAGTACACAAAATTCAGCCGCTTCCGGTCCGCTGTCTGTGAAACCCAATAATCCGCTGTATTCTCCTTATGTCCGTTCGCCTTTCCCGATCGGGCTGTGGATATATAATTGGAATATAAAAAAAGAGAAAGGTTTTAAATGGTGGTTATATCGTAAATTGGCTAAGAAACCGGTGTTGATTTCAGATGTACAGCCCGAATTACGGTTGAAAATGGTGGATAATGCCATGAAAGACTTCGGTTTTTATGGGACGACTTCCCGCTACGAGATTATTCCGCATAAACGGAATCCTAAAAAAGCCCGCATCAGCTATTGGGTCGATTTGCCTCAGCCTTTTCATTACGGTAATGTACAGTTGTGGGGATGGAATCCTCCGATGGATAGTATCGTGCGCTCGTATATGCGGTTCTCCGAACTGAAACCGGGAAGGCAATACGATGTGAATGTCCTCAATCAGGAGCGGCAACGCATGTCCGATCGGTTGAGAAATCACGGTTATTATTTCTTCCAACCCGATTATATCGAATTTTTAGTCGATACCACTCAAGGTGGAAAAATGGCCGACGTACGAATCGGATTGAAGCAGGGAATTCCGCAAAATGCTTTTCATCCTTATAAAATCGGTGAGGTGAAAGTGATGCTGTCGGGAAATGAAACGACCGGCGGGCAAGACACGATACAGGCGGATCAGGTGAAAATCATTTATGAGCCTCCGCTACGGCTGAAACCGAATGTGATCACCCGGGCGGTGAAGACGCGACCCGGACAAACTTATTCGGCTATGCGACAGAGTCGTACACAAGCCGGATTTGTACAGTTGGGCGTATTTAAGTTCGCCAATATGACGATTACCGTGCCCGATACGGTTCAGGATCGCTTGCTGGATATGCAAATCAACGGCGATTTTGCCCTGCCCATTGAAACGGAAGTGGAGGTGGATATGTCTTCCAAGTCGAATAATCTGCTCGGTCCGGGATTGACATTAGGGATTACTAACCGGAATATGTTCCGCCGGGCAGAGAATTTCAGTGTCCGGTTGACAGGATCCTACGAATGGCAAATCGGAGGAAATAAAAAATCGACAGGCAATTCGGGCTTGATCAATTCTTATGAGCTGGGGTTGAATTTTAATTTGTCCGTGCCCCGGTTATTGGTTCCCAAACTGATGAAAACGAAACGGGATAGGAGAGAACAGACCCATTTTCAGATCGGTACGGATTTGCTCAACCGACATAATTTTTTTAGGATGATCTCGTTTTGGGGAAGTGCGACCTATGATTTTAATTCTTCTACCCGGAATTATCATTCCGTCGTACCTTTTAAACTCAATTATACCTATCTGTTGCGTACTTCTCATGCCTTCGATTCTGTTGTAAATAAAAATCCCGCAGTGGCGCAGAGTTTTAAGAATCAGTTTATTCCGTCGATGTCTTATACCTATACGTACGACCGGGCTGCGACTTATCGTAATCCCAACCGGTTGTTCTGGCAGACTTCGGTCACTCAGGCCGGTAATATTATAGCGGGCCTGCAGTATATCTGCGGGAATCATCAGGGGGAGGGCAAACAAATTCTCAATAATCGTTATTCTCAATTTTTGAAGCTTACTTCTGAATTAATCGGTTATAAGACTGTGGATAATAATAATCAATTGGCCATGCGGATTATGGGAGGGATCGGTTATGCTTACGGTAATTCGAAAGTAATGCCTTACAGTGAGCAATTTTATATCGGCGGCTCGAATAGTATCCGGGCTTTTCATATCCGTTCGATCGGGCCCGGAAGTTACCATCCCAGGGAATCGACCTATTCTTATCTCGATCAGACCGGAGATATCAAACTGGAAGGGAATGTCGAGTATCGTTTCAAAATATACGAACGGTTTAAAGGGGCTTTGTTTATGGATGCCGGGAATGTCTGGTTGTTGAACAATGAAACCCAGCGTCCCGGAGGAGAATTCAGAATCAAAGGATTATTGAAAGAAATTGCTTTGGGGACCGGATTCGGACTACGTTACGATTTTTCCTATATCGTGGTCCGTGCCGATTTGGGAATACCTATACATGCTCCTTATAGTACAGGCAAGTCCGGATATTATAATATCGACGGCA
>OGJK01002831.1_pt1 | contig 12641 bp, 9 predicted proteins | sample 1571961 | NCBI WGS metagenome assembly OGJK01 (sample SAMEA2582120, study PRJEB24529) | metagenome | biome: Human gut stool | place: China | collected 2011 | reverse complement strand
AAGAGAGCATTGAGGACGTGGGCTGGAAGCTGTTCCACTTCATTCTGGATGTCGCGAGCGGGCGTAAAAAAACGTTTTCCGACCAGTGGGGATTGCATAACCAGCTGGCGGTGTTTAACCCGGCGCCGGTGACGTGATTTCCCCTCATCCTGCCCTCTCCTCATAGGGGAGAGGGTAAAAAAACTTACACCAGCACCACTTCAATTCCGCTCTTGCGCAGCCCTTCCAGGCTTTCAACCGGAATACCTTCATCAACGATAATCATATCAATACGTTGCGTATCAATGATTTTATGCAGGCTTGAGCGGTTAAACTTGCTGGAGTCAGTCACCACGATAATGCGATCCGCCACCTCGCACATCTTGCGGTTCAGACGGGCTTCGTCTTCGTTATGCGTGCTCACGCCGCGGTCGAGATCGATGGCATCGACGCCCAGGAACAGCAGGTCAAAATGGTAATTCTGTAGCGACTGCTCGGCCTGGTCACCGTAAAAAGATTGCGACTGACGGCGTAAATGTCCGCCGGTCATCAGCAACTCCACCCCTTCCGCTTCCAGCAGCGCATTGGCCACGTTCATGCCGTTGGTCATCGCAATGACGTCCGTGTGCTGGCGCAGCATGCGGGCGATTTCAAACGTCGTGGTACCGGAATCCAGAATAATGCGGTGGCCGGGTTTAACCAGGGCGGCAGCGGCCTGCGCGATGCTGCGCTTCACCGCGGTATTCAGCGAGCTTTTGTCTTCCACGGAAGGTTCGACGCCCGACACGTTGCCTTCGCAAATCAGTGCGCCGCCGTAAGCGCGAACGGCAATACCCTGCTTCTCAAGAAAGGCGAGGTCGTTGCGGATCGTCACCGTCGATACGCCGTACAGATGAGACAGATCGTTAACCTGCACGCTTCCCTGCGCCCGCAACCGCTGAATGATCTGCTCTCGCCTTTCACTGGTGCCGGTGATGCGCTTTTCCGCGGATGAATCGGTGCTGCTCATGCGAGTTCCTTAATTAATATTCTTTCGTTTCATTTCGTTTTACCTATTAAGGCCTTTCCTTTATGGGAATGCAAGCCCTGCATAGCGACCCTGCGCATGCCAGCACCGCGCTGAAACCTTTCATTACGTTTCTTTTGTGAAACAGATCGGAAATCCATTATCTTTCGTTTTATTTTTATATCGCCATAATGCAGGATTACATGAAACAAAACGAAAGACAAAAATCATTACCATCCGAAATGGAGAGGAAAGTGAAACATCTGACAGAAATGGTGGAACACCATAAGCGGGGGAATTTAAACGGGATTTACGCCGTCTGCTCCGCGCATCCGCTGGTACTGGAAGCTGCAATTCGTTACGCGCATTCGCATCGGTCCCCGCTGTTGATCGAGGCCACCTCCAACCAGGTGGATCAGTTTGGCGGCTACCCCGGCATGACCCCCGCCGATTTTCACGGGTTTGTCTGCCAGCTGGCCGAGTCGCTCGGTTTCCCGACATCCCAGCTGATCCTCGGCGGCGATCATTTAGGCCCTAACCGCTGGCAAAACCTGCCCGCGGAACAGGCCATGGCAAATGCCGAGGATCTGATCAAAAGCTATGTTTCTGCCGGATTCAAAAAGATCCACCTTGACTGCAGCATGTCCTGCGAGGGCGACCCGGTTCCCCTGAACGACGCGATCGTCGCCGCACGCGCCGCACGCCTGGCAAAGATTGCAGAAGCGACCTGCCGCGAGCAGTTTGGTGAATCCGATCTGGTCTACGTTATCGGTACGGAAGTGCCGGTTCCCGGCGGCGCGCACGAGACGCTCACCGAACTTGCCGTCACCACGCCAGATGCGGCCCGCGCCACGCTTGAGGCGCATCGTTACGCCTTCGAAAAGGAAGGGCTAAGCGACATCTGGCCGCGCATTATCGGCCTGGTGGTTCAGCCTGGCGTGGAGTTTGACCACGCGAACGTCTGCGACTATCAGCCGCAGAAAGCCGTCGCGCTTAGCAAGATGGTGGAAGCCTACGACACGCTGGTGTTTGAAGCACACTCCACCGACTACCAGACGCCGCAGGCCCTGCGCCAGCTGGTGAAAGATCACTTCGCGATCCTCAAGGTTGGCCCGGCCCTCACCTTCGCCCTGCGCGAAGCGCTGTTCTCGCTGGCCGCCATCGAAGAGGAGCTGCTGCCCGCCAAAGCCAGCTCCGGCCTGCGTCACGTGCTGGAAAACGTCATGCTCGACCGCCCGGAATACTGGCAAAGCCATTACCACGGTGACGGCAATGCGCGTCGCCTGGCGCGCGGCTACAGCTACTCTGACCGCGTGCGCTACTACTGGCCGGACGGCCAGATTGACGAGGCCTTTGAACGGCTGGTGCGCAACCTGGCAGACGATCCGATCCCGCTGCCGCTGATCAGCCAGTACCTGCCGCTGCAGTACGGCAAAGTTCGCGAGGGCGCTCTCAAGTCCACGCCGCGGGAACTCATCATCGACCACATTCAGGACATACTCCAGCAGTACCACGCCGCCTGCGAAGGCGTAACGACGCAAAACGCATAATAAAAAGAGGAAAGCGCTATGCCAAACATTGTCTTATGCCGCATTGATGAGCGCCTGATCCACGGCCAGGTCGGCGTGCAGTGGGTGGGGTTTGCAGGGGCAAACCTGGTGCTGGTCGCCAATGACGAGGTTGCAGAGGATCCGGTTCAACAGAACCTGATGGAGATGGTGCTCGCGGAAGGGATCGCCGTGCGCTTCTGGCCGCTGCAAAAAACGATCGACAACATTCACCGCGCCGCTGACCGCCAGAAAATCCTGCTGGTCTGCAAATCACCGGCCGATTTTCTGAAGCTGGTTGAGGGCGGCGTGCCCATCACCCGTATCAACGTAGGAAACATGCACTACGCCAGTGGCAAACAACAAATTGCCAAAACGGTCTCTGTCGACGCGGACGATATCGCCGCCTTCAACGGCCTGAAAGCGGCCGGGGTGGAATGCTTCGTTCAGGGCGTGCCAACAGAAACTGCTTTGGATCTCTTTAAACTGCTCTGAGGGATTCACTATGGAAATCAGCCTGTTGCAGGCGCTGGGATTGGGCATACTCGCCTTTATCGCCGGTCTGGATATGTTTAATGGGTTAACGCACATGCACCGCCCGGTGGTGCTCGGGCCGCTGGTCGGCCTGATTCTGGGCGACCTGCACACCGGCATTTTGACCGGCGGTACGCTGGAGCTGGTCTGGATGGGGCTGGCCCCGCTCGCCGGTGCCCAGCCGCCGAACGTGATTATCGGCACCATAGTGGGGACCGCATTTGCCATCAGCACCGGGGTGAAGCCGGACGTTGCCGTTGGCGTCGCCGTGCCGTTTGCGGTCGCGGTACAGATGGGGATCACGTTCCTCTTCTCCGTGATGTCCGGCGTGATGTCGCGCTGCGATCGCATGGCGGCCAATGCCGATACCCGCGGCATTGAACGGGTGAACTATCTGGCGCTGCTGGCGCTCGGCATCTTCTATTTCCTGTGCGCGTTTCTGCCGATCTACTTCGGCGCGGAACATGCGAAAACCGCCATTGATGTTCTGCCGGCACGGTTGATTGACGGTCTCGGCGTCGCGGGCGGCATCATGCCCGCCATCGGCTTCGCCGTGCTGCTGAAGATCATGATGAAAAACGTCTACATCCCTTACTTCATTATCGGTTTTGTCGCCGCCGCCTGGCTCAAGCTTCCGGTGCTGGCGATTGCGGCCGCCGCGCTGGCGATGGCGCTGATCGACCTGATGCGTAAATCACCTGAACCGACGGCTCCCGCGGCCCAGAAAGAGGAATTCGAAGATGGCATCTAACCAAACCACTCTGCCGGGCGTGTCTGAACGCGAAGAGACGCTGCTGACCGGCGTGAATGAAAACGTCTACGAAGACCAGAGCATCGGCGCCGAGCTGACGAAAAAGGATATTAACCGCGTCGCCTGGCGCTCCATGCTGCTGCAGGCCTCGTTTAACTACGAACGTATGCAGGCCTCCGGCTGGCTTTACGGATTGCTGCCCGCGCTGAAAAAGATCCATACCAACAAGCGGGACCTTGCGCGCGCCATGAAAGGACATATGGGCTTCTTCAATACCCATCCGTTCCTGGTGACCTTTGTTATCGGCATCATTCTGGCGATGGAGCGCTCCAAGCAGGATGTAAACAGCATCCAGAGCACCAAAATTGCCGTGGGCGCGCCGCTCGGCGGCATTGGCGATGCCATGTTCTGGCTCACGCTGCTGCCCATCTGCGGCGGTATCGGCGCGAGCCTGGCGCTGCAGGGTTCGATTCTTGGTGCCGTGGTCTTTATCGTGCTGTTTAACGTGGTGCACCTCGGCCTGCGTTTTGGTCTGGCGCACTACGCTTACCGGATGGGCGTGGCGGCCATTCCGCTGATCAAAGCCAACACCAAAAAGGTCGGCCACGCGGCGTCTATCGTCGGAATGACGGTTATCGGCGCGCTGGTGGCCACCTACGTCCGCCTCAATACCACGCTCGAAATTAAGGCGGGCGATGCCGTAGTCAAACTGCAGGCCGACGTGATCGACAAGCTGATGCCCGCGTTCCTGCCGCTGATCTACACCCTGATTATGTTCTGGCTGGTACGCCGCGGCTGGAGCCCGCTGCGCCTGATTGGCATCACCGTGCTGCTGGGCGTTATCGGTAAATTTTGTCACTTCCTGTAAAAGCAAAGAGGTTGCGATGTTAGGCATTATTTTGACGGGTCACGGCGGTTTTGCCAGCGGGCTTGAGCAGGCGATGAAGCAGATCCTGGGCGAACAGCCGCAGTTTATCGCCATCGATTTTCCGGAAACGTCCACCACCGCGCGGCTGACCGCGCAGCTTGAGCAGGCGGTAAACGAACTCGATGCAGAGCACGATATTGTGTTTCTTACCGATCTGCTCGGCGGCACGCCGTTTCGCGTGGCGTCAACGATCGCGATGCAAAAACCGGGGCGCGAAGTCATTACCGGCACCAACCTGCAGCTGCTGCTGGAGATGGTGCTGGAGCGCGACGGGTTAAGCAGCGAGGCGTTTCGCCTGCAGGCGCTGGCGTGCGGCCATCGCGGCCTGACGAGCCTCGTAGACGAGCTGGGGCGCTGTCGCGAGGAAGCACCGGCAGAGGAAGGGATATAACCCCCTGACTTTCGAAATCTGACTTTTTAAGCCCTACCTCTTATGTTCTTTCGGCCTTATCGGGTGACATCGTAAGGCCTTTCTTTTCCTTTCCTTAAATTTCCCCTTCCCTTTCACGATCACACTTTTCGTTTTATTTCTTTTCTTTCATTGAAGTTTCGATTTCTTTTCTATAGATTTTATTTCACTGCTTATGTGAACAAGTGAAACGAAACGAAAGATAGCGACACGTTTGCCAGCGTCTGATGTGGAATTCACGCGACTAAGGACTGAGTTATGCCACAAATACCCACCGCCGCCGCAACCGGCACCTGGACCGAGGAAGAGATCCGCCAGCAGCCTGCCAGCTGGATCCGCTCGCTCAACAACATCGATAGCCTGCGCGCGTCGATTGATAGCTTCCTGACGCCGCTGCTGCGCAAGCCGGATCTGCGGATCGTCATGACCGGCGCGGGCACGTCCGCATTTATCGGCGATATCATTGCGCCATGGCTTGCGAGCCACACCGGGAAAAATATCTCCGCCGTACCGACCACTGACCTGGTCACTAACCCGATGGATTACTTCAGCCCTGCACATCCGCTCCTGCTGGTTTCGTTTGCCCGTTCTGGCAACAGTCCGGAAAGCGTCGCGGCCGTTAAGCTGGCCAACCAGTTCGTACCGGAGTGCTACCACCTGTCGATCACCTGCAACGAGGCAGGAAGCCTGTACCAGACCGCCGTCGACAGCGATAACGCTTATGCCCTGCTGATGCCAGCCGAAACGCACGATCGCGGGTTCGCAATGACCAGCAGTATCACCACCATGATGGCGAGCTGTCTGGCCGTATTCGCCCCGGAGACGATCAACAGTCAAACCTTCCGCGACGTGGCCGATCGCTGTCAGGCGATCCTCACCTCGCTCGGCGATTTCAGCCACGGCGTCTTTGGCAGCGAACCGTGGAAGCGGATCGTGTATCTGGGAAGCGGCGGCCTGCAGGGCGCGGCGCGCGAATCGGCGCTGAAGGTGCTGGAGCTGACGGCGGGCAAGCTGGCGGCCTTCTACGATTCCCCCACCGGTTTCCGTCATGGGCCGAAGTCGCTGGTGGATAACGAAACGCTGGTGGTGGTGTTTATCTCCAGCCATCCGTATACGCGCCGGTACGATCTGGATCTGCTGGCCGAACTGCGCCGCGATCGTCAGGCCCTGCGCGTCGTCGCCATCGCCGCTGAAAACGATCCGGCCATTGAAGCGGGTCCGCACATCCTGCTGCCACCTTCCCGCCCGTTTAGCGACATGGAACAGGCGTTCTGCTTCCTGATCTATGCCCAGGTCTTTGCTCTTACCCAGTCGCTCAGCGTAGGCAATACGCCCGATACGCCATCCGCCAGCGGGACGGTCAATCGCGTGGTGCAGGGCGTTGTTATTCATCCGTGGCAGGCTTAGGAGGATCCGATCATGACTATTATTTCGACGAAATATCTTCTGCAGGACGCACAGGCAAAAGGCTACGCCGTTCCGGCGTTTAACATCCACAACGCGGAGACGATCCAGGCGATCCTCGAAGCGTGCAGCGAAATGCGATCGCCGGTGATCCTGGCGGGCACGCCGGGCACCTTTAAGCATATTGCGCTGGAAGAGATCTTCGCTCTGTGCAGCGCGTACTCCCACACTTACGACATGCCGCTAGCGCTGCACCTCGATCACCACGAGTCGCTGGACGATATTCGCCGCAAGGTCAACGCGGGCGTGCGCAGCGCGATGATCGACGGCAGCCACTATCCGTTCGAGCAAAACGTGAAGCTGGTAAAGTCGGTGGTCGATTTCTGCCACCTACACGACTGCAGCGTCGAGGCCGAGCTGGGCCGCCTGGGCGGCGTGGAAGATGACATGAGCGTGGACGCCGAAAGCGCGTTCCTCACCGATCCGCAGGAGGCGAAACGCTTCGTTGAACTGACCGGCGTCGACAGCCTCGCCGTCGCCATCGGCACCGCCCACGGCCTTTATACCAAACGCCCAAAAATCGACTTCCAGCGGCTGGCGGACATCCGCGAAGTGGTCACCGTGCCGCTGGTATTGCACGGCGCAAGCGACGTGCCGGATGAGGATGTGCGCCGCACCATCGAGCTGGGCGTTTGCAAAGTCAACGTGGCAACCGAGCTGAAAATCGCCTTCTCTGACGCGGTGAAAGCCTGGTTTGCCGAAAATCCGCAGGGCAACGATCCGCGCTTCTATATGCGGGTTGGCATGGACGCCATGAAATCGGTGGTCAGAAGCAAAATCGCCGTTTGCGGTTCCGCAAACCGCCTCCTGCTTCCGGCCGAAGCCTGACCCCATCGCGCATTACATCAATACCTAAAAAATAACTATAAGCCTCGCAAATATGAAGGCGCGTTCTGATTCACGACCGCGCCTTCCATTACCATAAAAAATTCCGAGGAGTACCCTACATGACACAGGAAAAGTCATTCAAATCGAAAGCGTGGGAGTTTTTTCAGAGCCTGGGAAAGACCTTTATGTTTCCGGTCTCCCTTCTGGCGTTTATGGGCCTGCTGCTGGGTATCGGCAGCTCGGTGACCAGCCCTTCCACGATTAAAAGTTTTCCTTTTCTCGGCGGCGAACTCACGCAGCTGACCTTTGGCTTTATCGCCATGGTGGGCGGCTTCGCCTTTACCTACCTGCCGCTGATGTTCGCCATGGCGATCCCCATGGGCCTTGCCAAACGCAATAAGGCCGTGGGCGCGTTTGCCGGGTTCGTCGGCTACATGCTGATGAACATGAGCATCAACTACTACCTGACCGCCACCCACCAGCTTGCCGATGCCGCCACCATGAGACAGGTGGGGCAGTCGATCGTGCTGGGGATCCAAACCCTGGAGATGGGCGTGCTGGGCGGCATCGTCGTGGGAGTAATCACTTACTTCCTGCACGAGCGTTTTCAGGACACGGTGCTGCACGACGCCTTCGCCTTCTTTAGCGGCATCCGTTTTGTACCGATTATCACCGCCCTTACCCTTTCACTGGTCGGTCTGTTTATTCCGCTGCTGTGGGAATACGTTGCGATGGGCATTGCCGGTATCGGCCATATCATCCAGAGCACCAGCGTCTTTGGCCCGTTCCTCTACGGCGTGGGCGTGCTGCTGCTTAAACCCTTCGGCCTGCACCACATTCTGCTGGCGATGGTGCGCTTCACCCCGGCGGGCGGCATTGAAATGGTTAACGGACACGAAGTCGCCGGGGCGCTGAATATCTTCTACGCCGAGCTGAAAGCCGGTCTGCCGTTTAGCCCGCACGTTACCGCGTTTCTGTCACAAGGGTTTATGCCGACCTTTATCTTCGGCTTACCTGCCGTAGCGTACGCCATCTACCGCACCGCCCGCCCGGAAAACCGTCCGGTGATTAAGGGCCTGCTGCTCTCGGGCGTGCTGGTGTCCGTCGTCACCGGTATTTCAGAGCCGATTGAGTTCCTGTTCCTGTTTATCGCCCCCGCGCTTTACGCCTTCCATATCGTGATGTCGGGCCTGGCGCTGATGGTGATGGCCCTGCTCGGCGTCACCATCGGCAACACCGACGGCGGGATTTTGGATCTGCTGATCTTCGGCGTGATGCAGGGGATGTCGACCAAATGGTATCTGCTGTTCCCGGTCGGTATTGCCTGGTTTGCTATCTACTTCTTCGTCTTCCGCTGGTACATCCTGAAACACGATATTAAGACGCCGGGACGCGAGGTGGACGCGCAGGGCGCGCAGCAGGCCGTCGAAACCAACACCCGCGCGCGTGGAAAATCGAAATACGATCACGGGCTTATTCTGCAGGCGCTCGGAGGCAAAGAGAACATTGAGTCGCTCGACAACTGCATCACCCGCCTGCGTCTGGTGGTGAAGGTTATGGGGCTTATCGATCAGCAGGCGCTGAAAGCGGCGGGCGCCCTGTCGGTCGTGGTGCTGGATGCCCACAGCGTACAGGTGATCATCGGCCCGCAGGTGCAGAGCGTCAAAACCGGCATTGAAGCCTTAATTTAACAAGGGGGTCGTTGTGTTTGATTTCGATAAAATCATCGAGCGTAAAAGCGACAGGTGCCGTAAATGGGACCATGCGTTTGTCTGCTCGCGCTTTGGTGATGTTCCGGAAGGGTTTATCCCGCTGTGGATCGCAGATATGGATTTCACCTCGCCGCCCGCCGTGATTGAAGGCTTTCGGCGCATCGTGGAGCACGGCACCTTTGGCTATACGTGGTGCTTCGACGAGTTTTACGAGGCGGTGATTCGCTTCCAGCGAACGCGCCACCAGGTCGAGGTGGAGAAATCGTGGATTACCCTCACCTACGGCACCGTGTCCACGCTGCACTACACGGTGCAGGCATTCTGCACGTCTGGCGACTGCGTGATGATGAACACGCCGGTCTACGACCCGTTTGCCATGGCGGCACAGCGTCAGGGCGTGCGGGTCCTTGCTAACCCGCTTCGCGTGGAGGAAAACCGCTATCAGCTGGATTTTAATCTGATTGAAGATCAGCTTAAAACCCACCGTCCAAAACTGTGGTTCTTCTGCTCGCCGCATAACCCCTCGGGCCGAATCTGGCGCGCGGACGAGATACGCCAGGTGTCCGATCTCTGTAAGCGCTACGGCACGATTCTGGTCGTCGATGAGGTTCACGCCGAGCACATTCTGGACGGCACATTCGTCAGCTGTCTGACCCCGAGCTGTGCCGCACTGGACAACCTGATCGTGCTGACGTCGCCCAATAAAGCCTTCAACCTGGGCGGTTTGAAAACCTCATATTCGATGATCCCGGACGATACGCTGCGCCAGCGCTTCCGCCAGCAGCTTGAGAGGAACTCGATTACCTCGCCCAATATGTTCGGCGTATGGGGGATTATCCTCGCCTATCAGCACGGTCTGCCCTGGCTCGACGCGCTTAACGGGTATCTGCAGGGCAATGCCCGCTATCTTGCGGACGCTATTCAGACCCACTTCCCGGCGTGGAAGATGATGAACCCGGAATCGTCATATCTGGCCTGGATAGACGTGAGCGCCGACGAGCGCAGCGCGACGCAGTTAACCCAACATTTCGCCCGTCAGGCTGGTGTGGTGATTGAGGACGGCAGCCACTACGTGCAAAACGGCGAAAGCTACCTGCGAATCAACTTCGGCACGCAGCGCGACTGGCTGGAGCAGTCCATCAACCGCATGCTGAAGCATTACTGATAAGGATCTTAACCCGATGAAGAAAGTGCTCACTCTTTCGCTGCTGGCTCTCGGCGTTTCTCATGGCGCGTCGGCGGCGAACTATACCCTTAATAACGACAATATTGCCCTCTCGTTTGATGACGCAAACGCAACGGTAGTCGTTAAGGACAGCAGGGCTAACCATCCGCTCACGCCGCAGGAGCTGTTCTTTCTGACGCTGCCGGATGAAACAAAAATCCACACCGCTGATTTCACCCTCAAGCACGTCGAAAAGCGGGACAGTGCAATTGTCATCGACTTTACGCGCACGGATTTTAACGTAACGGTGAAGCTGAATCTGGTGAAGGGGAAATACGCCAGCATCGACTACACCGTTGCCGCAGTCGGCCAGCCGCGAGACGTGGCGAAAATCACCTTCTTCCCAACGAAAAAACAGTCTCAGGCACCCTATGTTGACGGGGCAATAAACAGCTCGCCGATAGTGGCTGATTCGTTCTTTATTCTGCCGGACAAGCCCATCGTTAACACTTACGCCTATGAAGCGACGACTAACCTTAACGTCGAGCTGAAAACCCCCATTCAGCCTGCAACGCCAGTCAGCTACACCACGTACTTTGGCACCTTCCCGGAAACCAGTCAGTTACGCCGATGCGTAAATCAGTTCATCAATGCCGTGCGTCCGCGCCCGTATAAACCTTACCTGCACTATAACAGCTGGATGGATATCGGCTTTTTCAATCCGTACACCGAGCAGGACGTGCTGGGGCGGATGGACGAGTGGAATAAGGAATTTATTAGCGGGCGCGGCGTGGCGCTGGATGCGTTCCTGCTGGACGACGGCTGGGACGACCTTACCGGGCGCTGGCTGTTTGGCCCGGCATTCAACAACGGTTTTGGCAAGGTCAAGGAAAAAACCAATAGCCTGCACAGCTCGGTTGGCCTGTGGCTATCACCGTGGGGCGGCTACAACAAGCCGCGTGACGTTCGCGTCTCGCATGCAAAAGAGTACGGTTTTGAAACGGTGGACGGGAAGTTGGCGCTGTCAGGGCCGAACTACTTTAAGAACTTCAATGAGCAGATCGTTAAGCTGATCAAAAACGAACACATTACCTCGTTCAAACTTGATGGGATGGGAAACGCCAATTCGCACATCAAGGGCAGCCCGTTTGCCTCCGATTTTGACGCGTCGATCGCCCTGTTGCACAGCATGCGCAACGCCAACCCAAACCTGTTCATCAACCTGACCACCGGCACCGACGCCAGCCCGTCCTGGCTGTTCTATGCTGATTCCATCTGGCGCCAGGGGGACGACATCAACCTGTACGGCCCAGGCACGCCAGTGCAGCAGTGGATGACCTACCGCGATGCCGAAACGTACCGCTCGATTGTGCGCAAGGGACCGCTGGTCCCGCTGAACTCGTTGATGTACCACGGGATCGTCAGCGCGGAGAATGCCTACTACGGCCTTGAGAAAGTCCAAACGGACAGCGATTTTGCCGACCAGGTCTGGAGCTACTTCGCGACCGGCACCCAGTTGCAGGAGCTCTATATCACCCCGTCAATGCTGAATAAGGCGAAATGGGATACCCTGGCGCAGGCCGCGAAATGGTCCCGGGATAACGCCAGCGTGCTGGTGGATACCCACTGGATTGGCGGCGACCCAACGGCGCTGCAGGTTTACGGCTGGGCATCATGGAGCAAGGACAAAGCAATCCTCGGCTTGCGTAACCCGTCGGATAAGCCGCAAAGCTACTACCTGGATTTGACGCGAGATTTCGAAATCCCGACAGGAGACGCCGCCCAGTTTAGCCTGAAAGCGGTGTACGGCCGTAATTCAACCGTACCGGAGAAGTACAAAAACGCGGTGGTAATTACGCTGCAGCCGCTGGAAACGCTGGTGTTTGAGGCATTGCCATTGAAGTAGATCTGTAGGCCGGGTAAGGCGCAGCCGCCACCCGGCAAAACGGGCAGGGGATGCCTTATTCCCCCTGCTGCTCCAGCGCGTACTTATACAGTGCATTTTTCTTCACGCCGTGGATCTCCGCCGCTAATGCCGCCGCTTTCTTCAGCGGCAATTCGGCCTGCAGCAGCGCCAGGGTACGCAGCGCGTCGGCTGGCAGCGCGTCTTCTTCCGCCTTATGCCCTTCGACGATCAGCACCATCTCACCTTTGCGGCGGTTTTCGTCTTCCTTCACCCACGCCAGCAGCTCGCCCACCGGCGCACCGTGAATCGTTTCCCAGGTTTTGGTCAGCTCGCGCGCCAGCACCACGTAGCGGGCTTCTCCCCAGACGGTCACCATATCTTCCAGGCTCTCCAGCAGGCGGTGAGTCGACTT
>OGJK01002830.1_pt1 | contig 12649 bp, 12 predicted proteins | sample 1571961 | NCBI WGS metagenome assembly OGJK01 (sample SAMEA2582120, study PRJEB24529) | metagenome | biome: Human gut stool | place: China | collected 2011 | reverse complement strand
GTCATCGGGCATTATCTGAACATAAAACACTATCAGTAAGTTGGAGTCATTACCGGGTTATCGGTGCTGGCGATTGTCTCCGCGATGGATATGACTAACGGCGGATTGTACGCCAGCCTGATGAACCAGTACGGGACGAAAGAAGAGTCCGGCGCATTTGTCTTGATGTCTCTCGAATCAGGCCCGCTGATGACGATGCTGATCCTGGGGTCCGCTGGCCTGGCCTCTTTTGAACCCCACCACTTTGTCGGCGCAATCCTGCCCTTCCTGATCGGCTTTGCCCTTGGCAACCTCGATCACGATCTGCGTGATTTCTTCAGCAAAGCCACGCCGGTGCTGATCCCGTTCTTCGGCTTTGCGCTGGGGAACACCATCAACCTGAAGGTTATCCTTGATACCGGCCTGCTGGGTATTGTGCTGGGTGTCGCCGTAATCGTCATTACCGGTATTCCGCTGATCGTTGCCGACCGCGTGATCGGGGGAGGAAACGGCACGGCGGGCGTCGCCGCCTCTTCAGCCGCAGGCGCTGCCGTCGCCAACCCGGTGATTATTGCCCAGATTAACCCGGCCTTCGAACCGGTAGCCGCTTCAGCGACGGCGCTGGTTGCCGCCAGCGTGATTGTCACTGCGCTACTGGTGCCGATCATCACGGCGCTATATGCGAAACGCTACGCCAATACCCCCGAGCAGAATATCGAACGAAAAGCGGTCGAACTCCGCCATTAACACACCGCACCAAACCCTCCCCTCTTCCCTGCGGGGAGAGGGTGAGGGGTAAGGGATTTACCCAAAAATCTCTTCCACCATCCCGTCCACCAGCCGTTTTGCCGAACAGAGCCTCGGCATCCCCAGTGCGACGGTCTGCCAGTTTTGCGTCACTGACCAGCTCACCGGATGCTTATCCGCCTGACACCAGTCCCCCAGCCAGCCCAGCATGTCTTTATGATCGATCGATCCGGGAGAAGCAGGCGCTGTCAGCCACTGGTGATAAAAATGGCGGGTCGTGGGTGAGGCATTAATGCCCTGCGCCAGATAGTTAGCCGCCATGCTGCGCAGGTTATCCTTAAGCATGGCCGCCACATCTTCTTTCGCGAGGCGGCATGCGTCGCCAAATGCTCCCCAGCGCAGCTCTTCCAGAACGATAAAACAGCGCCCGGCCAGCGACCAGCCATCATAATGTCCGGCCCGCCAGCGGGTAAAAATTTGCTCGCTGTGCTCACCCGCCTGCACCGTTAGCCCGCGCTGGGTCAGCGCCTTTTCTTTCCAGGCTGCGCGTTGGGTAAAATGAGACACGAGATCGGCGTACTGCTGCGTCAGTCCGGGAGACTGCAGGGTGCGTGGGTGAGTCTGCTGACGCAGCGCAATCAGCTTCTCTGCCATCAGCGTCAGCGCGAGATGACCCGGGTCAAGCATGCCGGCCAGTTTTTCCGCCAGCCCCAGGCGCAGCGCTGCATTCTCGTTGAGCATACCCGCCATCGCCCAGGGGCGTAGCCGGGTATGCGTCATGATTTCCTGCGTCAGACGTTCCCGAAACTGAAGCTGTTGTGGTCCCGGATGGGGATGACGCGACGCGTCTACCCCCTGTACCAGATCGACCATAAATTTGGGATTAATACATTCCAGCGTTCGCCCGGGGCCGTCCAGTAATGGTGTTGTCATGGTTGCTCTGCCGCGAATAGAGTTTGAATATCATCGCGTAACAGTCGGGTATCTTCCTGTATCCACGTCGCAGTAGTGATGCTTTGCTTCAACAACTGACAGAGCGCTCGGGTTGAATGCTCGTTCTGTTGACGCACTGCGAGGCTATCACGCAAGCTTTCCTGTAACCCGGTCAGGCACAACGAAAATTCTGCAAAGAACGTCGCCATTCCTGCCGTAACAGAGACATCGACCTGCGCGGACAAAGCTTTACCTATTTGTTCACAAAACTGCTCAATATGTTGCTTAAATTTGTCATGTAATTGCGCAATGTCGATAACATAGCGCGTGCGCGTTTCTACATACTCATCCCAGCCCCAGCCCGGATTATTGAGCCAGCGAGAGACCGTTTCTCGCATGCTGCTCCCGCCTGATGGCCGGACGGCCTGACTGTCATCCTGCGCTATCGCATCGTTAAACAGCGCCCGCGTATTGAAATTAAGCTGGCTCGCCTGAAACGCCGGGAAACTGATTCGCGTCCGAAAACCCGCATGGCTCAGATGCGCTTTAATACGCGTTTCGATAGGGCGCATGGCTTCGTTCAGGGAACGCGCCAGCGTAGACTCCAGCTGATCGAAGCGTAACGCCAGCTCCCGGCAGATCTTTGTCTGCGCATCCAGCATGATAAGCTCGCAGGAGGAGCGGATTTTACTCAGGGCAATCTGTGCCTGCCCCTCGTCATCCAGTACCAGCTGCTGTAGTTCTTGCGGTTCGTCACCGCGAGGATTCAACCGATCGTTACCGGCTAAATCAAGGATATTGCGAGCGCTAAACACGTGACCAATCGCCTGGTGAAGCGCTGTTTTTTGGGCCCCCATAAAGTCCGCAGTGGCATTCAGCGCCTGCTCAACTTCATGTTTCACCTCATCGCTCACCACCCGCTGGCGCGTCTGCATCATCGCCATGTCCTCTTCAAGACGCGTAATATTCAGTTCCAGCGCGTCAAAGGCGACCGTCAGCCCCTGATAGCGGAAGTCGAGATATTCCCGGGCATTTTGTGCGTAGTTGAGCAGCTTATGGGACGCCGAGCGCAACGCAAATAACGAGGCATTAGCATAGGCGGCGTAAATCAGTTTGCGTATCGGTTGTTCAAACAGCGAATCTTCCCAGAGCAAATCGGCGGCGTGACGGATATGGCCAATATCATCCAGGTCCGCCGTACGCCAGCGGCGACCGAGGGCGGCTTCGGCAAAATCCTGCACCCAGGGTTGCTCCTGATGATCCGGCAGTCGTCCATGCGAACTTAGCTCATAGCGCGCGCGGTTCGCCAGATACGCCCACATGGACGACACGGGGTAAATCTGGCCAGGCGAAATATTGCCTTTCATTAAGGTGCCGGAGATCATCGCCCGGATCTGCTCTTCATCGTCGCTATTGCGATCTTTCTGATCGAATTTATTGACCAGCGCATACAGCGGCACCGATTTTCCCGCCGCGGAAATCGCCTGGCGGACTTCTTCATCAGAAATGGATTTAAGCTGGGTATAATCCATTACGGCCAGCACCGCCGATGCGCGGGACAACTGCTCGCTGAGCATTTTTTGCAGATGCGGCTGTCCGGCCTCGTTCGGCCCGGGCGTATCGAGCAGCGTCAGTTGCCCGAGGTGGGCATCCAGGCCCGCAAGATGCACGAACTCCACTTCAATTACCGGGATATGTTCAATAGCCGTATATTCAGAGAACGGAAACTCCACACCCAGCGCCTGGGAAAGTCTCACCAGATCGTTGAGGCTTTTCAGACAATGAAATATCGGCTGCGCGCCCAGGTGATGCTTCTCAAACGCTTCCCCTTTTTCAATGCGCTCCAGCAGCGTATTCATGTCTTTATCAATTTCCAGACGCTGAGCCAGCTTCCCGCGGTCGTAATCACAGAGCTGTTTCTGAAGCAGTTGGATCAATTCATCAATCGGGGAGGCATGAGAGAAATGCAGCACCGGTTCCTTCTGACCCGGCGTGTGGCGAATCAACGTCGGAAGCGCCGTCATTGGACGATTGCGGTTCGGCAACACTTCGGTACCCACAATCGCATTAATGGTGGTCGATTTCCCCGCTTTCATGGTGCCAACAATGGCCAGGACCATTTCCAGCCGGGTTATTTTGCGTAATTCATTATTCAGCATCGCCTGCTGCGCTTCGACGCCGCGCGCACTAAAATGCAGAGGCAAAACGTTGTTCTTTTCACCCGTAATGGCAGCCGCTGTGCTCTCCAGCATTGCAGTCGGCATTGATTTCAACGTATCAAGATTTTGCAGGGCAAGCTGTAACAAACGCTCGGCTTCCTGGCTTAATTCAAAAATGGTCTGTGTGTGCATGATAAAAGCCTTTCCTTAACGCAAATTTATTACTTTTATTAAGCCACTGGTTTTAATTATGTTGTTCAGGCTTATATGATCACGTGTGGAAAACATGTTCGCCGAAATATAACTGATTGAAGATAATCAGGAATAATTCCCTATCCTTGCATGGCGTGTAGAACTCTTCTCCAGGCCTGATAGCCAAAAAAAAAAAGCGTAGCCCATTTTTAAGAAACTTCAGGATATATCACCATTATTTACCCACCTAAAAAGAGAGGTAATGCACCACTGCCATAAGATATGTATGGCAGCAAAGTCCGGAGATAAATAACAATGTGTCGCTTCACCTTATCCGAAATGGCAGAGCGTAGCAATTTGCTGCAATAAAATATTCGATATATTTATCGTCATTTCTTCCCACCGTGTTAATGGACATAAGCTTCGCGTAACTGACTGACAGAACGTGTCACTCCCGATACGCTTTTTGGCTTTTTTAATTCACAATATCACCGACAACGGTGTGGATTTGCGCTATACTTGCCGCCTTTTTCGGCACCCTGCCGTCATTTAGCTGGCACTTTCCAGCGCGTTAACACTTTTGAGGATACCGATATGTCACTCCCACACTGCCCAAAATGCAATTCTGAATACACCTATGAAGATAATGGCATGTTCATCTGCCCGGAATGCGCTCATGAATGGAATGATGCCGAGCCGGCTCAGGATGCTGATGCGCTCATCGTAAAAGATGCGAACGGCAACCTGCTGGCGGACGGTGACAGCGTTACCGTCGTTAAGGACCTGAAGGTGAAAGGCAGTTCTTCCATGCTGAAGATCGGCACCAAAGTGAAGAATATCCGTCTGGTTGAAGGCGATCATAATATCGACTGCAAAATTGACGGCTTCGGTCCGATGAAGCTGAAATCTGAGTTCGTGAAAAAGAACTGATTTCTCTTTTTTGTAGGCCGGATAAGCGCAGCGCAGCCGGCAAAAGCGCCCGGTGGCGCTTCGCTTACCGGGCCTACAACAGCTAAACTTAATGGGCATTTCTTACGTGAGGTAAAGATTATGCCGTTAAGTCCCTACATCTCGTTTGTCGGCAACTGCGCAGAGGCCACCGCCTTCTACCAGCAGGCCGTCGGCGCAGAGCTTCTCTATAAAATCACATTCGGCGAAATGCCAAAAAGCGAAAACAGCGAAGAAGGCTGTCCGTCCGGTATGCAATTTCCGGATTCGGCTATCGCTCACTCCAACGTCCGCATTGCGGGCAGCGATATCATGATGAGCGACGGGATGCCGCCCGGCAGCCACGCGCAGTACGCGGGTTTCACGCTGGTTCTCGACACCCAGGATGTGTCCGAAGGCAAGCGCTGGTTCGATAACCTCGCCGCAGGCGGGAATATCGAGATGGCCTGGCAGGAAACCTTCTGGGCGCACGGTTTCGGCAAAGTCACCGATAAATACGGCGTGCCGTGGATGATTAACGTCGTTAAGCAACACCAAACGTCGTAGGCCGGATAAGCGCAGCGCAGCCGACAACAGCGTCCGCTGGCGCTGCGCTGACCGGGCCTACGGTGATTGTCATCGCTTTCACTTCAACTCTTCAAACTCCCGCAACCCAGACTTAACCCAAATGTCACATTGATGCGCCAGCATGAGGCCACATTTATCGTGAGGCCCAGCACATGCAAACCGTCATCCGCGTCGAGAAACTGAGCAAGACCTTCCATCACAACAAGGCTCTGCATGCCGTTGATCTGACCGTCCAGCAGGGCGAAATGGTGGCGCTGCTGGGACCATCCGGTTCGGGTAAATCCACCCTTCTGCGCCATTTAAGCGGTCTTATCACCTGCGATAAAACGCCGGAAAGCCACGTCGAGCTGCTGGGTAATACCGTACAGCGCGCCGGGCGTCTGGCGAGCGATATCCGCAAGAGCCGCGCCCAGACGGGCTACATCTTCCAGCAGTTCAACCTGGTGAACCGCCTGACGGTGCTGGAGAACGTGCTGATTGGCGCGCTCGGCAGCACCCCTTTCTGGCGCACCTGTCTGCGCTGGTTCTCCCCTTCCCAGAAGCAGGAAGCCTTACGGGCGCTGACCCGCGTCGGCATGGCGCATTTCGCCCACCAGCGCGTATCCACCCTGTCCGGTGGACAACAGCAGCGCGTGGCGATTGCGCGCGCGCTGATGCAAAAAGCGCAAATCATTCTTGCTGACGAACCCATCGCCTCGCTGGACCCGGAGTCCGCCCGCATCGTGATGGAGACCCTGCGCGACATTAACCAGAACGACGGCATTACCGTGGTGGTCACGCTCCATCAGGTGGATTACGCCCTGCGCTACTGCGAACGCATCGTCGCCCTGCGTCAGGGGCACGTGTTCTTTGATGGCGCGAGCCATCAGTTTGATAACGAAGGTTTTGACCATCTCTACCGCAGCATTAACCGCGTCGAAGAGAACGCGCAGGCTGCTTAATTAACCCCGATCCGAGGAAAGTACATGAGCTACAAAGCCGTTGCCGCGCTGGCCTTTACCAGCATGTTCAGCCTCAGCACCCTGTTAAGCCCGGCGTATGCGGAAGAGCAGGAAAAAGCGCTGAACTTCGGCATTATTTCGACGGAATCACAGCAGAACCTGAAGCCTCAGTGGGAACCGTTCCTGAAAGATATGGAAACCAAGCTGGGGATCAAAGTGAACGCCTTCTTCGCCCCGGACTACGCGGGCATCATCCAGGGGATGCGCTTTAATAAAGTGGACATCGCCTGGTACGGCAACCTCTCCGCCATGGAAGCAGTGGACCGCGCCAACGGCCAGGTCTTTGCCCAGACCGTCGCGGCAGATGGCTCCCCGGGCTACTGGAGCGTGCTGATCGTCAACAAAGACAGCCCGATCAACAACCTCAACGACATGCTCGCCAAACGCAAAGAGCTGACCTTCGGCAACGGCGACCCGAACTCCACCTCCGGTTACCTTGTCCCCGGCTACTACGTCTTCGCCAAAAACAACGCCTCCGCCAGCGACTTCAAACGCACCGTAAACGCCAGCCACGAAACCAACGCCCTGGCCGTGGCCAACAAGCAGGTGGATGTTGCCACTAACAACACCGAGAACCTCGACAAGCTGAAAACCTCAGCGCCGGACAAGCTGAAGGAGATCAAGGTTATCTGGAAGTCTCCGCTGATCCCCGGCGACCCGATCGTCTGGCGTAAAAACCTCTCCGAGAGCACTAAGGACAAGGTCTACGACTTCTTTATGACCTACGGCAAAACGCCGGAAGAGAAAGCGGTTCTGGAACGCCTGGGCTGGGCGCCGTTCCGTCCGTCAAGCGACCTGCAGCTGGTTCCGATTCGCCAGCTAGCGCTGTTTAAAGAGATGCAGGGCGTGAAGGACAACAAAGGCCTGAAGGACGAGGAGAAGACCAGCAAAGTGGCCGCGATTCAGGCCCAGCTTGAAGACCTCGACCGCCTGACCGCCGCGCTCGGCGCGATGACCAGCGTGAATAAAGCGGTGCAGTAACGCTTTTCGCCCGGTGGCGCTGCGCTTACCGGGCCTACATTTTGGATCGTAGGCCGGATAAGCGTAGCGCCATCCGGCACACAAAGACCTGCGGAGTAACACATGCAAACCATCACCCTCCCGCCGCCGAAGCGCAGCTGGTTCTCGCTCATAAGCTGGGCCATCCTGCTGGTGGTGCTGGTTATCTCCTGGAAGGGCGCGGAAATGGATCCGCTGCTGCTCTTCAAAGATTCCGGCAACATGGCGACCTTCGCCGCCGACTTCTTCCCGCCGGACTTCAGCCAGTGGCAGGACTACCTCAGCGAAATGGCGGTCACCCTGCAAATTGCCGTCTGGGGCACCGCCCTTGCCGTCATTCTCTCCATTCCCTTTGGCCTGATGAGCGCGGAAAACATCGTGCCGTGGTGGGTATACCAGCCGATGCGCCGCCTGATGGACGCCTGCCGCGCCATCAACGAAATGGTCTTTGCGATGCTGTTCGTGGTTGCCGTGGGTCTGGGTCCGTTCGCGGGCGTGATGGCGCTGTTCATCCACACCACCGGCGTGCTCTCCAAGCTGCTTTCCGAAGCGGTTGAAGCCATCGAGCCCGGCCCGGTTGAGGGCATTCGCGCAACGGGCGCCAACAAAATCGAAGAGATCCTTTACGGCGTCCTGCCGCAGGTGATGCCGCTGCTGATCTCCTACTCCCTGTACCGCTTTGAGTCCAACGTTCGCTCTGCGACCGTGGTCGGCATGGTCGGCGCAGGCGGGATTGGCGTCACCCTGTGGGAAGCGATTCGCGGTTTCCAGTTCCAGCAAACCTGCGCCCTGATGGTGCTCATCATCGTCACCGTCAGCCTGCTGGATTTCCTCTCTCAACGTTTGCGTAAGCACTTCATCTGAGAAGCGAGGCTTTGTTTTCTATGCACTTATCCAGACATCCGACCAGTTTCCCCACCCGCTGGCAAGAGATCGCGGCAAAGCTCGAAGTGGAGCTGCGCACGCACTACCGCTGCGGAGACTACCTCCCTGCCGAGCAGCAGCTTGCTGACCGCTATGAGGTGAACCGACACACCCTGCGCCGCGCCATTGACCAGCTGGTCGAGCGCGGCTGGGTCCAGCGCCGTCAGGGCGTGGGCGTGCTGGTGCTGATGCGCCCGTTCGACTATCCGCTCAATGCCCAGGCGCGCTTTAGCCAGAACCTGCTGGATCAGGGCAGCCACCCGACCAGCGAAAAGCTGCTCTCGGTATTACGCCCGGCCTCCAGCCACGTGGCGGACGCGCTGGGTATTCAGGAGGGCGACAACGTCATCCACCTGCGCACGCTGCGCCGGGTCAACGGCGTCGCGGTGTGCCAGATAGACCACTACTTCGCGGACCTCGCCCTCTGGCCCGTGCTCCAGCATTTCTCCAGCGGCTCGCTGCATGACTTTCTTCAGGATGCGACAGGCATTGCGCTGAAACGCACCCAGACGCGCATCAGCGCCCGTCGCGCGCAGGCGAAAGAGAGCAAGGTGCTCGAAATCCCCAATATGGCCCCGCTGCTCTGCGTGCGCACCCTCAACCACCGTGACGGCGAGATAGACGCGACGGAATACTCCGTCAGCCTGACCCGCGCCGACATGATCGAATTTACCATGGAGCACTGAATGCACTTCGACACCGCCACCCGACAGCGCTGGATGCGCGTGCTGGCCCACAGCCAGCCTGCCGCGCTGACAGCCCGCATGAGCGCGCTCAGCCTGACGCCAGACTATGACACCCTCCGCGCCCCGGAGATCGGCCTCGTTCAAATCCAGGCGCGCATGGGCGGTACCGGCGAGCGCTTTTTCGCCGGCGACGCCACCCTCACCCGCGCGGCGATCCGTCTGAACAGCGGCACGCTGGGCTACAGCTACGTGCTGGGGCGCGATAAAGCGCACGCCGAGCGCTGCGCGGTGATCGACGCGCTTTTACAGGAACCACCCTATTTCCAGACGTTAATGGAAACCCTTATTGCCCCGCTGGAAGCCGACCGCGCCGCGCGCCTTGCCGCACGTCAGGCCGAAGTGAACACCAGCCGGGTCGACTTCTTTACGCTCGTTCGCGGAGACAACGCATGACGCTTCAACCTGCTTTTACCCTGGCCGTCCAGGATGCCCAACACAGTTTTCGTCGCCTGCTGAAGGCGATGAGCGAGCCCGGCGCGATCGTCTCGCTGCACCAGCTCTCCCAGGGCTGGCTGCCGCTGAATCTGGCGACCACCAGCGTGCTGCTGACCCTTGCCGACAACGACACGACTGTTTGGCTTTCCGGCGCATTATCCAACGATATCGCCAGCCAGAACCTGCGTTTTCACACCGGCGCCCCGCTGGTCGATCGGCCCCAGCAGGCAATCTTTGCCGTAGCCGACGAGCAAATCAGCCATGAACAGCTTAACGCCCTGAGCGAAGGCAGCGCCGTCGCCCCCGAGACCAGCGCCACGCTGATCCTGCAGGTCTCCAGCCTGAGCGGTGGCCGCATGCTGCGCCTGACGGGCGCAGGCATCGCCGACGAGCGCATGGTCGCGCCTCAACTGCCGGAGTGCATCATTCACGAGCTGACCGAGCGCCCGCACCCGTTCCCGCTGGGCATTGACCTGATCCTCACCTGCGGCGAGCGTCTGCTGGCCATCCCGCGGACCACCCACGTGGAGGTGTGCTGATGTACGTTGCCGTCAAAGGGGGCGAGAAGGCCATCGCCGCCGCCCATGCGCTGCAGGCGCACAGACGACGGGGTGATGAACAGCTTCCCGAGCTGAGCGTCGCCCAGATTGAACAGCAGTTAAACCTCGCCGTCGATCGGGTGATGACCGAAGGCGGTATCGCCGACCGCGAACTGGCGGCGCTTGCCCTCAAGCAGGCCAGCGGCGATAACGTGGAAGCGATCTTTCTGCTGCGCGCCTACCGCACCACGCTTGCCAGGCTGGCGGTCAGCGAGCCGGTGAATACGGCGGAAATGCGTTTAGAGCGCCGCATTTCAGCGGTGTACAAAGACATTCCCGGCGGTCAGCTCCTTGGCCCGACTTACGACTACACCCATCGTCTGCTGGACTTCACGCTGCTCGCGAACGGCGAGGCGCCACGACTCAGTACCTCTGACGCCGAACAGGAACCGTCTCCGCACGTCTTCAGCCTGCTGGCGAAACAGGGCCTGGCGAAGGCGGAAGCGGACACCGGCAGCACACCGGATGACATCACCCGCACGCCGCCGGTTTACCCGTGCTCGCGTTCGTCCCGCCTGCAGCAGCTGATGCGCGGCGACGAGGGCTATCTGCTGGCGCTGGCCTACTCCACCCAACGTGGCTACGGGCGCAACCACCCGTTTGCCGCCGAAATTCGCAGCGGCTATATCGACGTCGAAGTCGTGCCGGAAGAGCTGGGTTTTGCGGTGAACGTCGGCGAACTGCTGATGACCGAGTGTGAAATGGTGAACGGTTTTGTCGCGCCCGAAAATGAAGACCCGCACTTTACCCGCGGCTACGGGCTGGTGTTTGGCCTCGGCGAGCGCAAAGCGATGGCAATGGCGCTGGTCGACCGCGCCCTGCAGGCACCGGACTACGGCGAACACGTTGCGGGCCCGGCGCAGGATGAAGAGTTCGTGCTGGCCCACGCGGATAACGTTGAGGCCGCGGGCTTCGTCTCGCACCTCAAGCTGCCGCACTACGTCGATTTCCAGGCCGAACTGGAACTGCTGAAACGCCTGCAACGGGAGCGCGCCAATGGCTAACTTAAGCGGCTACAACTTTGCCTATCTGGATGAGCAAACCAAACGCATGATCCGCCGCGCTATTCTCAAAGCGGTGGCGATTCCAGGCTATCAGGTGCCGTTCGGCGGCCGCGAAATGCCGATGCCCTACGGCTGGGGTACAGGCGGTATCCAGCTCACCGCCAGCGTGATCGGCGAAGCGGACGTGCTGAAGGTCATCGATCAGGGTGCCGACGACACCACCAACGCCGTGTCGATCCGCAGCTTCTTCCAGCGGGTAACGGGCGTCGCGACCACCGAAAAAACCGAAGACGCGACGCTGATCCAGACCCGTCACCGCATTCCGGAAACCCCGCTGACGGAAGATCAGATTCTGATTTTTCAGGTGCCGATCCCGGAGCCGCTGCGCTTTATCGAGCCGCGCGAAACCGAAACCCGCACCATGCACGCGCTGGAAGAGTACGGCGTGATGCAGGTGAAGCTTTACGAGGACATCGCCCGCTTCGGCCATATCGCCACCACCTACGCCTACCCGGTGAAGGTCAACGGGCGCTACGTCATGGACCCGTCACCGATCCCGAAATTCGATAACCCGAAGATGGACATGATGCCCGCCCTGCAGCTGTTCGGTGCCGGACGTGAAAAACGCATCTACGCCGTACCGCCGTACACCCGCGTGGAAAGTCTCGATTTTGACGATCACCCGTTTACGGTGCAGGAGTGGGACGAGCCGTGCGCCATCTGCGGATCCAAACACAGCAACCTGGACGAAGTGGTGCTGGACGACACGGGCAAACGGATGTTTGTCTGCTCCGACACCGACTACTGCCGCCAACAGAGCGAGGCGAATAGCCAATGAAACCGCTGCTTTCGGTTAACAACCTGACCCACCTGTATGCGCCGGGCAAAGGCTTTAGCGACGTGTCGTTCGAGCTGTGGCCGGGCGAAGTGCTTGGGATTGTCGGCGAGTCCGGCTCCGGCAAGACCACCCTGCTGAAATCCATCTCCGCGCGCCTGACGCCGCAGAACGGCGACATTTTGTATGAGGGCACCTCGCTGTACGGCATGAGCGAGGCCGAGCGCCGCCGCCTGCTGCGCACCGAGTGGGGCGTGGTGCACCAGCACCCGATGGACGGCCTGCGCCGTCAGGTCTCTGCCGGAGGCAATATCGGCGAACGCCTGATGGCCACCGGCGCGCGCCACTACGGCAACATCCGCGCTACGGCGCAACACTGGCTGGAAGAAGTGGAAATCCCCGCCTCGCGCATCGACGACCTGCCGACAACCTTCTCCGGCGGCATGCAGCAGCGTTTACAGATTGCCCGCAATCTCGTCACCCATCCGAAGCTGGTGTTTATGGATGAACCCACCGGCGGGCTGGACGTCTCGGTTCAGGCGCGCCTGCTCGATCTGCTGCGCGGCCTGGTGGTGGAGTTG
>OGJK01002807.1_pt1 | contig 12766 bp, 10 predicted proteins | sample 1571961 | NCBI WGS metagenome assembly OGJK01 (sample SAMEA2582120, study PRJEB24529) | metagenome | biome: Human gut stool | place: China | collected 2011 | reverse complement strand
GGGCGCTGCCGGAACAGACAGCAAGGAGGGGATCGGATATGGAACCCTTAAAACCCCGCGACAAGGTAACGCAGCACATGACCCGCGACGGCCTGACGCTGGATAACCAGACCACCGGCGAAAGCGTCAATGTGTCCAGCCGGGAGGCCGAGCAGGAATACACCGCCCAGCCGGAGGGGGCGGCGGAAAAAATACTGGAACGGGCGGATGAACTGCACGACCGCCACAAGGCAAAGAAAGCGGCCAAGGACGCCGGGGAAACCGTGGCGCAGGCCACCGGCCCTGTTTCCCGGTTGCAGTTTACCGCCGAGGAACGGGCCTCCCCGGAGTTGGCCCCGTATATCAAAAAGGCAGAAAAACGGGCGGATCAGCTGGAAGCGGCCAAAGAAGCCCTGCCCAAAAAGCGTGTCGTCACCAAGGAAACCGTTTATGACGAGGCCAAGGGCAAGGCCAAAAGCAGGCTGTATTTTGACAAGGTGGAGAAATCCCCTCCCCAGCTCAAACCAAACCCGGCCAGTCGTCCCATACAGGAAGCCGGGCTTTACCTCCACGGAAAAATCCATGAGGTAGAACACGAAAATGTGGGCGTGGAGGGCGGCCACAAGGGGGAGGAACTGGCGGAACGGCAGGCGGGCCGCATGATCCGCAGCGGCGTCCACCGCCACAAGCTCAAACCCTACCGGGCCGCAGCCAAGGCCGAGCGAAAGTCCATCGCCGCCAACGCCGAGTTTGCGTATCAAAAATCCCTGCGGGACAACCCGGAGCTGGCGCAGGCGACCAAGAACCCCGTTTCCCGCTTCTGGCAGAAACAGCACATCAAGCGGGAATATGCCAAGGCAGCAAGGGCGGCGGGCCAGACCGCACAGGGGGCGGCAAGCACCGCCAAGACCACGGCTGCCGCAGCCAAGAAAGCCGCAGAGAAAAGCAGACAGGCCGCGTCCTTTGCCGCCCGGCACTGGAAAGGGGCGCTGATCGTCGGCGGCGTAGGCCTTATGCTCCTGCTGGTGATGGGCGGCCTGCAATCCTGCACCGCCATGTTTGGCAGCACCGGGACGGGCCTTGCCGCCACCTCCTATCTCTCCGAGGACAGCGATATGCTGGGAGCCGAAGCCGCCTATGGCGCGCTGGAAGCAGACTTGCAGCACGAACTTGACAACTACGAAAGCCTGCACCCCGGTTATGACGAATACCGTTTCGATCTGGACGAGATCAAGCATGACCCCTATGTGCTGACCTCCATCCTCTCCGCGCTGCATAACGGCGTGTTCACTTTGGGGGAGGTACAGGGCGATCTTGCTATGCTCTTTGAAAAACAGTACATCCTGACCCAGACCATCGAAACGGAAACCCGCTACCGCACCGAAACGAGGACGGACAGCGAGGGAAACACCTACACCGTGGAAGTACCCTACACTTACTACATCTGCAATGTGAAGCTGGAAAACTTTGACCTGTCCCACCTGCCCATCTACATTCTCACCGAGGAACAGATGGGCTTTTATGCTGCCTATATGCAGACTTTGGGCAACCGGCCAGACCTGTTCCCCAACGGCAGCTATCCCCACGCCTCCACCCCGAAAGAGCCGACCTACTATGAAATCCCCCCGGAGGCGCTAAAGGACGAAGCCTTTGCCGCCATGATCGCCGAGGCGGAAAAGTATGTGGGCTATCCCTATGTGTGGGGCGGCAGCTCCCCAAGCACCAGCTTTGATTGTTCCGGCTTCATTAGCTGGGTTATCAATCATTCCGGCTGGAATGTGGGACGCCAGACGGCGCAGGGGCTTTACAACATCTGCACTCCCGTTTCCCCGGAGCAGGCCAAGCCCGGCGACCTTGTATTTTTCGTCGGCACTTACGACACTGCCGGGATGTCCCATGTGGGGCTGTATGTGGGAAATTCGGTCATGCTGCACTGCGGCGACCCCATTTCCTACACGAACCTCAATTCAAGCTACTGGCAGCAGCATTTTTATTGTTACGGGCGTTTGCCTTAAACGCCAGAAAGGAGTAAATCACTATGGCAATGAACAAATTGGAACGCATTGAAAAGGATATTGAGAAAACCAAGGGCAAGATCGCGGAGCTGCAAAAGCAGCTTCGGGAGTTGGAAGCGGCCAAGACCGAACAGGAAAACTTGCAGATCGTCCAGCTTGTGCGCGGCCTCAACATGACCCCGCAGGAGTTCGCCGCCTTTGTGCGCGGCGGCGCGTTGCAGGCGGCCCCGGCCCCGATCCCGGACTTTGAACAGGAGGACAGCGCCCATGAAGAAATCTAAACTGTTCCGCACCTTGACGCTGGCTGTGGCCGCTGCGCTCTGCATGGCGACCACGACCGTTACCGCCTACGCCGGGGGCGCTGACCCTGACCCGGTGCCGCTGCCAGAAACCACCGAGGCCCCCGCAGAAGTGCCGGAGGAAACCGAAGAACCCACCACCGGCGGCATGGAGCCGGAGGGCGTACCTGTCACCCCGCAGGGCAACGCTACGCTGGTGGATGATTTTTTCGGGGATAAGCAGCTTATCACCGTTACCACCAAGGCCGGGAATTATTTTTACATCCTGATCGACCGGGCCAACGAGGACAAGGAAACGGCGGTGCATTTCCTCAACCAAGTGGACGACGCCGACCTGCAAGCCTTGTTGGAGGACGGGAAAAAAGAGCCGGAGGTCTGCACCTGTACGGCCAAGTGTCAAGCCGGGGCCGTCAATACGGCTTGCCCGGTCTGTAAAAACAACCTGACCGCCTGCAACGGGCCGGAGCCGAAGCCCCAGCCGGAGGAAGAAAAGCCGCAGGAGGAAAAGCCAAGCGGCATGGGCGGCCTTGTGGTGTTCTTTGTGGTGGTGCTGCTGGGCGGCGGCGCAGCCCTCTATTTCCTGAAATTCAAAAAGGAAAAAGCCGACACCACAGGAAATGACGATCTGGCCGAGTATGACTTTGGCGAGGACGAGGACGAAGCCCCGGAGCCGGACGAGGATATGACAAGTGAAGATGGAAATAAGGAGGACGAAGTATGAGCTATCAGTTAGTAATTGCAGAGAAACCAAGCGTAGCCCGCAGCATTGCGGGCGTGATCGGCGCGGACAAGAAACAGGACGGCTATATGGAGGGGAACGGCTATATGGTGAGCTGGTGTATCGGCCACCTTGTTTCCCTTGCCGACGCCGGGACTTATGACGAGCGTTTCAAAAAATGGCGCTATGACGACCTGCCGATTCTGCCGCAGCAATGGCAGTACATCATTCCCGACGATAAGAAAAAGCAGTTTGACACCCTGCGTTCTTTGATGGAGCGCCCCGATGTCACCGGCCTTGTGTGCGCCACCGACGCCGGACGCGAGGGGGAATTGATTTTCCGTTTCGTCTACCGGATGGCGGGCTGCAAGAAACCGTTTCAGCGCCTTTGGATTTCCAGCATGGAGGACGCGGCCATCAAGGACGGCTTTGCCCATCTGAAACCGGGAACTGACTATGACAACTTGTATCAGTCGGCCCTTTGCCGGGCGCAGGCGGATTGGCTGGTGGGGATCAACGCGACAAGACTTTTCTCCATCCTCTACCACAAGACCCTGACCGTGGGCCGTGTCCAGACACCGACCCTCAAAATGCTGGTTGACCGGGAGGCCAAGATCAGCAGCTTTCAGAAAGAGAAATACCACATCGTCCAGATCGCGGCGGGCGGCATGGAGGCGGCCAGTGAACGCATGGGAAACGCAGACGACGCCAAGGCCCTGAAATCCGCCTGTGAAACGGCGCAGGCCGTTTGTGTGTCGGTAACACGGGAGAAAAAGACGGAGCAGCCGCCCCGCCTCTATGACCTCACCACCTTGCAGCGGGAGGCAAACCGGCTGTTTGGATTTACCGCCAAGCAGACCCTTGACTATGCCCAGCAGCTCTATGAAAAGAAGCTGCTGACCTATCCCCGCACCGACAGCCAGTATTTGACCGATGATATGCTGCCAACGGCGGAAAGCCTTGTGTCCGGCCTGTGGCCGCTGCTTCCTTTTGCAACGGGGCTTGACCTGTCCCCGCAGTTTGGCCGGGTGCTGAACAGCAAAAAGGTGAGCGACCACCACGCCATTGTCCCGACGATGGAATTTGTGCAGAAAGGCTTTGACGGGCTGGCCGAGGGGGAAAAGAAACTGCTGTCCCTTGTGTGCTGCAAGCTGCTGTGCGCCGTGGCCGCGCCCCATGTGTACGAGGCTGTCACCGCCACATTCACCTGTGCCGGGAAAACCTTTACCGCCAAGGGAAAGACCATCCTGACCCCCGGCTGGAAAGAGCTTGACCGCCGCTTTAAGGCGTCGTTCAAAACAGACGCCGACGACACCGCCCCGGAGCCTGCGCGGGAACTGCCGGAGATCACCGAGGGACAGACCTTTGACAAGGTAACTGCCGCCGTCACCGAGCATTTCACCGCACCGCCAAAATCCTACACGGAAGATACCCTGCTTTCTGCTATGGAGCGCGCCGGTGCGGACGATCTGCCGGAGGACGCCGAGCGGCAGGGATTGGGAACCCCGGCCACCCGCGCCTCCATCTTAGAAAAGCTGGTGCAGATGGGCTTTGTGGAGCGCAGGGGCAAACAGCTACTTCCCACCAAGGACGGCCACAACCTTGCCTGTGTGCTGCCGGAAGTGCTGACCTCTCCCCAGCTTACGGCACAGTGGGAAACAGAGCTGACGGCCATTGCCAAGGGGCAGGCCGACCCGGAGGGCTTCATGGCTGGCATTGCAGAAATGACAAGGGGCCTGATCGCAAACTACTCCCAGATCAGCGAGGACGCGCAGAAGTTGTTTCAAGCCGAGCGTGTGGTTATCGGCAAATGTCCGCGCTGCGGGGAAAGCGTCTACGAGGGCAAAAAGAACTACTACTGCGGAAACCGAAGCTGCCAGTTTGTCATGTGGAAGAATGACCGATTTTTTGAGGAACGGGGCAAGGCGTTCACCCCGAAAATCGCCGCCGCGCTCCTTAAAGACGGAAAGGCAAAGGTAAAGGGCCTGCGCTCCATGAAAACCGGCAAAACCTATGACGGGACGGTGCTTTTGGCCGATACCGGCGGCAAGTATGTGAACTACCGCGTGGAACAGAGGGGCAAAAACTAAAGACAGCAAGCATAGGGAGTGTAGCCACACTCCCGGCAAAATCCCTGACCCGGCGCACCTGCCGGGCCGGGGATTTTCTCTTTGGGGAAGCCCCAAACCCCTTGTATCAGATCACCGCCATAGAAAGGATGTGAACCCAAAATGTCTTACAGCTCCTACGACCACGACGATTTAGAACCGGCCAGCACTATGCGGATCGAGCGTCGGATTTACTTTGAAAGCGGCAAGGCCGATCTTTCCGAAATGGTAAAGCTGCCCCTTGCGGAGCTTCTTTCCCTGCGGGCGGAAAGCGCCGCCGCAGAACAGGAAGTGTTTGACCGCCTGAAAGAACAGGCCGCCGCATGGGAGGAACAGGCCGGAAGAACCCTGTTTCTGGACAAAGCCCTTGAATATGCCCGGACGCTTCCCGTCACCCACACCGCAAACCAGTGGGAGGCCCCGGACGAATACCGCCATATCCGCAGCAACATGGTTTACCAGATGGATTACTCCATTTCCGAGAACACCCGGTATGACAGCGCCGCCCAAAAATCCGTCCCCTACTCGTGGACGCTCCGCTGGGGTCTTTATACCAACGCGCCCCACGGAAACCCGATGGAAAAGATCGCCGGACAGGAACGGAAAGTCTTTTCCAGCCGGGAAGAACTGGACAAGTACCTGAATGGCCGGATCAAAGCCCACGACCATTACTTTACCGAAATTTCCCCGGCCATCCCCAAGGAATACGCCGACTGTTTTAAGGTCAATGGCTGCCTGCTCCCCGGCTATACCATCGAGGGGGAGGAACCGGCAAAAGCCGCAGCACTTCCCACACAGGAGGAAGCCGCACAGCCGCAACAGACCACAGCCACCCCGGAAAGGAGGGAACCCGTGAACGAAGTATTTTCCATTTTTCTTGATAACCGCGCCGAGGCGCAGACCGGCGGGCCGCATGGGTACTGGCTTTCCCTGCCGACTTCCGCCGAACAGGTACAGGAAACCTTAAAGGAAATCCATATCACCGCCGACAACCAGCAGGACTTGTTCATTGGCGACTTTTCCGCCCCGGAGGGAAAACCGCTGGAACTGCCGGAGGACTTAATCAAGACAGCCAGCGTGGACGAACTGAACTTCCTTGCTGCCCAGCTTCAAAAGCTGGACGCCGTGGAGCTTGCGGAGCTGAACGCCGTCATGCAGTCCCCGGCGAAAATGCAGACCATCGGGCAGCTTTTGGACTACGCTGAAAACACCGATTGTTTTGTCTTAATCAACGCCAAGGACAACCGCAGTCTGGGGGAATATTATCTGAATGATTCCGGGCTGTTTGTCGTTCCCGACCCGTGGAAACCGGCCATTGACACCGACCGGCTGGGAAGTTTTATCGCCAACGAGGAACAGGGAACCTTTACCGATTACGGCTATATCCTGCGAACCAGCGACGAATGGCAGCGCGTCCATGAGGGCCAGCCAGTGCCGGAGGAATACCGGGTGATGGCCTATCCTGCGCCGGAAATTCTGCGGGAGGAAAGCAAGGTACAGCCGGAGGCGGCAGCGCCTACAAAGGCCCCGCAGCCTGTCACCCCCATTCTCTTAAACGGCCAGAACAGCGCCGAGCGCATGAAAGAGATCACCGACCGGCTGGAAACCGGCATACAGGAGCTTTTCGAGAGTGAACGCTACAAAGCCTATCTCACCACCATGTCCAAGTTCCACAGTTACAGCTTCAACAATACCCTCTTGATCGCCATGCAGGGCGGACAGCTTGTGGCAGGCTACAACAAGTGGCGGGACGATTTTCACCGCAATGTGAAGAAAGGCGAAAAGGCCATCAAGATACTGGCCCCGGCCCCGTTCAAGGCAAAAAAGGAAGTGCAAAAGCTGGACGCACAGGGCAGGCCGGTGATGGGAAAAGACGGAAAGCCTGTTACCGAAGTACAGGAAATACAGGTTCCGGCCTTTAAGATCGTTTCCGTCTTTGATGTGAGCCAGACCGAGGGAGAACCGCTGCCCTCTATCGGCGTGGAAGAACTGACCGGCAGCGTGGAACGCTACGGGGAATTCTTTAAGGCGCTGGAACAGACCTCCCCGGTTCCCATTGGTTTTGAGGACATTCCGAGCGGTTCCCACGGCTACTACCACCTGACGGAAAAGCGGATCGCCATTCAGGAGGGCATGAGCGAATTACAGACCCTAAAGACGGCTATCCACGAGATCGCCCATTCCAAGCTCCACGCCATCGACCCGGAAGCCCCGGCCATTGAGCAGGCCGACCGTCCCGACAGCCGCACCCGCGAAGTGCAGGCCGAAAGCGCGGCCTATGCCGTCTGCCAGCACTACGGGCTGGACACCTCCGATTATTCCTTTGGCTATGTGGCCGGTTGGAGTTCCGGCAAGGACTTGAAAGAGCTGAAAGCCTCCCTTGAAACCATCCGGGCCACCGCCCATGAACTGATTACCACCATTGACGGCCACCTTGCCCAGCTTCAGAAAGAACGGCAGGCCCAGCAGGAGCAGCCGCAGGCCGCACCGCTGGAACAGGCCGCCGAGCAGCCAGACCCGGACAGCGTATTTTCCAAGCTGCCCCCGGAGCAACAGCAGGAAATGACCGCCAGCGTAAAAGCCATGCTGCAAACCCTCATTGACGCGGATTTGAAATCCACCGGCGAAGTGTCGCAGGGAACCAAGGAGGCGGCGCAGGCGCAGGGCTTTACCATTGCCGGGGATGGAACGCTGGAACAGGCCAAAGCCCCGCAGGAGGCCGCCTACCGTCTGGAAAGCGGCGAATATCTGTATATCCAGACATCAGAAACCGGCTACGATTACACGCTGTACGGTCCCGACTACAAAGAACTGGACGGAGGCCAGCTTGACAATCCCGACCTGTCCCTTGCGGAAGCCGGAAAAGAAATCCTTGCCATCCATGAGCGACCGGCTGGGACAATAGAACCCCTGACCGGCGACGGGCTGGATGATTTTCTGGAAGCAACCGAACAGGCCAACGCCATTCCCCAGCCGCAGGCGTGGAATGGGATCGACGGCCTTTTGAATGGAAAGCCGTTCATGCCGGAGGCGTCCCCGGCTGACCGGGCTGCCGCTCTGATTGAACTGGCAGAGAAAAACGCCCCGCGTTTGGGCAGCGAGGAACGGCAGTTGATCGTGGCCTATGCCGAGGCCGTGGGCGATAACGACAAGGTAATCGGGCTTATCAACCGCCTGTGTGAACAGGGCTATGAGCTGCAAAAGGGCCAGATGGATTCCTTTGTGAAAAGCGAGATCGAAAGTGAGATTGCCGTTGCCAACGCCCAGCGGCAGATCGCGCAGAATCCGGCAGCGGAGCCAGTTGTCACGATCCTTTGGAGTGAAAGCCCCCATCTGAAAGACGGCCAGCAAATGCCGCTGCATGAAGCCGAGGCCGTTTTTAAGGAGCTGGACAGCGCCAGACGCCATGAACGGGAGCAGCCGGGCTATACGGGCCATTGGTACGACAAGACCAAGTTCCGCATTGATTTTACCATGCAGGGCCAGCCGGACAGCTACGAGGGACGGCAGGACTTTGGCGACGGCGACGGTTCCCTGATCCAGCATATCCGGGGCTACCACGAATACTACGCACAGGATGAAAGCTGGAAAAACCATGTGCTCCACCATGAGGGGCCGGAGGCATGGGAGGCGGACAAGGCCCAGCGGGATATGCTGCTGCATGAGTTCGTCCCATATATGGAGTTGCATTGCAATCTGGCCACTATGGAGCAGGAGGCCCGGCGTCCCCTGCGATCCGGGGAAACCCTGACGCCGGAACAGACCGCTTATTTCAACGCGGTTTTGGACTATGTAAAAGAGTGCCGCCCGCTTCTCAATCAGGGCCAGTACCACTTGCCGGAGCCGCCGCAGCTTGCCGACTTCGACCAGAGCTTGCAGGACTACAAAAAACAGATCGAGGCAGAGCTGGAACAGGAGGCCGCCGCTGCCGGGCTGACGGTGGAGGAATATGTTGCCTCTGACTATGAGGCCCCGGCGCAGCCCAACTTTTCCATCTACCAAGTGCCGCCCGGCCCGGAGGGGCGCGACTTCCGCTATCGTTCCTATGAGGAATTGCAGGCGGATGGGCTTTCGGTGGACAGGAAGAATTACCAGCTTATCTACTCCGCGCCGCTGGACAAGGACATCACACTGGACGAGATTTACCGCCGCTTCAACATGGAACATCCCGCCGATTACAAGGGACATTCCCTCTCGATGGGGGATATTGTGGTGTTCCGGCAGGATGGAAAACAGACCGCCTACTATGTGGACGAGGGGGCCGACTACCGGCAGGTGCCGGAGTTTTTCGCCCAGCCGGAAAAGCAGCTCACGCCGGACGAGTGCATGACCGGCGAACAAATCCAGACGCCGAGAGGCCGTTTCTATCTGACCGACAGGAGCCGGGAACAGATGGAGGCCGCCGGGTATGGATTCCACCACCAGTCGGAGGACGGCAGGTATCTTATTATGGCAAACGGCACAAGAGCCTTTGCCATCCCCGCCCAGCCAGAAAGCCATATCAAGACGGCGGAAATGTCCACCGAGCAGAACTACAACATGATCGACGGCATGATGAACAACGCCCCGTCTATGGAGGAACTGGAAGCAAGGGCAAAAGCCGGGGAACAGATTTCCCTTTTGGATGTGGCCGAGGCAACCAAGGCGGAGGCCAAAAAGCCCAAGCAGACCCAAAAGACAACGCAGAAACAAAAGAAGCCGTCCATCCGGGCGCAGCTTGCCGCCGCCAAGGAGGAGCAGAAAAAGAAGCCCCCGGCGCGGGAAAAATCAAAAGAAATGGAGGTATGAGGAATGTATTTCACCGTGGAAGAAGAAAACCTGATCTGTCTGTACCACAACGCCGACCGCCGCAGGACGGCGGCAAATCTCCGGGCAGCACTGCCGGACATGGACAAGGAAATGGTGGCGCTGGCCTGCCAGACCGCCGACAAGCTGGACACCATGCACGACGCCGACTTTGAGGCGCGGCAGTTCCATTTCACGGACGAGTGATCCAAGCATAACAAAGCGCCGGGCGCGGGGGCTGTATGGCCTCTGCGTCCGGCGCTTATTTTTCGTGTCCGACCCGGAAAATCCGTTTGCAGCAGCGTTCCGCATATTTCAGTGTTTGATAGGCCCCGCCGTGATCCCGCCATACCATAGCAATCAGGCAATCCGCCCGGTCTACCATCCAGCGATTGCAGGCGGTGATCGCCTGTTTGTAGTGGATGCCCGCAAGCTCAATGGGGATCAGGATTTCGTCAAAGCGGCTTTCATAGTATTCCTTATCCGTGTTTAGCCGCTGCTCCATGTAGGGCAGAACCAATACAAGCGAGATTGCCTTGTCCGGGTGCCGGTGCTTTAGAGTGCGAACCGCGCTGGCGCAAAGAGCGTCAAACTCTCCCTTGCCGCCCACATAGCAAGTCATTTCCTGTTCCGCTTCCAGCAGCCTTTCCAATATCTCCACTACCCGCGATTGACCGAGGCCAAAGACTTCTCTGTGTCCCGCAAAAGTACAAACCACCATATCTATTTCCCCACCTTAAAATGTTTATTTAATAAGCCAACTCACCACAGAAAATTCGCAAAACTTAAAACATATAAATTTTGAATTTATATAGTTTATTATATATCTGTGCCGGGTACTTTACAATAAAGGGGGAATAATATTAGGCGACGTACTGCGAGGACAAATAGATGGAATTAGATTACAAAGAGATTGGAAAGCGCGTGAAGCAGGAAGCATTGGCAGAAAAGGCCGGGCTGTCCATTACCCACATGAGCAACATTGAAAACGGCCATTCCAAGTTGAGCTTGCCGATGGCGGTTGCGCTGGCAAACGTCCTGTCTGTTTCGGTGGATGAATTTCTGTGCGACAGCGTGATCCACTCCAAGGAAGTTTTCTCCCATGAGGTTCAAATGCTTTTGGAGGATTGCGACGACTACGAGGTACGCATCCTCACCGATCTGCTCAAAGCAGCCAAAGACACGATCCGCAGGGATATGAAGCTGAAACAACAGGAATAGCGCAGGCGGTCATGATTGACCGTACTGCGCTATTCTTTTCTTACAATGCAAAGTGCCGGGCGCGGGGGCTGTGTGCCTCTGCGTCCGGCGCTCTTTTTTCTTATGCCTGCCCTATCGGGAAGTGTGGCAGTTCTTCCAGCAGCTTCAAAATAAGGTGCTGCTTCATATCTGCGTCAACGGCCAGCTCATCAATCATGGGGGTGTAGTGTTCGATCACTTTTTGTTTAGCCCATAGCTCACCGGCGACGGCGGCCCTGATGGTAGCTGTGTCCAGTAACATTTCCTGTTCGGCCATCGTGTCAACTCCTGTCGTTTTTTGTCTTATTCCAGCATACCACAGAAGCGGCAGGAAAACCAGCGGCGGAAAGATTTTCCTACGCATTTCAAAGCCCGTTTCGACGGGTATGTGATAAATCATTCTGCCACCACACCGACCAGCACCGAAAAGTCTTGATTTCCGTGGGCTTTTTGCCCCCTAAATGCGTAGACAGGAGGGGCTTTTGCTGGCTTTTGGTTTCATATTTCCAGTGTACCCAGCAATAGAAATGTGTTCTTCTAACATCTAATAATTCATATTTTATGCCTTGTATTCTCTCCTGAAAGGAAATATAATTAAATCTATTAGAGATAAAAAGTGTAGTACAATGCTGACATAAGACAGGTGAACATAGAACAACATGAAAATTTTGATTGTTGAGGATGATTTAGAGATCAGCAAATTGCTGGCTGATTTTTTACAGGGAAATGGATATGAGGTGCTTTGTCAGTATGATGGGCTTCATGTGTTAGACTGCATACAAGAACATCAGATTGATCTTATTCTGCTTGATATAATGCTGCCTTATCGGAGTGGTGATACTATACTTGCGGATATTCGTAAATTCTCAACGGTTCCTGTCATAGTAATTTCAGCAAAGGAAACAACACAGAACAAGATTGATTTGTTGCGGCTTGGTGCGGATGATTACATTACAAAACCTTTCGATATGGAAGAAGTTCTCGCCAGAATTGAAAGCAACTTACGCCGGATTCAATTTCAAAACAGCACGCCGTCATCTTTGAAGTGCAATGATTTGGTTTTAGATTTAGACGGCAACAGAGCTATGCTACAAGGGGCGGAGTTACCTTTAACTGCGAAAGAATTTGCTATACTGGAATTGCTTATGAAATACCCGGACAAGATCTTCTCAAAGGCGAATTTGTTTCAAAGTGTTTGGAATACAGAGTATATCAGCGAGGACAACACCTTGAATGTCCATATTAGCAACTTGCGAAACAAGATGAAAGCCATTTGCCCGGATAAAGAGTTTATAGATACTGTGTGGGGCATTGGATACCGTTTGCATAAAGCCGAGGGGTAAGCTCTTGGCTTTATGCTTTTTTTATGGTTTCCAAATAGAAATTAAGAAATTCTTTATGATTTCCCCTTACACTAAAATGTAAAGGAGGATGACAACATGAGTTCTGTTATTTTGGAAGCACATGACTTAACAAAAGAATACCGGCACACAGTTGCCTTAGATCATATTGATTTGAAAATTGAAAAAGGGAAAATTTATGGCTTCATAGGCCAAAATGGAGCAGGAAAGACCACCTTTTTGAGATTGGTTACAGGATTAGCGTTTCCGACAAGCGGCACCT
>OGJK01002803.1_pt1 | contig 12783 bp, 12 predicted proteins | sample 1571961 | NCBI WGS metagenome assembly OGJK01 (sample SAMEA2582120, study PRJEB24529) | metagenome | biome: Human gut stool | place: China | collected 2011 | reverse complement strand
GCCTTCAGCGACAACTTAGTTTGCGCCGCCGCCTTCCAGGGCGCTGTAACTTGTGTGGACAGCACCAACGGACAGACGAGATGGACGCAAAAGATTGATGCCGTCGCAGGTCCTGCCATTGACGAAGACAACGTTTATGCCGTCAGCGTCAACGGAGAAGTCCAGGCCTTCTACCGCGAAAGCGGAGAACAGCGCTGGTCCAATAAGACCATGCTCTACCGCGGACTTTCCGCGCCGGTCGTATTCCCGGGCGCCGTGGCTGTCGGTGATGAAGACGGTTATGTTCATTTCCTTTCGCCGAGAACCGGTGAAGAAATGGCGCGTGTTCGTTTGAGCGGTCCGATCGTAACGCAGGCACAGCCTTTTAGTGCAGGCGCTATTTTCCAAACCAGTAAAGGCGACGTTGCTTATTTGTCGAATAGATAAGAATTATGGTTCCAGTCATTGCGCTTGTTGGTCGTCCGAATGTCGGAAAGTCGACCTTGTTTAATCGCCTGACGCGTTCGAGAGACGCTTTAGTGGCAGACTTCCCGGGTCTGACCCGAGATCGTCATTACGGCGACGGTCGTATCGGCGATAAACCTTACTTAGTCATCGATACGGGCGGTTTTGAACCGATCCGCACCGAAGGCATCGTCAAAGAGATGACCGGACAGGCGCAGTTGGCGATTACCGAATGTGACGTCGTCTTGTTCTTAGTGGACGGACGCGCCGGCTTAACGCCGCAGGATCAGCGAATTGCCCAGAATTTGCGCGAGTCCGGTAAGAAGACCTATCTCGTCGTCAATAAGGCCGAAGGTTTAACGGAAACGGCTAAGGCCGAGTTCTATGAACTGGCCTTGGGCGAGCCTTACACCATCTCCGCCGCCCACGGCGAAGGGGTCAAAGCCTTGATGGACCTTGTTTTGGAACCTTTCCCGACCGAAAAGGAAATCGATGAGGAAGAGGATTTCAAACATAAGATTAAAGTTGCCATTGCGGGCCGTCCGAACGCAGGCAAGAGCACGCTGATCAATGCTCTGATCGGTGAAGATCGTCTGATTGCTTTTGACATGCCCGGAACCACTCGCGATGCGATCGAGGTCGAGTTCCAATATAAAGATCGTGATTACACCCTGATCGATACCGCCGGCCTTCGCCGTAAAGGCAAAGTGTTTGAGGCAATCGAAAAGTTCTCTGTGATTAAAACGCTTCAGGCAATCGAAAGCTCCAACGTGGTTGTGCTTCTTCTCGATGCGCACGCCGGTATTGCCGAACAGGATGCCAACATTGCGGGCTACATTCTCGAAAGCGGTCGTGCCTTGGTGGTCGGTGTCAACAAGTGGGACAGCTTGGACGATTACGAAAGACGCCGCGTGAAGGAAGAACTTGAACGCAAGCTGCACTTCCTGCGCTGGGCCAAGATTGTTTATATCTCCGCGTTGGAAAAACGCGGTCTGCATCACCTGCTCAACGCAGTCAACGATGCCCATACCGCTGCGTTTATGAAGCTCTCTACACCGAAGCTGACACGCGCTTTGATCGAAGCCACGACTCGTCAGCTGCCGCCGAGAGCCGGCGGAGGACGTTCGAAGATGAGATATGCACACCAGGGCGGTCAGAATCCTCCCGTTATCGTGGTTCACGGAAACGCGCTTCAGGATGTTCCGGAAAGCTACCGTCGATATCTGGAAGGCTGGTTCAGAGATAAATTCAAACTCGAGGGCACACCGCTCCGAATCGAATTTAGAACGAACAAGAATCCCTACGCCCAAAAGGCCTAATCGAAGAATTCCCGCCGAGTGCGGGAATTTTTATAAGGAGCCGCGATTGAAGGACGCTGCCCGTTCTGTGCCTCAAATAAGCATTAACAATGATCTTTCCTGACGGCATTTACAGCTAAAATAGTTACTGTAGTAAGAGAATCTGCTGCGGAAACACAGCTCCACAAGGGGGTTGTCGCCCAACAAGAGTCCTTCGATCATAGAAGTGCAGAAGAATTAAATGTGCGCCCAAAATGATTAATACAAAGAACAATTTTGGTGTGCCGCAGCTAGAATTTATTCAGATTTATGAGCGGAAATTTCCGTTTGGAGAAAAACAATGACAAAAGGGCAATTGTTACAAGACCCATTCTTAAACAGTCTTCGTAAGGGACGTATCCCTGTTTCCATCTATTTGGTGAACGGTATCAAACTGCAGGGACAGATCGAATCTTTCGACCAGTATGTCGTTCTGCTTCGCAACACCGTAACTCAGATGGTTTATAAACACGCTATTAGCACTGTTGTTCCGGCTCGCGCCGTACCGCTGGGCAATGAACAGCAGGGAACTGAAGAAGCAGAAACCGTATAGTGGATTATCAATATCAAAAGGGAGACGAGACACCCGGAAAGGTGTGGCTCGTCTCTGTCATTGTGGGCCGCGAAATTCATCGAGACGCGGCACTTGAATTATCAGAATTAGCGACATCCTGCGGCTTCCAAGTTGCAGGTCTGACTGAAGCAAAACGCGATCGTCCGGACCCTAAAACTTTCCTCGGAAGCGGCAAAATCGAAGAAATTAAAAGTGAAGCGCTTGCTAACGGGGCAAAGGCGCTGATTTTTGATGTCGCTTTATCTCCCGCGCAGCAGCGCAACATCGAAAAAGCCGTCGGAATTGAAGTCCTTGATCGGACCAATCTGATTCTGGAAATTTTCCGCCAAAGGGCAAAGACCAGAGAAGGCCGCCTGCAGGTCGAACTTGCTCGACTGACTCACTTGTCGACACGTTTGGTCAGAGGCTGGACGCACTTGGAACGCCAGAGAGGCGGTTTGTCCAAGACCGGCGGTCCTGGTGAAAAGCAGATCGAACTTGACCGTCGAATGATCGCGACGCGCGTCAAAGCGTTAAGAGAACAGCTTAAGAAACTTGAGCGCCAACGCAATACTCAGCGCAAATCTCGTCAAAGAGGCGAGGTGCTGACTGTCGCACTGGTCGGCTATACCAATGCTGGTAAGTCAACGCTCTTTAATCGTCTGACTCGAGGCGGTGTTTACGCGGCCGACCAGTTGTTTGCAACGTTGGATACGACCGCCCGCAGATGCTTTGTCGGCGGAGATGTGGAAGTCGTCTTAAGTGACACCGTGGGCTTTATCCGCGGATTGCCGCACCAGCTGATCGAGGCTTTTAAATCGACACTGGACGAAGCGGCCCAGGCAGACCTTCTGCTCCATGTCGTCGACTCCTCGACGCCGGCCAGAGAAGAACAGATGACGGAAGTCAATAAAGTCTTAGAAGAAATCGGCGCTAAAGATATTCCGCAGCTGCTGGTTTTCAATAAGATCGACCTGGAAGGCAGGAGTCCGTTTATCACTTGTGCCGAGGACGGAGCGCCGAAAGCTGTCGGTATCAGCGCCGCAAACGGTGAGGGCATCGATCTTCTCAAAGACGCCATTCGTCAAATAGCAGAAAAAGAGCCGGAAGAGCCCCAAGAGGCTCCCGATAATGAGGACTGGCTCGCTGAATTTGAGCGGTAATTCCTTCGGGGCCTTCTTTGAAAGAGATCGGCCTCGATTAGCTCTTTGTTAAATGTAATAAGTCTTTAATCTTAAAAATATTATTATTTTTCAAGTGCTAAAATTCTCTGCTCTCTTGTCTAACTCACTCGGACAAGTTCCCTATGTCCTGTGATTTTTAAGGAAATATTCGACAATGTCGCTTAATGACCCCCGTTGGGGCCGAAAAGGCTCGGAGGATGATTCCTCCCAGAAAGAAAACGAAATCAAAGAGCCTCCCAAAGAGACTGATGAAGAACCGAGAAAAGCTGAACCGAGCAAAAACGAAATGCCCGGACGCTTTGCTCAGAACAACAATGACGGAGATTTAGAAGAGCTTTGGAAACAGTTCAACGATCGTCTGAACTCGATGTTGGGCACCAAAGGCAATCAAAATCGCAATGCTCAGAAAGAAGAGCCGTCAGCTTCTTCTCAGACACAAAATCAGAAAAACGAAGACTACGACTTCGATGAACCCCCGTTGCGCAAAGACCACGAATTCAAAAATCAGCAGAATTCGTTCGGCAATGGCGGCGGCAATGGAAACGGCGGCGGAAACTCTTTCCCGCAGTTTAAAGTTCCGTCTTCATTCTCCGGCGGAATGGCTGTTTCCGCCATTGTTATCGCTTTGGCCGCTTGGCTCGCTTCCGGTTTCTACATTGTTCCGGAAGGTCAGAACGGCGTCGTGACGACTTTCGGCCGCTACACCGAAAGCACCAACGCCGGTTTCCGCTGGCACCTGCCTTATCCGATTCAGGACGTTGCTTTGGTCGACGTTTCTTCCGTCCGTAAGGCTGAAATCGGTTTGAGAGGCGGTACACAGCGTCTTAAAGAAGCGCTCATGCTGACCGACGACGAGAACATTGTTGACGTGATGTTCAATGTTCAGTATCGAATTAAGCAAGGCAACGGCGCTGAAGAGTTCTTGTTCCGCACCCGCGATCCGATGGGTGCAGTTGTTCAGACTGCCGAGTCCGCCATGCGCGAAGTGGTCGGCCGCAAGAAGATGGACAGCGTTTTGTTCGAGTCCAAGCAGGAAATTGCAGAAGAAGTTAAAAAGCTGATGCAGGAAATGCTGGACCGCTACCACTCAGGTATTCAGGTTCTGTCCGTCGCCATTCAGAATGCTCAGCCGCCTGAACAAGTTCAGGCCGCTTTCAATGATGCCGTTAAGGCCGGTCAGGACCGAGAACGCCAGATTAATGAAGGAGAGGCTTACGCCAACGATGTTGTGCCTAAGGCCCGCGGTCTGGCAGAACGACTTCGTCAGGAGGCTGAAGCTTACAAGTCTCGTGTTGTCTCTCAAGCCGAAGGTGACGCAAACCGCTTCAATCAGGTCTACGCACAGTATGAGAAAGCTCCGAAGGTGACCCGCGACCGTATGTACGTGGACACCATGCAGCAGATCTTCAACAACACGACCAAGGTAATGGTTGACAATAAGTCTTCCAATAACCTGTTGTACCTGCCGTTGGATCAGTTGGCTAAACGAGCTGCTCCGGCACCGGCGCCTGCAGCTGCGGCCGCACCTGTGCAGCCGAACGTTCCTGCTTCATCTGCCCAGCAGACGCATAATCTGCCCGGCGGAGATCAGCCGCCTTTAACACCGGACGCGAGTCAGCCTACTTCCCGTCTTTTATCCCGCACTTTGAGATAAGGACAGAAAGATGAAAAAATTACTTTCCTTAGTTATTGTTATTCTTTTTGGCGCCTTGCTCGCGAGAACCTGCCTTTACACGGTCAACGAGCGTGAGTACGCCTTAGTCTTCATGCTCGGTGAATTAAAGAGCGTTGTTTCTACACCGGGTCTGCATGTCAAACTGCCGTCACCGCTTCAGAATGTTGTCTATTTGGACAAACGTATTCTCACAATCGACACGCCCGCAGCGGACTTGGTTCAAACCAGCGAGAAGAAGAACCTGATGATTGATTCCTATGTCAAGTGGCGTATCAATAATCCGCGCCGCTACTGGGTTTCCTTCCAGGGCAGCGAGCGCGCTGCGGACGACCGTATGTCTGCGCTGCTTCGTGACGTGCTCAACCAGGTTGTAAACCGCCGCACGGTAAACGACATCACGTCCAGCGACAGAGCACGCGCAATGGCAGAAATCTCTGAAGCGCTCCAGAAGCGCGTTTCCGACTTAGGTATTGAAGTTGTTGACGTCCGACTCAAGCGAGTTGATTTCACACCGGAAATTTCTGAGTCTGTCTATCGCCGCATGGAAGCCGAACGTAAGCGCGTTGCCAGCGAAGAACGCTCCAAGGGTGCTGCTGAAGCCGAAAAGATCAAGGCTGACGCCGATCGTCAAAGAACCGTTGTTTTGGCCGAAGCTTATCGTGACGCTCAGAACATTAAAGGTTCCGGCGACGCTCAAGCTAACGAACTTTACGCCAAAGCATTTAGCAAAGATCCGGAGTTTGCGAAGTTCTACCGTTCACTGGATGCTTATCGCCAGTCCTTCAATAAATCTCAGGACATGATGGTGGTGGATCCGAGCAGCGAATTCTTCGACTATCTCAAGAATTCCCGCGGTGAAGCTCAAGCCAATAAACAACCATAAATTTTTTGCGATCTAAATCATGAAGGCCTTCTTGTACGTACTGGGTTTCTGCTTTGTACTTGAAGGCCTTTTACCTATGTTGGCTCCTGATTTATGGAAGCGCGCCGTGAGATTTATCTCACGATTTCCTAGCGAGAAAATCCGTTATATCGGGTTAGAAAGTGTAGTCTTAGGGCTGGTGCTCGTTTGGGCCGGTTCATTGCTTTTTTAGAAAGGATCTTTATGTCAGTATGGCTGCTACCTGAAAATATCGCGGATATGCTTCCACGAGAGGCGAGGGCCATAGAGCATCTTAGAAGTTCTTTCCTAAAACTGGTGACAAGCCACGGTTTTGAAGTCGTCCGTCCTCCTCTGGTGGAGTACGTTGACTCTCTTCTGACAGGAACGGGCGGAGATCTGGATCTCAGAACTTTTAAAATCGTCGACCAGGTAACTGGAAAGACGATGGGCATCCGCGCCGATATGACGCCGCAGGTTGCTCGAATCGATGCTCACATTCTCAATCGTTCGGGTGTATCCCGCCTCTGCTATGTTGGAAGCGTTCTCCATGCACGTCCTCTGCATCCTCTTGCTTCGCGCCAGCCGTACTTGGCCGGTGTTGAAATGTTCGGCTCTTCCAGTGTGGAAAGCGAACGTGAAGTGATCTGTTTGGGAATTGAGTCTCTGCGTCAATTCGGTCTTGAAAATATTTTCTTAGATTTAGGCCACACCGGTGTGGTCAAGGCAATTCTGGACAGTGATCCTGTAAGTGAAGTTGTTCAGGACCAAATTCTCTTTGCTTTGAGTCATAAGGACCGCTCTGCACTTGAGGAGCTCAGAGGTGTTCTTAAAGAGAAAACCGTTGATGATTTAATTCGCCTGACGATGCTCTTCGGTTCGGAAGACGTTCTCAATCAAGTTATCGAAGAATTTTCCGATTATCCGGAAATTCCGGAAATTCTGGAAAGCGTCCGCAGACTCGGTCGTGAATCCGGCGCAGATATCGTCAGCTATGATTTCGCTGACGTTGCCGGTTACAACTATCACACCGGCGTGACTTTCAGCGTCAATATTCCCGGCCGTTATCAGCCGATTCTGCGCGGCGGTCGTTACGATGATATCGGTGAGCGTTTCGGACGCAAACGTCCCGCGGTCGGTTTTACGTTATACCTGCGCGAGATTATCGCCGTGATGGACACAAAGCGTCCTTATGCGATCTTGGCGCCCAACAGGCTGGACGATGCCGCCCTGCAGTCCCGCATTCGTGAACTTCGCGAAAACGGCGACATCGTGATTGAAAAACTGCCTGAAGACAATGTTGCTTCGCTGGAAGAATCTTTCCGCTTGGATGAAGAATTAGTTTGTATCAATGGTGTTTGGACGGTAGCGGCCCGTACGTCGAACCGTTAATTTTTTAAGAGGATGAAATGAGTAAAAATGTAGTCGTTGTCGGCGCTCAGTGGGGCGACGAAGGCAAAGGCAAGATCGTTGACTGGCTCACCGAAAGTGTACAAGGCGTTGTCCGTTTCAACGGCGGCCACAATGCAGGCCACACACTCGTGATCAACGGCCAGAAAACGGTTCTTCGTTTGATCCCCTCCGGTGTTATGCATCCTCACGTCAAGTGCTACATCGGTAACGGTGCAGTTGTTAGCCCCGAAGCAATGCTGAAGGAAATCGACGACCTGAAGGCTCACGGAATGGATGCCGAAGATCGTATTTTTGTCTCCGGTCAGTGTCCGCTGGTTCTCCCGTACCACATCGCGCTCGACCACGCTCGTGAAAACGCCTTAGGCGATAAGAAAATCGGTACGACCGGCCGTGGCATCGGGCCGGCCTACGAAGACAAGATCGCTCGCCGCGCTGTCCATGTCAGAGACTTGGCAGAACCGAAAGTCTTTGCAGAAAAAGTTCGTGAAAACTGCAAGCTCATCAACTTCCTGCTGGCGAACTATTACAACAGCGAACCTGTCGACGTCGAAAAGATGATCGAAGATACGCTGGCAATGGCTCCGAGAATTGTTCCGAAGATTCGCGACATTTCTCACATTCTCAACACTAAGATGAAGGAAGGCGAACAGTTCCTGTACGAAGGAGCTCAGGGAACCATGCTCGACATCGACCACGGAACTTATCCGTTCGTCACTTCCAGCAACACCGTTGCAGGCTTTGCCAGCCCCGGATCCGGTGTCGGCCCTCAGAAACTCAATTACATCCTTGGTATCACGAAGGCTTACTGCACACGCGTCGGTTCAGGTCCTTTCCCGACCGAACTCTTTGATGAAGTCGGCAAGACCATTGCTAAGAAAGGAAATGAATTCGGTGCAGTGACCGGTCGTCCCCGCCGCTGCGGCTGGTTCGACGGTGCTGCTCTTCGCCGCGCTGTTGAATGGAACGGCTTAAGCGGTCTGGCTGTGATGAAGCTCGACGTTTTGGATGGCTTTGAAACCGTTCGTTTGGGCGTCGGCTACGAATACAAGGGCGAAAGGATCGACATCATGCCTGTCGGCGCTGAAGAAGTTGCTCAGTGCAAAGTCATTTACGAAGACTTCCCCGGCTGGAAAGAACCGACTTTTGGTATTACAAAGTGGGAAGATTTGCCCGTTAACGCTCAGAAGTATTTAACTCGTCTGTCCGAAGTTGCCGGCTGCCCGATCGCAGTTGTTTCTACCGGCCCGGATCGTGCTCAGACAATTTTGCTTCATAACCCGTTTGAATAATTAGGAATAGGAATGAAAGATCTTCACGTTTCTTGGGAAGAATATCGCCGCCTTATTGAGACTCTGGCTTTTAATGTCTATGACAGCGGCTGGAAGTTTGATTCTTTGCTTTGCTTAGCTCGAGGCGGCCTTCGCCCCGGAGACATCCTCTCTAGAATTTTCGATATGCCGCTGAACATTTTGTCGACCAGCTCCTATAGAGAAGCTGCCGGCACGATTCAGGGAAGTTTGGACATCGGTAAGTACATTGCTTCCAGCCGTCCTGACTCTCTCAAAGGAAGAGTGCTATTGGTCGACGACTTGGTCGATTCCGGACTGACTTTGAAGAAGGTTGTTGAGCACCTTCAGAACAACTATCCGGGCGTGACCGAAGTTCGCACTGCTGTTTTGTGGTGGAAAGGCTGCTCTCAGGTTGAACCTGACTACTATGTCGAATATCTCGGAGATAATCCTTGGATTCACCAGCCGTTCGAAGAGTACGACACAATGCGCCTCGGACAGCTGGTAGCCAAAGTAGAGGGAAAAAGAAAACCCGAATAATGATGGTGTGACAGGGCCTTGAAAACCGTTTGCCTTGAGGATAAATAATTTTGCGGCTTACTGTGCCCGGGTGGCGAAATTGGTAGACGCACTCTTCGCGGGCGTGCTGGTTCGAATCCATTCCCGGGCACCAGATTTATTCCTGAGACCTCGCAGATTCGCGAGGTTTTCTTTTTGCCCTTCGCATTCTCCGGGACCGATAAATTGAAATCGAAGCTCATTTGAAATAATTTATTACAAATAGAGTCTATATAGGTGTTTGCAAAAATCGAATCTTATAGGTAAAATTTCACTTCTCTGTTGCCCGGGTGGCGAAATTGGTAGACGCACTAGCTTCAGGTGCTAGCGCCTTCACGGGCGTGCTGGTTCGAGTCCAGTCCCGGGCACCAGACCTAATTCTTAAGACCTCGTAGATTTGCGGGGTTTTTCTTTGTCCCAAAAATCCCTAGAACTATCCGAGCCTTCATTTCATTAGCGGGTTGCGTGGTTAGTTTAAATTCTCACTTTCAATTCTATTTGCGCGACCTAAAGCGCTCGATGCTTCCGTTCTTTCTAAAGAGACGGTTTCAGATTTGACTTTTAGTTCTCGATAATTCATGAGTATTTGGAGAGGCTAATAGCCTTTTTACGCAAATCCTTAACTTAATTTGGGGTTAATTACGGTAAAAACGCGTTCCATTATTGACGAATCGTAGGAATTCCTTAGGGTGAAAATTAATCATCCCTTCGATGATTGCCTAGCTTCTGCATGGTTCACGTTACTAAGGTTAGTTGGAAAGAGCTTATGGCAAGGTTCACTCAAAATTGGTACGTATCGATTGTTCAAGGTAAAAACAATGCGAACTCGACAGGAGCCATTTTTTCTAAAGTTCCGGTAATGCCTTGGATCCATCATCGCCTTCATCCGGTGCTGGTGAGGATTTTCTTGAGATTAGGTCTTTCCAAAACGCTGAAAGAAGAAAGAGTATTTTCTCCGGGTGAACGTGTTGACCACGTGGTCCTCGCTACTAGAGGCGTGACTGCTCGTGCGATCGGCTCAACAAAAGGAGACAGTCCTGCAATTGCGCTTTCCACACCTGGTCATTTGGCGGCCGGTAACTTGAATTTCTTCTCCTGACGGCCCGAGCCGGACACTACTTAGCGATCACAAATGCCGAAGTCGCTTATGTTCCGCGGAATATTTTGGCGGAACTCGCCAAGCAAGACAGTCTAATCAACGAACTGCTGCAAGTTCAGTTTGAACTTGCCAGTCTCTCTGATCGAGTGGGCGTCTGCTGTTTATCGCTATTGAGTAAGGAAGACAAGCTAAAGGCATTTACTTCGACTTGGGCGCTCAACTTCGGCACAAGGTTTTTAACAGAGAAGGCCGAAAGATGATTCGAATGCCGGTTCCTTTGACGAGAAAATATCAGGTTCTGGTCACTAACTGCTCTTCGGTTTGGCTCGACAAAGTACTTCATAACTGGGTTCGGGAGAAAAAATGGGAGCGAGACTGAGAATTCGTACTCGTGAGTCCCGAGCTTTTGGACCGTACTACCGCTGGCTGAGAGGATGTATGGATGAAGCGGATACCTACAACTACCCCAAAACTTTGTCTGAGCAAATCTTTTTCGAAAGTAATCCTGCTTGATCGTACTTTTTTCTGATCTGAAATACTAAAAAGCCTTGAAGACTGAGAAGTCTCCAAGGCAAAAATCACTTATCACGCTGTTTCTACGTTAGAAACGCTGAGCCAAACCGGCACCGAGACCCGAATTTTCCTGCGTCTCGTTCTAGGCGAACCGATTTCACATAGATAAAAATAGGCAAAGGAGCCGTCTTTTTGTGCCAAAGGCGCAGTCGGCAGAAACATTTCTTAAGCCGACGCTTTGTCGTTAGAATCCTTTTTCAAGTTCAGGCGGTAATACAGCCGGTCTTGATTCAACTTCAATTTTCCATGCGGTGTTTCTGTGCTTTTTCGTTATTGCGTCCCTAAGGCTGTTTCGTCGACCGAGTTTTATCCGATTCCCTATTACGAATCGGTTTATCTGGAAAACCAATGCTTCACGATTGAGGCTGATAGCCAATACCAAGCGGACGAAAAAGCTTATCGTTTTCTCGCCAATCTGCAGAAGAAACATGATTTGGCTTACGAGAAGCTTTTGGATGAACAGGGCATCCGCTTTCGTAAAAGAGAGATTATAAGACTGTACTACGGCCGCACGTAAAATCTCATCGACCCAATCCACGTCATCGGAAGGGATTAAATGATCACTATCCAAATATTCAGGAACAACTGCCTGATCACCATTTCCGTAGATATCATGCGAAGGAGTTTTTCCATTGCCTGCCACAACATATCGCCAAACTGTTGCGCATTCAACATCCTCAATTGTTTCGCCGCTTTTTGTACACCAAAGTAAGCATCTAAATTGACATTAAATTCACCCTCTTTTCCTCTTTTTGTATTGATGATAACGACACCATTAGCGGCACGAGCTCCATAGATAGAGGCAGAGGAAGCATCCTTCAACACCTGCATAGATTCGATATCGTTTGGATTCAAGAAATTGATACCACCATCCACAGGAATACCATCAATGATATAAAGCGGATCATTGTTACGGATCGTGCTGAAACCGCGTACACGTACCGCTACGCCTCCGCCGGGCATATTATCCGGGATTACGTTTACGCCGGACAATTTACCTTGCATCATTTGATCTACACTGGATACCGGGGTATCTTTCAGGTCGCCTACCTCCAGTACGGAAACAGCACCGGTAAGGTCTTTTTTCTTCTGTACACTATAACCTACCACGATAACCTCGTCTAGGTTCTGGGTGTCATCCTGCAATTGGATCGTGAGGGGAGAACCATTCCCGGCTGGAATCTCCTTGGTGTTATAACCGATATAAGTAACGACCAATATGCTTTGCTTGTTTTGCAGCGAGAGAGAAAATTTGCCGTCAAAATCGGTTACGGCTCCATTTGTAGTCCCTTTCTCAATCACGTTAGCCCCGATAATTGGTTCTCCGTTGAATGTCTGTTGGGTGATCGTCATTCGTCCAGTAACGTTTGGCAGATCCTCCGCTGGTGCCGCATTGATTGGCTATAAGTATGCTACGCCTAGCAAAAGAGCGGGAATCGCCATCGTAAAGTAATTTCTGTTGTCCATCCTTTTGTCCTTAAAATATATTAGAATTAATCTATTTTTTCAGAACGCAAAGGACGTGTGATTATATTACGATGATATGTCTATGTTATTAAAAATGTGTTCACGATTGTATTGCCTTTCAGGGATATGACGATTAGGCTACGATTACAAAAATGATGTCGGTTGTCTTTTGCGTATTGGTTAATGACGTTTTAGTACTAGTGAATAAAATGTAAGAATTATGAAAGTAACTCATTTTAAGAAAGTAAGCGAAACAAGTGGTGTGTGTGTCCTGTTAAGATTGTACTTATTTATAATCGAATAATTTATAC
>OGJK01002798.1_pt1 | contig 12794 bp, 5 predicted proteins | sample 1571961 | NCBI WGS metagenome assembly OGJK01 (sample SAMEA2582120, study PRJEB24529) | metagenome | biome: Human gut stool | place: China | collected 2011 | reverse complement strand
ATGAACATCGAGTTCAATAAGCCTGTCTATTTACGCGATATCCTCAACCACTTCGCCCGTCGTCCTTATGGATGGCCTGAAGAAGAAGTGAAGCTGCTGGTTGCTCGCCTGGCACGCAAAGGGAAATTCAGCTTTAGCCAGCAGAATAACAATATCGAGCGTAAGCAGGTTTGGGAGCTGTTCAATAACAGCCGTCGCCACAGCGAGCTACGTCTGCACAAAATTCGTCGTCACGACGAATCACAAATTCGCAAAGCCGCCCAAACCATGGCGGAGATTGCCCAACAACCGTTTAGCGAACGTGAAGAACCCGCACTGGTCGAACATATCCGTCAGGTCTTCGACGACTGGAAGCAAGAGCTGAATGTCTTCAGAGCGAAAGCGGAAGGTGGAAACAATCCAGGCAAAAATGAGATTGAGTCAGGTCTGCGCCTGCTGAATTCCATTCTCAGTGAAAAAGAAGATTTTGCCCTGATTGAGAAGGTCACCAGCCAGGCCAATGAACTGCTGGATTTCAGTGAAGATCGTGAAGATTTGGTCGATTTCTACCGCAAGCAGTTTGCCACCTGGCAAAAACTGGGTGCTGCACTGAATGGCAGTTTTAAATCCAACCGCAGCGCGCTGGAAAAAGACGCCGTGGCGGTAAAAGCGCTGGGTGAACTGGAAAGCATCTGGCAGATGCCGGAGCCTTACAAGCATCTCAATCGCATCACGCCGCTGATTGAACAGGTTCAGAACGTTAACCATCAGTTAGTTGAACAGCACCGCCAGCGCGCCCTGGAACGAATTGACGCCCGCATCGAAGAGAGTCGTCAACGTTTGCAGGAAGCGCATGCCACATCGGAGCTGCAAAACAGCGTTCTGCTGCCGATGCAAAAAGCCAGAAAGCGCGCTGAGGTCAGCCATTCGATTCCGGAAATTCTGGCGGAACAGCAAGAGACGAAAGCGCTACAAACGGATGCAGAAAAGAAGATTAACCAGTGGATCGACGAGCTGCGTAAAAAGCAGGAAGCCCAGCTACGAGCAGCGAATGAAGCCACACGCGCTGCAGAATCACAACAGACCTATGTTGTGGCAGAAAAACCCGTAATCCAACCGGTACCGAAAAAAACGCATCTGGTCAATGTCGCCAGCGAGATGCGCAAAGCCACCGGTGGTGAAGTGCTGGAAACCGCCGAGCAGGTGGAAAAAGCGCTTGATACGCTTCGCGCTGCGCTGCTGGCAGCCATTGAGGCAGGTGACCGGATTCGTCTTCAGTAACCCCCATTTCAGGGCAGCGCTCTGCTGCCCTTTTCAGGATTTTCTATGAATACCAATAACATCAAAAAATATGCTCCACAGGCTCGTAACCAGTTCCGTGATGCGGTGATCCAGAAGCTAACCACGCTGGGGATTTCCGCCGATAAAAAAGGTACTTTGCAGATTGCAGATGCCGGGATCGTCGGCGAAACCGTGCGCTATGGTCAGTTCGACTACCCCAAATCCACCCTCACCCGCCGCGATCGTCTGGTAAAACGCGCCCACGAGCAGGGCTTTGACGTGCTGGTTGAACACTGTGCCTATACCTGGTTTAACCGCCTGTGCGCCATTCGCTACATGGAGATCCAGGGTTATCTTGACCACGGCTTCCGTATGCTCTCTCACCCAGATAATCCTACCGGTTTTGAAGTGCTGGACCACGTGCCGGAAGTGGCAGAAGCGCTACTGCCGGAGAAAAAGGCGCTGCTGGTCGAAATGAAACTTTCCGGCAACCAGGACGAAGCTATCTACCGTGAACTGCTGCTGGCGCAGTGCCATGCCCTGCATCGTGCGATGCCGTTCCTGTTTGAAGCAGTCGACGATGAAGCTGAACTGCTACTGCCGGATAACCTGACCCGTACTGACTCGGTTCTGCGCGGTCTGGTGGACGGTATTCCGGAAGAAGACTGGCAAGAAGTTGAGGTTATCGGCTGGCTGTATCAGTTCTATATTTCTGAGAAAAAAGATGCCGTTATCGGTAAGGTGGTAAAGAGCGAAGATATTCCTGCCGCCACCCAGCTGTTTACCCCAAACTGGATTGTACAGTATCTGGTGCAAAACTCCGTCGGTCGCCAGTGGTTGCAGACCTACCCGGACTCGCCGCTGAAAGGCAAAATGGACTACTACATTGAGTCAGCCGAACAGACGCCAGAAGTGCAGGCACAACTGGCAGCCATTACGCCTGCCAGCATTGAACCGGAAAGCATCAAGGTGCTCGACCCGGCCTGCGGCTCAGGGCATATTCTGATTGAAGCCTATAACGTGCTGAAAAATATCTACGAAGAGCGCGGCTATCGCGCCCGCGATATTCCACAGCTGATTCTGGAAAATAATATTTTTGGTCTCGACATTGACGACCGTGCGGCCCAGCTTTCCGGCTTTGCATTATTAATGATGGCCCGTCAGGATGACCGCCGGATATTCACCCGCGACGTGCGCCTGAATATTGTTTCCCTGCAGGAAAGTCTGCATCTGGATATTACTAAACTGTGGCAGCAACTGAACTTCCACCAGCAGAACCAGACTGGCAGCATGGGAGATATGTTTGCCGAAAATACCGCATTAACCCATACTGACAGCGCGGAATATCAGCTGCTGATGCGCACGCTGAAGCGCTTTGTAAACGCCAAAACGCTGGGCTCGTTGATTCAAGTGCCGCAAGAAGAAGAAGCGGAACTGAAGGCGTTTCTCGATGCGCTGTATCGTCTGGAGCAGGAAGGGGATTTCCTGCAGAAGGCTGCCGCGAAGGCGTTTATTCCGTATATTCAGCAGGCGTGGATACTGGCGCAGCAGTATGATGCGGTGGTGGCGAATCCGCCGTATATGGGTGCAAAAGGGATGAATGGTGAATTGAAAGAATTTGCCAAAACTAATTTCCCGGACAGTAAATCCGATTTATTTTCGATATTTATGCAACACGCATTCTCTTTGCTTAAAAAAAATGGATTTAATGCACAAATTAATATGCAGTCATGGATGTTTTTATCCAGTTTTGAGGAGCTACGTGAATGGCTGATCGAAAACAAAACGTTTGTTAACATGATTCACCTCGGATCTCGAGCATTTGCGGAGATTTCAGGCGAAATTGTACAAACAACTGCATGGGTAATGAACAATTATGAGATCAATAAATATCAGCCTATATTTTTCAGGTTAATTGAAGGTAACGAATTTCAAAAAAATAAAACTTTAAAAAAACGTGAAAGTAACTATAAAGACATCACTGTTGATGATATGAAAAACATACCCGGAGCACCAATCACGTATTGGTTAAAGGGCATACATAACTTCAAGCGAGCTAAGCTAGCTCAATATTTCTTATCGGGTGGAAGAAATAAAACTCATAACAACGATCTTTACGTTAGATACTTCTGGGAAGTTTCTTTGAAAGAAAAAAAGTGGGTTGCCTATGCAAATGGTGGAGAGTCTAGAAAATATTATGGAAATGATCAATATGTAATTAACTGGAGTGATGAAGCGAAGCTTTACTATGACTCGCATGGTGGCCTTTCCAATTCTAAGTTTTGGAATAAATTAGGTATAACATGGTCCCTTATTGGCACAAAAAGTGTTTCATTTCGTATTAAACCAAAACATCTCCAATACAGTTCGGGATCACCTGTTATTTTTTGCGAGGATTTAAATCAAACATATGTTACTCTGGCATTTTTAAACTCCACTGTTGGTCAATATTATCTTTCAGCAATCAGTCCTACTATTAACACTACAGTAAATGATGTTTTATCGTTGCCAGTTCCTGAACTAGATCGCATGCATAGTGATAAAATCATTTCACTGACTGAAAGTTATATAAATATTAGCTCAGATGACTGGAATTCTTTGGAGACATCACCTGAATTCAAAAAGAACAGTTTAGCTTTAAATAACGCAAAGCAAAAAAAAATAAAAAAATCATGTTTATATTTTCAGGAGAAAAACAACGCCACCTTGATAAAAACTAAGGAAATTGAAAATGAAATTAACAAAACATTCATTAGAAATTATAATTTAGATGAATACTCTGAAATCGTAAAAGACCGTGACGATATAACCTTATATATAAATTTAAAACACCTTTATGGTAGCGATATCTCAGATAACATATGTCAAAATAGATATTTATCCGATCAGTTATCTGAGATGATGTCATATTCTATCGGTTGCATGATGGGCCGCTACTCCCTCGATCGCGAAGGCCTGGTCTACGCCCACGAAGGCAATAAAGGCTTTGCCGAACTTGTCGCTGAAGGCGCATACAAAACCTTCCCTGCGGACAATGACGGCATCCTGCCGCTGATGGATGACGAATGGTTTGACGATGACGTCACCTCTCGCGTTAAAGAGTTTGTCCGCACCGTCTGGGGCGAAGAACACTTGCAGGAAAATCTCGATTTTATCGCTGAAAGTCTCTGTTTATATGCGATCAAACCGAAAAAAGGCGAATCTGCGCTGGATACCATCCGTCGCTATCTTTCCACCCAGTTCTGGAAAGATCATCTGAAGATGTACAAAAAGCGCCCGATCTACTGGCTGTTCAGCTCCGGTAAAGAGAAAGCGTTTGAATGTCTGGTTTATCTGCATCGCTACAACGACGCCACGCTGGCGAGAATGCGTACCGAATATGTGGTGCCGCTGCTGGCGCGCTATCAGGCCAATATCGATCGTCTGAATGAACAGATCGATGGTTCCTCCGGCGGAGAAGCCACCCGTCTGAAGCGAGATCGCGACAATCTGAGCAAAAAATTCAACGAACTACGCAGTTTCGACGATCGCCTGCGCCACTATGCTGATATGAGAATCAGTATTGATCTCGACGACGGCGTTAAGGTTAACTACGGTAAGTTTGGCGATCTGCTGGCAGATGTAAAAGCCATTACCGGCAATGCGCCTGAGGTGATTTAATCAAATAACTTACCTTCCCTCACCACCAAGCTAAAGCCTGGTGGTGATCTCGATACGGGAAACCGGCCTATTCAGGCATCCGTCACCTCCAGTTCATGATAAAATGCGGTTTTCTGTCAGGACGTGGGACACGATTTCCAGGCGTTCAGACAACTTCGAATTTACCGAATCAACATGGGATTGTGACCTTGCAAAATCAGGAATTTATTGCCGGCCTTAAAGCAAAATTCGCCGAACATCGCATCATTTTCTGGCACGATCCCGATAAGCGTTTCCTCGAAGAGCTGGGTAATCTCGAACTGGAGAACATCACGCTACTCGACATGACCGACCAGTCGCAGCTGGCGGTAAAAAAGCGCATTGAAATTGATGAGCCTGAACAGCAGTTTTTGCTGTGGTTCCCCCACGATGTGCCTCCCAAAGAGTTCGACTGGCTGCTGGATATTCGTCTTTATAGTACGGAGTTCCATGCCGATTTCGCCGCCATCACGCTGAATACGTTAGGCATTCCGCAGCTTGGCCTACGCGAACACATACAACGCCGGAAGGCATTTTTCAGTACTAAACGTCTTTCTGCCCTAAAGGGACTGGTCACTGAGCAGGAAAACGAAGCTTCTCTTGATAAGAAGATGGTTGCGGTCATCGCTGGCGTAAAAACCGCAAAAACGGAAGAGATTCTGTTCAGCCTGATTACCCAATACGTTAATCAGCGGAAAGATGACGACAGCGACCTGGAAAACACGCTGGCGATGCTGAAACGCCACGATCTTGAAGGTGTGCTGTGGGACATTCTGAATCAGGAAATGGGCTATCAGGCCGAGTATCCTTCGCTGGAAAACCTGATCCTAAAGCTATTCTGTACCGATCTTTCCGCGCAGGCAGACCCGCAGAAACGCGAATGGCTTGAAAAAAACGTGCTGACCACACCGTCAGGCAGAGCCTCCGCGCTGGCGTTCATGGTCACCTGGCGCGCCGACCGTCGCTACAAAGAAGCCTATGATTATTGCGCACAACAGATGCAGGATTCGCTGCGACCAGAAGACCAGTACCGTCTCAGCTCGCCATATGATCTGCATGAGTGCGAAACCACGCTGAGCATTGAACAGACCATCATTCATGCGCTGGTGACGCAACTTCTGGAAGAGAGCACCACGCTTGACCGTGAAGCCTTCAAAAAGCTTCTGTCCGAACGCCAGAGCAAATACTGGTGCCAGACGCGTCAGGAATACTACGCCATCTATGACGCGCTTCGTCAGGCTGAGCGGCTGCTGAATCTGCGTAATCGTCATATTGACGGTTTCCACTATCAGGACAGCGCAACGTTCTGGAAAGCGTACTGCGAAGAGCTGTTCCGCTTTGACCAGGCCTACCGCTTATTTAACGAATACGCGCTGTTGGTTCACAGCAAAGGTGCAATGATCCTGAAAAGCCTGGATGACTATATCGAGGTGCTGTATTCCAACTGGTACCTGGCAGAATTAAGTCGGAGCTGGAATAAGGTTCTGGAAGCCGAAAACCGTATGCAGGAGTGGCGTATTGCGGGCGTTCCACGGCAGCAGAACTTCTACAATGAGGTAGTTAAGCCGCAGTTTAACAATCCACAAATCAAGCGCGTATTCGTGATTATCTCCGACGCGCTACGTTATGAAGTGGCAGAAGAGCTGGGCAACCAGATCAATACAGAGAGACGCTTTACTGCCGAACTGCGATCCCAGTTGGGCGTGTTACCCAGCTATACCCAGCTGGGTATGGCGGCATTGCTGCCCCATGACGAGATATGCTACCAAGCGGGTAATGGCGATATCGTTTATTCGGACGGGTTATCCACCTCAGGTACGCCTAATCGCGATACCATTCTTAAGAAATATAAAGGGATGGCAGTAAAATCCGACGATCTTCTGAAATGGAAAAATCAGCAAGGACGTGATCTTATTCGCGATTACGAAGTCGTCTATATCTGGCATAACACCATTGATGCCATGGGTGACAGCGCATCTACGGAAGAGAAGACCTTCGAAGCGTGCCGCAACGCAGTGGTTGAACTGAAGGATTTAGTGACCCGTGTAATAAACCGTCTTCATGGTACACGCATTATCGTCACGGCCGACCACGGTTTCCTGTTCCAGCAGCAGCCCCTTTCCGGGCAGGATAAAACTACGCTGCAGATCAAGCCAGACAATACGATTAAAAACCACAAACGCTTTATTATCGGCCATCAGCTTCCTGCCGATGATTTTTGTTGGAAAGGAAAAGTGGCGGATACCGCAGGCGTCAGCGATAACAGCGAGTTACTGATTCCGAAAGGGATCCAGCGTTTCCATTTCTCGGGCGGCGCGCGATTTGTGCATGGTGGTGCCATGCTACAGGAAGTCTGCGTTCCCGTATTGCAGGTGAAAGCGTTGCAGAAAACCGCTGCCGAGAAGCAACCTCAGCGTCGTCCGGTAGACATCGTGAACTACCATCCGCTGATCAAACTCGTCAATAACATTGATAAGGTCAGCCTGCTGCAAACCCATCCGGTAGGTGAGTTATACGAACCGCGTACTCTGAACATCTTCATCGTCGACAACGCCAATAATGTGGTATCCGGTAAAGAGCGAATCTGCTTTGACAGCGATAACAACACAATGGAAAAACGCGTGCGTGACGTTACGCTGAAGCTGATTGGCGCAAATTTCAATCGCCGTAATGAGTACTGGCTGATACTGGAAGATGCACAAACGGAAACGGGTTACCAGAAGTACCCTGTAATTATCGATCTGGCATTTCAGGATGATTTCTTTTAAGTGAGGCGATATGCAAATCCATCATGACTTACCCGTTCCAGCCGTCTCCGAAGGGGAACTCGTCGCAGAAGGTTACGATCTGGATGCCTTACTGAATCAGCATTTTCGTGGTCGGGTGGTGCGTAAAGATCTGACCAAGCAGCTCAAGGAAGGGGCTAACATCCCGGTCTATGTGCTGGAGTATCTGCTCGGTATGTACTGCGCTTCCGACGATGACCAGATCGTCGAGCAAGGGTTGCAGAACGTTAAGCGCATTCTGGCTGATAACTACGTCCGCCCTGATGAAGCAGAGAAGGTGAAATCGCTCATTCGTGAGCGAGGATCCTACAAGATCATCGATAAAGTGTCGGTAAAGCTCAATCAGAAGAAAGACGTTTACGAAGCCCAGCTCTCCAACCTCGGCATTAAAGATGCACTGGTTCCGCCGCAGATGGTCAAGGACAACGAAAAGCTGTTGACCGGCGGCATCTGGTGCATGATCACCGTGAACTACTTCTTTGAGGAAGGACAGAAAACGTCCCCCTTCTCTCTGATGACGCTTAAACCTATCCAGATGCCCAATATGGACATGGAAGAGGTATTTACCGCACGTACGCACTTCAACCGCGACCAGTGGATTGATGTCCTGCTACGTTCCGTGGGTATGGAACCGGCCAACATTGAGCAGCGAACTAAATGGCACCTGATCACCCGCATGATCCCTTTCGTGGAAAACAACTATAACGTCTGCGAACTGGGCCCACGCGGCACCGGTAAAAGTCACGTCTATAAAGAGTGTTCGCCAAACTCGCTATTAGTTTCCGGCGGGCAAACCACGGTAGCAAACCTGTTTTACAACATGGCCAGCCGCCAGATTGGCTTGGTCGGCATGTGGGATGTGGTCGCGTTTGATGAAGTGGCAGGGATCACTTTCAAAGACAAAGACGGCGTGCAAATCATGAAAGATTACATGGCGTCTGGCTCGTTTTCACGCGGCAGAGATTCGATTGAAGGCAAAGCGTCGATGGTGTTCGTCGGCAACATCAATCAGAGCGTTGAGACGTTAGTCAAAACCAGCCATCTGTTAGCCCCCTTCCCTGCCGCGATGATCGACACGGCGTTTTTCGACCGCTTCCATGCCTATATACCCGGCTGGGAAATCCCGAAAATGCGCCCGGAATTCTTTACCAACCGCTACGGCCTTATCACAGATTATCTCGCCGAATACATGCGGGAAATGCGCAAACGCAGCTTCTCCGATGCGATTGATAAGTTCTATAAGCTGGGTAATAACCTCAACCAGCGAGATGTTATCGCGGTAAGGCGCACGGTTTCTGGTCTATTGAAACTTCTTCATCCCAATGGCTGTTACAGCAAAGAGGACGTCCGTGTTTGCCTGACCTACGCCATGGAAGCCCGTCGTCGAGTCAAAGAACAGCTTAAAAAGCTGGGCGGTCTGGAGTTCTTCGATGTGAATTTCAGCTACATCGATAACGAGACGCTGGAAGAATTCTTCGTCAGCGTGCCAGAACAGGGCGGCAGCGAATTAATTCCTGCTGGCATGCCAAAGCCAGGCGTAGTGCATTTAGTGACGCAAGCGGAAAGTGGCATGACGGGTCTGTACCGCTTCGAAACTCAGATGACCGCAGGCAATGGTAAGCATAGCGTTTCCGGTCTGGGATCAAGTACCTCGGCAAAGGAAGCTATCCGGGTTGGATTTGACTATTTCAAAGGCAACCTCAGCCGCGTTAGCGCAACAGCAAAATTTTCTGAACATGAGTACCACCTGCACGTAGTCGAATTGCATAATACTGGACCAAGTACCGCGACCAGTCTGGCGGCACTTATTGCCCTTTGTTCCGTTTTACTGGCGAAACCCGTCCAAGAACAAATGGTCGTGTTAGGTAGCATGACGCTCGGTGGAGTAATCAACCCTGTTCAGGATCTGGCGGCTAGCTTACAACTTGCTTTCGATAGCGGCGCGAAAAAGGTCCTTCTGCCGATGTCTTCCGCGGTAGATATCCCGACAGTGCCAGCCGAGTTGTTTACCAAATTCCAGGTCAGTTTTTACTCTGAACCGGTAGATGCGGTTTATAAGGCGTTGGGAGTAAACTAAATATATCGAGGAGTGGCTCTCACTCCTCGATATATTATTTAGCTGAAATTAACCCGCCCGCACTTCCTTTAACTGGTGGCCCTATAAGTATCCCGCATAATCGTGCCATTCATATTTAGAGATCATCCGGCATAATCAATCTGCCAACGAAGGAGATCGCTATCGTCAATGCCTGATAAGCGGTTGAAGTCGGAAGAATCGTTAAACATGTCTGCCAAGAGGCCGGTATATCTGAAGCCACCTTGTACAACTGGAAGTCCAGATACGGTGGCATGGAAGCTTCTGAAATTAAAAAAATCAAGGATCTTGAGGACGAGAATCGTCATCTCAAACAGATATTTGCCGACCTAAGCCTGGAGAACCGGGCACTGAAAGACGTTATCGAAAAAAGCTTTAAAACCAGCCTTTAAGCGTGAGCTGTTCACTCATCTCGTAACGACGTTCGGACTCAATATTCGTCAGGCCTGCCGGAGTCTCAATCTAAGCAGAACGGCTTACCATTACCACCCGGATACCACGCGTGATGAACCCATTATTGCCGCCCTGCAGGCAGCGGCTGAGCAATACCCACGATACAGTTTTCCGAAGCTTTACCAGGTTCTGCTACGGCAGGGATACCCGCGGAATCACAAAAGGCTTTACTGTATTTACTGTCTGCTGAAGCTGATTTTTGACGTAAGGGCAAACAACAGCTGCAGGTACGCAATCCCTCACCACTGGCTACGCCGAAAACGCTGAACCAGAGCTGGTCTGCCGATTTTATGCATGATGTGCTGACCTGTGGCCGTCGTTTTCGCACGTTCAATGTCGTTGATGACTTTAACCGTGAGGCGTTGTCGATTGAAATAGATCTGAATCTGCCAGCTCCGCGAGTGGTCCGTGTACTCGACAGGATCGCGGCAAACCGCGGTTATCCGGTCATGCTGCGCATGGATATCGTCGGGTATTATAGCTCGCTAAGGCCGCATGACTATAACGGTGGATTGATCTTACCCACGTAATGTGGACACGGCCCTAAGCGAGGTTCTGGTTTTCAAACTGTTCCGGGCTGATACCGCCACAGGCACTGTGTCGGCGCCACCGATTGTAATCGCACTCGATATAATTAAACACCGTCGTTCGCATGATTTCCCTGCTGATAAAGCGTTCCCCGTGGATACATTCCACCTTCAGCGAGTGGAAGAAGCTTTCCGCGCAGGCATTGTCGTAACAACACCCTTTGGCACTCATGCTACCGTGCAGATTATGCCGCTTCAGCAGCGCCTGATAGTCCGCCGAACAGTATTGCCCGCCACGATCTGTATGGACAATGACATTTCCCGGGCGCTTACGTCGCCAGAGTGCCATCTGCAGCGCATCGCAGGCCAGCTGCGCTGTCATCCGCGACGACATCGACCAACCGATGACAGCACGCGACCACAGGTCAATCACCACCGCGAGGTACAGCCAGCCCTCATCGGTGCGAAGTAGAGTAAGAGGCTGGGCGTAGTCGGACTATTTCCCTGCCTCTCCTCTCCGAACCGGACGTGCACCTTTCAGCGCATCCGGCTCTCAGTTTAAACGCTGGTGAACGCCATTGCCACTTCAGTAAAACGCGATGTATATGTGTTTCTGGCTTCCGTCCTCAGATAGGGATTTCCCTCAGGCAGACGCCAGCGGAACAGCTTCTTGCCTTGCCCCACCAACCGGTACAGTACTTCACCGCTGAGCTTGCCATGATTGGTTTTACCAAATAAAACCCACGTTTTGCTCTGACCCGGTTTCGGTGATTTACACCACCACCTCATCAGGGAAGCGATACCTGTACGGTATTTGCGGGCCAGCCAGTGAGCCAGCTTCCAGAACACGACACGGTCGATATAACTGAAGACTTTGGCCTTAAAATCAACGAACTGATAGAACATGGCCCAGCCTTTCAGTTTTCGGTTGAGTTGTTCAGCCATATCGACTTTGCTTTCACTGTAGTTGCCTGATAACAGTGCTGTCAGCGATGCGGCGAAGTTTCTGGCTTTCTCCTGCGGGATCGTTGAGACCACTCGCATCTCGCCATAACGACTGCGTTTGCGAATGATCCTGTGCCCCAGAAAAATAAAGCCGTCATTAACATGGGTGATTTTAGTCTTATCCATGTTCAGCCTGAGTTTCAGACTGCCTTCGAGCACACCCCGACACTCCTCCCTGATGGCTTCCGCCTGTGCTTTGGTGCCTTTGACGATGAGGACAAAATCATCGGCATAGCGGCAGTACGCCACCGCGGGTTTCCACTGCCAGTTTTCTCTGACCGCCGTACTTCGGCCCCGTTGGATACTGTTATTCCAGTACCACCGATCTTTTCTGGCTTTCCCGCTCAGGTAGCGCTCATGCAGGTATTGATCGAACTCATTCAGCATGATGTTCGATAATAGCGGCGATATAACACCGCCCTGTGGCACACCTTCACTGGCCGCCCGAAAGAGACCGACATCGATATGTCCCGCCTTGATGGTTTTCCACAGCAGAGTCATGAAACGTGCGTCACTGATCCTGCGGCGTACAGCCTTCATCAGCAGTCGATGATGTACGGTGTCGAAGTAACTGGACAGGTCGCCTTCAATCACCCAGCGTCCCCGGGTTTCACCGCAGTCTGTGAGCTGTAATTTCACCGTGCGGATCGCGTGGTGGACACTGCGCTCAGGCCGGAAGCCATATGAGAGCGTATGAAAATCACTCTCCCATATCGGCTCCATCGCCATCAGCATGGCCCGCTGAACAATACGATCCCGCAACGCGGGGATACCCAGTGGTCGCAGTTTGCCGTTGCTTTTAGGGATGTAAACCCGTCTGGCGGGCAAGGGCTGGTAGTGGCCTGAGAGTAATTCATCCCTGAGGATTTGCAGCTCAACAGCCAGTCTGGCCTGTAGCATTGTTTTGTTCACGCCATCAACGCCGGGGGTATGGGCCCATAAGCGCTAACTTAAGGGTTGTGGTATTACGCCTGATATGATTTAACGTGC
>OGJK01002789.1_pt1 | contig 12847 bp, 10 predicted proteins | sample 1571961 | NCBI WGS metagenome assembly OGJK01 (sample SAMEA2582120, study PRJEB24529) | metagenome | biome: Human gut stool | place: China | collected 2011 | reverse complement strand
GTTGCAGAAGAGACCACAAAATCCGGTATCGTTCTTCCGGGTCAGGCAAAGGAAAAACCGCAGCAGGCAGAAGTGATCGCTGTTGGCCCTGGCGGAGTTGTTGACGGAAAAGAGATCAAGATGCAGGTAAAACCGGGCGATAAGGTCATTTACTCCAAATACTCCGGAACAGAAGTAAAAGTTGAGGAAGAAGATTACATCATCGTAAAACAGAATGACATTCTTGCAGTGATCGAATAATCACTTATTATTGATTGGAGGAATCTTAACATGGCTAAGGAAATTAAATATGGCGTTGAGGCCAGAAAAGCTCTTGAAGCTGGTGTAAATAAACTTGCTGATACTGTCCGCGTAACGATCGGACCGAAAGGAAGAAACGTTGTTCTCGACAAATCCTTCGGTGCTCCGCTCATCACAAACGATGGTGTTACGATCGCAAAAGAGATCGAGTTAGAAGATGCTTTCGAAAACATGGGAGCACAGTTAGTAAAAGAAGTTGCAACCAAGACAAATGATGTTGCCGGTGATGGTACAACAACAGCAACGGTTCTGGCACAGGCAATGATTCAGGAAGGTATGAAGAATCTGGAAGCAGGAGCTAATCCGATCATCCTCCGCCGTGGTATGAAGAAAGCAACTGACAAAGCAGTAGAATCCTTGAAAGCAATGTCATCCAAAGTAAATGGTAAAGACCAGATTGCAAAAGTTGCAGCAATTTCTGCTGGTGACGAGGAAGTCGGTAACATGGTAGCAGACGCTATGGAAAAAGTTTCCAACGACGGTGTTATCACAATCGAAGAGTCCAAGACGATGCAGACAGAGCTTGACCTTGTAGAAGGTATGCAGTTCGACCGTGGTTACTTATCTGCATATATGTGCTCTGATATGGATAAAATGGAAGCTGCATTGGATGATCCATACATCCTGATCACAGACAAGAAAATCAGTAACATTCAGGAAATCCTTCCTCTGTTAGAGCAGATCGTCCAGAATGGTGCAAAATTACTCATCATCGCTGAGGATGTGGAGGGTGAAGCATTAACAACCTTAATCGTAAACAAATTGCGTGGTACATTCAATGTTGTAGCTGTCAAAGCACCTGGTTATGGTGACAGAAGAAAAGCTATGTTAGAGGATATCGCAATCCTTACAGGTGGTCAGGTGATCAGCTCTGATCTTGGCCTTGAATTAAAAGATACAACGATGGATCAGCTTGGTCGTGCAAAATCCGTTAAAGTTCAGAAAGAGAATACGATCATCGTTGACGGTGCCGGCGACAAAGATGCCATTCAGGGAAGAATCAAACAGATCCGTGCACAGATCGAGGAGACAACATCTGAGTTTGATAAAGAAAAATTACAGGAAAGACTTGCTAAGATGGCAGGCGGCGTAGCAGTGATCCGTGTTGGTGCAGCTACAGAGACAGAGATGAAAGAAGCAAAACTTCGTATGGAAGATGCTTTAAATGCTACAAGAGCAGCTGTAGAAGAAGGTATTATCGCAGGTGGTGGATCTGCATATATCCATGCTTCCAAAGAAGTTGCCAAATTAGCAGATACTTTAGAGGGTGATGAGAAGACAGGTGCAAAAGTAATCTTAAAAGCACTGGAAGCTCCACTGTACTATATTTCTGCAAATGCAGGATTAGAGGGCGCAGTTATCATCAATAAAGTAAAAGAGTCCGCACCTGGAACAGGTTTCAACGCAGCTACAGAAGAGTATGTAGATATGGTTGAAAACGGAATCCTTGATCCGGTCAAGGTTACAAGAAGTGCATTACAGAACGCAACATCTGTAGCATCTACTTTACTTACAACAGAGTCTGTTGTTGCAAACATCAAAGAAGATGCTCCTGCAATGCCAGCAGGTAACCCGGGAATGGGAATGATGTAAAATCTGACGAAAGAATCAGATAAATGAGAAAAAGACCATAGCCAGAAGAATCGAAAAGATAACTTTTGGCTATGGTCTTTTTTGTGCTCTTCATTGCACACTGATATGTGGTGTGGTAAAATGTGCATAATCAAAGATACGAAAGAAGGGGTGGCACATGGAACTTCTGAAAAAGTTTGATGCACAGAATTATAAAGACACGACCAGTGTTTTTGAAAAATATACCATACGTGGGATTATCGTGCGGGATGGAAAGATTGCAATGCAGTGCAGCAAAGAGGGAGAGTACAAGATCCCGGGCGGTGGCATGGAAGCAGGAGAGACCTATGTGGAAGCTTTAGCAAGGGAAGTGAAGGAAGAAACCGGACTATTTATCATTCCGGAAAAGGCAGTGGGACTTGGCGAGATTTTAGAAGTCCGAAAAGATATTTTTGACGATACAAAAAAATTTATCTGTCATTCCCTTTTCTATTATTGTGAGGAGACCGGGGAGGAAACACCGATTCATCTGACAAAGAGCGAGATCGCAAAAGGATATTACTTAAAATGGGCGACACCGCAGGAAATCTACGACACGAATATTGCGATGGAAAAAGATCCGTGGATCATCCGTGACACGGCATTTATCAAAATGATCCTCGATGGAAAGATTGCGGCATTACAGGGAATTGTTACTGGAACGAGGTACGAGTGAACAGTAACAATGTCCGCAGAGCGTATATTGTATTGCATATTTTTGTGTGGTGCAATTTGAAAAATTGTGATACAATTTATTTGCGTGTTACGAAAGAACACAGGCACAAATAACAGGTGAAGGAGAAATTCATGAACGATAATTACATAACACTTACCATTGGAAAAAAGAAAAATATCGCGCTTATCGCGCATGATAATAAAAAGGCAGATCTGATCGAATGGTGCGAGCAGAATAAGGATATTCTGACGCAGCATTTTTTATGCGGAACCGGAACAACTGCAAGGATGATCACAGATAAGACCGGCCTTCCGGTCAAGGGATACAACAGTGGTCCTCTTGGCGGAGACCAGCAGATCGGTGCAAAGATTGTGGAAGGAAGAATTGATTTTGTGGTATTCTTCTCGGATCCATTGACAGCACAGCCACATGACCCGGATGTGAAAGCATTGCTCCGTATTGCACAGGTTTATGATATTCCAATCGCAAATAACCGTGCGTCTGCAGATTTTATGATCCATTCTGAATTTATGAATGAAGAGTATGAGCATGAAGTAATTAATTTTAAAAAGAACATCAAAGAGCGCTCTGAAACATTATAGGAGGAAAAGGCCAGGATGAGCAAAGTAGCAATTGTAACAGACAGCAACAGTGGAATTACACAGAGTGAAGCAAAAGAATATGGCGTAACGGTTATGCCAATGCCATTTTTTATTAATGACCAGACCTATTATGAAGATATTGATCTGACACAGGAAGATTTTTATCAGAAGCTTTCTGAAGATGCCAATATTTCCACTTCCATGCCTCTTGTCGGAAATGTGACGGACACATGGGATGCTTTGCTGCAGGATTATGATGAGATCGTGCATATTCCAATGTCTTCCGGGCTGAGTGGTTCCTGCGAGACGGCTATCATGCTTTCACAGGATTATGACGGCAGAGTGCAGGTTGTCAATAATCAGAGAATTTCAGTCACACAGAGACAGTCTGTATTAGACGCAAAGGAACTTGCCGGGAAAGGATACAGCGCAGAGGCAATCAAAGAAATCCTTGAGCGTGAGAAGATGGAGTCCTCCATTTATATTATGGTAGACACACTTTACTATCTGAAAAAGGGCGGACGGATCACTCCGGCTGCTGCAGCACTTGGAACTTTATTAAAATTAAAACCGGTACTTCAGATCCAGGGTGAGAAGCTGGATTCTTTTGCAAAGGCAAGAACGGTAAAACAGGCAAAGAAAATGATGATCGATGCCATGCGCAATGACTTTGACCATCGTTTCAATGATCCGGAGGGAAAGAACATGTATCTGGAGATGGCATATACACATAATCTGGAAGATGCGGAAGCATTCAAAAAAGAGGTCGAGGCAGAATTTCCGGGTATGGAGATTGTGCTGAATCCGTTATCCTTAAGTGTATCCTGTCACATTGGACCGGGAGCGTTAGCAGTTGCATGTTCCAAAAAGATTCCGGAATTATTAGAGTAGAGACTTAAGAATTCACAAAACCATACGATATATATAATAGTACATTGGATGTAAGAGAAAAATGACCAGGACGGCATATGATTTGAGAGAGAAAAGAATCATATGTCGTCCTTTTGGCATTGATAAAAGAAAATCAGATTTAAAGTGCATATCGGAAATACATCATATTGTAAAAACAGCAGAGTTTGACATGGGTGTGGAGGAGAGTTATGAGTATGGCAAATGTAACAAAGACAACCAGAATACAGGCAATTGCAGAGTTGCAGAAACGAAAAACAGAAATCCAGAATCGGTTACAGAACGGACAATCGCAGGATTCTACAACAATTGGCGGCAATTCTTTTACGGAGGATGAATGGAAAAAAATCATTCAGAAAATGGATGAATATCTGACCGAGGTAAAGCAGGAGCAGAAAGAGCGGTTTGAAAAACGCGATAAGGAAAAGGAAATCCAGCAGTTTTATGAGAAAATGAAAATGGCAGAGCAGTATAAAAAGCCACAGGCGGAGAAATTAACCATACAGAAGCATTTAGATGGTGAGGACATTGCTCCATACTCTTATCTGGCGGAGGATGGAGTGATCACTTATAATGGCGTGTCATTTTTCTGTGATTATGAGAATAATGCGATCACACTTGGCGACATGAGTGATGAAAAGAATGTCATTACAGTGCAGTTAGAGAATGGAGGCTGCCTGAAAGTGAACAGGGACAATATCGAAGATCTGTCAAAAGCGATTGCAATGTTTTCACCGGAGGATATACGGAGAATCTTAGTTGCATTGCAGCAGGACGCAAAAGTCCGCCAGATGCAGCAGGAGATCGAGCAGGACAAGATCAAGCAGCTTCTGGCGGAACGTTAAGCTTATTCGTTATTTAAAAGACAATGCAGCAATCTGTCGTTATCTTCCGGATTCATGATACAGAAACGAATGTACTTATTATCTAAGAATGGGAAGGTGGAACAGTCACGGATCATCATTTTCTCACGGATCGCGCGGTCAAACAGTTCCTGTGAGGTAAGATCATCGCGGAGGATGCGGACTAACATAAAGTTTCCGCTCGGCTTGTACACTTTGTAGTCAGGACTTTCACAAAATGCCTGATACATACGGGCACGTTCCTTTGTGATCAGATCCTTTGTCTCTTTGATATAGGCAGTATCGGAAAACATTGTTTCCCCGGCAACAACCGCAAGCGAATTGATCGTCCATGGATTCTTTCGTGTGTTGATTGCCTTGATGAGATCCCGATTCCCGGTGATGGCATAGCCAAGGCGGAGTCCCGGTGCTGCGAAAAACTTCGAGGTTCCGCGCAGAATGACAATGTTATTGTAATAGTTTGTCAGCGGTACGGAATCGATCTCTTCCATGTTTTCTGCAAATTCCACATACGTTTCATCGACCATGACATAAATATCGTATTCTTTGCAGGCATCTAAAATATGGCGCATATCGGCACTTGTGATGCAGGATGATGTCGGGTTGTTTGGATTGCAGATAACTAAAAGGTCGATATTTTCGTTCAGATGTGAGATGAAATCATTTACATCCAGTTTAAAATCGTCTTTTTCCCGGAGTGGATAATAAAGGGTTGTTCCACCACCAAGAGAAATCTCACGTTCGTACTCGGAATAAGTAGGGCCGATGATCATTGCCTTCTTCGGATGCTCAATCTGGATGAAAAGGGAGATCAGCTCGGTAGAACCGTTTCCCACGATCACATTTTCATGATCAGTGCCACAGTATGCGGCAATGCATTTGCGGAGCGAGGTGTATTCCCTGTCCGGATAAGTGGTAATGGCATCGATCTTGTCTGCTAAGGTTGTCCGCAGCAAAGGGGATACGCCAAGCGGATTGACATTTGCCGAAAAACTTACAATTTCCTCTTTTTTGATTCCATAGATTTCTTCTATTTTCTCTAAATCACTTCCATGGAAGTGGTCTTTGTGTTTTATCATTGATTACTCCTCCAAATTAGTTTATAATTTATTATAGTCATTGCTTAAAAAAAAGCAATAAAAATAGATAGGAGCAGGTGTCGAATTGCGGAAAAGGATACAACAGCTTGCAAATGGAAAATTCGATAACAATGGTCCGAAACTATCTCTGTCTACGGAGAAGATAGAGTTAGAGGTATTGGAAGGAAAGGATGAAACAGGCAGTTTTGTCATTACGAGCACGAATCAGGTAAAAATGCGTGGCATCATTTATTCTTCCAATCCGCGTATGGAATGTCTTACACCTCAGTTTGAGGGGGAAGAAGTGCGTATTCGGTATCAGTTTCACAGTGAGGGGCTGATAGAAGGGGATATTCAGAAAGGCGAGTTTTTTATCGTATGTAACCAGGGGGAATATAACCTTTCTTTTGTTGTGTCCATTTCCAGGTTGTATGCGGATTCATCCTTTGGAAAAATCAAGAATCTGGATGACTTTTGCAGGCTTGCGAAGGAAAATTATGATGAGGCATACCGTTTATTTTATTCCAGCAATTTCAAAAACCTGATCAGGGAAGATAAAGACCGCATTCTCTATGAGGGACTGAGAATGCAGCCGCAATCTGCATTGGTCGTGGAAACATTTCTGATCGCTTCCCATCATAAGAAGAAAGTGGAGGTCGCGTTCGAAGAAACTGAGAAAAGTTTTTATGGTGTGCAGGAACAGCAAAAAGAGCAGTTAGAGATCCAGAAACCACAGTGGGGCGCTGTCCGTATCCACGTTTCTTCAGATGCAGATTTTTTGATTCCGGGGAAACAGATCATCACAGAAAATGACTTTATCGGAAGTACCTGCTTTTACGAGTATTATATCGATGCAGATGCAATGCATGCCGGTAAGAATTTTGGAAGACTGTGTTTTGAACTCCCGGATCAGTCTTTTCTATATACCGTTACCGCTTCCTGTAAGGAGAGAGAGGAAGAGCGGGAGATTTCTGAACATAGGGAAGCCGGACAGGCGCGGACAGAACTTATGCAGCTTTATATTGATTACCGGTTGAAACGGATCGTTACCGGGGTCTGGGCAAAAAGTTCTGTGGAACTGTTGGATCATCTGGCAATTTTAGAGCCGGAAGAACCAATGCATCGCCTGATGAAGGCGCAGGCACTTTTGATCAACCGGCAGAAGCAGGAGGCAAGCTGGATTTTAACAGACTACAAACGGGAATGTCTTGACCGGACGACACCGGTCTGGGGATACTATCTGTATCTATGTACACTGATGGAACGCGAAGAGTCGTATGTGGATCGTCTGACGGAGGAGATCGAGCAGATTTTTCATCATTATCCGGATGATTCCATGTTGTTTTGGATTCTTTTATTTGTAAAAGATGAGTTTTACCGTAATAGTTCCAGAAGATTCAAGGCGATCGAGCAGTGGATCGGACGAGGCTGCCACAGCCCATATCTGTATCTGGAAGCATATTATCTGATCTGGCAGGATCCATACCTTTTATCTGGATTAAACGATTTTACATTAAAGATTTTAAGGTGGGCAGCAAAACAGGATGCGATCTCGAAAGATATTGCATTGCAGGTGCGCAATCTGCTGCCGGAACAGAGGGAATATCAGAAAAAATGGTATCCGGTTCTGGAGAAATGTTATGAGGCAGATCCTTCAGAGGAGATGGTCGCAGCGATATGCACTTATCTGATCCGTGGACAGCAGTTTGCACCAAAATATCATGTCTGGTATGAGCGTGGAATTGACAGTGAAATCCGTATCACGAATCTGTACGAGGCGTTTTTGATCTCTATGGATCCGAATGAGGTGACTGCGATTCCGAAGATGATCCAATTATATTTTCAGTATAACAGTGGTCTTTCCTACCGTCATATGGCGGTCTTATATGTGAATATCATCGCAGCAAAGGAAAAACAGCCGGATGTTTACCATAAATACCGCAGAAATATGGAACAGTTTGCGATTGCACAGATGGAAGCCGGACATATGGATGACAATCTTGCGGTCATTTACCGGGAGATCCTTCCTGTCAGCATCCTGAATGAGGAACTGGCGCATAAAGCGGCAGAAGTTTTATTTGTACATAAATTATGCTGTGAGAACCATGGGATTGCAAAGGCATATATCCTGCATTGGCAGTTAAAAGCACCACAGGTTGTTACATTGACGAACGGATGCGGATATTTTAAGGCATATTCCAAAGATTACACAGTCATTCTCTGTGATACCGGGGGAAACTGCTATACCGATGATTATCAGGATGAGGCATTACTTCACCCGGAAAATTATCTGGAAAAATGTATGGAGCTTGCGCCGGAGGAATTGTCATATCTCTTGTATTATTTCGATGGCAAAAAAGGATGCGGCGATTTTACTGTGGAAGATGGAAGATATTTTCGGATGCTGACACAGTCGGAGCGTGTCAGTGATGAATATAAAGCTTATCTGATTCCGGAGATCATCCGCTTTTACCAGAAAAAAGGCGAGATGCTTGTGATAGAACCATATCTGAATGAAGTGGATATCCGTAATATGACGCTGGAAAATCAGTGTTATATGGAGGAGATGCTCATAGAGACGCATCAGTTTGAACGGGCATTTCAGCTGGTACACCTCTATGGATATGACAGACTTGGAAGCAGGGCAGGAGTGGAATTGTGCAGTTATGAGATCACGGAACAATCGTTTGAGGAGAATGATTATCTGCTTGGAATGGCACAGAACTGCTTTTCACATGAAAAATATAATGATGTGATCCTGATTTATCTGTGCAAATTTTTTCAGGGACCAACCAAGCAGATGGCTGCTATCTGGAAAGCTGCCAGAGAATTTGAAATCGATACCTTTGATCTGGAGGAGCGTATTATTACGCAGATGCTTTATTCGACAGATTATGTGGATGTGATTGAACGGATTTACGACAGTTATCTTGCCGGGGGTGGAAGGGAATTAGTCTGCATGGCGTACCTTTCTTATTTTTCCCATTATTACCTGGTGAATGATATGATGATACCGGAACATGTATTTTCACAGATCAGGGAGCGCTATCTTGCGGGGCAGACATTAAATGATGCATGTCTGCTCGGACTGTTAAAGCAATTGTCTGAAATTTCTGCACTCGATGCAGTTGACAACAAAATAGCAGACGAACTTTTGATGAAGTATACTGGAAGAAATTTATATTTTGCTTTCTACAAAAAGTTCGGGGAGACAATGATCCGGAAATATCATCTGTATGATAAGTTTTTTGTGGAATATCATACAAAGGCAGACCAGCATGTGCTGTTAAACTATAGTGTAAACGGTGGGGAATACCATAAGGAAGAGATCCCGGAGGTTTATGACGGTATTTATGTGAAGGCGTTTGTGCTGTTGTTTGGGGAATCCGTGTCCTATTATATTTCAGAGAAGCTTCATGGGGAGTGGAAAGTGGTGGAAAGCCGGCAGATTTCAAACCAGAATATGTATGGGGATAAAGACCAGAGCCGGTATGATGTGATCAACAATATTATGTTTGCTTATGCCATGCAGGATGAGACAATGCTTTCAGAGAGCATGCGAAAGTATGTAAGCATGGACGATACCGTAAAGAAGCTTTTTAAATTGCTATAAAAATATTGGAAAGGACGGCACATAAGATGACGCAGCAGTGTTATTATATTGGAATCGATATGGACGACAGGAATGCCGTCATCAGTTATTACAAAGCCGGCATGAGAGAGCCGGAAACACTGAGTACGATCGCAGGAAGTGAGATTTACCAGATCCCGGTGGCGTTGATCAAAAAGCGGGGGATCGGACAGTGGTTTATCGGTGAGGAGGCAAAAAAGATGGCATTGATCCAGAATGAAGATGTGATCGGCCATCTGCTTGACAATGCACTTGCAAAGAAACAGGTAACTGTGGAAAACATCGTGTATGAGGCAGAGGAGCTTTTTGCGCTCTATATCAAGAAACTGCTTCTTTTAGCGAGCCGTCTGGGAAATCCGGGACTGCCGGACTGCCTGGTTATCACAGTGGAATCCCTGTCAAGAGAACTGACGGAGCTGTTCGGAAAGGTGGCAGAAGATCTCGGATTAGGACGCAGTCAACTGATTTTACAGGACAGAAAAGAAAGTTTTTATTATTTTGTATACAACCAGAAGCAGGAGTTATGGCTGCATGATATTTTTTTGTTTGACTGCCGTGGAGATGAAGTGAGATGCTGTGCTACCGTCCGTGATACAAGAACAGTGCCACAGATGGTAACGATCACAGAGGAAGTACATGCATTAGACGGAATCCATAAAGATGAATCATTTTACAAGATCCTGCTGGACAGTTTTCATGGACATATCTGTTCCTCTGTGTATCTTGTCGGAGATGGATTTGACGGTGACTGGATGAAAATGTCTCTTTCCTACATGTGTAAGGGACGGAGGGCATTTATAGGCAAGAACCTTTATTCCAAGGGAGCCTGCTATGCGGCAAAAGAAAAGACGGAAGAGCGGAATCTGAAAGGCTATCTGTATGAAAAATCCATGGCCGTATGTCTATATGGGCGACAATGAAATGAAAGTGAATGTCAGCCTGAAAGTGAAAAATCGTGGGAAATGGGAATTTTTGTCTTTGATCAATGCGGGAGACAACTGGTATGAAGCTTCCGGAGACTGTGAGGTGCTGCTGGATGGAGATAAGGAGATTGATTTCTGGCTTCAGCTGCCACACAGCAGGGATGCCAGGATAGAAAAGCTGGAATTATCGGATCTGCCGGAACGTAAGCCGAAAACTACAAGACTCCGGATCAGTGCAAAACCGGTTTCTGATTCCAAGGTAAAGATTAAAATCCGTGATCTTGGGTTTGGCGAGATTGTGAAGAGTTCGGATCTGACATGGGAATATACAATGTCATTGTAAAGAGGGAGTGGGAAGATGGGAGAATTGATTTTATGCAGCCATCCAATTGCTGCTATGCCATACTATATTGATAATATCTCACTCAATGTATATTCGCTGGAGGAACTCTGCTATTATATTGAAAACCATCTGTATCTGATCGAGGCAGATTTTATGAGTGAGGAACTCTGTCTCTGGATCGGGCAGGAACTTGATGAAAAAGATCTGGCACAGTCGCTGCGCAGTGTTTTGCTCGGAAGTGGAAGTCTTTCTGATTTTACGGAACTGATCTTAAGAAGCTGCGGATACTGTTCAGAAGACACGATACGCCATATCCGTTCTGTGCTGCTGGATATGCAGAATAAATCTGTATTTGAATGTTCGAAGATCCGGGCAGACCGTTACATGGAGAGTGAAAAGTATGTGAAAGCGATCCATGAATACCGGAAACTGCTTGGAATGGAGGAGGAGTGCAAAAAAAATCCGGTCTTAGAGGGTAATATCAGGCACAATCTAGGAACTGCCTGTGCAGGGTTATTTTTATTTGACGAGGCTGCGGCGAATTTTCTGAATGCATACCGGCTGAACCAGAACAGAGAGTCACTGGCTGCGTGTATGGCAGCCTGCCGTCTGGCAAAAAAAACAGATATTTTAAAAAAATACAAGGAAGAATTTCATGTTTCAGATGAAGCGTTTAAGAGTATGTCAGACCAATGGAATTCTGTTTTAAAAAGTGAGGATATTCTAAAAAAGCAAAGTGAGGCCGAACGTCTCATAAAAGATGCACAGGGACAGCTGGAGGAGAATAAACCGCTTATGGAACAGATCAGGAAATGGTCAGAAACGTATAAAAAAAGTTGTAGATTATAAGGGATGAGCATATGTTTTTTTTCAAAAGAAGAAAAAAAGAAAAGACACTGGAAAATAAATTTGATGAACTGAATGAAGGCATTCTGAATGAAAAGGACAGGGAGAATCCACATAAAGTGGAGCATTATGTCATTGAACGTCTAGAGCAGATGATCGAGACAACGAAAGAGATCGAGGATGAAAAGGCAGAATACAAAGTGGTCACTTCTTATCTGAATGATATCCAGACTCTGGAAGGGCTGACAGAGGAAGAAAAAAAGCCGATCACAGATATCGCATCCAATATTGTTGCTTTAAATAAAACACGATATGAACTGATGCATTCCGAGAAAAAAATTGCAGATGTGCAGTTTGCACAGATGCAGCAGGAGGAGAGTGATATTCCAAATGCGATCAAACGCCTTCAGTCTAATGAGGCTTATCTGGAGACTATCAGGCGTGACATGAAATACCTGGAGCGTGAGAAGGGAGAATGGCAGTTATATCAGGAGATCCTTTCCCATGACAGGGTAAAAATGCAGAAGTTTATGTATGTGGCAGCAGGACTGTCTGTGACTGCGGCATTGATTCTTCTGATCACACAGATCATACTGGGGACAGATATGAGACTCATCTGGATGATCCTTATTTTTATAGCAGTACTGGGCATCTGCCTTCCGTATCTGAAAATGATGAATGACAGGACTGAGAGCCGGAGAGCAAAGGCAAATGCGGATAAGGCGATCACTCTTTTGAATAAAGTGAAGATCAAATATGTCAATATGACAAATGCAGTGGATTATGCATGTGAAAAATATCATGTCCGCAATGGAAAAGAACTGGAATATATCTGGGAATGCTATATGGATGCGGTCAAACAGAAAGAGAAGTTTGAACAGAACAGTGATGATATTGATTATTTTAACAACCGTATGATCCGGGAACTCTCCGCATATCGTTTATATGATTCACGGGTATGGATTCCGCAGGCAGCTGCACTGATCGACCACAAGGAGATGGTGGAGATCACCCATAATCTTGTGATGCGCAGACAGAAGCTTCGAAGCCGGATGGAATACAAT
>OGJK01002788.1_pt1 | contig 12848 bp, 12 predicted proteins | sample 1571961 | NCBI WGS metagenome assembly OGJK01 (sample SAMEA2582120, study PRJEB24529) | metagenome | biome: Human gut stool | place: China | collected 2011 | reverse complement strand
AATACCTGAAATCCGCCGGAATCAGTGAGGATCGGACGATCCCAGTTCATAAACCTGTGGAGGCCGCCGAGCTCCTTGATCAGCTTGTCGCCGGTCCGGACATGAAGATGGTAGGTGTTGGAAAGCTCCACCTGTGTCCCGATCCCGCGAAGGTCATCGGTGGACACAGCGCCCTTGATCGCGGCGACAGTTCCTACATTCATGAATACCGGCGTATGGATCGTGCCGTGGACTGTCTCTACGTCAGCCCGTTTGGCACGTCCGTCTTTTGCCAGAATCTTATATTTCATATTTTTCTTGCCTTATAAATTAGTCCCGAAAATTATTTTCCGGATTTCTTCGCTTCCTTTGCTGCCTTCTCAGCATCCTTCTTTGCCTGTTTTTCAACCGCATCCTTCTTCTGCTTCTTTGTGGTCATTACATACCACATAGCGCCTGTCAGGCATACGGAAGAGTAGGTACCACAGATGATACCTGCCATTAACGGGAGTGCGAACTCACGGATAGAAGATACGCCCATGATAAACAGGACAAATACCATGACAAAGGTCGTCAGGGATGTATTGATGCTTCGTGTGAAGGTCTGGGTGATACTTGTATTTACAATATCAACGGTGGATGCCTTCGGTCCCATGAGCTTGATGTTCTCACGGATACGGTCGAAGATAACGATCGTCGCGTTGATAGAGTATCCGACGATGGTAAGCAGGCAGGCGATCGCTGTGGAGCCAACGGACCACTTTGCGAGGGCGTAGCATGCAACTACAACCAATACGTCATGGACAAGGGCTAAAACAGCACTTGCAGCGAAACGGATATCCTTGAATCGTACCCAGATATAGAGAAGCATAAATACGGTAGCGATCGCTGTAGCCATAACCGCGTCGCGCTTCATCTCAGCACTTACCGCACCGGAGATGCTCTCTGCGGTAATCTTGGACTCATCAACGCCGAAGTTCTCAACAAGTGCCTCGTCTAATGCCTGACGCTCTTCCACGCTTAAGGTTCTTGTCTTGATGATCACCTCGTTTGTTCCGGCAACCTTCTGTGTCTGCGTATCCGCACTGTTTGTGATGGATTCGACTACCGGAACAACCTCGCTTGAGATTCTCTCCAGAGACATGTCCTCATTAAAGGTCACGCTTGTGGAGGTACCGCCCTGGAAGTCAAGGGAGTAATTGAACGCGTTTCCGATGGAAGACTTGTTCATTACCATTCCCGCAACACCTGCGAGGATCATAACAGCTGAGATGATAAAGCAGATATTTCTCTTTCCGAGGAAGTTGAGCGCCTTTTTCTCTTTTCTGATGCCGTAGAACTTCTGATCCTGGAATCCAAGGTTATACAGGGTGTTCAGTGTGAACTTTGTAACGAAAAGTGCTGTGAACATGGAAAGAACGATACCAAGGGCAAGTGTTGTAGCGAAGCCCTTAACTGTACCGGAGCCTCTCCAGAAAAGAACAGCCGCTGCGATCAGTGTTGTCACGTTACCATCGACGATGGCAGATAACGCTTTCGCAAAACCTGTCTTGATTGCGGAATGAACGGTCTTTCCGAGACCGATCTCCTCCTTGATACGGGTGAAGATGATGACGTTCGCATCAACCGCCATACCGATGGAAAGGATGATACCGGCAATACCCGGAAGTGTTAATGTAACCTCAAAGGCCGCGAGCAGGATCAGCATCAATGCCACATAGAGGCAGAGTGCAAGGGATGCCGCAAGACCCGGGATGAGGTAAACTACGATCATGAATACGCATACGATTCCGAAACCGATCGCGCCGGCCTTTAAGCTTGTCGTGATCGCTTCCTGACCAAGTTTCGCGCCTACCACGTTGGAACGGAGTTCCTCCAGTTCCAGGGAAAGGGAACCGATACGGATCGTGGACGCAAGATTCTCAGCCTCTTCATAGGAAGTCATGCCGGAGATAGAGGCCTGTCCTCCTGTGATCGCCTGCTGTACGGTCGGGTTGGAGTACATCACGTTATCGTAAACGATCGCGATCTTCTTGCCGACGTTCGCTGCTGTCACATCTGCGAATTTCTTAGTACCTTCATCCGTAAATGTAAGCGCTACTTCATAGTTATTGTTTCCTGTCTGCTGGTCTTTATAGATCACAGCTTTCGCAGAAGCTACATCGGTTCCTTCCAGTACAACGTTCCAGTTCTCATCATAGAACTGTAAGGATCCCGGCTTACCGAGCTCTTCCAGGATCTTGTTCGCGTCTGTGACACCCGGAATATCAACATTGATACGGTTTCCGCCTTCCTGATAAACCTCTGCCTCAGAGCTGTAGTTCTGTACTCTCTGCTGCAGCTTGTACTGGGTATCGGACATATCCTCGGCGCTCGGATTCTCTTCCTTCGCCTGGTAGGTAATGCTGACGCCGCCTGCCAGATCCAGACCGAGCTTGATTCCGCCATTCTGGGAAGTTACTCCGTTCTCATCGGTGATCAGCTTACTCTTCTGAAGAGTATCATAGCCGAAAAATCCGAAGATACCGAGCACAACGAGCAGTCCCAGGAGGCCGAGCAGTCCCTTTCCTTTGTTGCTCTTCATGATAAAATCTCCTTCTTGATATGATTTCGAGGTTCAAAAGGCTTTTTGTCCCTCTTGATTCCGGAGTCTGCCGTAATCACCGCCTCCGTCATCCTTACAATAACAATCCGGGGTTTTCTGCCCCTGACCGCTATGATCGATTTAGTTGTTTTCCTCGTCCTCTGCTAAAGCAGCACGGATCATGATCGCGCACTCGATACGTTTTTTCTGCATCTCACAGCCGATATCGTAGGCATCCGTAATACTGCCGTGGAAATTGAAGGAATTTGCCGCACATCCGCCGCTGCAGTAGAATCTCGCAAAACAGTTTTTGCATTTCTCTTTCGCGTATACGTTGCAGAGCTTGAATTCATCGCGCACCTTCGTGTTGACCACGCCGGTATCCACGTTTCCAAGCAGGAACTCTTCATTTCCAACGAATTGGTGGCACGGATATAAGTCTCCCCACGGAGTTACTGCAAGATACTCGGTTCCTGAACCGCAGCCGGACAGACGTTTCGCAACACACGGTCCCTGACTTAAATCAAGCATGAAGTGGAAGAATTTGAATCCTCTTCCCTCTTTCTGACGCTTTACAAACTCTTTTGCGAGTCTGTCATACTCATCCATGATCTGCGGAAGGTCTTCCTCACGGATGGAGTACGGCTCTTCCGGAGCTGCAACTACCGGCTCCATAGAAAGCTTCTCAAAGCCGAGGTCCGCATAGTGGAGGACATCGTTTCCGAAATCCAGGTTGTTTCTTGTGAAGGTTCCACGGACGAAATAATCCTTCTCGCCGCGTGATTTCGCGAATTTCTGGAATTTCGGAACAATAAGTTCATAGCTTCCCTTACCGTTTCTGAACGGACGCATCCGGTCGTTGACCTCCGGACGTCCGTCAAGGCTTAAGACCACGTTGCTCATTTCTTTATTGCAGAACTCCATGATCTCATCGTTTAAGAGTACGCCGTTTGTTGTCAGCGTAAAACGGAATTTCTTATTGTGCTCCTTCTCCTGGGAACGTCCGTATTCCACAAGCTGTTTTACAACGTTCCAGTTCATAAGCGGCTCGCCGCCAAAGAAATCAACCTCAAGGTTGATGCGGTTTCCGGAGTTTGCGATCAGGAAATCCAGTGCCTTCTTTCCGACCTCAAAGCTCATGAGGGCGCGGCGTCCATGGTACTCGCCTTCCTCTGCGAAGCAGTACTTGCAGGCAAGGTTGCAGTCATGGGCAATATGAAGGCAGAGTGCCTTCACGACCGTCTGGCGTTTCTTGAAATCGATCACATAATCTTTGTAAATATCCGCAGCAAACAGTTCCTCCGCGTCGATGAGCTCCTGAATATCGGAGAGCGCATCCTCAATATCTTCTGCAGAGTACTTACAGACCAGTGCTTCTCTCACTGCTTTTTTCTGGTCATCCGTGAGAGGCATCGGTTTTTCCATATCCGGGACGATCTTCGCGAGAACCTCCACGGCATCGTAGAGCAGCGCGTCTACAGAATGAACCGATCCGCTGTTTACGTCCAAAACAATGTGGTATCCATTATTTATATACTGATGTATCAAAGCTAACTTCTCCTACTGTCTTAATTTTCAGGTGACTGTTCCGGCTCTTCCCGATTACAGTCACGATCTGGTGGTCTCATGACTTCTTTCTTACCTGCCCTTTGTGGTCTGTCAGTGGCGGCTTTCCCGGCATCGCTGTCCGGGAAACCCGTCACCGGCAGATTCTTTGATCAGACAAGAAATAGCCCCTACAATCATACGACCGTAGGGGTCTCTTTAAAAACTTCCGTTTATTCGAAGCCCCGCATTAGCGGTTGCTGTTTTCACAGCTCTGGTTTCCTACTGTGCAGGATGTTTTGCACGCAGACTGGCAGGATGTCTGGCATTCGCCGCAGCCGCCCTTCTTCATGCTGTTCTTTAAAGTGTTGGAACTTAAAGTCTTTACATGCTTCATGGTATCATTTCCTCCTGTTCTCTTATCGTGGGCATAATACCCCGAATTTAAATGAAATTATACCATACGATTTTCTATTATGCAACGGATTTTATTGCCGTGATGCAGGAAAATCCGGTACAAATATCCACTTTTTGTCCGCATAACATGCCGCAGGCAGCTTCCAAATTGTATCCGGCAGCCGCAAAGAAAAAATATCCGGGGCGTTTTATTTCAGCCAAACAGATTCACCGTTTACAAGATCATCCGCGCAATGCATATGCATGGCCTTTCCCCACATATCCTGTATAAAGCAAATGTCCACATCATGATGTCCTCTCAGAATCTTTCTGTACCTGGTTTTATGAGTCCCGGAAAGACTCCTGGAGTACATCCTTCAAGAAAGGAGTTTTCTCATGCAGACAAACCCGGTATGGCGCATGGTACGCGCCCTGATCGTAACTTATATCCTCTCCGGCATTCTTCTGGCGGTGCTTTCCTTCGCCCTCTTTAAGTTCCGTCTCCCGGAAAATCAGGTCAATCTCGCCGTCTGCGCAGTCTATATCCTCTCCTGCTTTTTTGGCGGCATGATCGCCGGAAAAACAATGAGGACCAGGCGTTTTTTCTGGGGCCTGGTCCTCGGAACTCTCTATTTTCTGTTTTTATATCTCATGTCCCTCGCCCAGAAGGACGGTGTCACGGAAGACACCAAAAGACTTCTCTCTGTCCTCGCCATGTGCACATTGAGCGGAATGGCGGGCGGGGTGGTGAGCTAACGGTCTCCCACCTTCGTGAGGAGATAAACAACGAGCGCCAGGATCCCCATCACAACGAAGATTCCAAGCATTCCCTTCCACATGATTCCTAAAGCAAGCATTGTATTTACATTCATAGTCCAGACCTCCTACATAAAGAATCCAAGGATGATTCCGCCGGCAACTGCAGATGCGACCTGACCGGAAACATTAGCTCCGATGGCATGCATCAGAAGATGGTTTGTTCTGTCCTCCGCGATTCCCATCTTCTCAATGACACGGGCAGACATCGGGAATGCAGAGATTCCTGCTGCTCCCACCATCGGGTTCACTTTGTTCTTGCTGAACAGATTTAAGAATTTCGCAAACATGACGCCGCCGATGGAGTCAAAAATAAAAGCGAAAAGTCCAAGTCCCATGATCATCAGTGTCTGTAAGCTTACGAACTGATCCGCTTTCATGGAGAAAGAGATCGTGATTCCGAGAACAAGTGTGATCAGGTTCGCGAGTGTCGTCTGCGCTGTTTCGGAAAGGCTGTTTAAGCAGCCGCATTCACGGATCAGATTTCCGAACATCAGGAATCCTACAAGAGCAACCGATGCCGGAGCGACAAGTCCTGCGACAAATGTTACAATGATCGGAAAAGCGATTCTTGTGAACCGGCTTACTTTTCCCGGCTCATACGGCATGCGGATCATGCGTTCTTTCTTTGTCGTAACCGCTTTAATCGCCATCGGCTGGATGATCGGCACAAGTGCCATATAGGAATATGCCGCCACCGCAATCGCTCCGATGTAGTTTGACTTTAACACCTGGGATACCAGAATCGAAGTCGGACCATCTGCCGCTCCGATGATTCCGATAGAGGCAGCGTCCTTGATATCAAAGCCGAGAAGTGATGCCATAAAGATCGTAAAAAAGATACCGAACTGGGACGCCGCACCGAAAAGGAACATCTTCGGATTCGAAAGCAGCGGTCCAAAGTCGATCATGGCTCCGATACCGATAAAGAGCAGCAGCGGGAAAGCCTCCGATGCCTCAATGCCGGATTCAAAGAGCCACTGGATGATGCCCTGGCTCTCGCCCACGCCCGCGACCATCTGGTTCAGAACGCCGGACATCGGCAGGTTCACGAGGATCGCGCCGAAGCCCATCGGCAGCAGAAGCGAGGGCTCATAGTCCTTTTTGATGGCGAGATAGATGAGCAGCGCGCCCACCACATACATCACGCACTGCTGCGGTGTGACCGCGCGGATGCCGTCAAGCAAAAACTCCATAAAGTCGTTACCTAACCTTTCTTAAAATACAATATGGCGTCCGGCGTGTTACCAGACGCCATATTGAAATACTTCATTCTACAAGCAATGGCTGCGAAGTAAAATTGGTTGTTCAGATGTACACAGGATGGACGACTTTATTTCAGGATTGCAACGCCGAGGAACGCCCAGACGATCAGAAATGCCCATACACATGCGACCGCAAACCAGTTGGCGCGCAGAACTTCCTTGGTATTGTCGCAGTGTGCAATGCCGAGCTGTCCCATGAGGTTGGTTGTGGGATACATGGAACCGGTCAGGCGAGTAGCAGCCAGAATGGAGATTGCAAACATGCTCATTGGAAGACCGGTGGCAATGGCAGATGCGCCGAACATCTCAGAGATGATCTTGATCTCCGCAACAGCGGCCGCTTCGATACCAAATCCACCGACCACGGATGCAATCAGCATAACAGCGCTGGCGTTGTCTCCAGCAAGTCCACCGAGCAAATTGGACAGCGCGGTGAAGCCGCCGCCAAGCGTGACGAGATTGAGCAGGTAGTCAATGGTTACAAATACGACGAACATTCCGGCCTGAGACGCAATACCCTTGACCATGGAATTCACTGCGTGATCGATCTCCATGCGGGAGAAAATGGCGACAACAGCAGCAAGGATGCACATAACGGTCAACGCGTAATTGGTGCCCTGCTTGGAATAGATACCGTAGCCGACCAGTACAACAAAGGTAATGAGAAATGCGACTGTCGCGCGCTTTTCCTGCGCGCTGATGACGATAGAATCGAAATTTTTGATGTCATCGCTCAGCTCATAATATTCCTTGCCTGCTGTGCGCTTTTGCGTGCGGTTTGCCGCGATCCACATACCGATCAGCCAGACAGCAGAGAATGGAAGAACTGCGCCGACCATCAGCTGACCATAGCTCAGACCGGTAACTTCCTCAGTGATAAGAGTAACGCCAGTCAAGGGACCAACCATAAGACCGATCTCCCCGGACACCTTGAACAGAGACGCTACGACGCTGGGGGTAATGCCCAGGGACGCCATAATGGGAATAAGGATAGGGGCGATGACTGCATTGCCGCCGCCAAGCGTGCCAAGAAGGCCACAGATGATGATCGAGCAAATGATGAGCGCGATTTTGGCTTTGGTCTGCGTGTTGACACCAATGCGCTTGACGATCCAGTAGACCATTGTGCGGCTGACGCCTGCCTCAGTCATCAATACGCCGAGACCTGCGCCGGCCATGATAATCATACCGATCAACGCTGTACTGGAGCCAAGGCTGGCTGCAAGACCGACAGATACCGCTTTCAGATTTTGCCCAAGCATCAAAACTGCAAGGAAAATACCGACAATGATGCCGGATACATTGTTTTTCCCTCGAAACACCAAAACAATGTACACGACCAGAGGGATCAATGCAAGGAGTGAAGGAGCCTGAATAATAGACCAACTACCGAGTTCCATTTGATAATCCTCCTAAAATATATATGTTTCAGCACAAAATGCGAGGTACTGGAAAAAGTCAGCACTGGTTATGACGTAGGATCGTTCCGGGCTTTTCGCCTGTCAGCTTTCCGTGATCGAGGACCTTTTCGCCAGAGACGATCACATACTCAATGCCGTGCGGGCGCTGAACAGAGTTCTGATAATCTCCAGCCTGACCGACACGGGCCCAATCGAAAATCGTTACATCGGCAACTTTGCCGACAGCAAGGATACCGCGCTCGTTCATACCCATCATGGATGCAGGCAGGCCGGTCATTTTGTATACGATGTCTTCCATGGGCATCAAATTCTTTTCGCGTGCCAGCTCGAGCGCATGGGGGAAAGTCGAGAAATTACGCGGATGCGGGGTATCTACAGTGATCGAACGGTCATAGGAGTAGTTATAGCCGTCGCTGGCGACCGCAATGTCTGTACGGCTGAGGATATTTTCCATATCTGCTTCACTTTGAGAAAAGTAATTGCAGTGGACGTTGGCATGGCATCTCTGCAAGATCGTCAATACGGTGTCCACAGGGTCCTGGCCGAGCTGCACGGCAATGTCGCTGACCATCTTTCCCTCCCACGAAGGCTCTGCGCCGTGCGTGGAGGAAATCATCACGCGCTCCGCGCCGCCGCGGCTTTCCATTTCGCGCGAAATGTCGTCACGTAGCTTCTGCTCCGGCTCGTTGATACGGGCGAGCATTGGATGCAGACCGCCCGCGTGCGCCCATTTTGGTACAAGCGCTGTCATTCCGGTCGAGGATGCGAAGAACGGATATTGGTCGCAGGTCACATGAATACCGCGTCCCCGTGCTGCGTCGATCATATCGAGCAGACGCTGCGAATGCCCCCAAAGAGATTTTGTCATGATCTTCAAATGAGATATCTGAAGATGTACACCTGACCGCTCTGCGACACCGAGCATCTCTTCCACGGATTCAAAAACCCTTGGTCCTTCGTTGCGGATATGGACGGCAAGAAATCCGCTATGCTTTCGGACGATGCGCGCTAATGCGTCCAGCTCTCCGGTTTCGGCAAATGCACTGGGAGGATAGATAAGTCCAAGGCTCATGCCAAATGCACCCATGGAAAGCTCTTCGTCCAGACGCTTCTCCATCGCAGACAGTTCTTCCGGCGTCGGCGGACGATTGTCGAAGCCCATTACACAGCCGCGCAACGCACTATGACCAATCAGCATGCCATAGTTTGCGATATTGCGGTGTGCGTTTGCTTGTCGGATGTACTCGTCAAGTGTATTGACCGTAATGTCCATAGGCGGGTACTGCAAATTGCTCAGGTAGTATTCCGTAATGGCTGCTCGGGTCTCTGGCGTGCTTGGGAGCGGAGAAATGCCGCAATTCCCGGTCAGTTCAAAGGTGACGCCTTGGTTTGTCTTGCTTTCCGGATCAAACGGTGACAGTGGGGCGAGATCCGAGTGGGTGTGAATGTCAATAAATCCGGGAGATACGACCTTTCCGGCTGCGTCGATCACCTCTTTCGCTTCGGCACCGCACTGTGCTGTAATCTCGGCAATACGCCCGTTTTGAATACAGACGTCCGCCTGATAGGCCGGAGCGCGTGTGCCATCCACAACCATACCGTTACGAATGATCAGATCATACATAGTTCTCCTCCTGTTTTTCTATTTTTTATTGCGTACGCACGATGGCGTTTGCGCTAAAAACGCAAAAAATCCTGATGACAGGGAAAAGTCCCTGCCTTCAGGATTTTGCCGGATATACCACGAGGAGTAAGCCTCGCAGCCACCGGTAAAACTGATCAATATTGTTAATAGGACGATATTTGCTACGCGAGAACCTGCCGCTCGCGCAGTTTAGCTGCTGCGTCACGCAGAATCACGATAATCGCCTTTCGGGAATCGCCAAGGTAGCGAGTCATAATGCGCTTGCGCATTTCTTCCATGTCGCTCAGCAAGCTCAGCCCGACAAGCTGCTCTTCAAGAAAGTTGCTTGTAATACCGCAAATTGTATTGAATTGCACCGCGTAGATCCGACCTGTCGTATTGTCCACGACAAAAGAGCCTATCAAGGATTGATGCACAAAGGTGATCGGATTTTGGCTAGGCGCCTTGGAAAGCCCGACAACGCAAACTGCATTTTGCGGAAAACCGCGCATAGACCGTATTCTCCTCTCTGCATTTTATGCCATGATAAAAAACAAAGGGGACCCATCAAGGCACAGCAGACATAAACCACTCATGCACAGATGAACCCCCACTCGCGGCAGAAGTATAAAGGCAGGCAAACGCCCATTTATACCCCTCGCATAGCAGAACATCAAATATTCTGATTGCATTATAACGAAGCAGACTGAAATTTGTCAAGATTAAACTTGCACCGCCGTATAAAGAATTAATCAAGATAATCTCTCTGTTTGGCAGATCTGGTCCTTTAAACCGTCATGCCATCTGGCAGTGCGCCGCGATCCTTTGTTTTGGAATGCGCATCTCTCAGCGCTACGATCAGCGCCTTCTGGCTAATCCCATTATACTTCTCCTGCAACTCTTTTACCATAATCTCCAGTTCCGTATAAAGGCTGTGCCCGATGAGCAACGAAGCAATGTAATCGCTGGTCACATCGACGACCATATTACATTCTGCATCTAAAATCGTTCCGCCGCGTCGTTCACAGATCAGCACCATAATAAGCTTATCATACTGCACCGCAGTAGGTGTAGATGCAGTGGGCGTAGCGACGCCAACTACACAAAACGTGTCCGCCCCGTAACTGATTGGATATTTCATCGAATAATTGCTCATAGCAACCCCCAAGAAAGTTTCGTTTATTGTACTCTGCTTTTTGAAATTGTGTCAAGAGTGATATCGCCCGAACGCAAACAGAATTACACGGCCCAGCAGGACTGCGCATCTACTTCCTCCGGCCGTTCTTTGCCTAAACGTGAAAGCGGGAGCGAAACGCTCCATACGGCGGCAAGAGTGAAGCCTCGTGTTTCGGCGTGTAAGCCGCTGTGTGCGATCCTGTTGGCGAAGGCGAGTGTGTACCCGCTTTCGGGAATGAAAGCGAACGTGAGCCGTTTGTGCGAGAAGTTGAAAAACGCGATGAAAAGCGGTTTGGAACAGCGTTGTGACGGTAACTTTTTGGCGATATTCGTGGGAATGCTTTTGGACGAAAAATCGAACTTTACAGGAGGGTTTTTCGAGTGGTGAAGGCCGTTCGATTTTAGCACAAGATAAAGGGCCGCAGTCGCAAGCGCCTGCGACCCGCCCACAAAGCCCCGCAGTGCGGGGCTTTCCGAGGTTTTGAAACCGCAGTCTAAGGTGCACCTTGAGAAGTGTTTTCGCGGTCGTAGGTGAACGTCAGACACGAAAAATGCCCGTGACGGCAGACTTTTCAAGGTGGACGTTCCGCAGGCGGTTGAGAAATTTGCTGTTTTCAACCGCTCGAAAAAGTGATTTCCAAGTGAGAGCAATTTTCGGCGCAGATCGCGCATATTTTGAGCCGCTGTAGTCAATAAAAAGGACTTTTCATCCGTTCAAAAATCGCACCGCTGTAACCAAAGAGAACGGCCCCGGCAGCGTAAAAATTGCGCCGCCATAGACAAAGATAGGGCAGCGAAGTTCCTCCAAACTCAAATGATAACTTTCTGATAACGATTCCTCTTTTCAGTAGCTTTGTCCCCTTGGTTACGGTATTGTTCGTTGGCAAAGGAGGCTGATACCATGCCAAAGCGACGAGCAAACGGCGAGGGGAACATCCGAAAGCGCAAGGATGGCCGCTGGGAGGGCCGGTACACAGTTGGACGAGATCCCGAAACCGGAAAAGCCATCATCAAGAACGTGCTGGGTAAAACGCAAGCCGAGGTCAAGGAGAAACTGAAAAAGGCCATCGAGGAAAATGTCGGCATCGACTATGGACGGGCCAAGACCTACACGGTGGGTAGCTGGCTGGAAGTCTGGCTGGAAAACTACGCCAGAGTGAAACTCCGTCCATCGACCTTCAAAACCTCGCAAGGCTTTCTGAAAAACCACATCAAGCCGCAGATCGGCGGCATCCCGTTGGCAGATCTCACTTCTCTGGATTTACAACGGTTCTACAAGCACCTGTTGGACGGCGGGCGAGTAGACCGCATCGAGGCCAAGAAAAAGCCGAAAGGTCTGGCTCCCAAAACAGTGCGGAACATCCACCAGATGATCGGCTCGGCGTACAACCTCGCCATCGAGCAGCACCTCGTCACGAAAAATCCCACACAGGGCTGCGCCTTGCCAAAAGTCGAACACAAGGAAATGAAAACGCTGACCGCGGATCAGCTCAGCGCCTTCTTCCGCGAGGCCAGGGACAGCGGCGTGTACGAGCTCTACTACCTCGACCTCGCCACCGGACTTCGGCGCGGCGAACTGTTGGGGCTGAAGTGGACGGACATAGACCTCGAACACAACACGGTCAAGGTGCAGCGGGCCATTTCCCGGCAGAACGGCAAAGTGGTCGAGGCTCCGCTGAAAACAAAAAACGCCTACCGCACACTGCCCCTGTCGGCAGACGCAATAGACGTACTAAAAATGCAAAAGTGCAAGATCGGAAATAGCGAATGGGTGTTCCCGTCACCCACCGGAGGCCCCATGTCCCCGGACAGCGTCCTGCACATGCTGCACCGTGTTCTAAAGCGGGCAGGGCTGCCAAAGGTGCGTTTTCATGACCTGCGCCACACCTTCGCAACGCTGGCACTGCAAAACGGTGTGGACATCAAAACCGTATCTGGCATGCTGGGGCATTTTTCGGCAGGGTTTACGTTGGACACCTACGCTCATGTAACGACCTCGGCCAAGCGTGAAGCGGCAAAAACAATGGGTAACATTCTCTCTG
>OGJK01002782.1_pt1 | contig 12875 bp, 9 predicted proteins | sample 1571961 | NCBI WGS metagenome assembly OGJK01 (sample SAMEA2582120, study PRJEB24529) | metagenome | biome: Human gut stool | place: China | collected 2011 | reverse complement strand
GTATAGCGGATCGCTGCCCAGTTGGCGATCTGTTTTTCCGGATAAATGACCTCGTCTGCTCCGTTGCGAAGCAGGAACTTTGCCTGTACATCCCGCTCTGCACGCGATATGACCATTTTAGCGCCAAGTTCTTTCAAAAGAGAAGTTGTCTCCAGGGAATTCTGGAAATTGCCTCCGATCGTCACAAAACAAATATCATAATTTTTGATTCCAAGCGACTCCAGAAAATTCTCATTGGTACTGTCACCGATCTGTGCGTCTGTAACATACGGAAGAATTTCATTGACAAGATTTTCATTCTCATCCACAGCCATCACTTCATGTCCAAGCTCATTCAACTGGTATGCAACATGCTTTCCAAATCTTCCGAGTCCGATAAGCAAAATATTTTTCATTATAATTTTCTCCTTTATCCAACAGTTATTTTATCAAGCGGTCTTTTTGCCCCGCTCTGGATTTTTACTGAAATTGCAGCATATATAAGTGTCAGTCCGCCAACTCTTCCAAGATACATCAAAACAACCAATATCAGATGTGATACCAGTCCAAGCTCCGTTGTGATCCCTAATGTAAGTCCTGCCGTGCCCACTGCCGATGCTGTTTCAAAAAGGCAATCCGATAATGCAACATGTTCTATCTGACTGATTGCAATTCCACCTGTGAAAAACAAAAAGAAATACAAAATAGCGATTGTTGCTGCATTTTTTACCACTGTATTATCAAATCTTCTTCCAAAAACCTCTGTTTCCGGTTCTCTTCCGAATGTTGCAAACGCATTCAGTATCAGCACTGCGATCGTTGTTGTCTTCATACCTCCTGCCGTTGATCCCGGAGATCCACCGATCAGCATCATCAAAATCATGATTGCTTTGGAAGAATCGTTCATTGCACCAAGATCTGCCGTATTAAATCCTGCTGTTCGAAGAGTTACCGACTGAAAAAGAGAAGCCAGTATTCTTTTTCCCATAGAAAATCCGGCGAAATCACTTAGAAAGAAAAAAAGAGCCGGCAGTAAAATTAAAACAGTGGTGGTAACGAGGATAATCTTACTCTGCAGACGGTAACGTTTCAAGTTCCATTTGTTTGTACAAAAATCATCCCAGGTCAGAAATCCGATGCCACCGATCACGATCAAAAGCATGATCACAAGATTGATCAGTGGATTGGCAATATATCCTGTCAGAGATGGAAATGCCTGTTCTGTCGTTCCAAGTATGTCAAAACCTGCATTGCAAAAAGCCGATACCGAATGGAAGACTGACATCCAGATTCCCTTCCATCCATAGTCTTTGCAAAATACAGGAAGCATGAGAATGGCACCGACCAATTCGATCAGAAATGTTCCCTGTAGAATAAATTTCGTAAGCCGGACAATTCCACCTACCTTCGGTGCTGAAATTGCATCCTGCATCGTGCTCCGCTGCATTAACGAGATCTTTCTCCCCGATACCATTGAAAAAGATGCAACCACAGTGATGACTCCCAATCCACCGGTCTGAATCAGAAGTAAGATCACTGCCTGACCAAACGCCGACCAGTAGCTTCCTGTATCCACGACCACAAGTCCTGTCACGCAGACAGCTGATGTCGCAGTAAATAAAGTTTTATCAAACGGTGTCACAACTCCGGCAGAAGATGAGATCGGAAGCATTAAAATAATTGCTCCAAGTAATATCACACCTGCAAATCCAAATGCGATCATCTCAAACGATGACATTTTCTTTTTTTTACGTATAAGTTCCGGCATATCAATTCTCCTCTTTTTCTGCTGCTTTCATTTTATTTGTGGAACTGCATATTGTAAAGCTTTTCGTAAGTTCCCTTCCTGTCCATCAGTTCTTCATGTGTTCCTGATTCTTCGATACCATCCTCAGATAAAACAATGATCTTCTCTGCGTTTTTGATGGTGGAAAGCCTGTGTGCAATTACAAATGTGGTACGGTTTTTTGCAAGCTTCTCCAATGAATCCTGTACTACTTTTTCACTCTCATTGTCAAGTGCAGAGGTTGCCTCATCAAAAATAAGGATCGGTGGATTTTTAAGGAAAACCCTTGCGATGGACAACCGCTGCTTCTGTCCGCCGGAAAGCTTGATCCCGCGCTGTCCGATGTCCGTCTCATAACCATTTGGAAGCGACATGATAAACTCATGCGCATTGGCGTTTTTCGCTGCCTCGATGACTTCCTCTCTTGTCGCATCCGGTTTTCCGTAACGGATATTGTCAAAAACAGTTCCAACAAAAAGATACACATCCTGCTGCACAATGCCGATGTGGTCGCGCAGACTCTTTAAGGTGAGATCACGCACATCTTTTCCATCGATTTTTACTGCGCCGCCCGTCACGTCATAGAAACGTGGTATGAGGGAACAGAGCGTACTTTTTCCTGCGCCGGAGGAACCGACTAATGCCATGTAAGCCCCCGCCGGGACATTTAAACTGATATGGTTCAACACTTTTTCCGTGTTTTCCTCATACTGGAATGAAACATTTTCAAAAGTAATATCTCCCTTTACATCCTTAAGTTCCACTGCATCTTTTTTGTCCTCGATATCCGGATGAATGGCGAGGATCTCCTGAAAACGTTCAAACCCGGTATAACCATTCTGAAACTGCTCTGTGAAATCAATGAGGGTGCGGACAGGATCCGTAAACACACTGATATAGAGCATAAATGTGACAAGGTCGCTGACATCCACACTGCCTTTTGCGATCAGCACCGTACCTGTCAGGATCACACTGACCTGAATGAGTGTCGTAAACGCTCCAAGCCCTGCCTGATAACTTCCCATGTAAAAATAGCTGTTTTTCTTGGCTGCAAGGAAACCGTCATTGCCTTGTTTAAACTTGCGGTTTTCAATCGCTTCGTTGGCAAAAGATTTTACCACCCGGATACCGGATAAGTTATCCTCGATCTGCGCATTGATGTCCGCAATTTTTACACGGTTCTGTTTGAATGCGAGACGCATTTTTTTATTCAGGACAAATGCATAGAGCAGCATGAACGGCAGAATTGCAAAAGCCGCAACTGCAAGCATCGGGCTGATGTTCACAAGAATGATCAGCGCTCCGGCAATTTTGATCACGGACAGAATGATGTTCTCAGGTCCATGATGCATCAGTTCGCTGATATCAAAAAGATCGGTTGTGATACGGCTCATCAGCTGTCCGACTTTCTGGTCATCATAAAAGGAAAAGGACAGTTTCTGATAATGTGCGAAAATTTCCGCACGCATGTCATACTCGATTTTCGCTCCCATCACATGTCCGTAATTACAAATGTAGAATTTACTGTAACAGTCAACCGCCACCAGCGCAAACAGTCCAATGGCAATGTATGCTGCCTGATGCAAAATCTCTGCCGGCTCACGGTACACAAGATTGTAGGTCACATACCGCACGACCAGCGGAATGATCAGGGCAACCGCCGCAGAGAGCGTTGCAAAAAACATGTCTGTCCAGAACACACGCATGTAAGGTTTATAATAGGTGAGCATTTTTTTCATGGTTCCACTTTTTTTCATAAATTCCGGTTCTCCTCTGCATAAGATAAGACTGATACATTCTTTTATGCATCAGTCTCATTCAAATTCATATGATATTATTTTAGACGTAAAGCTGAAATTGTCAAGCTTTTCCCCTACGCCGGATATGCTGCTTATTTTCTCTTTTCAAACCCATACACCCATTTTCCACGCAAAAATAAAGCAAGGAAAATGACCGAACTAATACTCCAGGTCAATGGATACGCCCAGAAGATCACGCGGATATCCGGGATAAAATGAACCGTAACCGTGATATAGCTTACACGGAACAGACACCATACACACAGCATGACGATCATTGGAACCGATGCATTTCCCGAACCACGAAGCACCGCAGCGATGCAGTGGGAAAAAGCCAGCAGAAAATAGAACAATGCAATGGTTCTCGACTGCATAACTCCATAATGTACTACATCCGGTTCACTGTTAAAGGCTGCAATAAGCACCGGTGCGGCTGTATAAATCACAACTCCGATCAATTCTGCAATGATAATCGAACAGAGAACGCCAAATCTCGCTCCTTTTTTTGCACCAAGGTTCTGGCTGACAAAAGTGGTCAGCGCCATCGTAAAACAGGTCACCGGCAGAAACGCAAATCCTTCGATTTTGGAATAAGATCCACATCCCGCCATCGCCATTTTCCCAAATGCATTGATATTTGTCTGCACAAAAACATTCGCAATGGCGATCACAGAATTCTGAAAACCGGACGGCACACCGTTTTGTATGATCTGCCACAGCATCTGGCTGTCAAAACGGATTTTATTTAACTGAAGCCTATATTCTTCTTTTGCTCTCAGAAGATGGATCAGACATAAGAATGCACTTACAAATTGGGAAATCGCTGTTGCCAAAGCGGCTGCACCGACTCCCATCCCCAATCCTGAAATAAAGAAAATATCCAGCACCACATTGATACAGGAAGAAATGATCAGATAAATCAGCGGATGTCTGCTGTCTCCAACCGACTGCAAAATCCCTACAAAAATATTGTACATGATCACTCCGATAGAGCCTGCAAAATAAGTGCGGAAATAGGTGATAGATTCCGGAAGCACCTCTGCGGGTGTTCCCATCAACACCAGGATCTTCGGTGCTAAAAGCATGCCGATCACTGTCAATGCAATTCCTGCTGCAATTCCAAACGCAACCGTTGTGTGGATTGATTTCTCCAGATTTTCCTTGTCTTTCGCTCCATAATATCTGGCAATTACAACACCTGCACCCATTGCGATGCCATTGATAAATCCAACCATCAGAAAAATCAGATTCCCGGATGAGCTGACTGCCGCCAACGCATTGCTGCCGAGATAATTTCCTACGATCAGTGAATCTGCCGTGTTATACAATTGCTGAAACAAATTTCCAAGAAACAGCGGAATCGCAAATAAAATAATTTTTCTGGAAATGCTTCCCTCTGTCATTCTTGTTTTATCTTCTGTTCTCATCATTACTTCCTCGTATCTTTTTCTGCTCTACGCTCTGACTCTAATAATAGGTACTATCTATAGTATAGTTTTTTTCGTGTAAAATCAACAAGTTTTGAGGATTATAAGAGATTTGGATTGAACAAAATCTTGAGTTACATAACTAATGCTGCTCCATATAATCAATAAATTCCGTTGTCTTAGACCAGTACTTAATCCCCCAATTTTCAAAATTCCATTCATCCCTGTAATTGTTACATTCATAGTCAATATAAAAGATCTTTTCATCTTGTACAATGAAATTAGTCGGAAAATAATCGATATTCAAGCCAGCTTCATATACTACCTTTGCCATTTCTCTCATTTGCACCAAATACAAATCTTTCATTGCATCTTTTTTCACTAAATCATATATAGTTGGTCCATCAATATATTCTTTGAGTATTCTTTCATTTGCTACGTCAATGTCTAACATTCTTGGAATTCTGATTCCTGTCTCCTTTCTGCCCCTATCGCTGTAAATGTTTTTCACAAATAAAAAAGACAACTAAGATTTTGTTTCTTAATTGTCTGTTTCTATGCTATTAAATTTCTCCCTTTTCGGAAAAGTGTTTCTGATATTACTTAGCCCAAACTATCCTGTTATTTATACATTTTAAGAAGTTAATGCAATTTGAGCTATTGATTTGCTTGGATATGATAAAGATTAGTTTTGCTGACTGGATTGAAATTGAGTTTAGGTTTAAAACATAATAAAAGCTATCCAATCTTTTTGACCGGGTAGCCTTTGTCAAATTTATTCTGCTGGAACTTCTGTGGCTGTGAGTGATATATACTCTGAAAAAATGGCATTTACCACAGCTTTCCTTTCGTCATCCAGTGATAAATAGTTCTGATTTACATTATCGTTGAATGTACCACAATCGGAATGATATTTGTATGTTTCTTCGTTGATTGTAATTTCAATGTTGCTTAAACAATCAGTTGTACCTTCTGTATTCCATGCATCACCACATAATATATTAGATATAGTTCTGATATCCTCATTTTCAGTGATGTTCGCATTTTCTCCTGTGAAAACATTATGAATACTTACTACTGCAACTGGGTCTATCATAAGTTCACTACTGGCCAGGACTTTTTCTGTTGCAAAAACCCACCATTTTTCATTCATATTAATCTCGATTATGCCTTCTTGTGAACCATATTGATATCCATAGCCTGTACCAAAGTTAGATTGATTGTCTTTTGTTGGCTTTTCACTTCCGTCTACTTCTGACGTAATCTCTCCATCCATAACACCACAACGGGCTTCTACTGTACTTTCATGACCTGTGTCAATATATAACTCGCCATTTACCATGACCATAGGAATTAAATCCCATTGTTCTGCTTCTTTGACAACTTTGATACCGTAAACCTCTGTTATCTGTGCTGGATAACTTTCTGCAATTTCTCCGTTATATGCTATTTCAATAATGTCACCAACATTTGGTTGTGGAGCAGTACCTATGTTTTTCATTGGTACTGTAATCAGATCTGCATTGTTTAATTCTTGACTACCCTCTACTGGTTCTACTAAAAAATAATTATCACGAATTTCAAGAATGGTTGCTTCAAAAATAGTGTTATTTTCTTCACCTATTCCACTTGGTCTGAGCCATTGACCTGTTTCTTCATCTTTCACTAAAATCAACTCGTAACCTCCCTCCGGTCTGTTAAAATAAATTTCTGTATCATCCGAAGTAAGCTCTAATTGGAAGCTATGCTCTGCTCCAATCGGACTGTTTATTCCACCAAATGTCGAAAAAAATGTAAGATAATGTGGTTTTACTCCACTTCCATTGTCTTTAAATCCTCTGATATATCCTGAAGATGTTGGAATTCCTACATCAAGCGTGATCTCCGTTCCATCCTCTGATACAGAGTAATCAACTAATACGACATCCATTCTTTTTTGAAAACCTGTGCCAATAAAGAATAGAGCTACTAATACAGCTAAAATTACAATTACTGCGATTATTCTTTTTTTCATAATCAAACACCTCCATTGATTTGGTGAAATTTCAAACAAATTCGTTTTTAAATTAACCTTAATGTAGATTTATACATCAAAAATGCAGAATTATACATGTTTTTCATTCAGACACACAATTTCGAAAAGGGAGTTAAATTTTTATTGAACCGATAGCCGACTCCCCAAACAGTCTGTATATAGGTTGGCTTGCTTGGGTTATCCTCTATCTTCTCCCGAATATTACGGATATGGCTCATGACGATGTTGTAATCACCGGAATATGATTCTTTCCACACAATGTCATAAATCCGTTCCTTGCTGAACACTATTCCCGGATGCTTTGCAAGAAGCTTGAAAATCTCAAACTCCGTATACGTAAGCTCAATCTCCTGATTTTCCCGAATAATCACCCGTTGAACCTCTGCTCGTGTCAAGTAAGAAACAAAAAAAAATTAATTTTTTTTATCAATGGGGAACCTTTAGCAAGATTCCCCATGTTACTTCTTTATAATTTTGTTTTCTCGCTATTACTACTGATTATACCATCATCCAGCCTGAAAGTCATCAAAGTTCCATCTGATTTCAATATGCTCATTATCATACACCAACACATAATCAATGAGATATCTGATTACTTCTTCATCAAACTCATCCAACTTACTAAGCTTTGTTAGCTGTTCCTGCTTTGCATCAAGAAAGAGATCCTTTTGCATATCAAGTGTTTCCTGCTTCTCTGTAATCAGACTTTCTATCTCTGCGATTTTCTGCTTAACTTCTGCAGTCTTTTTTGCCATCTGATCACGAGTGATATTTGTTTTTGTATAATCATCGTATATCTCAAACTTTAGCTTTGCATAGTGTGCCTTTGACTTTTTAAGTGATTCGATTTCCCTTTCAAGATTATCTGGACAATTACCGCCATCAGTTTTCAACTCAAATTCCTGCAACTGAGCCAATGCCATATTTCTAGCAATGTCTAGAAGTGTCGCCTCAAGTTCTTCACCTCTAATACGTGACACATGACCGTTGTGGCATCTGTATGAGGATTTATTTCCGTATTTATAAAGTCCCTTACCACATATTCCACAGCGAATATACGATTTACGCCACTTTCCATTTGGTTTTCTCTTCGTCACTTCTCGTCTTGCTATCATCTTGTGAGCAAGCTTGAAGTCTTCCACAGAAACTAATGGTTCATGACAGTTTTCAACAATTATCCAGTCCTCTTTATCTCTCTGCACAACCTGATGACCGGTATCAATATTATCAGCCGTCTTGTTATTGATTACAGAACCAATATAGACTTCATTATATAAAATCTCCATTACTGTACTGGCACTCCACATGTGCTCACCAATATCCCTTTCATAACATCTCTTAACTCCAATCTTTTGGTAATACTCAAATATGCTATCATATCCATTATTATTCAGATAATTTGCAATCTCGGTGTATTTCATGCCTTTAATAGCCAGTTCAAATATCAGCTGGACAACAGGTGCTGTTACTGGGTCAGGCACTAACATATGCTTATCATCTTCACTTTTCTGGTATCCAAAAGGAGCAAATGCAGCAATGTACTTTCCCTGCTTAGCCAACACTGCCTTAGCGGCTCTTACCTTTTTTGATGCATCCTTACAATACAATGCATTCACAAGATTTTTCAGTGCAACACTCATACCTCCGGTTGAACCAAAGCTGTTAGCAGAATCGTAATTATCATTCACGCTGATATATCTTACCTGAAGAACCGGAAATATACATTCCATATAGTTACCAACTTCAAGATAATCTCGTCCGAGTCTGCTGTAGTCCTTCGTCACAATAACCTGAATCTTACCAGCCTTTACCAGATCCATCATTTTTACAAAATTAGGTCTGCTAAAGTCTGCTCCGGAATATCCATCATCTGAAAATTCCATTATGTTGCAGTCCTTTAGTTCAGGCAGTTTCTGGATATGATCAAGCATTAACTTTCGCTGATGGGAAATACTGTTACTTTCCTCATGAGCAGCCAAGTTGTCATCTTCATCTGATAATCTCATATAGAGAGCTATCGTCTTATCCATTGCTGCTCACCTCTCTTTCTTCTGCCACTTTAAGCAGCTCCTTTAGGAAATCATCATACAAGAGCTTAACTTCTATATTGCCATCATAAAAAACAATTTCCGATACAAAAGCATCCACAAGCTCCTTTGTAAGTTTTCTTTTAGCCATATATTTATTGACAGTTTCTTCCCATCCTTCATCAATATGAAATTCTTTTTCATACAGACTTCTTCGATGAAGCAATTCAGTAATCTGCGCTTCAATCTCATTTACTCTGCTTTCATATTCTCTCTGATACTGGCACAGTTCTTCCGCAGTGATTAACTGTTCCCTATAATCTTCATACAAACCACTTTTGTTAGCGGTAATTCTTCTTACATCATTTTGAAGTTTTGCTATCTGCTTGGTATAAATATCATATTGAAGAACATTCTCTTTTCTGCTGTTCATCTTCTGAACAAACTTTGTTTTCTCAACACACAAACTCATATGCTGACGGATAACAGAAAAAACACTATCCATAACCTCAGAATAATCATAAGAGTACTTATTTTCACATAGCCTAGCTAATTTTCTACGGTTCTTACACTTATAATAGAACTTTTCTGAATAAGTGTGATGCCTGCCAATCAATACACTGCCTCCACAACAGGCGCATTTTGTTTTATATACCAGAATATTATCCGGCTTATTTGGAACATCAGCTTTAGGTTTTGATGCTTCTAAATGCTTCTTTTTGATATGCTCCATTCTCTCCCTTGTTTTGTAGAAAGTGTCCTTATCAATTATTGGTTCATGAACATTTTCTATTCGCTGCCATGTTGATGCATCTGTTTTAACATTCTTTCTCCCGGTATCAAGAGCCTTCCTTTGCTTTCCATGAACAATATTTCCAATGTAATATTCCCCTTGGAGTATCTCTTTTACATGCGAATAGTGCCATTCTCTTGCTTTTTCAGCAAGTTCAATCTTTCCTGACTTATAGAATCTGTATTTCGGAGGTGAAAGAATTCCTTCGTTTTGCAAAGTCTTTGCAATACCAGCATATCCCTTCCCATCCAAAAATATATTAAAAATTCTAACTACATTGTCAGATACCTCTTCATCAATCAAAAGCTTTCTTGAACCATCTGTAGCCCTGTAATATCCATATGGTGGCGTTCCCTCGCTGAAGCCGCCCTGTGCCCAAATACTATGCTTTCCGGTCTCTACTTTCTTTGAAAGGTCTTTGGAATAATATTCGTTCACAATATTCTTAAGCGGTACGGATAAATCAGTTCCCGGTCTTGCAGTATCAAAATCATCTGTGATAGCAATATATCTCACATCAAGAAAAGGAAATACCCTCTCAATGTAGTTGCCTGCTTCCACATAATTTCTCCCAAGTCTGCTAAGGTCACGGGTAATAACAGTATTAATCCTGCCAGCCCTTATATCCTGAATCATCCGGTCAAATTCTGGTCTTTCAAAAGTAGTTCCTGTCACCGATATATCGGCATAGACCTCAACCTCTACCATATCATCCTGCGAATTAATAAATTCCCTGATATATGCTATCTGTGTGTCTACAGTATCTCTTTCCTTATTCGCCTCTGATTCAAATGAAAGTCTCGCATAGATTCCAACCTGATATGGTTTTGCCTCCTTATCCATGCTTAAAACTGCTTTTGCCGTCAGATTGTCAGTCGGCTCTGCAACTGCAACCGGCATATTTTTTCTGCTCTTTCTTGCCATACTACACAGCCTCCTTTAATCTGATATTCAGTTTTCCTGTACTGTCCACCTCAACCGAATGCCCCTGACTTGCAATAACATTAAGACATTCTTTGTAGCAGTCATCAAAGTCAAACACTACTTCAATGTGGGTTTTATCAAATACCTTTATTTCACGGATAAGAGATACAACCACTTCCCTTGTAAGCTTCTCGATATTTTTATGTTCCGTAAAATAATCAAGCCATACAAAGCCTTTGCTCTTACGATTCAGCACATCTTCCATTTCCAATTCAATCTGGTGAATGGCAATCTCGGCACTCTTTTTCCTCTGCTCATATGCTGTATGAAGCTCTTTGTAATCTTCCTTTGAGATAATGCCATCCTTCATATCCTCATAAAGCATTCCTCTGAGGTCTGCACATCTGTCTACCTCTGCCTGTTTCTTTTCACGCCTTTCCTCAAGCTTTTTCATATCAAGCTGCTGAAACGGCACGTTGCCGATAAAAGAAAGAATTCTTTTAAGGTCAATCATGTTATCAATGTGTGTCTGTAAAAGCTCTAGCACCACTTCTTCCAACTTATCCGTGGAAATTCTGTGGGAACTGCACTGCTTTGAATCCTTATGGGTTGCACACAGATAATAGGCATAAGTTTTGCCACCCACTTTTGAAGTTTTTCTTACCATGGGAATCCCACAGCCGCCACAGGTAACTACCCCTGACAGCGGATAAACTTCCTCTCTGTCCGGTGATGTTCTTGTATCCATTGCAAGCAATCTCTGTACTACTTCAAAATCCCTGTCCGTGATAACCGGCTCATGGTTCTTTTCAATCCTTATCCATTCGCATTTTTCTTTGATTATGGTCTTTTTGACCTTGTGATTCGGTGTTGTCTGTTTTCCCTGTACGAGATTACCTATATAAACCTCATTTGTAAGGATTCTCCTTACCATGACTGAAGTCCACTCCGACTTTTCTTTTGTCTTAAAGCATGTCTGATAATTGCTTCCTGTGCTTGCTTTATACTCAGCCGGTGGAAGTATTCCTGATGAATTAAGTTCACATGCAATTGCATCCTGACTTTTTCCATGCAACTTCATTCTGAAAATATCTTTCACAACATTTGCTGCATATACATCAATTTCCAGTTTGTGCTTATCTTTATCATTCTTTTTGTATCCATATGGCACAAATGCCGTGATTACATCTCCCTGCTTTCTCTTAATTTCAAGATGTGAACGTATCTTAATTGAAATATCACGACAGTAAGCATCATTAATAAGATTTTTGAATGGAATAATAATCTCATCTGACTGCGACTTTGCCTCTCCGGAATCAATACCATCATTGATTGCAATAAATCTTACTCCCATAGCAGGGAATAATCGCTCAATATACATACCTGAATCTATATATTCTCTTCCGAATCTGCTCAGATCCTTAGTGACAACGCAATCAATTTTGCCTTTCTTAATATCTTCAAGCATCATCTGGAATGCCGGTCGCTCAAAATTAGAGCCGCTGAAACCATCATCAACATACTCCTGCACAACCTCAATATCATTTTTGTTTTCGAGAAAATCTCTAATCAGTGATTTCTGATTTGCGATACTGTTACTCTCAGTTTTTTCATGTGAAGCAACAGCGCCATCTTCCTTCGATAAACGAACATAGATGGCTGCATGATAGATCTTTTTGATCTGACTTATCTGACTCATATGCACATCCTCCTATTGTTGTTTAAGTTAGAAGATAACTTTTCAATAAGGTGATATGCACTAATTTAGAATTTTTATACCAAAAACATCATAGCACATATCACTTTGAAATTCCACCACAAATTTTCAGACATTCAAAAGCAGATTTTCAAATGCCTGTTCCATCGACAGTCCATTATTCGCAAAGCTTACCTTAATCATCATACTTCCACGACGCAGCATATATGGATTTCCCACCTGTTTTAAGAACTGTGCCTGCCTCTTACTCTGTGGCTGATTTTTATCTATTTTAATTTTTCTAATATCAGTCAGATCTTCTATTTTTACATTGTTAAAATCCACATCTAATAGTGCTCTGTATTCTTCTGCTGTCATAAAATCTATCCCCCTTTCAGTAAAAATGCCA
>OGJK01002778.1_pt1 | contig 12904 bp, 17 predicted proteins | sample 1571961 | NCBI WGS metagenome assembly OGJK01 (sample SAMEA2582120, study PRJEB24529) | metagenome | biome: Human gut stool | place: China | collected 2011 | reverse complement strand
CCACAGCGAAAATCTTCTCATCGTAGACGGAAACCATTATTTTACCGCTAAGACTTACATCCGTTCTAATGGAACCAGCGTACAGCCGGGATTAAATGTCTTAGCTCGGATTGTTGTCAGCGACAAGACGCTGTGGCAGCAAGTATTCAAGAAATAGCCTTTTATTTTCCGATTCTTGCCCAACATTAACACCTTAATTAACACCCTAAGAAAGAAAAATCCCTTGCAAATCATTGATTTACAAGGGATTTATAGCGCTAAATGGCACCAAGATTCAGTGAAGACGCACATGCCTAAGGCTAAGGCCGTCCCGAAGACAGCCAACGTTAAGGTGTATTCGAAGCCTAAATCTATATATTCTTGGGATATATCTGCTTGCTACATCTTGTCAAGAAAAGCAGCCAAAGTGGTTCTCTGTCTAAGTTTTGAGCTATATGAAAATCCCTGAAACAGGAAACAAAGCCTTAGAGATAAAGACAAGAGTTACTCGTCTTTTGAGATATGTATGACAGTTTATGTCATATAAGAGCAGAGCGACAAATACTGTGCTCTGCCCCCTAATATATCTGATTGCATGAAGCCGTTTACTTCTTCAGTTGGCTCTTGTAAGCCTTGTTCAGTCCGGCTACCACCTCGTTGGTGATGTCATAGGCTTTGTCGGCATAGAGCACGTTGTCGCCCTGCTTAGCGAAGATCATTCCATACTTTTTGTCCTTGTTGTAGACAGCCAAATAGTGCTGTAGCGAGTCGTGCAGCGCCTTGTTGTATTTGTTGGTCTCCTCCTGGAACTCACCGCTCAGACGCTGGTTGAGTTGCTGCAGGTCATTACTCTGCTTCTGCAATCCTGCCTGGATAGCCTCGGCCTGCTCACGCGTGTAGGCGTTCTGCTGCACTTTCTGCTGAAAGTTGGCAGCGGCAGCCTGCAACTGTTGCTGCTTGCTGGCGAGTGTTTTCTGGATGTTGTTCCCTTTCTGTTCGAGGATCTTGCTGTACTCCTTGCAGAACTGATACTGTGCCATGATGGAGTCTACCTCCACGAAAGCAATCTTGGAACTTGCTGGTTTGGTAGAGGTCTCAGGAGCCTTGTCGTCCATCTGAGGCTTGCTCTTGTCGCAGCTGACGAGCGTGAGAGCCGACATAGCCAGTACAGCCAGCGTGCGTAATGCGTTTGTTGTTTTCATTGTTTTGTATTCTGTTTTGTTTTTTAATTTCAGATTGCGTGATGATCACATTGCCTGCGACTTCATGCGAGCCTCACGGTCTTGGTCGATGACGCAGTGGATGCCCTGCTTGCGAAGGGCCGCATTGTCGTGGATGTGCTGCGACTGAAACGATCCGTTCTTCTTCAGAATGACACGCGCGCACAGCAGTAACATGGCAATAGCAATTATTAACACCGTGCAGAGTAATGTTTCTATCATTTTTTGTAATTTTGCAGTGCTTGCTTGCACAATTATAGATGCAAAGATAGCACAATAAAGGCAAATGACAAAGAAAAAAAACATAAACCTTATTAAAAAACGAACATTATGGCAGAATTGAAACCCGCTCGCGTGTTCGAGCAATTCGCAAAGATCAACCACATACCCCGCCCCTCGAAACATGAGGAACAAATGATCGCCTACTTGAAGAAGTTTGGCGAGGATCATGGTTTGGAAACCTTGGTCGACGAGACCGGCAATGTACTGATCCGCAAACCAGCCACCAAAGGCTATGAGAACCGTCCGACCACGATCCTGCAGAGCCACATGGATATGGTCTGCGACAAACTCGTCGATGTAGACTTCGACTTCCACAAGGATGCTATTCAGACTTACGTCGACGGGGAGTGGCTCCACGCCAAAGGCACTACCTTGGGTGCTGACGACGGCATCGGCGACGCTATCGAGTTGGCCATTCTCGACTCTGACGACATTGAGCACGGCCCGTTGGAGTGTGTGTTCACTGTCGACGAGGAAACAAGTCTCGGTGGTGCCATCGGCATGAAACCCGGCTTTATGACCGGTAAGTATCTCGTCAACCTCGACTCAGAAGAGGAAGGCCAGATCTTCATCTCCTGTGCCGGTGGCATGTCGACAAAGGCCACCTTCCGCTTCCAGCGCGAGGATGCACCCAAGGATTACTTCTTCTTTGAGGGTAGTCTCAAAGGACTGAAAGGCGGGCACTCCGGTGATGACATCGAGAAGAAACGCGCCAACGCCATCAAGATCCTGGCCCGCTTCCTCTATATGGAGCAAAATAAGACTGACCTGAGACTGGCGCAGTGGAACTCCGGCAAGATGCACAACGCCATCCCACGCGACGGCAAGATTGTCTTCGCCGTGCCCGCTGACAAGAAAGAAGAGGTGAAGGCCGACTGGAACATCTTCTCCAAGGATGTCGAGGACGAGTTCCATGTGACGGATGTCAACATGGTGTGGAACCTGCAAAGCACCGACGCTCAGAAGGTGCTGCCGAAAGCAGTCAGCCGGAAACTGATCGCTGGCCTTCAGGCGCTCGACAATGGTGTCTTTACCATCTGCCAGGATCCGGCTCTCAACGACATGGTGGAGACTTCCAGTAACGTTGCCAGCGTACAGACAACTGACGACAGCGTCGTATTCATTGCCAGCCACCGCTCCAATGTGACAAGCAACCTGCGCAACATGGCCAACACGGTGCGTGCTGCCTTCGAACTGGCCGGTGCAGAAGTGGAGCAGGGCAGCGGTTATCCGGCATGGAAGATGAACCCCAACTCGAAGATGGTGAAGGTTGCCGTCGACGCTTACAAGAAGCTGTTCCGCAAAGATCCTGTCGTGCGCGGCATTCACGCCGGTCTGGAGTGCGGCCTGTTCTCCGAGAAATATCCCGAGCTCGACATGGTCAGTTTCGGTCCTACGCTGCGTCATGTCCACACTCCCGACGAGTGTCTGCACATTCCCACCGTACAGATGGTCTGGGATCATCTGCTCGAAATCCTGAAGAATATTCCTGAGGAATAGTCTATGAACAGAGTGTTGAAAACGACTTTGCTGCCTTTCGTGGCGCTTGGCTTCCTGATCTCAGGCTGTGGTGAGCGTCATGAGGCACGCAGTCTGGCTCAGGACTTCATGGAGGAGCACATGCCCATGCAGGACTATGAAGTAGTGCGCTGGTCACGCCTCGACTCCACGTTCTTTGTTACGCCCGTGGCCCTGAAGGCTATGCATGCCGAGGCAGAACGCTCGAAGATCGTCAAGCACCGGGTCAGCTACCAGGGCTATACGCCCAAGCTCTTGTTCATGCACGGCTGGTTTGCCCACGACCGCGACACCATTTCGCGCACATTCTACTTCGACGAAAAGCTCCAGGGCATCGTAGGAGTGAAACGAAACTGATGCCGCCTTTATCGGAACGGCATCATCTTTTATCATAGAAAAGCCTGGATGCATCGTAACGATCGTTGCGATGCATCGGGGCTTTTGTCGTTTTATGTAGGTAGGAAACCGTTTGCAGCAACACTCCTTGAGACTTAGTGAGGAACCCCAAAATAGATAGCTTAGATGAAATAAACGACACCGATAAGTTGCGAAAATGAAACTTTTTTATTAAATTTGTGCCGAATATACTCAAAACTTCAATTTCTAACTTTAAAATCGCATTGATTATGAACATGATTTCCGCCTTCCAGAAAGTAGTTTTTCAGAACTATCTCAACTTCAACGGACGTGCGCGTCGTGCAGAGTATTGGTGGTTTGCTCTGGACTCTTTCATCATTGGCATTGTGCTGGCCGGCATCAACGAGTGGGCAGTGTCGTCAGGTAGCTTTCTTGCCATCTTGTTGACGAGCATCCTCTACTATGGTACCTCTCTGGCACTGTTGCTCCCAGGACTCGGCGTGGCTTGGCGCCGTCTCCACGATATAGGTAAGGGGGGACAGTGGTACTGGATCTGTCTCATCCCTATCATCGGCTTCATTTGGCTCATCGTGCTGCTTTGTCAACCGAGCGAACCACAAGAGAACCGCTTTGGCCCTGAGGTAGAAGAGGAATAAGCATAAAAAACACAGCCCCGGAATCACTTCCAAGGCTGTGCTATCTTAATTGTGAAAAATCAAATGATAAATTGAGCGACTCTCCGCCCAAAGTGTTATCACAATCTTAAAACCTAATAACTAAAAACCTAAATCTATTACTAACCTAAACAATCTATTAACCTTTTGATGCTGCAAAGTTACTAATTTATCTGCAAACCCACAACTTATTTTCCTCACAAAATCCGAATTTTATTGTTTAATTGATTTGTGTCAAGTGTTGTGTGCGATAACATACCAGCCAATTGTTATTATTGCTTAAATGCCTACTAAATACTTTTGTATTCCCTTGGTGGTAAGCACAAAAAACACTAACTTTGTCCTACATAAAGAATAAAATGTAAAAGTAGTAGACGTCAAATAGTGACGTGTATCATAAGCAATAAGAAATTTTGATTTGTTTTAGTAGATTAGTTTTTAAGTAGTTTGTTTTTTGGGAATCGGTTGTCGTGAGACACCCGATTTTTTTATGGCTTTTACAATGATGAATACAGACAACAAGATACAACTGGGCGAGATGACGCTTCTTTCCCAGTGAGCAACCGCGACCTCATCAACCATCATATGTTCGCCCCGGCGTCGTTTATGGCTTCACCTCGTTAGCCAGAGGCTTCCCCGACACGAAATCACGGATGTTTTGAAGGGTGGTCATGGCGATGTTGTTCATGGCTTCTTTCGTGAAGAAGGCTTGGTGCGATGTGACAATCACGTTGGGCATCGTCAATAATATCGAGAGTTTGTCGTCGTTGATAATGCTGTCACTGAGATCTTCATAGAAATACTTCTGTTCATCCTCGTACACGTCGAGTCCGGCGCAACTTACCTGACCGGAGCGCAGTCCCTGGATGAGCGCATCAGAACTGATGAGCTTGCCGCGTCCCGTATTGATGATCATCACGCCTCGCTTCATCTTGTCGATGCTCACACTGTTGATCATATACTGTGTACGCGAAGTGAGCGGCACATGCAGCGTGATGATGTCGCTACGGCGATAGAGCTCATTGAGTTCGACAAGTTCTATACCTTGCAACTCAGCAAAGACTTTGTCGGGATAGAGATCATAGGCCAGCACCTTCATGCCAAAGCCATGAAGTATCTCAGCCACGCAGCGGGCAATGCGGCCTAAACCGATGATACCAACGGTCTTACCGTACATATCGAAGCCCATCAGCCCGTCGAGCTTGAAATTCCACTCACGCGTACGGTTGGTAGAGCGGTAGACCTTGCGGTTGAGACACAGCATCAGTGTGACGGCATACTCCGCGACGGCGTGCGGCGAATAGGCCGGGACACGCACCACGGGAATCTTGCAGTGCACAGCTTCCTGTAAATCGACGTTGTTGAAGCCGGCACAACGCAGCGCAATCAGCTTCACGCCGTACTCTTTCAGCTTGTCGATGACCTGTCTGTCACAGATGTCGTCGACAAACACACATACGACATCCATGCCTTTTGCCAATCTCACGCTTTCCTCGTTGAGCCGATCCCCAAAGTAATGAATTTCCAAGTCACTGCCTTCATTGCAGGCATTGAACACGTTTCTGTCATAGCTCTTTGCGTCAAAGAACCCTATTTTTGTCGTCATAGGCATTGATAGTTAAGTGGTTACTATAGGTTTTCGATGCAAAGATAAGGAAAATAACAATATCCTCCAAATATTTCGATACGAAAGTTTCGAAGTTTCGTTCGTAATTCAATTTGACTTTTGTATCGGATAATCATGAATTTACGACATAGAAAACTTTGGTTGTAGAAATGTTCTACAGAATGGAACTTTTCTCCCGTGACATACATACCTATCCACTCATGTTCAAGCCGGCAATAGGTGAAAAGCGTCTATGACTGCACCTCTAAGATCTTGCATCAGCACTTCTGCCAGTTTTTCTATCTATCGTAAAGGGACCATATCGGATACAAAAGCTGATGTTTTTTTACAAAAGCATGTTCGCGTGAACTTTCAATCTAGAGCGATGATTTCGAGCTAAAACAATGCCCTTCTCCTCAAAATGGCTTTCTGACCCTATCAGAAAGCCATTTTCACGCAGTCATCTCGCCTTTCTGACCACATCAGAAGGGCGTTTTCTTAGTATCAGAAAGGCACTTTGACGAGGAATTTTCTAAAGAATTTGGAGTAAAACGGCCTTTTCTGTCTTACCCAAATTTTCATATACAGATTAAATATCTGATTATTAGTTACTTACAAATATCTCTCATTTTGGGGCGAAATTGCGGCGAGTAGGCACTTGCTCGCAGAAAATCGATTCTCAGAGACCGAAAATTGTCAGTTAATCATACAAAATCATGACAACGGATAGTTCTGGCTTGATATGCGGGGCAACGGGCAGCCGTGAATAGCCGCCACTGTGCTGCATATGCCCTCCCCTTGGTTTGAATATTCTGAAATTGTTGGTATGAGTGTTGATTCCCTCTTACTTTCCTTCCGCAATCACTGGAAAAGTAGCATCTTTGTAGCACGGAAAATCATGAATTGCAGACTGCTCTCCGCGAACGGGGCAGTCTCCGGGAGCCTCATCGTTGGGCGGTGATCTTCTGGAACGATGATTTCATCACAATGACTAACATTTTGCGCAAGGCCATCAATGACGGTAAAGGGAGTAGTTTATGATTGGTAAATACTTTATTTCTATTCAACACACCAAATGTAAAGAAATGCCAAACCGAAATTAAGAAATAAGAATAAAAACAAAGTAAATCGTGATCTTGTAGCAAGAAAAAATAGCCTTGCTGATTATTATAAGTGACTCGCATGGGGTTGTAATATTTGTTGTATGTCAACAACTTACAAAGTATTTGGAGGTTTTGGTAAAGAGATCGGTAAAATCTCTCCACCTTCCAACTTTCTATACACATCTTAATATTATGCCCATGATTATGCTATTTATATATTTAATTAGTTGATAATAACAGCGTTTTATGCTTTTCGTTTAAACTTATGCTGTAATTTGGGCATAAAGTTAATGATTTATTTTTAATCTTGCAAGTTTTTCTTTGATTTTATAGGGAAACCTGTATTTTTAAACTTCAGTGCATAAAAAAGGTAATGATGTTTAAGCTTTCTTTTGCAAAAAATGGGGATTATTGCAATTACAAGGGTTATATCGAGGTAAATCGTTGCAGTTTGGTTCTACAAAAAACAAAGCACCCGACATGTGCGCATGAAGCGCACACTGGGCGAAATCAATTTGGATGACTTACCACAAAGCGACTTTTCCGCCTCTGCCTAAGTCAAGTGTAGCCTTGCCAAAGCCCAGAGCCTTGAACACCCTACTCATCGTTGGTAGGGTTATAATACTCCTACCATTCTCTAATTTGGAGATTTGCGACTTTTTCACTCCTACTTTCTCCCCAAGCTCTTCCTGGGTTAGGTTCTGCTTGATACGTTCTTTCTTAATAGTCTCTCCCAAAAGGTAGGTGTTTACTTCCTCCTTTAACTTTTCTTCCATCTTGTCTCGCTCAGGAGTGCCTACCTTTCCCCAGACCTCATCTACAAAGTCGTCTGCGGGTGTAAAATTCATCTTTTCCATATCATTACGGTTATTTGTTGTTGAAGTATTCTTTTCTTATCGCCTCTGCCTTGTCTATCTCTTTGGTCGGTGTCTTTTTGGTTTTCTTTACCAAACCATGGGTAGCCACTACCAAAGTCTCTTTGTCCGTGTCCCAGAAAGAAAACAGACGGTAGTAGGAGCCATCGAAGAGGGTGCGTATCTCCCAGATGTTGGAGCCTCCCAATTTCTCGAAGAGTTCTTTGTCCTTGACACCGCTTTCCAACTTACGGATATTATAGGCTATCTTCTTTTGTGCCTTGATAGGCTGCTGCCTAAGAAAGTCTTTTGCTTCATCACTTAAAATTACCCTTATCTGGTTCATGTGTCCGTTACGTTTGTTTGTTTTGATTGCAAAGATAATCTATAGTTTCCACATAAGCAAACTTTTAGGTGTTTTTTTGTTTAAGGGGGCGCTTTGCAAGCTTGTTTTTTCGCCATGGCGAAGACAGAGGAATGCAGGCCGGGCTATGCCACGGCTTTTTTTACTTAATTCCGCTCCCCTATCCGGGGAACGAAAGAAGCCGATATTACGCAGATGTGTAATTCTGCTGACGGGAACGATTTTTCTGCTTATCTTTACAACGTCAAAGGTGACAAAGATTACAGGATAACTATAGGACATAAAAAAGGGAGAGTGCTCAGCATTCACATGTATAAAAAAGGTAATGATGTTAAATATGTTAAAGCCTTTTGAGATTTTGAGGAAAGCTGTACGGTCAGAACGTCTGCCCTATTCCAACAAAAATGTGTAGATTACAAATCGCAAATTATGGGTGTTTATCTATTTCGTGATACGGTTTAACATCTTTTATAAGAAAATAGCTACGGAAAAGTTGTCTAATATTGAAACTTCCCCTACCTTTGTGGTATGGAAAGAAAAATAGTTACGTATGGTGGCTATTTTGAAGCTTTCATGGAAACGCTGACGGACAAAGAGCAAGAGAAAATTCAGTATGGATTACTTCTCTTGAAGACCCAAGATCGACTGCCCAAGAAGTTTGTGAAACTGATTAGGGAAGGCATCTATGAGTTGAGGACGGAATTCAACAGCAATATATTCCGTGTTTTTTTCATCTTCGACGAAAGTAGGATTGTGGTTCTTCTCAACGGTTTCCAAAAGAAGACTCAGAAGACACCAAATACAGAAATAGAAAAGGCAATTAATATAAAGGAGGCATACTATGCAGACAAACAATCACAAAATCGTTAATTACGATTTAGTTCTTGATAAGAAATTTGGGAAGGACGGTACTCCCGAGCGAGCATTGGCAGAAGAGAAAGCATACTCTTTCTACTCGGGTCAGATACTCCACGACGCACGAAAAGAAGCTAATATGACTCAGGCCGAACTTGCCAAGCGCACTCATACAACCAAGTCGTATATCTCAAAAATCGAGAATGGTATCATCACACCCAGTGTCGGTGCCTTTTATAGGATTATTAGTGCCCTTGGCATGCATGTGGAGGTGGTGAAGCCTGTATACTAATTGAGAGGTATCAACTAAAATGAGCGAGAAGTGCCCCTTTCAATTAAGGTACTTTTCACTCATTTTCTTGAAATAAGACAAATCTTAGTAAAGGAGTAACTTTTAGCTACGTTATTATTCTACTGTGAAGTCAAAACCGAATGGTGCAACTTGGAAATACTTATTGTTAAGACCGCTCTTATAGAAGAAACAGTACTCGCCCGGTTCCAGTGGCTTATCGAAAGATACCTCAAATGTTGTGTTGTTAATAGCTTTGATATTGAAGTTTACCATCTCTCGACCGGAAGCATTGCTTCCCTCGAATCCCATCACTGTATAGCTCATGTTGTCCGGGAATGTCCGACGACCGCCTTTCTTATTTTCCTTCACTTTCATCTTTACGAGCTGGAATTCGTTAGGACTCTGTACGTCGTTCATTACCATTTCATACCAATTTCCAGTCTCCTGCTTGAAAGAAGCCTCTGAATTGTGGTTGAAATAGAAGCGGAAGACAGGCTGAGTTCCGGCGGCTACCTTTGCCTTTGATCCGGGGAGCATCAATTTTTGTATGTCTTTGGCAGATGTCATCAGAACACTGGTACCGGCAGCTACAGCAGCAGCTTCACCACCACTTGGCATGTGTCCCCCAAAAGCTACGCCAGCAGCATAGGTTCCAAGAGCAGCAGCTCCCAGTTTGCCAAGATTGAATCCTTTTTGCTCTTTCTCGAAGTTGGAACGATACAACTTCTCAGGCTTGCCATTGGCACCATTCCAAAGATATACGCCCTCATAGCCCATGTCCTTCTTTGCAATCTTCTGCAAGTAAGTGATGAGATCAGAATCAGCTCCGGCAGCTTTAAGCTGACGCATGAAGTTGATGTCAAAGGTGATTGTTCTGGTTGAACTGTTCTCGATGGCACCGATGATTTCCTCGCTCTTGAAGCCGTCTTTTAGCAGTCCGAGAACTGCATTGTTGTCTACTACGTCGTTCTGGGCATTCATACCCAATACAATCATTACGAAACTAATGATAAGAAACAGTCTCCTTTTCATAAATTAGAGATTTAGAAATTAAACATTAAATTTATGCAAAGTTAATAAGTTTTGTCTTATAATCCAAACTATTATAACTTTTTTTGCTATGCTATTAATAAATTATCATCGGTGAAGAGCACTTCCGTACTTCCATTCCATACCAGAATCAAAACGCTCTTTGAATAAATCCATCTCGCTTGTCGACATGCCTACCTTCCGAGCAGTAGATTCCCAATATTTCATAGAACGGGTTACATCTCTAATAATTTTAAAAGCACTTTTTTCATCTATCATGTAATTTTCATGATTATCATAGAGTTGATTTAGATCCGAGTCGTTAGACTCTTCGCTTATCATTAATGCTTGAGAATAGCTATGGGACGGATTTATGTCATAAGCAGGGGAAAGATGCCATCCCTTTTTAGTAAGTAAGAAGGAATGGTTTCTGAAATGATCATCACTATTTCCTATGCAAATGCTAAAAGCTACTCTTCTATATAGCTCTTTCAAATCTTGCTCTAAAAAATCCTTTTCATTTGAGACTATAAAATCTACTATATCTAAATAACCTTTATTGGTACGTTCTCCGTCACCGTCTTTTAAGCCTAGTAAGCTTAAAGAAGATCCGACTTGTATTCTCTTGCCTTCATTGTTACGGTCAAATCTTTCAGACAAGAAAATATGTTTCCCATCCTCTGTAGGGATAAGTCTTGAATGTGACATATTCAAACCGCATTCTCGACCCATTACAGATGCAAAATATTCCCATTTGGAAACATCGTATTCATCTTTTATTGATGGAAACTTGGCAAGATAAATTTTCCCATTATCTTTAACGCATGCTTTAGGCCGTGCGCCACCCATTGAAGCACCGGGCTGAAATAACCGTTGAATCCACTTCTTTTCAGGTTCAAGTTGCTTGTAGTCTTTACTTTCAATCTCATGGGCAGCTTTGACCATGTCATCAAGGTAAAGTAATGGCGGTACTTTTTCTTTGTCGCTAATTCCTATATACTCACCTGTCTGTTCGTCCTTGAAACGAAAAGCACCCATTCGTAACTCGTCATCCACACCTTTAAGGTAATCCCAATCCGTCAAAGGTGACATATTTTTCTTTTGTTCGAGACGGATTTTCAAATCTATGAGTTTTCTTCCCCATCTATCAGGCAAAGCATCCGAAAAACATCCAAATAGTTTGCCCGAAACAATATTGTATTGTATCCCTGTAAAAGGCTTTATATCTTCCGAGAGAATAATATTTTTGTTTTCCTTTAACCAATTTTCATCGTATTCAAAGCTAAAGACATCGGTGCCTCGAATGCGATCATGTCCGAGACTTCCGATGACTTCTTCTTTGTTGAGCCAATCAAAGGCTGCAATGACTTGAACTTTGTCCATAACTATTTATTTGAAGCTCTTTTTCTTTCTTTGATTTTTAAGTCTTGTGCTAAACGTCCCATGTCATCATCTTTTGCAATCAAGAGTAAGTCGTCCTCTAACTGTAACCCATTCAGCACTCGTGCCAAAACTCCTATAGATACAGTAGGCTTCCCCTTTTCTAACCTGGCTATTGTATGGCGAGAGCATTGCGCCCTCGCAGCAACCTGGTCCATCGTAAGATTACGACGCAATCTGGCCAAACGTAATTGTTCTCCTACTATACTGAGATGACTTTTTAGTTTTCTGGTCATCCATGATGATTTTGTGAACTTTGTCATAATGTATCTTTTGTTATGCAAAGATACAAAATAATGTTCACTATATGAATCATTAATGACTTAAAAAAACTAAAGATTTTTAAGTTTTACAATGGTCGCTTGAAGTTACATCCGTTATTGTGGTTGCTACAGAAGTAGCTATACTTTCCACGGATGATACGCCCTACTCTGGGGGCATCATAGGCAGTGAGGATATATTCCATGACTTCCATTGCGGATAATACTCATCCGGCTCCAACTGGCGACATAAGTGGCCAAACGCCCATGTCACTTGGTAACCATTACCCTCCATGTAGCCTTGATGGGGAGTAGTGGCACCCAATATCTTGGCTATCTCCCTACCAACACTGGGTTTCTCTGCAATACAAACTATCATTATTCAGTTACTTGATTTAAATATGATCATTGCGCATTCTTCTTTACGATAAAGCGCCATAGATCTTTACCTTCCTTAACTACATAGCCATGTACGGGTGTGTCTGTAAGGGATGTATGAACTACTGGTGTGTAGTCAATCAACGCATCCGCGATCTCTTCAAAGGTATCGAAATCAACACCATATTTTGCTTCTAAAGCATCCGTAATGATTGACCATTCATCTCCATCTTCGCAAACCTTGTCATAATCCAAGCCGCAAAGATGACATGCTAATTCCTCATAATCATAAATCATAAGTACTTATTTTAAACTACTTATTTTAAACGTCTTCGCAAATCTGATCATAGTCCAAGCCGCAAAAACGGATGACGCTCTTCTGAATGATAGCCATGTCTGCTAGCAGTGTCGAACGCCTGATCTCGTAGTGTAGTAAGTTCTGTTGTATTCATAATAATCTATGCTTAGAAAACAAGAAAATATAAATATCTCATTCTTGTGTCGGCTTTCACGTCTGACACTCACATCCTGCGACGACCTCTTTGAGCCCGGCCAGTGGATCACCAGCGAAAGGATCCGCTTCTTGGGCACCGCCGTAGTCCTGATTCATCTTGGAACCAATGAACTCTCCGCCGTTCATCTCGCCCGGCAGTGGTGCCAACTGGGCATCCTCAGGGTTCATGAAGCGGGTGT
>OGJK01002769.1_pt1 | contig 12924 bp, 7 predicted proteins | sample 1571961 | NCBI WGS metagenome assembly OGJK01 (sample SAMEA2582120, study PRJEB24529) | metagenome | biome: Human gut stool | place: China | collected 2011 | reverse complement strand
TGCGCTCCGGATGAATATGATGATCTCATATCAGGAACTTGTTCGCACCTTCCCTAACAATTTATGACAGGCTTAATATGAACGTATTATTTTTCTTAGAACCATCAATCGAATTTGGTAACCCAACATTTAGATATGCAACATTAAGAAACTCTTTTATACCACAAATGCAAAATATGCAAAGGGAAGGTTGGGCTATTTCTACAGTGGTTAGTACTGTAATTGCAGAAAAATGTATTGAGGATAATTATCTTCCTTTCATGGGAAATGTTATAGCTGTAGACCCCATAGATTGGGTCGATGGAGAGGGTTACCTTCAACGTTCATTAAGGCATTTATCCAATGAGTATCGTGAAAATGAAATAAATAGAATTAAAACATTAATAAGTGATAGGGTGCATGTTAATTATTCTCCAGATATAATTATAGCATGGGAGACGCCTGTTTCATATTTTGAACAGATTTATCCGAATGCAAAAATTATTTATCAAATGCCTGGCTTCTTCTCAAGGCCTCCCTTTGCTAACTTAATTTCATTTTCACATAAATTATGTGACTACCCAAAAATTACTCCAGAAAAACCAATGGAGTCAGATTTAATAACATTGAATGAGATGAGGCTTAGAGACTATAAATTCTTTAATGAAATTAATCCGACTTCAAAAGAATTAACTAGATTAAAAAATAATTTCGATAAAATTATATTGTTCCCACTACAAGTTGATAATTATTTTATGGTGAATTCAGTCACAGGAGCAGCCAGTAATCAATTTGATTTGCTTTCCTCATTGCTTAGCCATATCCCGACTAATATTGCGATCCTAGTTACTAACTATAAGTCAAAAGATACCCAAAGTTCCACCCTTAACGAACAAACTATAAAATATCTGAAGAAAAAATATCCTAATTTTGTCTTCTTCACTAGTTTTGATTCAATTCCAAATGTTTCACAATTCTTGGTATCTGCTGTTGATGGCGTAATCACGATTTCATCTTCAGTTGGTTATCAGGCCTCTTATTGGAAGAAACCATTATTCACTCTAGGAGAAAGCCATATTAGCGAGTTTGCTACATCGACTTCTCTTGAGGAGTTTGTTGCACAAGTTAAGGATTCAAAGGAAATTGAGCGTGATTCTAAAATCATAGATATTCTTTCCCGAAGGCATGTACCCGCTAGTTTCACTAAATCTCCAGGCTATTTGAAATGGATAGAGGAGTATTCAGAAAATGGATTTTTTACTAAGTGGTCAGATCAGGCATTAGGCCAAATAATGAATGAAGAATTCAGACCTCAGCACGCTATGTCCTCCTTGAAACATATCTATAAAACTATGGTTGAAAAAGATGACTTGCATTGCAAGCCTCTTTCATTACAAATATCGAAGCATGATATTATCTCATTTGATATATTTGATACTTTGCTTTTTAGGCCGTTTAGACACCCAACTGATCTTTATGACTATTTGTCTGAGGTGGTGAAAAAAATAACGGGGATTTCGTCTTTAAATTTTAAATCAGAAAGAAAGAAAGCAGAAAAGATTGCATTCGAAAATGCTGTTAAACAAGGCCGTGGGGAAATTACACTTGATGAAATATATTCTGTATTAGCATCGAGTATTAGTATAACTGATACTGTAGCTACGGAAATAAAGCAGCAAGAAATGGATGCCGAGCGTGATCTTTTATATCCAAGATTAAGTGGATACAAAGCATTTCAAGAGGCTAAATTTTTGGGGAAGCGTATCATAATTGTGTCAGATATGTATTTACCAGAGGTTTTTTTAGCAGATATACTTTTAAAAAACGGTTACAAGGGTTATGAAAAACTTTATGTTTCATCAACCTATGGAGCGAAAAAACACAACGGTGCTCTTTTTGATATTGTATTAAATGATTTAAATATTCAACCGAATCAATTACTACACATCGGTGATAATCTTGAGGCTGATGTAAAGAAAGCATCTGCTAGAAATATCAAAGCATTTCATCTTCCCAAATCGTATGATGAATATACATCCAATAGTGACTACCAATTACCTTGGGCCAGAGATGAACAGCGGCATTCACTGGATTGGCGTATATTACTAGCTATCGCAGGGAATAGCCTTCACGACAATCCATATTTACCATTCAGAAAAAACACCCTCTTTGGAGCATCTCCTGTTAAACTGGGTTATTATGGGTTTGGTTTTTTGCTTCTTGGATTTACAAAATGGCTAGTTGAAGTATCTATAAAAGATAAGATAGAACGTTTATACTTTTTATCTCGTGATGGTAAAATAATGAAAGAGGCATACGATATTGTCTCCAAGTTATATCCAAACGCGCCAACTTCTCATTATCTGTATTGCTCTCGTCGTGCAGTAAATTTAGCTAAAGTAAAAACTGTCGATGATATAATTGATCTCGCAAATGTTGATTATGCTAATAACGTACAACTGTCTTTGTTGCTTAAAAATAGATTCAATATTGAAATTAGTGAAATTCCTACTGAAGTTTTAGCGAAACATTCTTTGACCTTAGATTCCCGACTTAAATCAAATGATCCATCTAAGTTGCAGTCATTGTTGATTGATATTCAGGATGTGATTATCGATTTATCAGCAACTGAGAGACGTAACTATTTAGAATATCTAAATGCTGAAGGTCTCTTTTCAGAAGGCAAAGTATCTATTGTGGACATCGGTTATGCAGGAACAATGCAACAATCTTTATTTCAACTTTCGGAGCGTAAGAAGGCTATTGGAGGTTACTATTTAATTACCTTTAGACAAGCCCTTAAAAGAGTTGTATCAAACGAATTAGATATTAAGGCCTTTTTGGCTGAGTTTGTTGATAGGCATGATACTTATCATCCGTTTTGCCGGCATGTACCACTTTATGAGACACTTTTTAGTAGTACTGAAACATCCTTTGTTAAGATGGGAAAAGATTGGAATAATCAGTTAACGCCAATATTCATGCCTAGAACTGATGTCGAAGAAAAACGTGAAAAAGTAGTTGAAGATATCCAAAAAGGAGCATTATCTTTTATTAATCAAGTTTCTACGATTTTAGGGAACAGGTTAGCAACCATAGATGTTGAACCAAATAAATCTTTGCGAGTTTTAGATTTTTATTTCACGAACCCTCATCCTCGTGATGCAAAAATATTTTCTGGTGTAATGTTTGAAGATGCATATGGTGGTGCGCGATATAAAACTATTCTTCCACTTGATAACTCTATTAAATCTGAATGTGTTTGGAAAAACGGACAGCGTTCATTACTGAGTGTTGCATCAGCTACAGAACAGCATGGTGTTGTTGGTCAGAATTATAATATTACAGGCCCAGAGAAAAAAATAAAAATGAATGTCTCAAACGAATTGGTTAGTTTGAACGAATATGGGGTGGTTTCCAAATCATACAAAGGTAAATTAATTCATTGGCTGTTAATAAAAACATTGCCAGAAAAGAAAAGAAATAAATTCATCAATAAACCTCATTTATTCTTTAGTGACTCTAGAAATTCTCTGATAAAGCGATTAGGACGGGCATATTTTCTAAGTAAATAATCCGTATTCACTTAAATCCTTGAGCAAGGTTATCCTTGCTCATTAAAATGAGGTGTGCTATTGATGAGTGAGATTATTACTATGGTCTCCACAGTTAATTCGTTGGTTTTGAAAGGTAAAATTAGAGCCGCGAAATCTATTTGTGAAACGTTTCCAAATCATGACTATAATTATGATTTGTTTTTAAAAAATGTTTTCTCAAATCGTGATAGGGAAATTCTACCTGGATTTTTACTGGGCAATTTAAGTAAAACATCCAAAGGAAATAACCCATTAATAATAAAAAACATTATAACCTTGGCTGAAATGAATGGCGATATTCATTTGCTTAAAGCCGCATTGAATAAATTTGATGAACTGTTGAGTGATGAAGAATTTATAAGATTGGCAAAAGTAAATGAGAAATGCATGTTTAATGCCTTTATTGCTGCATTTTATCTTTTTGAGTTTGAGTCTGCTGATAAGTTTCATTCTTATGCAAAAGAAATGGAGTTTTCTTGTTGTGATGAAATGGAAAGAATGGTTGCGTCTCTTGAATTAATGAGTGGGTTAATCAGATATGATCTCAGAAAGTTATCTTTAGTCTCTCAAGCTTTTAAAAAAACAAAAGTAATAAACATTACAAAACCAACAATAGTGGTAAGGTTGTCTTCGAATGATATTCGAGTAACTCAGACGAGTGGGTTGAATCTAGTAAAGAAAAATCTTCCTGCAATGTTTAATTATTCTGAAATTTTGAGTGAATTAAATTGGGACGTTATTTATGCACCGCAGCATTCCCTACCGGGACCTGCATTTAGTTTACCATTTGTGAACAGTGCTAACGTGCCGCTTATATTTGTTGATTGCCATAAGTTTAGTGACCCTAAAAATTTTATTCATGTGAAAATGGTCCGAAATGGTTATTTTCAGGTTGAGCGGGAAGGGTATTCAGGTTGGTCATCTATCACTCGGAATCCTGCAAAACATGACTATGATTTATTAACGAGTAAAGAGTGTGAACAGTTTTGTGAGGATGAAAAAAATAAATTGTTCTCAAACTCTATAATCGCCGATGACTCAATTTTTAAAAAATTAGAATTTGGACTTATACCTCTACAGATGCCAGGGGACTCAGTTCAGAAGCTAGCATATATTGATTATTTTAAAATGATAATGCTATGCATTGATTTTTTCAAAAGTCGAGGACTTAAAACCGTTATAACAAGACATCCTCAGTGCAAAGATATTGAGGTTTCAAATTTTCTTGAGGAATTAACGCGCAACACAGATTGTGTTATCATTTCAAATGAATCAACACGGTCGTTAATATTGGATTCTAAAGTTATTGCACTTTTTAATTCATCGGTAGGTTGGGATGCGATTCTTGCTAATAAACCAATATTAAGTTTTGCTCGATCAGAATATTCACGAGTGACTTGCAATATAGAATATCCATCTGATCTATATGAAATTGAAAATTTTGAAGATCTTGTTTGTGCTGCTGAGTATAAAAAAATCTATACCTATTTCTGGAAATATTATACAGCCTCAACCCCAGAGGGTTTAAAGCAAAAATTAATGTCAAGTGCTTTGGCAGCTGCGAGCTACTCTACAAGATAAAACTGATTTTTATTTTTTAACCTAAGTTATTTGTGTTTTCAATATGATTCGTGTGGATTATTTCTATATATATTTCATTTGAAAAACTCATTATCTTTGTTGTTTTTAAATAATACACAGCATTAATCTGTGTATTCTCCAGCAAATACGCGCGGAACTTCTTGAATAGCTTCATATCTGGCTTAAAGTCCGCGGTCCAGAACTGGTGCAGATGCCCCTGGTACGTCAGGCCTTTGATGTCGTACAGGGCTCTGCCCATCACTTTCAGCGGCTTGTTATGCACCAGCGCTGAAATCCCCGCCGTACTATTAATCGTTACCACCGCCTTCGCATGGGCCAGCAGCTCCGGCATGGGCAGGTCGTGAACGTAAACCACCCGGCTTGTCACGCCATACTTCTTACTCAACTGCTTAATCAACGGCCCGTACAGGCGATGGCCGCGATCCATAGGATGGTGCTTGATCACCAGCACATGGCTCAGCGGCGCTTTGCGCGAAAACGAGAAAATCACATCGTTAATATAATCGCGCACGTCGGCATACGGGCTGTGGTTACGAATCTGGCTGTCGTTATAAACCTGCAGGATTGCCAGATAGTAACGCTGATCGAGCGTCGTTTGCAGCGTCTCCAGCACGTTACGCTGCTTAAAACCGTACCACTGCTTGCGCCACCAGGCGCGTACCCAGCACTGTGCCTCGTACCAGGGCGAAAAAGACTTGTGGTGACGATAGCGGGGGAACTCGTGACGATAGCGCCAGCCCACCAGGTAATACCAGGTCGCGTGAATATAACGGCGTCCAGCAGACGGCTTTAACGGCTGAACCTCTGCGGGGGGCATATCGGGCAGATGACGATAAAAATCGGGATCGCGGGGAAGGGGGGAGTAGGCGTTAACGCCGCCTTCTTCCACCGTAATAAAATGCGGGCGCAGATAGCCCTCTTCGAAAGCCAGGAAGCGAATGCCCTTCGCTTTTGCCCAGGCCCGCGCCGCCTGATGCAAAGGACGGCAGTCGCCAAAGCAGAGAATGGTATCGAAAGGGTAATCCTTCCAGGTCTCTTTCAGCCAGCCGGGGAACTCTTTTGGCGTCTGGGTGAAGGTCAGATAAGGACGATTGCGGCAGTAAAAGCGATCACCGCCGTTAAAGACAACGTTTACCGCTTCGCGCTCCAGCGTTTCCAGCCAGTTAGCGACATCATTAAAGAAAGGCCCCATCGGTCCTTGCAGCAGCAGATATTTTTTCCCTGCGAGTAATGTCTTAACGGTTGTGTTTTGCATCATCTTCCATGTATCCAGAGAGCAGGCTAACCAAATCTAACTTTATAAAACATCAATAACTTACGGTACTGTCTGGCTAAACGGCCAATATTCTTTTTTGATATTTTCATTTCACCGCGCGGTGCGGCGCTCAGCCATAATGCCGCCTCTTCCGCCAGCATCGGCTCAAGGCGCTGCGGGTGGATATAGGTCGGGTAGGCAATTAACGTCTGCCAGACTAAATCATCAAGGCTAAGCGAGCGTGAACGCCGGGCAATAGAATGCTCATCGTGCGTCAGGCCCCAACCGGCATAAAACGGCATGCCGTAACAAAATACGCGTTTGCCGTGCAGCAACGCTTCAAAACCCGAAAGCGACGTCATGGTATGCAGCTCATCAGCGTGCTGAATACACTGAATGATGTCCGCGTCCAGCGCCTGGCAGTCAGCCCAGCGGGCGACATCCTCGACGTCAACCATCCCTTTACGATTACCGACCAGCACATCCGGGTGCGGCTTAAAAACGATAAACGCCTCCGGGTTACGCTCGCGCACGGTACGCAACAGGTCGCGGTTGGTGCGAATAGATAGCGCGCCGGTGGCAATAGAGGCGTCGTCTTCCACCTGGCCGGGCACCAGCAACACTTTTTTACCCGCGGCTCCAGCCGGCAAATGCCAGTCCTGGCCAAGATTGTACTTGCTGACCTTGCTCTGTACCAGCAGCAAACGCAGCGCCTGCGCACGGGCGCGCTGGCGTTCGCTCAGGTTGCTGGCGTTCAGCAGGTTCTCCAGATCGCTTGGCCTGGTGGCGTCGTAATAAATCCCGCTCTTATCCAGCACCAGTGAAAGCGGCGCCAGCAGGTCAGACCCTAACCCGGATGAGCGAATAAAGCCATCTTCCATGCGCCAGAGTGGGATCTCTTGCCGGGCGGCCTGTGCCTGCCATCGGGCTTCGCCCCGCGTTCCCCAGGCGATAAGCGCGCTGGCCTGCGGGCATTTAGCGGCAAAACGCACCCGGTTGCCTGCGGTTTTCAGGAACGGCTTAAGGATGGCAGTCTTCCACAGGCTCAGCCCAGGCGCCCACAGCGTGCCCTGGCGCGCCAGCGTGTGGCTGCGCTGTAACGCCAGCCAGTCGACAACCTCGGCAAGGCCTGTCGGTTCGCCGCTTACCGGGTGCCGGTAGTGACAGTAGCGCAGGTAGGCGGCGGTAAATAACTCGATAAGCGTAGCGGGCTGGCGGCGTTTGGCAAGCATCGCAGCCTGGGGATGACGGTCATCCGTCAGCCCCCAGCCTGCGTACCACGGCTGACCAAAGCACATAACCGGTTTACCCGCCATCAGCGCTTCAAAGCCGTACTGCGAGGTCACTACGTAGACCTTCTGCATGTGGCGCAGCAGCGACTGCGGGCTGACGTCTTCGGCAAACAGCTTTACCCGCGGATCGTTTTGCAGGCCGGTAAAGTAGCCTGCTTTTTTGCCGCACAATACGTCCGGGTGCACTTTCACCCACACTTCGGCGTTGGGGTTTTCCGCTTTCGCGGTCTCCAGCATCAGGCGAAAGCTGTCTGCGCTGGCGTTGCCTTTCGCAACGGACATATCACCAAAAGTCTGGTCGACGACCAGCACCGCATCTGGCATCACGGTGGGAGGAACAAACGGCGGCGCCTGGTTGTATTTCGACAGGTCGCTATCCACGATAGCGCGCATTAACCCGTGGGCTTCATCTGCCAGCGGGCGATTTCCCTCGCGGTCCTGTACCAGTGTTTCCAGCGTGCTGGGGGTAGAGGCATCGTAATAGATACCCAGTCTGTCGATCACTATCGACAGGGGAGGGCAGTCCTGTACGCCAAGCCCTAAAGAACGAATAAACCCATCTTCCAGGCGAATAACAGGCAGGCCTGCAGCCTGCGCCAGCGCAGCCGGTTTTTGCGCGCTCGGGCGATAGCCCCAGACGGCGATAGCGTTGACATTGGCCGGGATGGCTTTAAAGGGCGAGAGTCGGACACGCTCGCCGGGCAGGAAACTGTCCAGATAAGGAATACGCCAGATGCCGCCAGAATAAACGCCCAGTACGCTGTTCATTCGCTCCATCAATACATTGTTCAGTAAGAAAAAATCCGGAATGGATAAATAGCCTTCCCCGGCCTGTGCCGGGGAAGGACTTAAGAACCGGCTTGTTACAGCGTCAGCACCACTTTGGCGGCAACGGCAAGCTGGTAAAGAATGGTCGAAATGCCACGGGTAACTTCGATATTTTTCGATTCGTACTTCGGCAGGACCATGATTTCATCACCGGGACGCAGATCGTCGGCGTCGTCGGCATCTATCGATTCGCCATTCTGGCGGATGACAATGATTTTCGCATTACCTGATTTCTGCGTCAGGCCGCCGCATTTTTTGATGTAGTCGTCAGCATCCATCCCTTTCTGCCAGCTTACGGCGTTCGGGAACAGCACTTCGCCATGCACCATCACCAGAGACGTTTTCTCCGGGATCATGATGACATCGCCATCTTCCAGCAGCACGGAGTCGATGTTGCTCTCATTGAGCACCACTTCCCCTTTTGGCACCACGGTACGCGCTTTCGCTACGAAGCGGCTCACCAGCTGCGCTTCCTGCATACGCAGACGCGCCTCTTCCTGGGTGGAGGATTGCGCCGACAGCGAAGCCTCTTCCAGTTTTTGCAGTGACAGGTCCAGCATCTCTTTCTGGCGGGTAGCAACCGATTTGCGGTAAAGCTGAATCGCGCTGAGCTGAGACATGCTGTTCGGGCGGATTTGCGCCAGCACCTGGCGCATGGTTGCGCCGTACGGCAGTACCACGGCATGTTCGCCGGAATGGGCGCCGTCAACGCGCACCTGAATAGTGCCTGCGAAGCGGTCAGTGCTGATGATCAGCTTGTCGCCATCCTGCAACGAGCGGCCCGGCGCGGAGCTCAGCGGGTAGTATTCGCTGCGCTTCATCGCACCCTGCTGGCGGATAATCGTCATGTGGGTCGCGCCCGGCTTAGGACGCGCCCAGCTCAGCGCTTCCGTTACCGGAATGGTGCTGTTGGAGAATTCAAAATCGTAGCTGTTGAAGACGTCGCCTTCCACGCTAAAGGTGTGCTGACGCGGGCCAACCACGATGGTGTCGCCGTCGACAAACTGTGACAGCCCCAGCTTACCGTTAAGCAGGAAATCATACAGGTTCACCCTTGAGCGCACCGACTTGCCGCGTTTGACGGTGATATCAACATAGCTGCCGCGCTCGCTGTCCACGCCGCCTGCTTTGCTCAGGTAGGAGAGCAGCGAATCAGACGCCACACCGCCATACAGGCCGGGGCTGCGCACGTAGCCGGTAACGAACACTTTCACCGGCTGCGCCTGCAGCAGCGAGGCATAAACGTTGACGTTAGAGGTGTAAACCTCCTTGATCTTATTGGTCACCGTGTTGTTCAGCTGTGCGTTGGTCATGCCGGCGACTTTCAGCGGGCCAATGTTAGGCAGGAAAATATTGCCTTTCGGGTCAACGGTCAGCGCGCCGTCATACTGGAAAGCGCCCCACAGACGCACCTGAATGGTGTCGCCAAGGCCGATGACATAGCCGGGGTTAAAGCCCAGGCCCGCGCCGGAAGCGGCGCTGATAGAGGTAAACAGCTGCGCGCCGAACATACGGCTTGGCTGCGCGGCGGCCACCGGCGGCGGCGTGTCGTCAAAGCCGGATGCGGTCTGGGTTTCTTCCGTTTTGCCGGAAATAAGCGAGGGCAGCGGGGCCGCCCCTGTCAGATTGGGATCGGCCGTGATGTCGGTCGGGCTTGCCGCATATGCCGCCTGGCAGACCAGAAGGAGCAGTACCGATTTCAGTAATTTCATGTTCAACTCTGTAACGTTGCGTGCGTCAAAAATTAGTCTTTGTGATCTTCAATTACGGCCAGCAGCAGTTTAATGGTGCCAAACAGCAGGCAGCAAACCAGCAGCCAGCTTGCCAGCAGGTAACCGCTGTTCGGGAAGCTGGACTCTTCAGGGAGCTGTGGCGAACTGATAACCGACAACACTTTTAATTTGCGGGCCGTCTCAAGGCGGGTCTTCTCAATTGCCTTAATGGCCATAGAGTAAATTTCAGTATCGAAAGTTACCCGCGCTTTAATTTCGTCAAAATCCGCCGCCATGCTGTTCAGCTGTTTGCCGTCCGGCGCGGTGATTTTGCTCTGCTCGGCGTCAATTTGCGCCTGCAGCGCTTTAACGGCGTTGCGGGTGCTGATGACCTGCGGCGCGTCTTCACGCAAATAAGTGAGCAGGTTGCGCAGTTCGGCTTCCAGCTCCACTTTCTTGCCTTGCAGGGTCATCACCAGCGAGGTCGCCGCAGTGGCGCTGGCCTCCGGGTCGAGAATGTTATTTTTGTTCTGATAAGCCAGCAGCTCCGCTTTGCTCTTATCCAGACGCGCGCGCGCCTGGCGCAGTTCGTCTTCGGCAAAGTTCAGCTGGTCGCGGGCAATGCTATGCGACAGTTCGTTAATAAACCGCTCGGACTCTTTTAATACCGCCTGGTTGAAGCGCTGGGCAAACTGCGGGTTAAACCCCTGAGTCTGAATAGTCAGCAGGCCGGTTTTATCATCAAACACCACGGAAACACGGTCGCGGTAATAGTTGAGGAACTGTTCCGAGGTGGTGTTTTTAGGGAGATGATAGATAAAGTCCAGCCCGCTTTTGCTCCACGCGTCGTGGAAATTAAGCTGTTTATCAAGTACGCGCAGCATGTCTGCGGAGTTAATGTACTCTTTCAGATACAGCGAATCTTCCGCGGAGCTGGGGTTTGACGCGCCAAGCAGCAGCCCGACGTTGAGGCTGGCGCCTTCAATATCGCTGGGGCGCTTTACGGCGACTTTGGATTCGCTCATATAACGCGGCTGGCTGAAGATCACCAGGTAGACGATCAGCAGCGCCATCGGAGCGGCAATTACAATCCATGCAAGGTGTTGCTGGATCCAGGCAAGATTAAATTTGGCCGTACGCGCACGTAGCGAGGAAGCCAGCAACTTTACTTTGTGTGTAGACATGTCACTTTCAACGTTGAGCCCCCCGGCAACAGACCGCTGGGGGGTTACTTATATTTCTGTATAGCCAGGATCTAGTCGAAAATACGAACTAAACCAATGACATCCTGGGTGCTATCAGTGATCAACAGCGTGGAAATGCGGTGCTTAGTCATCTTCTCTTCCGCATCGATGATCATGCTATCAAGCGGCATGGTGATCGGATTGCGGGTCATCATCGACTGAGCGGTGCCGTTAACGAAGTCTTCGCATTTTTCCATATAGCGGCGCAGGTCGCCATCGGTAATGATCCCGGCCAGTTTGCCGTTCTCTTTTACTACGACCATACCCTGACAGCCGCTGGTCAATTCCTGAATAATCTGCCGGAAAGTAGCGTTAATATCGACATTGGGCACGTGAATCTGCATTACGTCGGCAACGCGCGTCAGCAGACGGCGGCCCAGTGAACCGCCCGGATGGTAGCGGGCAAAGTCATCAGGTTTGAAATGGCGTTTGTGAATTAACGCAATCGCCAGCGCATCGCCAATCGCCATAGTCAGCGTTGTTGAGGTCGTCGGCGCCAGGTTATTCGGGCAGGTTTCGTTCGCCATATGCAGTTCCAGCGTGGCGTCAGCATGTTTTGCCAGCGTGGAGTTAGCATTATTAGTAATAGCGATGATTTTGTTGCCGAAGTTCTTTAAAGAGGGGACGAGTTTCAGTACTTCGTCGGTTTCCCCGCTGGCGGAGATGAGGATCAGCACGTCATAAGGGGTGATCATGCCGAGGTCGCCGTGGAAAGCTTCCGCCGGGTGAATAAAGAAGCTGGGGGTACCGGTCGAGGCGAGCGTGGCGGACATTTTACGCCCGACATGCCCGGATTTACCCATACCGGAGACAATAACGTGACCTTTACAGTTCAGCATCAGCGATAAGGCGGTGCTGTACTCGTTTGCATCAATCACTTCTGCCAGATGGCGGAGGGCATCACCTTGCTCCGTCAACGTATTGCGCACGCTATCGATCAGCGTTTGCTCTTCTGTTTCCGTCTTCAAGTTAAAATCCATCTTCTAGCCTGTTGGTAAATTTTAAGTGACGGTATCCGGACCACAGTTTGCAGGCACACCGCCACAGCAACCGGTTGGGTTTGCACCACGCCGTTGCCAGCCTTTTTGTAGGAATGCAAAAAATACCCCGGCACCGGACGGGCACCGATTTTGGGTACGATGACATTTGCAATGTCGGGGACTGTATTTATTTTCCCTGCTTTTTAGCACAAGCGGCTTTTATACACAACCTCAACGAGTTTGCTATACCAGAATTAATAGCTTGTACTTTTCCACGCGCAATGTTAGCTGGCTTTATCTCCATTCAGATAAAAACCGTGTTTATTTACAAACAAGGGTACGGCTTGTCGGTAATGGTGCCAACTTACTGATTTAGTGTACGATGGTGTTTTTGAGGTGCTCCCGTGGCTTCCATCTCCATCAGTTGTCCCTCCTG
>OGJK01002765.1_pt1 | contig 12951 bp, 9 predicted proteins | sample 1571961 | NCBI WGS metagenome assembly OGJK01 (sample SAMEA2582120, study PRJEB24529) | metagenome | biome: Human gut stool | place: China | collected 2011 | reverse complement strand
TTGCTTCATATACAGACCTTCTTTTAAGGCGGCTTCTCCAATAACGGCGGCGATAGAAAGGATACCCTGTCCTCCTACGCCTGATAGTATAATATCTGTTTTCATTTCTTGCTTGCTTTTTTCTTTCTGGTTAATGTCTGGATACACTCACGGCGAGGGATCAATACGGATACGCCCTTGTACTCGATTTCCTCACGGATGATAGACTTCATCTCCTCGAAGTTCTTTTTTAAAGGAACCATCACACGGATGTGAGCCGGGTCCACACCGATACCGGCGCAGATAGATTCCAGACGTCCCGTTCCGGCGGAATCCTGCCCTCCGGTCATGGCCGTTGTCTCATTATCGGAGATAACGATGGTGATATTCGTGTTCTCGTTCACGCAATCCAGCAAACCAGTCATACCGGAATGGGTAAACGTAGAATCGCCGATCACGGAGATAGCCGGGAATACACCCGCGTCGGAAGCGCCCTTCGCCATCGTGATGGAGGCGCCCATGTCTACGCATGAGTTGATTGCATTGAAAGGAGCATTCGCGCCTAATGTGTAACAGCCGATGTCGCTGAATACTTTATGAGATGGGTATTCTTCTTTCAGAACTTCGGTTAGTGTGATATACATATCGCGATGTCCGCAACCTTCGCAAAGTGCAGGCGGACGCATTTCTACGACAGAAGGAATGCCGAATTCCGATTTATTCTCTTTGCCTACGGCGCGGGCTACAGAGTCCGGATTTAATTCTCCATCCTGTGACAGAGTGCCGTCCAAGCGTCCTTTTACTTTAACGCCGATGCCCAGATAACCTTTCAATTGTTTTTCTACAAATGGTTGTCCGTCTTCCAGAACGAGGATTTCGTCACAGGAGTCAATCAATTGATGTAATTGCTTTTTAGGCAATGGATACTGGCCGATTTTAAGTACCGGATATTCGCAACCTTCAGGATAGTTTTCCATCAGATAGTTGTAGCCGATGCCACAAGCGATAATTCCTAACTTTTTGTTAGGACCATCTGTATATTTATTATAAGGTGATTCTTCCGAAGCTTTGATAAACTCGTCTTGGCGCGCAAGTAATACTTTGTAGCGTTTACGGGCATTTCCAGGTAACAAGATGAACTGACGAGGATCTTCGCTGAAAGAGATGCCATTCTGTGGTTTTTGTGCTTTGCGTTCTACTCCAGAGCGGGAGTGTGCAAGGCGGGTTACCATACGCATCAAGATAGGTTCGCCCAATTTTTCAGAGAATTCGAAACCACTGTATACCATATCATACGCTTCCTGCTGATTGCTGGGTTCGTACATAGGAATCAGTGAGAAATCTCCGTAGAAACGGCTGTCTTGTTCGTTCTGCGAAGAGTGCATGCTGGGGTCATCTGCTGCTATCACGATCAATCCGCCTTTCACACCTGTGATGGCAGAGTTGACAAAACAGTCGGCAGCTACATTCATACCTACGTGCTTCATACAAACTAATGCCCGTTTACCAACGAATGACATACCCAACGCAGCTTCCATCGCTGTTTTTTCATTGGCACACCAACGGTTGTGTATATTCTGTTCGGTCGTTATTGGGGCCATTTGAATATATTCCGTAATTTCAGTTGAAGGAGTACCAGGATAGGCATAAACACCTGAAAGTCCGGCATCCAGTGCAGCTTGTGCAATGGCTTCATCGCCAAGTAAGAGTTGCTTGCTCATATATATTTCTTTTATTTAGTGTTGATCACAGTTTGTTAATCTATCGGGCAAAGATAGGCTTTTCCGTTCGTTTTATCACAAATTTACTTGAAAATCTTTCTTTCATTCAGGGCTTTCCAGTATTTTCTTGCATTTGCCATGTGGTCAGCATAATTGGATGCAAAGTTGTGAGTTCCGGAAAAATCTTCTTTAGCACACATGTAGATATAGTTATGTTTGGTATAGTTCAACACGCTATCTATTCCCTTTTTAGAGGGAATACGGATGGGACCCGGAGGTAATCCGGTATTTATATAGGTATTATAGGGAGAATTGACTTTTAAATGCTCGTTGGTAATTCGGCGCAGGCCAAAATCCTGCAGGGCAAATTTGATGGTGGGATCTGCTTGTAAGGGCATATCTTGATGTAGTCGGTTGATATACAATCCGGCTACCATTGGCTTTTCTTCGTTGTTGTTGGTTTCTTCTTCAACGATGGAAGCAAGTGTGCTGACTTCTTCCGGTGTCATGCCGATAGCGGTGGCTTGTGCCAGACGTTCTTTGTTCCAGAAGCGTTCGTGCTCATTCTTCATTCGTTTAAAGAAATCGTCTACGCTCATGTCCCAATATACCTGATAGGTTTCAGGTATGAAAAGGCTGGGGAGTGTTATGGTTGTGTATCCCATTTGAGCCTGGAAAGTAGAGTCGAATAACTGGCTGGCGATTTCGGCAGAGTCTATCATGAGTTGTTTTCCAATGCTTCGTGCTAATCGGTCTAATGTCCGGACGCCTCCGATAGTAAGGTTCATAGGCTCCTGATAACCTCTGGAAAAACGGCTATATACATGATAAACATTGTCATTGGGGCGAATGGCATAACGACCGGTATGGATATTCTGATCGAAATCCTTGTATTTTGCCATCCACTGGAATCCGGTGAACTTATTGACATGCCCGAATTCTTTTATTTTATGGTAGATAGAATCGGCAGTATCATCCCGGTCTACATAAATATATACGGTTTTAGATGGGTGAAATTGGGGGGCAAACAGATAATAATAAAAGGTGCCTCCGGCAACTGCACAAAGGAGGAATGCTCCGATTAGAATTGATAGTAGAATATTTCTCTTTTTTTTCTTCATCTTTTGAGGTGTATTTAAAAAGTTCGTCAAAGATAAAAAGAATTTGGATAGGAGTGTTCTCTTTTTAGGATGAATCATAAGAAGACTATATCAAAAGTATGTTTTCTTTCGATGCGGTAATGAATCCATTCTTTCACGTTGCGTTTGCCTTGCTTGATTTATTCAGTTGCTTATTGTGCTGCTTGGCATTCATTGCAATTATCTTTTTGTTTCCAGCGTAGTTCCATTATTCCCATATATTGTGGGACTATTTTCTCGCAATATATGGGAATGTTTTCTCATAAAATAAGAGAATACTTTCCCACAATATGTGGGAATAAGACAATCTCTTGACGTTACAATGTGAAACCTTGAGAGTAATACAACAACTCCCTTTTATTGAAGTGCAAGTCTGTTTGTAACTAGAATGCCATTGGCACAGGGAAATGAATTCATTTCAGAGAAACGAGTTTTGCTACTTAATTAGGCCACAGGGAGTAATTAATATCTGCTTCTATTTTGTTTTCTATCTCATCGGGCAGAGGTGCGAAGAAATTCATGTTAGTCAGGCTCTCGATGCTATCTATTGTTACCGTATAGGATGATAGAGGTTCTACTGCCTGCTCATTATTGAATAAGAAACCGATAGCTCGCATCGGCTTGACAAAAGGAGAAAGGACTACTTTAAAAAACTTTTGAGGTACTACGACTTTATTCTTTCCGATTGTTTTGGGATGTTTTTCAATAATAGGGCCACATATAATAATGATGGCGCTGTCTGCTATAGCCCAATCCCGGATCTTTTCTTCCAGGTTTTTCCATCCTCTTCTGTTTAGTTGTGGATGTTGCGGACACATATTGCTGAAATAAAATGATTCTTTCATGGCTTCAGGACTCCATTTCATATCTGCTGCGGGAGCCATGTGTCCTTTGTCGTATCCTGAACGGGTATAGTCGGCATTTGTGGCAATCGGACCTGTCACTAGTGGATCGGCAATAAAGCGATTACCTCTTTTTTCTTTTCCTTTGGTTTCTTCCCTGGTTAATTCGTAAGAAACCCAGTTGGGAATTTTTAAATCTTTGTTATATGATACCGTATATCCGCTATGGCGGATGATTTGTTCTTGCCGGGGAACTAGTGATACAGGTGTCTCCAGATCTTTGCCAAGTGGAATTTGAAGGGAGACATCGGTTTGAGGTTCATTATTATTCTGGGTATTAATCTGTTGGCAATATAAATAGACGCCAAAAAGAATAGGAATGAGCACAATGATGGCGATGATACATCCTAATCTGTTATTGGAATGTGATTTCTTTTTGAATAGCTTTCTGTTTTTACCTTTTTTACTTCGATTCATTGGTTAGCTAGTAATGGCGGGTTTGTTTTATTCTTCTTTTCTCATGCTGAATTCACAACCGCAATATTGTTGGTTGTAGAAGTTATACTCTTTAATGATGGCGATGCGTCGTTCGCTAAGTCCGCCTTTCCGCCAATTCTGTTCCCAGTATGTGACATCCGGGTATGAAGCGGTGGCATATTGTCCGGCTTCATTAATCTGCTCCAGACTTTTCCAACGACTGGAAGCAAGCGTTGTGGTTATTATGGAAAGGCCATGTTCATGTGCATAACGGGCGGTCTCCAATAAGCGTAGTTTAAAGCAACGTAGGCAGCGTCCTCCTCTTTCGGGTTCCTGCTCCATTCCTGCTATATGGCATCGCCAGTTTTCATGATCGTAATCAGCATCTATTATCTCCAATCCCAATGATTGGGCATAGCGTGTACATTCGTCTTTTCTTATCATATACTCTTCCAGCGGATAGATATTAGGATTGCAATAATAGATAACAGGGGTGATGTGATGTTGCATCATACATTCAATAATGGCTGATGAACAAGGAGCACAACAGGTATGAAGTAAGACTTTATCGGCTCCTCCCGGAACTTCGAGTTGGAATTTCTTTTTCATGCTGTAAAGTTAATACATATTTACGATACGAGTCAATGGTTTATGCTTTATTCAGAATAGTTTTTTTATAAAAATAGGAGGGAGGATATCTCCTTTATACTGTTTTTTATAAAATCTTGTTTATTGAACTAATTCACTAAATGAATATGAATTAACTAATTAATCTCATCTTTTTTACTACTTTTGTCCATTCAAGTTTATAACAACTCAATAATGGATGAATTAAATTGCGGGCAAGGAGAGCAAAATGCAGGCCCGGAGAAGAAAAAAAGTACCTCGAAAATAGTGAAGAGAACTTTAGTTGTGGCTGCATTGGCTTTGGCGGTATATGTTGTATATTCCGTAGTTTATTTATTTGTCTCACCTGATCGTAATATTCAGCAGATCTATCTGGTTCCGGAAGATGCTGCGTTTATCATTCAATCATCGGCTCCGATTGAAGATTGGGAAAAGTTTAGTGGAAGTGAAACATGGCAATGTCTGAAGAAAGCGAAATCTTTCGAGGAAGTAACGAAGAGCGTAGAGAAGCTCGATTCGGTTGTCAAAAGCAATAAGGTGCTATTGTCGCTTGTCGGTGAACGGGATATGCTTATTTCGCTTCATAAGACTCGTGCCACAGAGTGGGATTTTTTGCTTATCTTGGATATGCAGAAAACATCGAAGATGGATTTATTGAAAGACCAGGTTGAAACCGTATTGGTCATGAGTGGTTTTACTGTGACTAACCGGATGCATAATGGTATTAATATCCTTGAAATGCGCGATTCCGAGACGAGGGATATTTTCTATATTGCTTTTGTCGATAATCATTTGGTTGGTTCATACACATCCGGACTTGTCGAGTCGGCTATTGATTCGCGTAATAAACCTAAAATCGGGCTTGATCAGTCTTTTATTGAAACAGAGAAGTTGGTTTCCGGTAAGGGACTTGTCAGAGTCTTTGTCAATTATGCGCGTGTACCTCAATTTATGTCTATTTATTTAGGTACAAGAAATGAGTACATTGATCTGTTTAGCAATTCCATGAATTTTGCCGGACTTTATTTAAATACGAATAAGGAGCGGATGGAAGTGAAAGGATATACATTGAAAAAAGATTCTGCCGATCCTTATGTCACTGCTTTGTTGAATTCGGGAAAACATAAAATGAAAGCACATGAGATTCTGTCCGGGCGGACGGCTCTTTATACCAATATAGGTTTCAACAACCCGGTAACTTTTGTAAAAGAGCTGGAGAATGCAATGTCGGTTCATAATAAACAATTGTATGATTCTTATCAAAGTTCCCGGAAAAAGATAGAAGGGTTATTCGGTATATCTTTGGAAGAAAACTTTTTGAGTTGGATGTCAGGAGAGTTTGCTATTACCCAATCCGAACCAGGTTTGTTAGGACATGATCCCGAACTGATTCTGGCTATCAGGGCTAAAAGTATTAAAGATGCCCGTAAGAACATGGAATTCATTGAAAAGAAGATTAAGCGACGTACTCCAGTTAAGATTAAGACTGCTAATTATAAGGATTTCGAGATTAATTATGTCGAAATGAAAGGCTTTTTTCGCTTGTTCTTTGGAAAGCTATTTGATAAATTTGAGAAGCCATACTATACTTATGTTGACGATTATGTAGTTTTTAGTAATAAAGCTGCTTCTTTACTTTCCTTTGTAGAAGATTACGAGCAGAAGAATTTATTAAAAAATAATCCGGGTTTTGAAAATGCACTGTCATATTTAAAATCAAGTTCTACTATTTTCTTATATACAGATGTGCGCAAGTTTTATTCCCAGTTGAAACCGATGATGAATCCTGCTACATGGAATGAAATACAATCAAACAAAGACGTTTTGTATTCATTTCCTTACTGGACTATGCAGATTATAGGAGAGGATCAGTCGGCTTCTTTGCAGTATGTGATGGATTATAGCCCATATCAACTGGAAGAGGTTGACGTTGCTATTGCTACCGATGAAGATGATAAGGAAATGAACGAAGATGCAGAGACCGAAAAAGAGCAGATGAGCGAACTGAAACGTTTCTATATCGAAAAGTTTGAAGGAAACGTTTTACGGGAGTTTTATCCGGAGGGAGCATTGAAGAGTGAAGCGGAAGTAAAAGAAGGGAAACGCCATGGTCGTTACCGCCAATATTATGAAGATGGGACATTGAAACTTCGTGGAAAGTATGCAAATAATAAACCGAAGGGTACATGGAAGTACTATACCGAGGACGGAAAATTTGAACGCAAAGAAAAGTTTTAGATAACGTCAACAAAAGTTGATTTAAAAATTAAGCTCAAAAAATAATCGGATTCTTTTTGTTTTCTCAAATAAAGCTGTAATTTTGCACGCCGTAAACGAGAGACAAACGCCGCTATAGCTCAGTTGGTAGAGCAACGCATTCGTAACGCGTAGGTCGCCAGTTCAAGTCTGGCTAGCGGCTCTCAAACTAGAACGCTGATTATTAATTAATAATCAGCGTTCTAGTTTTTACAGGATTCCCTATTCTTATTTTAAAAGGGAAATCCTGCGTATGTAATAGATGTGAAATATAAAAATGTAATCTATGTTGAGTCGTATTATTGTTTTAGTTGTCGCCGGAGTAGCTGTAGTCTATATCGTTCGCTTTATAGATAACTTTTTCTCCCAGCGTAGAAGATAAAACTAGCTTTCAAACATTCTGCTGCGTGCGAGCATACAAGCGCCAACGATGCCGGCTTTGTCTTTCAGCTTAGATGTGATGATGGCTGAATCTTTATTAACCAGATTTAGAGAGTACTTGCGTACGGCTGTTTTTATGGGCTGGGTGATATAATCACCGGTTAAAGATAAAGTTCCACCTATAATTACTAGTTCCGGATTGAAGATATTGATTAACCCGGCAATCTGTTTGCCTAGTTTCTGCCCGATTTCTTCTACGATTTCAATGCAAAGCAGGTCTTCTTTATTCACGGCAGCAATTATCTCATCAAGAGTGATCGGGTTTTCCTCGGTTGTGATTCGCGTAGATAGTATGGAACTTTCCCCACTTTGAATACGCTCCAATAAAATACGATGAAGTGCTGAACCGGAAGCTTCCGTCTCCAGACAGCCTTTTTTGCCGCAATGGCAGATTATTTCATTATCATAAGCACTCATGTGTCCAAATTCACCGGAGAATCCGGATTTTCCAGTATAAATCTTACCATCAATAATGATTCCGATACCTACTCCCCAACTTACATTCACAAAAATGATATCTTTTTCTCCTTTCACGCAGCCTTGCATGTATTCGCCATAAGTCATGGCACGCGTGTCATTATCAATGGTTACTTTATATCCCAATTTTTCGGATAATACATCTGCTAACGGCCTTTCCTCGAAATTGAACTGGCTGAAGCTATACCCTGATTCAGGATTTACACGTCCCGACACATTGACATTAATATTTAAGATCTTTTCTTTATTAATAGTGAGCTTCTTTATAAAATTAAGAATATGCTTGCATAACTCATTCATCCCTTCGATTGAGTTCTCAAACTTATAAGGTATATTCATTTTCAATTCTACCATATCGCCTTTGAAATTTATTAGTCCGATATTGACGGCGAATCTTTTGATGTCTACCCCCAAAAAGTAACCGGATTCCGGATTGAGCCCATAGAGATTGGGATGGCGTCCACCACTTGTTTCTAATTTGCCATAATCATTAATATATCCGTCATCACACATTTCACCAATAAATTTGGTGACGGTCGGTACACTTAAATCCAGCTCTTTTGAAAGATCGGGAATTGTAGAACTGCCATTATATATATAATGTGTAATAATCCTCTTTTTGACGAGAGCGCTTTTAGAGCCCTTTTCTATTTCTTTCAAGAATTGTTGGTTCATAACTATGCATATTTGGTAATTCACACAAAGATAATTAATTTTTTTATTAATATGTGGTTTTGGAGCCTTGAAAATTAGAATATCTTGTATGTTATATTCCCTATATATTGTGTAATGGACTTATATATAGGATAATATAGTTATGGTTGAATGCGGATATAATAAATAAAATATGATGATTTATAAGGTAATTACCCCATCTATTAATTAATAATGTAGGCAATAGTGATTTTATTAATAAAATATTTTATTATCTATTGTTTATTTAATAAATATAGCTATATTTGTGCCGTGATATTATTAATAAAAGTCTATATCCTTAAATGAATTAAGTATGAGAAACTATTTTTTAGGTCTGTGTTTATTATTTGCTTTGTGTTTCACGGCATGCTCTCATTCAGATGATTCTGTTGATGTGCTAATTATTGGTGGTGGTGCTAGTGGGGTAACTGCTGGTATTCAGTCTGCTCGAATGGGGGCTGTGACATTGATAGTGGAAGAAACAGAATGGCTGGGTGGAATGCTCACTTCTGCAGGTGTAAGTGCTGTTGACGGAAACTATAATTTACCGGCAGGCCTATTTGGAGAGTTTCGCGGACATTTGGCAGATTATTATGGTGGACTTGATTCTCTAAAAACCGGTTGGGTGAGTTCAGTGTTATTTGAACCTTCAGTTGGAAATAAAATTTTCCATGAAATGGTTAATGCAGAGGAAAATCTAAAAGTATGGCATAATGCTACTTTGGTCAAATTGGAGAGAGAAAATGATTCTTGGATTGCTCAAATTCAGATGCAAGATCATACGATTAAAAAAGTAAGTGCTAAAATATTGATTGATGGTACCGAGTTAGGGGATATAGCAAAAATGTGCGGTGTGAAGTATGATATCGGTATGGAAAGCCGTCATGATACAAAGGAAGATATTGCTCCGGAAGAGAAAAATAATATAGTTCAGGATATTACATATGTAGCAATTTTAAAAGATTATGGCAAAGATGTGACTATTCCTTGTCCTGAAGGATATAATAAGGATGAATTTGCTTGTGCTTGTGCCAGTCCTGTTTGTATCACGCCTAAAGAACCGGATCGTGTATGGTCTAAAGACATGATGATAACTTATGGAAAACTTCCTAATAATAAATACATGATTAATTGGCCGATAGAAGGCAATGATTATTATGTAAACTTGGTCGAAATGACCCGTGAGGAACGTGAAGAAGCTCTGAAATATGCAAAACATTATACGATGTGTTTCGTCTATTTTCTGCAACATGAATTAGGTTTTAATACATTGGGCTTAGCTGACGATGAATATCCTACTGCTGACAAATTACCCTTTATTCCTTATCATAGAGAGTCTAGGAGAATCCATGGATTAGTGCGCTTTAATCTAAATCATGTTTGTGAACCGTTCAAACAGTCCCAACCTCTTTATCGTACTTGTATCGCTGTAGGAAATTATCCTGTGGATCATCATCATACCCGTTATCATGGATATGAAGAATTGCCTAATCTTTATTTTCATCCGGTACCTTCATACGGTTTGCCTTTAGGAACTTTGATTCCAAAAGATGTTGAAGGATTGATCGTTGCTGAAAAATCAATATCTGTTTCTAATATAATTAATGGTACCACTCGTTTGCAACCGATGGTTATGCAGATCGGACAAGCAGCGGGAGCATTGGCAGCCCTTGCAGTGAAAGAAAATAAGAGTATTAGCGAGGTGTCTGTTCGTGAAGTGCAAAATGCAATATTGGACGCGAAAGGATATTTATTGCCTTATTTAGATGTTGCAATAGATCATCCGATGTTTAAATCGTTGCAACGTGTAGGTTCTACAGGAATTTTGAAGGGTATAGGTAAAAGTGTCGATTGGGCTAATCAAATGTGGTTCAGAGCAGATACTTTGTTATTGGCGAATGAACTGGAAGGATTAGGTGATGTCTATCCCTTTGTCAATAAGCAAGTTATTGAAGGTAATAACACCATATCAATTCAGAAAGCTACAGAGATGATAGGAGAGATTGCCGAAAAAGAAGGTATCGAAATAAAGGAGGGTAGAGTAGAAGAGATATGGGATGAATTTGATTTGAAGAATTTTGATATGGATCGAGATATTCTACGAAGTGAAATGGCAATTTTGATTGATCAGATATTAGATCCTTTCAATAATAAAAAAGTAGATATTACAGGACAGTATATTCAATAGGTAATGATAATATAAGTGTTAACTGCTGTTTTAATTAAACTAATATGAAAACATTAGATCGAAGAGATTTTCTAAAAAAAGCGACATTAGCTGGTGCATCAGCTTTGGCTGTACCAACTTTGTTTGAATCTTGTACTTCAAAGGCTAGTGCCAGTACAGTAGTGGTAGCTGATGGTTTGGAAAGTAAACTCATTGTTCCTAAAAACAATGGATTAAAAATCACCGGAACTTTTTTGGATGAGATTTCACATGATATTCCACATCAAAACTGGGGTGAGAAAGAATGGGACATGGATTTTCAGCATATGAAAAATATAGGAATTGATACGGTAATAATGATCCGTTCGGGTTATCGTAAATTTGTAACTTTTCCTTCTCCTTATCTGCTGAAGAAGGGGTGTTATATGCCTTCTGTTGATTTGGTAGATATGTTTTTGCGTTTGGCTGAAAAGTACGGAATGAAATTCTATTTTGGACTATACGATTCGGGCAAATACTGGGACACAGGAGATATGACTTGGGAGGTGGAAGATAACAAATATGTGATTGATGAGGTCTGGGAAAATTATGGTTCCAAGTATAAAAGTTTCGGAGGATGGTATATCAGTGGTGAAATAAGTCGGGCAACGAAAGGTGCGATTGGTGCTTTCCATACATTAGGAAAACAATGTAAGGATATATCTAATGGATTGCCGACTTTTATATCGCCTTGGATTGATGGAAAGAAAGCAATAATGGGAACGACGAAAATGACTAAAGAAGATGCCGTTTCTGTACAACAACACGAAAAAGAATGGGATGAAATTTTTGATGGAATTCATGATGTGGTAGATGCATGTGCATTTCAAGATGGGCATATTGATTATGACGAATTGGATGCGTTCTTTTCTGTCAATAAAAAATTAGCAGATAAGTATGGTATGCAATGTTGGACAAATGCCGAATCTTTTGACCGTGATATGCCAATTCGTTTTCTACCCATTAAGTTTGATAAACTTCGGATGAAGTTGGAAGCAGCCAAACGTGCCGGATATGATAAGGCTATTACTTTTGAATTTTCTCATTTTATGAGTCCACAGTCAGCCTATTTGCAAGCTGGTCATTTATATGACAGATATAAAGAATATTTTGAAATAAAATAAATGCTATGAAGTCTACAATCAACTTTGGTTATCTTATATTCCTTTCTGTTGTGGCAGCATTGGGAGGCTTTTTGTTCGGATATGATACCGCGGTTATATCGGGAACAATTGCCCAGGTGACTCAACTATTTCAGTTAGATACGTTGCAACAGGGATGGTATGTAGGATGTGCTTTAGTAGGCTCTATTGTAGGTGTTCTTTTTGCAGGAATCCTAAGTGATAAGTTAGGAAGAAAACTTACGATGGTTATTTCAGCCGTATTGTTCTCTACATCAGCTTTGGGTTGTGCACTATCTGCCGATTTTACTCAATTGGTGATCTATCGGATAATAGGTGGAGTAGGGATAGGGGTTGTTTCCATTGTTTCTCCTCTTTATATATCTGAAGTAGCCGTGGCACAGTATAGAGGACGCCTAGTGTCATTGTATCAGTTGGCTGTAACAGTCGGTTTCTTAGGAGCTTATTTAGTTAACTATCAATTATTGGCATGGGCGGAGAGTGGTACGCAATTGAGTGTGGATTGGTTGAATAAAGTATTTATAACTGAAGTATGGAGAGGTATGTTGGGTATGGAAACATTGCCAGCAATCTTATTCTTCATAATCATATTCTTTATTCCGGAAAGTCCTCGCTGGTTAATCGTGCGTGGAAAGGAATTGAAGGCTGTAAATATATTAGAAAAAATATATAATTCAATTACAGAAGCGAAAAGTCAATTAAAAGAAACGAAATCTGTACTGACCTCTGAAACGAGATCGGAATGGTCGTTATTAATGAAGCCTGGAATCTTCAAAGCTGTTATTATCGGTGTTTGTATTGCCATTTTAGGGCAATTTATGGGAGTGAATGCAGTGCTTTATTACGGCCCTTCTATTTTTGAAAATGCAGGACTTTCAGGTGGCGATTCTCTTTTTTACCAAGTTCTGGTAGGACTAGTCAATACTTTGACCACCGTTCTGGCTCTTG
>OGJK01002764.1_pt1 | contig 12953 bp, 9 predicted proteins | sample 1571961 | NCBI WGS metagenome assembly OGJK01 (sample SAMEA2582120, study PRJEB24529) | metagenome | biome: Human gut stool | place: China | collected 2011 | reverse complement strand
CTCCTCCGCCGCCACGTTGGCAATTTTTTCCGGCGCGCCGGTGCCCAGGTTCACAATGGCATCCTGGGGCAGCTCCATGGCGGCCCGGCGGGCAATGACCTTTTTGACGTCCATGGGGAGCGGGGGGATATAGTCCGTTGGAATACGGAACTCCCCGGCCAAAGCTCCGTCATAGGGCATACCGAGGCATTGGCTGTTGTCCTCGGGAGCGCCCACCACAACGGCGTCCACGTAGATGCCGGGAATCTTCACCAGCCGGGGGTCCAGTGTGCCGCCCTGCACAACCTTTTCCACCTGCACGATGACGATGCCGCCGGAGTTCTTGGCGGCCTGACACTGGGCGGTAATGTCCAGAGAACCGATCTCGCGGTGGACGGTGCAGTTGCCGTATTCATCGGCGTAGGAGCCGCGGACCAGGCACACATTGATGGGGATGGGCTTGTAGAGCAGGCGCTCCTCACCGTCAATGTTCACCAGCTTCACCAGGTCTTCCTTGGTGCACTCGTTGAGCTTGCCACCCTCGTGACGGGGGTCTACGAAGGTGTTCAGGCCAACGTGGGTGATGGTGCCGATGTTGTGGGCGGCGATGTCGCGGTACATGTGGGTGATGACGCCCTGAGGCAGGTTATAGGCCTCCAGCTTGTTGGCCAGAGCCAACTCGCCCAGCTTAGCAGCGCGGTCCCAGTGACCGCCGACTACCCGCTTGCACATACCCTCGTGGCCGAAGTGGTCGCCGCCGGTGCCGTCCCGGTGGCCCTGACCGGCTGCAAAGAACAGAGTCAGGTCGCGGGGATGGCCGGTTTCCACAAAACGGTTTTCCAGAGCCTTGGTCAGCGCCTCGGGGCAGGCGCAGCTAACGAAGCCGCCGGTGGAGACGGTGTCACCGTCCTTGACCATCAGGGCCGCTTCCTCAGCGGTAATGACACGTACTTTTTTCATGCTGTAAATTCCTCTTTTGTCAGAAATTTTTTAAGCGATGGATACGGAGTCTAACTTACTTGTTCTGGAAGTGCTTTTCCTTGCGCTTTTCAACGAAGGCGCTCATGCCTTCCTTCTGGTCGGCGGTGGCGAAGCACATGGCGAACAGCTCGTTCTCCAGAGCGATGCCGTCGTCAATGTCCATCTGCATGCCGCGGTCGATGCAGGCCTTGGAATACTTCACGGCGATGGGAGCGTTGGCGGTGAAGGACTTTGCCATGGCAACAGCGCCGTTCAGCAGCTCCTCGGGGGCGTACACGGCGTTGACCAGACCGATTTCCTTAGCCTGCTGTGCGTCGATCATCTTGCCGGAGAAAATGAGCTCCTTGGCCTTGGCGATGCCCACGCGGCGGGGGAGACGCTGGGTGCCGGAGAAGCCGGGGGTGATGCCCAGGCCAACCTCGGGCTGGCCGAACTTGGCGCCGCCCTTGCCCTCAGCGTTGGGGCCGGCAGCCAGGATGATGTCGCAGCTCATGGCCAGCTCGCAGCCGCCGCCCAGAGCGAAGCCGTTGACAGCAGCGATGGTGGGGATCTCCAGCTTCTCAATGCGGCGCATCAGGGCGCTGCCCCGCTGGCCCCACTTGCGGCCGCCGGCCACATCCAGGGGGAGCTGCTCGCCGATGTCGGCACCGGCCACAAAGGAACGGCCCTCGCCGGTAATGATGAGAGCGCCCAGCTCGGCGTCCTTCTCCACCTCGGTGATGGCCTGCTCCAGGTCGCCGATGACGGTGGAGTTCAGTGCGTTCAGCGCCTCGGGACGGTTGATGGTGAGAATGGCGATGTTTTCCTGCTTTTCATAACGAAGGGTCTGATACATAAGTAGATTCCTCCTCAAAAATAATATGTAAGCGTCTGTGCTGACGGAGATGTGGGTCCAGCTGCACCCGTCAGCCTATCCATGGTTGTACAGTGAGTAATATAGCAATTTATGTGCCAAGATTGGCAAGATGTTTTTCACAAAAATGGAGCATTCAACTGTGCGGGTTTGACAAAAAAATCGGGGGATTTCGGCGGAATTTTCCTCTTTTCAGCGACCTCATTCGGGCACTATTCAAAAATGAATAGGCTGGATGCGCATATATTTTTCCCTGCGCAGGACATCCTTTCGGCAAGAACCACGAAAGCCGGCGGTTATTTTTTTACAAAAGATACAGAAGAAACTTGGCACTGGCCCTTTCTATTCGCTTTTGAATATGCTATAATCAAAAATGAATAGATCACACGCGGGAGGTACTCGCATGGCGCATACACCTGACCTTCCTCATTTCTTTGAGGAAAATATCAATCTGGAGGGACTTTTCGACATCCTCAGCCCCAAAAACAATCTGGTCCTGGCAGACGATATGATGCTCTCTGACGCAGACGGCATCATTCTCCGAGTCAGTGAGAACTATGAGCGGAACTTTGGCTTTACCCACGATTCCATCGTGGGTAAGTCGGCTTTTGATCTGGAAGCGAACGGGACCTTCCGGCCCTGTATCACTGCGGAGGTCATCCGGCAGAAGAAAAAGATCACCGCCACCCAGACCATCAACCACACCCATAAAAATGTCATGACGGTGGGAATTCCGCTGTTTGACCAAAACGGTGTGCTGAAATATGCCGTGTGCTTCAACACGGTGTCCATGGAGCAGATCAACACCATTCAGCAGAACTACCGGCATTTACAGGACTCCTTGCAGCAGTATACGCAGGAGATCGCGGAACTGCGGCTCCGGGCCACCGCCACGGATTTGGTGGTGAAGAGCCCTGCCATGCAGCGGTTGTGGACACTGATCCTGAATACCGCCAACACGAAGGCCAACATTCTCATCACCGGGGAGACCGGCGTGGGCAAAAGCGCAGTGGCCAAGGCCATCCACGCCATCAGCAACCGGGCCAACGGCCCCTTTATCGAGGTCAACTGCGCGGTGCTCCATGAAAACCTCATTGAATCCGAGCTGTTCGGCTATGAAAAGGGCGCCTTTACCGGCGCGGCCTCCGCCGGTAAGATCGGTAAGATCGAACTGGCCAACCACGGCACCCTGTTTCTGGATGAGATCGGAGAGCTGCCACCTCATATTCAATCTAAGCTGTTGCAGCTCATTCAGGAAAAGACCATCGAGCGGGTGTCCGGTACCAAGCGCATTGAGTTGGATTTCCGTCTGTTGGTGGCCACTAACCGCAATCTGGAGGAGGAGGTGCAGCGGGGGCTGTTCCGTTCGGACCTTTTCTACCGGCTGAACGTCATCCGGGTCCACATTCCCCCTCTGCGGCAGCGCCCTGAGGATATCCTGCCTATGGCGCATCAGTTTTTGGAGCGGTTCTGCAAGGAATACGGCAAGCAGCTGGCGTTAAGTCCCCGGTTTGTGGCCTTTCTGGAGCAATATCCCTGGCCCGGCAATGTGCGTCAGCTGGAAAACCTGATGGAACGGCTGGTCATCACCGCCCAGAATCCAATTTTGGACATTACGGCCCTGCCGCTGGAATACAACAGCGGCGGCGGCGCACCGGACCTCCCCTCTCAGGAGGGGACTCTGGCGGAGCGGATGGATGCCTTCGAGGGACAGATCATCCGGGATTCCTACCGCCGCTGCGGCACCACGGTGGCTGTGGCGAAGGAACTGGGCATCTCTCAGGCCACCGCTGTCCGGAAAATTGCCAAATATGTGAAGGACCGGAAGGAATGAAGCTGTTATGAATCTCATTTCTTTAAAAACAGAACTGCGGCAGGAGCTGAAGCTGACGCCGCAGCTACTGCAATCCATGGAAGTCTTGCAGATGAATTCTCAGGAGTTGCTGGACTATCTGGGGAATCTCTCCGAGGAGAATCCCACCTTGGAACTTTCGGAGGCCTCGGAGCTTCGCTCTGCCTATGCGGAGCTGCGGCAGAAAGCCAGTTGGCTGGACGCGGGGACCTTTGGGACCTCCTTTGCCCATGAGGAGGATGCCCCACCGGAGCCGGGAGCGACTGATAAGGAGCTGGACAGCCTGTCTGCGTTTCTCTGCGATCAGTTGGAACGGAAACGACTGCCGAAGCCCATGCTGGCCCTGTGTAAATATATGGCGGAGCTGGTGGACGAGGACGGATATCTGACGCAGGAGGATCTGGACGGCCTGACAGAAATGAAGATCCCCCAGACGATGGTAGATCAGGCACTGGATACGATTCAGTCCTTGGAGCCTGCCGGTGTGGGTGCCCGGGATCTGTCGGAGTGTCTGGTGCTTCAGCTGAGCCGCCGGAAGGACAACGTTCCCTACGCTATGGACATTGCCGCACGGTTCCTCACGGAACTGAGCCGCAGCCACTATGGGCCCATCACCAAGGCCCTTGGGGCCAGTATCTCTGAAATTCAGGCGGCGGAGAAGGCCATCGCTGCCTTGGATCCTCACCCCGGTCAGGCGTTTCAGCCGGCAGAGCCGACCCTCTATGTCCGGCCGGATGTGTTCATTGTGGAGTTGGAAGGGGAATTGCAGGTGCTGCTGAACGAATACTATCTTCCAAAGGTCACTGTGAACCCTTATTACAGCAGTATGGCCAAGGAGAGTGACGATCCGGAGGCCCGCACTTATTTAAAGGAGAAGCTGCGGCAGGCCAAATGGCTGCTGGACAGTCTGGAACGCCGGGGCAGCACCCTGCGCCGCTGCGCGCAGGCCATTCTGGACGTGCAGAGACCATTCTTTTCCGGGCAGACTGCGGAACTGTCACCTATGAAGCTGTCCTCCCTGGCGGAGACGCTGGACCTGCACCCTTCCACCGTTTCCCGTGCCGTGCGGGATAAATACCTGCAATGCCGTCAGGGAATCTATCCGCTGCGATACTTTTTCAGTCGGGCGGTGGGACAGCAGGGACTGTCCTGTCAGGCGGTGAAGCAGCGGATGCTGCTTCGCTTCAAGGATGAGGATTCCGGCCATCCTCTCAGCGATCAGGCACTTTGCGACCTGCTGGCGGAGGAGGGGATTTTTCTGGCCCGCCGCACTGTGGCAAAATATCGGATCGAGCTGGGAATCGGTTCCTCCACGGCCCGCCGGGCCCGGAACCGTGGAAAATAAGGCATGATGAGTTAAGATCAAAAGACGGAAGGCCCTGATTAGCTTCCGCTGACACCTATTTAATTTTAGAGGTATGCGTTGATTTGATGCATACCTCTGTTTTTTGCAATGACGGGCGTATGACCGGCAAGACAGCCTATGGGACTGGGCACGTTTTATAAGAGCTGTGTAAAACGGGAATTGAAATGGATTCGTGTTGCGTAAAGTGACGTAAAAATTTTGTAAAAACTAAAAACTTTTCTTGCAATCAAGGTTGTCAGTTTGTATAATAGGCGTATGAATAAAGGAGTGAGCTTTATGGACAATGACGGATTGACCCAGTATATGCGAATCGCAATCTCTGTGGCTGAGCGGATCGCGGCGGGAGAACTACGGGAAGGGGAAAAAATTTCCGGGCGGTCCAAGCTCTCATCGGAATACGAGGTGTCGCCGGAGACTGTCCGGCGGGCCATCCAGCTTCTCAGTGATATGCGGGTGGTGGCGGTGAAGGAGCAGAGCGGCGTATATGTGCTCTCTGCGGACAACGCCAAGCGCTATCTGCGAAACTTTGAGAACAGGGCAGATCTGATGAGCAAACGCCGGAAACTGCGGGAACTGATCGAGGAAAAGGAGGCGCTGAACCGCCGCATGGGGGAACTGTGCCAGAGTATTCTGGAGGATACCCTTTATCCTGTTCAACCGGCGGAGACGCTGCCTACGTTTAGCTGCCGGGTGCCGGATGGCTGGTACGGCATCGGAAAAAATTTGGGTGACCTGCGATTCTGGCAGGCTACCGGCGCTACGGTGGCCGCCATCCGCCGGGGCACCACGGATATTCTTTCCCCCGGCCCCTACGCGGAGCTGTACGCCGGGGATACCGTTATTTTTGTGGGCGAAAAGAAAGCGAAGGAGGCGGTGGAACGCTTCCTGAACACAGAGCAGGAAACCGGATCCGGCAAGGGTCCTTAATCGGAAAGGAGCAGCCTATGGTTCACAATCAACTTCACGCAATCGACCTCATCATCATCGCAGCCTACCTGATTTCCATGGTTTTGATCGGCGTGGTGGTGGTCAAGAAAGTTCAGAGCATGGACGACTACTATCTGGGCGGCCGGTCCTTCGGTCCACTGGTGCTGATGGCTACCGTGTGCGCCACCATCATTGGCGGCAGCGGCCTTATGGGCCGGGCGGGCGTGGCCTATTCCAGCGGCTTCAAGGCCATTATGACGGCACTGCCCTATCTTCTGGGTATGTTTATTTTCTCCGGCTTTGCCGGGCGAATCTCCGCAGTGGGCACCACGTTCCATGTGACCTCAATCCCGGACCTTTTTGAGCAGCGCTTCGGCAAGACCACCAAGGTGATTTTAGGCGGCCTGATCGCCTTTACCATGATGGGCACTGTGGCCTCGCAGGTGACGGCCACCGCCACCATCATCAATATGCTGGGCAATGAGATCGGAATTTCCTACGAGATGGGCGCGCTCATCGCCTGTGTCGTGTTTATAGTCTATACGGCCACCTCCGGCCTGTTCGGCGTGATCTATACGGATGTATTTCAGTTTGTTATGCTGATTCTGTTCGTCTATATCCTGATCCCCTCGGCGTCTCTTGTGAAGCTGGGCGGACTGTCCGCCTTTTTTGAGGGCCTTGCGCCGGAGCTGGCCAAGCCCTATCTGGACGGCGGCATCATCGGCGACATCATTACCTATTTCGTCTTTACTCTGGCGGGAGCGGAAATGTGGCAACGGGCCTTCGCTGCCAAGAGCCAGAAGGCGGCCAAGGAGGGGCTGTTTCTGGGGACGCTGGCCTACGGCCTTACCATTCCGCTGGTGTGGTTCATGGGCGTGGTGGCACATCAGCTGGTGCCGGCGGAAAAGCTGGCCCAGTACGGCTCTACGGACGCGGTGGTTCCGGCTCTGGCCATTGAGATCCTGCCGGTGGGCCTGACGGGTCTGGCACTGGCGGGGATTCTGTCCGTTATCATGTCTACGGCGGACAGCTACCTGATCGTCTCCGTGCAGACCTGCGTCCACGATATTTATAAGGTCTTCAATCCCAATATTTCTGAGAAAAAGGAACTGCGGTTGACCCGCGTGTTCGCGGTGATCCTACCCTTGGGAGCGCTGGTGATCGCCCTGTACATCAAAAACGCTTACAGCATTCTGATGTTCGCGTGGAGCTTTTACGCGGCGGCGGCGGGACTGCCGGCATTTGCAGCGCTGTATTGGAAAAAGGCCACCAAGGCCGGCATCATCGCCGGTATGGTGGCGGGTTTCACGGTCTGTGTAGGCTGGAAACTGGCGGGGGTGCCCTTCGGCCTCGGGCCTACGGTCCCCGGCGCCATTGCCTGCGCTGCTGCATTGGTTGGAGTCAGTCTGGCTACCTATCGGAAGGCACCGACCCCCTTTCTGGACCCTTATCAGAACACGGCAGGCCGCTGAACGGTTGATGCCGGTATGAAAATCTGATACCATATTCTCCGGGGAAGATTCCCCGGAGAATTTTTTGTTTTCTACGCGACGGAACGCACAGATTTCTCGTCTATATGGGCAGAGAGACAAAAAGGAGGCACGGCTATGGACGATACGCAGATCATTGACCTCTATTGGGACCGGGATCAGGGAGCCATTACGGCTACCGCCGGGAAGTACGGCAGCTTTCTCCATGCTCTGTCCTGGAATATCCTCCGCAGCCATCACGATGCAGAGGAGTGCGTCAACGATACCTATTTCCGGGCCTGGAACGCCATGCCGCCGGAGCGACCAGGTGCACTGCGGGCCTGGCTGGGGCGGATCACCCGGAACCTGTCACTGGACCGCTGGAAGGCAGGGCGGACCCAAAGCCGGGGCGCGGGTATGGAGACGCTGCTGGGGGAACTGGACGAGTGCATCCCCGACCATCGGGGACCGGAGCAGGCGGCGGAGGAGCGGGTTTTGGCGGAATGTGTCAGCGCGTTTCTGCGGGGACAGACGGCGGATAACCGGTATATCTTCCTGCGGCGCTATTGGTACGGCGAGGATATCGCCGCCATCGCAAAGCGTCTGGATTGCGGCGAGAGCCGGGTAAAATCTGTCCTGTTCCGCACGAGAAAGGCGCTGCGGGCATTTTTGGAAAAGGAGGGGATCACGGTATGAAAGCGGAGCGATTGTTCCGGGCCATTGGCTTGGTGGATGAGGATCTGATCGAGACGGCCGCTGAGACCCCCGTGAAAAAGCGACCCGTCTGGCGGCGGTATGCGGCTGCGGCGGCCTGCTTGATGGTGCTCTGCGGGGCGGGAGTCGCCTATCTGGTTACCGGCGGCTTTCACGACCATGGGGCCAGTGCGGGGGGCAGCGGGATCAACAACGCGGGCAGCACTGCGGATGCCCTTACCTTTATGTCGTATGCGGGGCCGGTGCTGCCCCTGACCACAGCAGAAGAAACCCCCGGCGTGACGGCGGAACGCCGCACGGATTGGAATTTTACCCCCCGGACAGACCCGGAGGGGTACGATTCTCAGTGGGGCGCGGCGATAACGGACGGTTATATCCTCGGCAATCCAACCGATACGGATGTGACGCTGACCCTGCTGTATCCCATTGTGGGCGGGATCAGGGATCTGCTTTCCATAGATCCCGGTCTGACGGTGAACGGAGAGACAGTGGGGGCAGAGCTGGTCATCGGCGATTATGCGGGTGGCTTTGGCGGCGCCGGCGGCGGTGACACTTCTACCCTGAATCTGCGGTATCCCAGCCAATGGACGGATTATCAGGTGCTTCTGGATGGCGGCGATTACCGGGAAGCGGCCGCCGGGACGCAAGCGCCGGCGGATATTCCGGTCACAGTCTACACCTTTACGGATTTTGAAGCGCCCACGGAGCAATATCAGGCGGCTACCCAGGCAGTGACGTTTACGGCGGATGAAACCCGCACCACGGTGCTGTCCTACGGCTTTGAGGGGTACGGCTGGGATGAACGCACCGGAGAGATCACTTACAGCTATTTTGTACCTGACGGGCAGCGGCGGAGTAAAACCGACAAGAAGCTGATCGTGATCGGGACGGACCTGACGGGCTACACATTACAAGGCTATCGGGACGGCGGCTGCGATCCCGGCGAGGAGATCGACGGTGTTTCCTGTACCGTTACCCGGAGTGCGACTACGCTTCATGAGGTGCTGCTGACCCTGTGCTGGGAGATACTTGACACAATGGAAGAAAATCCTGGCTATTACGGCTGGCTCAGCGAGGCGGCGGAGATTTTGAACCCGGAAACTTATTGCTTGCTGGCGGAGCGGGCGTTGGAGCAATACGGCCTGTTGTCGGATAAACCGGTGGACCGTTATGACAGCGGACGGCTGGATGAGCTGATGGACGAGGTGCTGTCTGTGGATCGGGTACTGTATCTGAAAACGGAGGTTACCGTTCCGACTGGCGGTACGGCGGAGGTCACGGCGCAGTATTGGAAGGCCCCCAGCTTTGACTTTGCTTGCTCCGGCTCAGGCCGCCGGAACTTGCAAGGATATGATCTGATGACCACGCTGGATTCTACCCTGACCTTCACGGCCCAGACAGCCTCCGTTACCCATGCAGAAAACGTCCAAATCACAGGTCAGAACTTCGGCTTTGATCCGGAAAACGGCGTTACGGAGGTGACGCTGGACTTGAACCAGCCCCATTACTATTTGGAAATTCAACCGATTCGTAAAGAGACGGATTGACAGTTGGGATGAACAGGAGGCACAGCATTGACGCTGTGCCTCCTGCGTTCATCTGTTATTTTTCGTAGAATTTGATCAGAGCCTGAGTGCCCAGATCACCGCAGCCCCGGTCGATCAGGGATTGACAGTTGGAAAGCGCCTGCTGCAAAACATTCAGATCCAGCCCGGCGTTTTCTGCTTCCTCTTCCGCAAGGCGCATATCTTTCACAAAGTGCTTCATGAAGAAGCCGGGGGCAAAGTCACCTGTCAGGATCTTCTTGCCCTGAAAGTCCAGCTGCTTGCTGCCAGCGGCTCCGGTGGATACGGCGCCCAGCAAAGTATTCCCGTCTAACCCCTCCGCCTTGGCGTAGGTCAGAGCCTCACACACGCCGGAAAGCGCCCCGGCGATCATGATCTGATTGGCCATTTTGGCGTGTTGGCCGCAGCCTGCGGGACCGAAATAGGTGATGTTAGTGCCCATTGCCTGGAAAATGGGGAGGCAAGCGTCGAAATCTGCCTGATCGCCGCCTACCAGAATGGAAAGCGTTCCAGCACGGGCCCCGCTGTCACCGCCGGTGACGGGGGCGTCCAGCACTCGCAGTCTCCGGGCGGCGCCCTCTTGGTAGATCCGCTGGGCCAGGGTGGGGCTGGTGGTGGTCATGTCGATGAGCGTCATACCCTTGGCGGCACTGTCCAGAATATTGCCGGGGGCAAAGTAGACCTCCTCCACATCCTTGGGGAAGCCCACCATGGTGATGACCACCTCGCTGGCCTTTACGCACTCCGCAATGCTGCCGTGGGGTACGGCACCCTCGGATATCACGTCTGCCACTTTTTCCGGGTGACGGGCATAAATGTGGACCTCGTAGCCCGCTTTCATCAGGTTCCGCACCATGGCTTTCCCCATGATGCCTACGCCGATCCAGCTGATCCTCTGCATATTGATCCCTCCTGTGTCATTTTTTTCAGCATGACACATTTAAAGAGGGGTGTCAAGAGAAACAACTGTCCTTGTTGTAAATACACATAAAATTGGTAGGAAAAGCGCGGAAAATTTGACATCTGAAATCTTGACGGATGAACTGCGCGGGGCTATAATCAGTCCATCAATTTCGGAGCGGGTCAACGCTCCGGCCATATTGAAATGCGTGGATCGAGACAAGTACCGTGGCCAAACGGTCACAGCGAGCCGGGGACAGTGGAAGCCCGGTACAACGGGGCGGCGGGAATAACACTCAGGAGCAGCGATCTGAACGGCGGCAGCCCAGTAGGAGAGACGCGGCGTGCGGCGTTAAAGCACAGGGGTTTGTTGGAACCCCGCAAAGGGGCTGATTTTCGATCAGCAAGTTAGGTGGCACCACGGATGCAGCAGCGATTCGTCCTAAAATTTTAGGATCGTTCGCTGCTTTTATTTTTTCCGGAGGTGCTTTTTTATGTGCGCAATTATGGGTTTTTCCACCAAGAAGCTGGACAAGCATGAGATTTGGGAGTATTTCGACCGGACCCTCTCCCGGGGGCCTGATATGTCCAAGATCATGGACACCGGCTCTGGCTGGCTGTGTTTCCACCGGCTGGCCATCATGGGCCTGACCGAGGCCGGCATGCAGCCCTTTGAGCTGGACGGCGATATGGTGGTGTGCAACGGGGAGTTGTACGGCTTCCGTCCCCTGAAGCGGCAGCTGACGGAGAAGGGCTACGAATTCAAGAGCGGCAGCGACTGCGAGATCATTCTGCCGTTGTACCGGGAATACGGCCTTTCTATGTTTGCCAAGCTGGACGCGGAGTTTGCCATGATCATCTATGACCACAAGACGGATTCCCTCATCGCCGCCCGGGACCCCATCGGTATCCGGCCGCTGTTCTACGGCTATCTGGATGACGGCGGCATCGTGTTCGCCAGCGAGGCCAAAAACCTCATCGGCCTGTGCAAGGAGGTCTGCCCCTTCCCTCCCGGCCACTATTACGCCGGCGGCAAGTTCGTCCGCTACGCCGACCTCACCACCGTCACGGACTACTGCCATGACGATCTGGAAACCGTCTGCCACACCATCCGCAACAAGCTGATCGCCGGTGTGGACAAGCGGCTGGACGCCGACGCCCCTCTGGGCTTCCTGCTCTCCGGCGGCCTGGATTCCTCTCTGGTGTGCGCCATCAGCGCCCTGGTGCTGGGCAAGAAGATCCGCACCTTCGCCATCGGCATGGACAAGGACGCCATCGATCTGAAATACGCCCGGGAAGTGGCAGACTACCTGGGAGCGGACCACACGGAGGTCATCATCACCAAAGCGGATGTGCTGGAAGCCCTGCCCAAGGTGGTGGCCTTGCTTGGCACCTACGACATCACCACCATCCGGGCCAGCATGGGCATGTACCTCTGCTGCAAGGCCATCCACGAGCAGACCGACATCCGGGTGCTGCTGACCGGCGAGATCAGTGACGAGCTCTTCGGCTACAAGTACACCGACTTCGCCCCCTCCCCCGAGGCCTTCCAGCAGGAGGCCAAGAAGCGGGTGGATGAGCTGTATATGTACGATGTGCTCCGGGCGGACCGCTGCATCTCCGCCAACTCTCTGGAGGCTCGGGTGCCCTTCGGCGACCTGGATTTTGTGAAGTACGTCATGAGCATCGACCCGGCCATGAAGGTCAACACCTACGACATGGGCAAGTACCTCCTGCGCCACGCCTTTGAAAAGGACCACCTGCTGCCTGACGACATCCTCTGGCGCCAGAAGGCCGCCTTCTCCGACGCCGTGGGCCACTCCATGGTGGATGATCTCAAGGCTTATGCCGAAACCAAGTACACCGACGCCGAGTTTGAGGAAAAGCGGAAGAAATACGGTTTCGCCCAGCCGTTCACCAAGGAATCCCTGCTGTACCGGGAGATCTTCGAGAAGTACTATCCCGGCCAGGCCCCCATGGTGAAGGACTTCTGGATGCCAAATAAGAGCTGGAAGGGCTGCGACGTCAACGATCCCTCTGCCCGCGTGCTGAGCAACTACGGCGAGAGCGGAACATAAAGAATCAAATCACCTCCGTCGTTTTCGGCGGAGGTGATTTTGATACACATATAAATTAAGGGGTACACTTCGGCCTTTTCAGTGCTTTCGGGCTTAGTCAGAGGGGTTGATCTGGGAGAGGTAGCGGTAAATGCTGGCGGTGGAACAGCCGAGGGCGGCCGCGGCGCTTTTAATGGCGCCCTTCAGCAGAAAAATGCCGGCGGATTCCAGAGAAGTGATGACCTGAAGCCGCTCGCTGTGGGTGAGGTGGCCGGGCGTGACCCCCATCC
>OGJK01002763.1_pt1 | contig 12965 bp, 9 predicted proteins | sample 1571961 | NCBI WGS metagenome assembly OGJK01 (sample SAMEA2582120, study PRJEB24529) | metagenome | biome: Human gut stool | place: China | collected 2011 | reverse complement strand
TCCCTTACGACTGTCGGAGTTGTAACGGGCGCCACCACCAATATGTATTTACTAACATTGTTCTCATTGTCTTTTGTAATTTTATGGGGGCAAATATAGACACTTTGTTTGAAACAGCAAACAAAATATGACTTTTTTTCTCTTTTGCCTTCATTTTTCTGATATAGAACAATTTTCAACCTGAACTGTTCTTATAAATATTGAATATTTAAACAAAAACAATTATGAAACAGAGAAAAGTTTTAGTAGGTATCGCTATTGCCATTTTCATTATATTATTATTGTATTGGTTATTGGTAGCAGAGGATATGAAACCCTGGTTGTCGGCTATGGTTCCTTCCGTGGCACAACAATTCTTCGCTTGATTCTGACAGGGTTCGGATAAATCATATATCTTTGCAAGGATAGTGACTAATAACCAAAATAATAACAATAGACTAAGATATGGAAAATTTTATTTTTCAAAATCCCGTGAAACTAATCATGGGAAAAGGGATGATTGCCCGGCTGGCTAAAGAAATACCGTCCGACAAGCGTATTATGATTACTTTTGGCGGTGGAAGCGTGAAGAAAAACGGAGTGTACGATCAGGTAAAGGAAGCATTGAAGAATCATTTTACAGTAGAATTCTGGGGAATCGAACCCAATCCTGCCATTGAAACTCTCCGTAAAGCTATTGCTTTGGGAAAAGAAGAGAAAGTAGATTATCTGCTGGCTGTTGGTGGTGGTTCCGTTATTGACGGTACGAAATTGATTTCCGCAGGAATCCTGTATGATGGTGATGCCTGGGATTTAGTACTTGCCGGACGTCCAGTCACTCATACTGTACCTCTTGCCACTGTATTGACTTTGCCCGCTACCGGTTCGGAGATGAATAACGGGGCAGTTATTTCCCGTCGTGAAACAAAAGAGAAATATCCTTTTTATGCTAACTATCCAATCTTCTCTATTCTTGATCCGGAAGTAACTTTTACCTTGCCACCTCATCAGGTAGCTTGTGGATTGGCTGATACCTATGTTCATGTGATGGAGCAATATATGACTACTCCCGGGCAGAGCCGCATTATGGATCGTTGGGCGGAAGGCATTTTACAAACTTTGGTAGAAATAGCTCCGAAAATCCGTGAAAACCAGCATGATTATCAACTGATGGCTGATTTTATGCTTTCGGCTACAATGGCATTGAATGGATTTATTGCTATGGGAGTGTCTCAAGACTGGGCTACTCACATGATCGGGCATGAAATTACTGCTTTGCACGGATTGACACATGGCCATACGTTAGCCATTGTTCTTCCTGCCACGTTGCAAGTGCTTCATGAAGAAAAAGGGGATAAGCTTTTGCAGTATGGTGAAAGAGTTTGGGGAATTACTTCCGGTACGCGAGAAGAACGGATTGATGAAGCGATTTGTCATACCGAAGAGTTCTTTCGTTCGCTTGGGCTGACTACACGTTTGCATGAAGAGAACATCGGACAGGATACTATTCTGGAAATCGAACGCCGATTCAATGAACGTGGTGCTAAATATGGAGAGAATGGAAATGTAACGGGTGCTGTTGCCCGCAGGATATTAGAGACTGCACTTTAAGCATACTCTTACATTAAAAATATAGGATAAAGAGGATATTGGAACATACTTTTCACAATATCCTCTTTTCTTTTTATTATTTCTCAATTTTCTCTGACCTTGGAATTCTGAACCAGAAGCGAGAGCCTTCTCCTTCTTTAGATTCCACTCCGATAACCCCGCCCAGTCTTTCTACTATGACACGGCAGATGGCTAGTCCGAGTCCTGTCCCTTTAATAAAGGAGTTCAGTTTGACGAAGCGCTCAAACACTTTATCTATCTTGTCAGCAGGAATTCCGATACCTGTATCTTTTACATAAAAGTATATTTCATCTTTGGCTTCTTCAATCCGGTATCCCATTTCGATAGAACCTTTAGGGGTGAATTTCAAAGCATTATTTGTAAAGTTGATGATAACCTGTGATAGACGTATGCGGTCGGTATACATCATGCATTGATCTGCTTTCTCTGTGAATAAGATTTGAATGTCTGGGGAAGAATTCTTTTCTTGCATTTGTCTGCAAATACCTTCCATCAATTCGTTGATATCAGTCTGTGCAAATGTGAATTCCATAGTACCGGCTTCAATTTTAGAAAGATCGAGGATGTCGTCTATTAGTTGCAATAATAAGATATTGTTGCTGGAGATGATTTTTACAAATTCTTTTCTCTCTTCCTCTTCCTCCGTTTGGCAAACCATTTCGGAGAATCCTACAATCGCATTTAGCGGGGTTCGTATTTCATGGCTCATATTAGCGAGAAAGGCAGATTTGAGCCGATTGGATTCTTCGGCTTTTTCCTTTGCTTCCTGCAGCATTTTGTCCATCTTTAATTTTTCAGTGATGTTTTCAAAACGAAGTAATCCTCCAATAATTTCAGTTTCCTTTTCATCGCCGAATACAGGTGTTGCGGTCACTTCAAAATCTACATTGTCTACTCTGATGGTATGCCGGATAATTTTGCCCTGTTCGATAGCTTTCTTGAAAGCACATTGTCCACACGGTTCATTACGAAGTGCACTGGTCTGATAGCAAATTTTTCCCGGTATGTATCGTCTTCCTTTTACCAGGCTGGCGATTTGTCTTGTTTCTTCCCATTGCACCCGGTAATTTTTATCAATATAGATAAGCCCGAAGTCAATACTTTTTAGAGCTAGTTTCTGCTTCTTCAATGCTTTTTCCAGTTCTTCTTTGGCTGCAACCAATTCTCTTTCATAATTCTTGAGTTGAGTGATCTCCCATCGGGTTGCGAGCAGCCATCTTTTTTCCCCTTCCCATGAAATAATTGATTTTACAGCAATCGTATCATGGGTGATTCCATCGGGAGTGATATATTTTTCTTCTTTGCGGTATACTTTGCCTTCTTGTACGAGTTCTTTGTCGATATTCCGGTATTTTTCTCCTCTTTCTTCTCCGTATATTTCGTAGTCAGTATGTCCGATGGCTTCTTCACTGCTAATGCCGGATTGAGCGGCTGATTCTTTATTCCAGTAATAGTATCGGAAATCATTTGTAATGTCTTTTACGAAGATAGGAAAAGGAAGGTTGTCGAGAATGTCAAAAGAGAAACGGTAGGAATGATTGGTTTTTTTAATCGTTTTTTGTAATTTACGGATTCTATATAATAAGATGCTGATGATAAGGAGTAAAATAATTACCAGTAAATAATTATAACTCCAATATGCTTCACTAATCCAAGAAATTAACAAAATATTGTTTGCCATAAAATGTTTGATATAAATAAGGTTGTAAAGATATGAATTGTTCTCTGAATTATCAAAAGATAATACATAAATATATTGATTTTCAACCTTATATTGTGACAGTGTAATAAAATGTGATGGATAAATGGGGACGTATGGTGTCTTTTATTTCCTGTATGGTATGATATTTTGCTTAATTTTGATTCTTTTTTTAGAGGTAAAATGTATTAAAATATTAAATGATGTCTCATGAACTAAAATCATTTCTAGTTTGTTTTAATAACGCTGGAGTATTTTCTATTTTTGTTCACCTAAATAAGTTTTGATAGAGTCAAAATAAAACAATCATTTAATTACGTATGCTAATAACCATTATTATTCTCGTTCTTTCGGCTGTCTTTTTCGTGAACGGCAAGGTTCGTTCGGATATTGTGGCACTGTGTGCACTGATAGCCTTACTTATTTTTCAGATATTAACTCCTGATGAAGCACTTTCCGGTTTTTCTAATTCGGTAGTCATTATGATGATCGGATTGTTTGTAGTGGGAGGGGCTATCTTTCAAACGGGATTGGCAAAGATGATTAGTTCCCGTATTCTTAAACTTGCGGGAACCAGTGAGATCCGGTTATTTCTGTTGGTGATGTTGGTGACTTCGGCCATTGGTGCGTTTGTCAGTAACACAGGAACGGTGGCACTGATGCTTCCTATTGTTGTCAGTCTGGCAATGAGTGCCGGTATGAATCCGAGCAGGCTGTTGATGCCGTTGGCTTTTGCAAGTAGTATGGGAGGTATGATGACTTTAATCGGTACTCCGCCGAACCTTGTGATACAAAATACGTTGACTTCTGCCGGACTTGAATTGCTTTCCTTCTTCTCTTTCCTGCCTGTCGGCATTGTCTGTGTGATTGTCGGTACGCTGGTATTGATGCCACTTAGCAAATGGTTTCTTTCTAAAAAAGGCCAGAAAGATGATAATAAACGTTCGGGTAAGTCACTGAAACAGTTGGTAAATGAATATGGGCTTTCCAGCAATCTGTTTCGTTTGCAGGTAATAAAAGATTCCCGGCTTTTGGGCAAGACGATTATTGACTTGGATATTCGTCGCAAATATGGTTTGAATATCATGGAAGTGCGTCGTGGTGATGCATCGCAACATCGTTTTCTGAAAACGATTACCCAGAAGTTTGCTGCACCGGACACGATGTTGCAAGCCGAGGATATTTTGTATGTGACAGGAGAATTTGATAAGGTACAGCTTTTTGCAGAAGATTTCCTGCTAGAGATTTTAGGTGACCATGCAACGGAAGAAACTCAAAGCGCAACTAACTCTCTGGATTTTTATGACATCGGTATTGCTGAAATAGTGTTGATGCCAGCTTCTAATTTGATAAATCAAACAATTAAGGAAGCCGGTTTTCGTGATAAGTTTAATGTGAACGTATTAGGAATCCGTCGTAAAAAGGAATACTTGTTGCAGGATTTGGGAAATGAGCGTATTCATAGTGGTGACGTGCTTTTGGTGCAAGGAACATGGAATAATATAGCCCGTCTTAGCAAGGAAGATGCTGATTGGGTTGTTTTGGGACAACCTTTGGCGGAAGCGGCTAAAGTTACGTTAGATTATAAAGCTCCGGTAGCAGCTGCTATTATGGTGTTAATGGTGGCAATGATGGTTTTTGACTTCATTCCGGTTGCTCCGGTTACAGCTGTTATGATAGCGGGTATATTGATGGTGCTCACGGGATGTTTCCGCAATGTAGAAGCGGCTTATAAAACGATTAACTGGGAGAGTATTGTATTGATTGCAGCTATGCTTCCTATGTCTCTGGCATTGGAGAAAACGGGAGCTTCGGAATACATTTCCAATACGCTGGTTAACGGCTTGGGATCATACGGACCTGTTGCGTTGATGGCAGGTATTTACTTTACGACTTCGTTGATGACGATGTTTATCAGCAATACAGCTACGGCTGTCTTACTCGCACCGATTGCTCTGCAAAGTGCCATACAGATCGGAGTAAGTCCGGTTCCCTTCTTGTTTGCTGTGACGGTAGGTGCAAGTATGTGTTTCGCTTCTCCATTCTCTACACCGCCTAACGCCCTGGTGATGCCTGCCGGTCAATATACTTTTATGGATTATGTAAAAGTAGGATTGCCGTTGCAGATTATTATGGGAATCGTGATGATTTTTGTATTACCATTGATTTTCCCCTTTTAGTTTTTAATTTTTATCCTTTTAATAAGGAGATGAAAGAGCTCGGTATTTTGTAGTTGTAGTGCTTTGTAACACTGGATCTTTGTCGTTTAATTGAGAGTTGCATAGAATCTGCAACTCTTTTTTTTGATTGCATATTGCATATTTGTACTTCTAAGCTTTTAATATTCAATAATGTAATAGGTCGTTTTTTATTGGGAGTAATTAAAGCCTTATCTTTTAAAAGATGTTAACCGTAGGTCGAAAAATACAACTTTATCCGTTTCTTATTTGTAAATACAACTATCTTTGTACATTCATTGCTGATTGTTGATTCGTAATGATTTTTATTTTTTGTGCAAATAAAGCAAACTTAAGTATTTAAAGATTATGAAACAAAGCATTGTAAAAATCTTCACTTTTTCGTTGTTAGTATCTTCTATCAGTTTTATTAGTTGCGTTGATAATGAGAAAAATCTGTTTAATGCAGATCAACTGAAACAAATTTACGAAGAGACTTTTCCTGTAAAAAACATCGACTCTGATGGTGATTGGACAATGTCACGAAGTGTAACGGCACATGTGTCAATCAATGGGGATCAAGGAGTAGATTATAAGATACAGATATTTGATGCCGATCCATTAAGCCCGGAAAGTACAGCAAAACTCTTAGCGGAAGGAACTGTCACTCAAAGTATGACTTTGGATGTGGTGATGGATTGCGCAACATCTCTTGATAAAGTGTTTGTTGCGCGTATAGATGAACACAAACGTTATCTGGTCCAACCGACAGCGATTGAAAATGGTACAGTGACAGCGCACTTTGGAGACAAAGGTACGCCAACACGTTCTATATCACGAGCTGTGACGACTAGTATACCAGTCATGGAAGCTCCTTATACAGCCGATTTTATTAGTGCTAAAAAGGCAATTTCTACTGTCATTCAGGCTAATTGGGATCTTTCTGCAAAGTCTGGCTGGGGTGGAAGTTATGGTCAATTTCCTGTTTTTACAGAAAGTGAGCGTTGGTTTAAGATTCAGGAAGGAACTTTTAAAGCTGGATTTAGTGCAACTGGAAATAGAGATGGAGAAATAAGTGCTGTGAAAGTAATCGTTCCTCAAGGAAGCACATGGGTTATAGAGAATAGTAATCAATTTTCTGATATTACAGAAATTATCGTTGAGAATGGTGGAAAGATAGAGATTGCTAAAAATGGGAGTCTGATATTAACGCGGGCTTCTTATATAACTGTGATGCAGGGAGGAAGTATTGTTGGTGACAGAGGTATTCAGATAACAAATAGTTCGGCTGGGCGTACAAACTATAATGCGGGTACGATTGATTGTGACTTTTTGAAAATTGATGGAAGTGGAAACGGAGTTGATTTTGTGAATTATGGAACACTTAAACTGAATTCTTATAATGCTTCTACAAATGGTACGACATTGATAAATCATGGAACCATTGAAGTCGAAAATATAGATGGCAACAATAATACTAATATTAAAAACGGTTGTTATCTGAAAGCTGGAAAATTACAATTTGGTACGCTTGTTATGGGAAATACTTCCGAAGCTATTTGCAAAGAATTGACGGGTAATGGAAATGATAATAATATCGTGATGGAAGCACAATCCATGTTGACTTGTACGGGCAAAGCTAATTTATTCAGAACAGTTACCGGTCCGACACAAGGAACTGCCTTATTAAGAATTCACGAAATAGATAATACTTCCGGTCTGGCTCAATCTGCTTCTAAAGTAAGTAATAATATCATTTGTGAAATAACAGATCAAACATATAAAGGCGAAGCACATTATAACTGGTCTCCTTTTGCATGGCTAGTAAATAAGGGATTACAGCAAGGTGCTACCTATTGTAATCCGGGCAAAGCAGAATTTATACTTCCTGCTGACGGTGACTGTGTTAAAGAAGGGTATAACTCTGATGAAAAACCGGATGATGTAGAAATTCGATATGCAGTTTATTCTTATGCTTTCGAAGATAACTATCCGAAAGCAGGAGATTACGATTTCAATGATATTGTGTTGAATGTAACTTTGCCTGCAGCCGGTAATGATGTGAAAGAACTAAAATATAAAATTGACCTTCGGGCAGTTGGTGCCGTGAAACAATTAGGTGCTGGTTTGAGAATACGAGGAATAGACAAAAATAATGTGGAAGAGATAAGTTTTGGTGCAGGCGCTGCTCAACGTACCGGCTCATTAAATTCTGGTATATTTGAAAATGCATCTTATGAAGCCAATGGCAATGAACTTGTGATTCCTTTATTTGGAGACGCACATTATGTATATGGATATACAGGAGCACAACGCCCCATGTTGAATACTGGGAATGCTAGCACTCCTCTTACAGATATATATACTCTTGAAGTGAACGTCAAACTTAAAAATGAAATATCCGTCCCTAGTGTGACAGATGGTTTAGACTTCTTCATTGTTTATCAGGGGATAGGTCAAAAGAGAACAGAAATCCATTTGACTCATTTTAATTCGGCTACGGCGAATGGACAATTGGCGGATAATGAGGTGCTTGAGGTAATCAAGGCAGTTAATAATACATGGGCTTTGTGTGTTCCTGATAAATTTGCTTATCCAACAGAAACAACAGTGATAACGAACGCATATTCTAAATTTGCAGATTGGGCACACGATCAGAGCTCAACTACTGATTGGTATAAGACAGTTAGTAGTGATAAAGTGATTCAGTACTAAAACTATTAAAGAGAAATATTGCAAACAGTTTTATTCGAAAAGAACTTGTGTGCATTGATTATGGGGAGATTGTAGGAAGTAAGTGCTGCCTTAATGCTCCCCTTTTTTATGTAATTACCCATTCGATGACAAAGTAAATACATAAAGTTTTAGAATCTCTGATTATTCTGACGATTGTTCGTGTAATCAAGGGTTTTGCTATCTCTCATGTTCTATCATTCTTCTCTATTAGCAGGAAAATCCCCATGATTTATTGAAAAACAATGCCTTTATTGCGTAAAGCACCGCATATTTACATCAAAAGCGCCGCTATATTTGTAAAAAACATAAGGATAAAGTAAGTAAAAGATGCGGATAATGTCATCAAAAGCTATGGATGAAGTAAACAAACCATTGGGATAGTGTCGCTATATCGTAAATGTTGTTAGAATTTCCTACTTTCTTTCCATTGATTTTTCTATTTGGGGCTTTGATAATGGTAAAAAGAAAAAAGTAAAAGGGAACTTTATTAGTACATGTGATGCCCGTTTGATTGTAGAAATGCTGTGCGCGTATTAAAATGTATATATATCATGCTTAATTGTAGAATAGTGAATTGAATAAAGCCCTCTACAGTGGCAGAAAAATTTTACTTCAGCCAAAGGGAGGAAAGAAGCGATCCCTGATAGATTAAGAATTACAAAGTGTCAGTAGTATCTTTTTGTAAATTCAAATTTCTCATGTTGAATGTTTTGTAACTGCAAAGATACGAAGAATGGTAACTATATTGAATGATAGTTGCTTAATATCATAGCAGGACCGAGCTCCAGAGATGTACAAATCAGGCGATTTAGGTTATTCAACCTTAATTCGCTTTTTTCTGCATCACTACTATCTGATTAAACCGTTTTTGTGACGGAGTACCAACTACAATTTCTTTTGGAGGAAATCGCTTGTCGAACTCATTAGCAGCAGATTTATCAATCTGATATATTTTATCTTCTATATAACGGCCTTTTACATTGGCTAAAGCATTATCATATAATTCACAAACATGAAGAGCAGTAGCATACATATTGTCTTCAGTGCGAATCCCTAATGTTTCGGCAGGAATGAATCCTTGTCGGAGATAATAATCCGGGTCACCACAAAGTAAAATAGCACGAAATCCCATTTCGGAAGCTAATTTTTTGGTAAGTGCAATCATTCTTCCTCCGATACCTTGCTGTTGGTATTCGGGGAGGACAGAAATGGGCCCCAGGCTCAAAACCTCATATTGGTTACCGTCATCTGCCATGATAAATGATTTGAGGCAGACAACATTACCGACAATCTTGTTATTATGTTCTGCAACAATATCGAGCTCCGGCACAAACTTAGGATGGTTACGCATAATATGAAGGAGGTAATGTTCGTCACATCCCGGAGAATAATGATTCCAGAATGCTTCCCGTGTAATGTTTTCGGTTTCATGATAATCCGAAGATTGCTCAATTCTAAGTTTTATATCCATATTGTTTCAAATATATAGTTGCACAAATATAAAGAACAAAATCCGAATACCTAACTCTTTTAAAGATGAATCTATACATTATAGCAAGATGAGACAAAAACTCCCGATACTAGTATATCCAGACTTAGTATCAGGAGTTTTTTATATATTCATTCATCGAGATTGCGGAGAATCAGGCCTGTTCATGTTTTGCGTGTACAAGCTGTCTATAATACCGTCGGACAGTCCGATGGTAGGTACAATAATTCCGGTAGCTTTTACATGAGTAGCTATCTCGAGAAATATCTCTGCAGCAGGAACAATAACATCGGCCCGGTCCGGTTTCAACTTATATTGCTTAATACGTTGTTCGGTAGAGAGGGCTTTTAATGTTTCATATATATCTTGCAGTGATTCGATGGGTAGGAGAGACGCTTTTTTGTCTTTCTTGTCCGCTAAACGAAATAACTTATTAATATTTCCTCCCGAACCGATGATGCTGATAGGGGTATATTCTGTGGCAAGCCCTATCAGGTCAGTGCGCAAAGCTTCCTTTTCTTCTTCCTTTACCATACCGCTAAGCATACGTACCGTACCTATATTATATGAACGGGAATTTTTCAGTTCACCGTTGCTGATGAGATTAATTTCCGTACTACCACCTCCTACATCTACATACAAGTAATTTTGTCCTGAAGCAAATAACTGTTCGATATGATTGTCGTAAACAATATGCGCCTCTTCCTGCCCGTCGATGATTTCTACACGGATACCCGTTTTTTTGACGATCTGCTGAACGATATCCTTGCCATTACGTGCATCACGCATGGCAGAGGTGGCACACGCACGATAGTCTACCACATCATATATCTTCATTAATTGTTTGTAGGCTTTCATCAGCCGAATCAGTTTCTTCTCTTTTTCTGTAGAGATAACCCCCACAGTAAAGGCGTCTTCTCCCAACCGTAACGGAATACGGATGAGCTGTACCTTACTCATTAATTCGGGCGCATTCTCCTCGTTTACACATTTTATCAGCAGCCGCACCGCATTAGAGCCTATATCTATTGCCGCATAATTAACTTTCTTCATACTTATCATAATGTATTCTTGTATTCGTTATATAATTTTTCTTGTGAGCGGAATGGGACACTGTTCTCTTCCCGTTCTTTTTCCCGGTTCTCGCCTGTACCATCCACAATTCTTCCTTTTGCCGTATCCCGGAATCCGTAGCAGACAATTCGTTTTAAATCTGCCTGGATTTCTTTATCATAGACCGGTGCCGCCACCTCAATACGATTATCCAGGTTGCGAGGCATCCAGTCGGCAGAACCAATGTAGTATTTTTCTTCTCCACCATTGGCGAAGATGAAAATGCGCGAATGTTCGAGATAACGGTCGATAATACCATTGATGTGTATATTCTCGCTGATACCCGGAACGCCTGTCACTAAAGAACAGTTACCGCGTACTACCAGTTCCACTTGAACACCCGCTGTTGAGGCTTCGTATAGCTTTTCAACAAGTGCACGGTCAGTAATATGATTTACTTTAGCAAGGATATAAGCCTCTTTTCCCTGTTCCTTATTTTTTATCTCTTTGTTGATAAGCGCAATGAATCGTTTACGCATATCATTGGGAGAAACGAGCAATTCTTTGAAATCAACAGGAGTATAAGGCTTTTCGATAAAATCGAATACGGCATTGACTTCCCGGACAATGGGACGGTGAGCAGTCATAATGGTATAGTCAGTATACATACGTGCATTTCCTTCATGGAAATTTCCTGTACTGATGCAGGCGATATCTCCGTGCCGAGTGCCGATATGCAGCAATTTAGAATGAATTTTCAAACCCTCTACTCCGAAAATAACATGAATCCCCGCATCCTGCATTTTCTTGCTCCAGTTGATATTAGACGCTTCATCAAAACGTGCCAACAGTTCGATAACTACTGTGACTTTTTTTCCGTTTTTGGCTGCACTGATTAAAGCCTTTATCACTTTGGAGTCTTTAGCCAAACGATAAAGCGTCATCTTGATACTTTTTACTTCTTTACTGATAGCGGCTTCTCGCAACACACGGATGAAAGTATCGAAACTATGATAAGGATAATGTAAGGAACGATCTTTCCGACGAATCAAAGTGAGCAGACTTTCCATGCCATTCAGTTCAGGCTTGAAGATAGGTTCCCAAACAGGATATTTCAGTTCATGATGACCGCAAACCGGAAATTTCATCAAATCCTTGAAATTGTGATAGCGTCCTCCGGCTACACGCGTGTCATTCTTATCCACGTTCAGGCGGCCGGTCAACTTTTTCAGCAAGTCTTTAGGAATTTGTTCGTCATAGACGAAACGGATCGGTTCCCCTTTCTTCCGGCTTTTCACACCTTTGGAAATCTTCTGAAGTACCCCTGTCCGCAGATCACTGTCAATTTCCATTTCGGCGTCTTTAGTGAATTTGAAAGTGTACGCCTCATAATCTGTGTACTTCATGCCAACAAAAATCATCGGCAAACAATAGCGGATCACGTCATCAAGAAACATGAGATATGTTTTTCCATCCGAATCAGGTAATTGAATAAAACGGCCGAAGTCTCCGGTCGGCAGTTCAATCACTGCATAGTCTTTCTCCTTTATCTTTCCCGTTTCATCTTTGCGCAGCAGACGGATGGCAAGGTAAATATCCTCATCTGTCTGATCGTCCAGCGGGCGGGTTCCATTGAGGAAAAGCGGATTGGTAGAACCATTCAGTTTGTTGCGATAGAAAGAAGTGACGAATGCTTTCTGTTCGTCCGTCATTTCCGCATCTTTGATGACGTAGATATTCTCTTTCTTCAATTCCTCCATAATGGAAGCGAATATCTCCTCAAACTGCTTGTAGTAACGATTGTGCAGCTTTCCTATTTGTTTCAGAGTGCAGGCGGCGGTTTCTTGTTCTGCTTGTATGTTTTTATCGGCATATTCTACGATCCGGTTCAGAGTCGCTACACGGACACGGAAGAATTCATCCAGGTTATTTGAATAGATGCCAAGAAAAGTGAGTCGTTCCAGCAGTGGCACTTCTGGACGGGCGGCTTCTAGCAGAATACGTTGGTTGAAGTACATCCAACTGATGTCACGCTCTACATAAGGGTATTTCTTTTTTATTTCGCTTTGTTTCATTGTGAAAAAGGAACTGTTTAAAATTTCTGCAAAAATATCAATGTGAGATGTAATCGTCATAACGATATTATTACGAACTTATTACAATGTTTATTTGTTATTTTTATATATCAGTAGAAACACTT
>OGJK01002762.1_pt1 | contig 12966 bp, 10 predicted proteins | sample 1571961 | NCBI WGS metagenome assembly OGJK01 (sample SAMEA2582120, study PRJEB24529) | metagenome | biome: Human gut stool | place: China | collected 2011 | reverse complement strand
ACAAATGAAGCTGTTGCAAGTGATGCAAAAGGATTTGTTCCAAAGAATATAGCCTCTGCTGCCCAGTAAACTACGCAGGCTGCAAGCATACCAAAAAGTACTGCTCCGTTGACGCCCTTATGAGCTAAAATAATGATAACAAAAAGTCCGATGAACATGGTCACAACAGTGAGCACCATTGAAGAATATCCATCTGTCATATTTGTTTTGGCAAGTCCCGGTGTAAGTGCACCGAAGAAATCCTTCATCACATAAAATGGTCCACCATCCTTTGAGTAAACACCGGCATTTGAGCCAAAGCCGATATTTAAAAGCATAAGACCGATAGCTGGTGAAATACCCATACGGACACCATAAGGAATGGCATCCACTATCTTGTCACGGATATTGAATATTGAAAGTATGAAGAATAAAATACCCTCAATAAGGATGATACACAGTGCAGCCTGAAATGAGTCAACATATGACAGGCCTGTGATGCTTACGATATTGGCAACTACTACAGCAAAGAAGCTGTTAAGTCCCATGCCCGGAGCCAGTGCAAATGGCTTGTTGGCAAGAAATGCCATGACAAACATACCGACTGCCGAAGCAATACATGTTGCCAGGAACACTCCGTTCCATAGTGCTTTTGTTCCCTCAGCACCAAATCCGGTGAGAAGGTTTGGGTTAAGAGCAATGATATATGCCATGGTCATGAATGTTGTCAGACCGGCAAGAATCTCTGTCTTGACCGTTGTGTTGTTTTGTTTGAGTTTGAAGATTTTTTCTAACATTTTTCTTCCTTTCCTATTATCTTTTTTTGCAGCTGTTATCCGCTTTTCCTGCTACAGGCGCCTGTTAATAGCTGCATTGTATATAAAATTGTGAATCACAATTGATTCCTTGTTTTTTTCACGAACTCACTCGTGAAAACATCAAGTGTAACCGGCTTTGAATAGAAATAGCCCTGAATAATATTACAGCCAAACTGCTGTAATAGCCTTACCTGCTCCTCATTCTCTGCCCCCTCGGCAACACACTCTATGCCAAGCTCATTAATCATGGATATGAGGTGCTTTAACATAATCCTGCTCTTCTCATTGCTCTCAAGGTTCTTGACCAGGGAACGGTCAATTTTGGCAATGCTGAATGGAAACTTAAAGAGCATCTCAAGATTAGAGTACTTCGTGCCAAAGTCATCCATCGAAAGACGAAAGCCCATTGAAATCAGCGACTGCGCGATATTATTTATCAATACAATATCCATATCACCAACAGACTCTGTTATCTCTATCTGAACAAGCCCCTCCAGGAGATCATACCTGTTCATTATCTCCTTCACCTGATCCAGGAGGTCTGCATATTCCAGTGTATTTTTTGAAAAATTCACAGATACCGGAACCACTCTCCTGTCACTTATACAGCGAAGCTTCTGCGCCTTGCATACCTCATCAAGTACAAATAAATCAATAAGATGCGAGCATCTGTTTTCTTCTAAAATCTCGATAAAATGAATTGGTCCTACAACGCCATGAGCCTCATCAAAAAATCTGATAAGGGCCTCCGCCCCGACTGTGATGCCTGTTCTTGAATCAACCTTCGGCTGATAATACACCATGAAGCTTCCCTTTTCAATCTCAGAAACCACATCCTTAAATACCTTATTTCTCATTATACTGTCAAGACTCTTAAGCTTTGCGTCCTTTTCAATATCATACATTAAGCGAACCTCTGAGAGCTGCCTTGCTATGTCGGGCTTGTCCGTCCAACTAAAGCCTGTCGATACTGAGAAATCCAGATCATCAAGGCTTTCCCTTACTATCCTGACAAGTCCCATAAATGATTTTTTATCAATATCCTTGCAAAAAACAACTATCTCATCCTGCTCGTACCTGTATATATCATAGCCTGTAAAAACGCCACTGATCACATCTGCAACCATCCTAAGACGCTCATTTCCTGCCGCATATCCAAATTTATCATTTATATCTGAAAGCCTTATGATATCTGATGCAAATACTCCCATTGAGCTGCAGTCATACTCCACATAGCTCTCTCCGAGATTGTTAAAGGTTTCCCTCTTTCTTAAGCCCGTAACCTGGTCAAAATTGAGCCTGTACTCATACTCAGCCCTTGCCTTCTCATAAAACAGACTATTCGATATTGAAATGCCAATCATATCAATCAAATCCATACTTCCTGAATTGGCTCTTGGATTCATAACCGCGATGGCACCAAAGCATTGTTCTGCTTTGTTTAGCAGAACCGCAGATGTAGACCATATTCTGACATCAGCCATACGCTTGAATAAATCCCTGTATTCACCCTCAATTGACTTAATATCACTTATAAACACACGACCGGCGTCATTAAAAAGAGCGAGGAAATCTACAATTGCACCTCTTGACACAGATTCTGTAACCACCTTTGCCATAATCTTGGCACTTGGTATATGTATCTCCTCAATTGTGTCCCACGCACTCTCTCCATTATAAATGACAACCACACAATCTGCATTATAAAACTCTCTAAGCAGCCGTAAATAGTTCCTATACCCCAAGCCTTCGGTGGTATCATTAATAGCATCAATGAAATTCTGCATAAACGACCTGTAGTTGATTATCCGTCTCATAACAGCATTCAGCTTTGACTCATCACTCAAATCTATCATCATGAGCAGTCTATAGCCATTATAATCCTTATGATTCAGCTTGATTATAAGCTTCTTTTCGCCTAAAAGCTTTGCAACTATATTGTCGGGATGATCCTTTCCTGAAAAAACCGACACTCTGTTTCCCTGCTCTTTTTTCCGTAAAAACAAATCAATGAACCCATCATCAAACGGCTTTGAAATAAATTCATCAATCTGAGATGCTGTCATAACGCTTGAATTTCTGATAGCCTTGTTGACAAATACTATTCTACGGCTCTCCTCATCTACTGCAAGTATATAGTCCGGCATTTCATCATACGAGAATATCTCCATATCTGACAGCTTACAGGATACATCTGTATTGGAAGGAGCGCAGGAATTATGCGGAACGGTTATACCATTTTTCCTGATAGAATCGAAAAACGATATGCGATTCTTTCCCTGCCTCTTTGAGTAATACATAGCCTGATCCGCCTCATAGTACAGATCCTTAAAGGTCAGCTCTCTGTCATCGCCGGTAGTCATGCCGATTGATGCAGAATACTCCATATCAAAGATAATATTCTTCAGTCTGCCTGACAGCTTTACGCAGAACTCATCCACAGCATCACTGTCCTCTAATCCAAATACAATCGCCGCAAACTCATCACCGCCAAGCCTGCCAACTATACCATTGGCTCCAACTGCTTCCTTAAGCACCTGTCCTGTCTGGCTTAATACCCGATCCCCCACATTGTGTCCCAAGGTGTCATTTACTATCTTGAAATCATCCACATCAAGCATCACAAATAAAAGCTTTGTTCCCTTTTGCCTGATAAGTGATGTACATTTATTCTCAAATGCAAGGTGATTGTATGTGCCTGTCAGCGAGTCCAAAAGCCCCTTTTCATCTCTGATATCAAACATTACTCCAACTACCATACATACCTTTTTATCCAAATCAGGTATGCTGACCATGTACATCTCAACCGGCTTGCTCTTGCCATCCTCTGATATAAAACTAAGCTGGAATGCAGTACGCATAGGCCGAAGCAGACATTTATCAAGCTGCTTTTTGAAGCATTCGATGCTGTCTGCCGGACACTCTGACATGTATGTGTCAATATTTTGTTTAAAAAACGGATATACTGTCTCCTGAGCCGGAGAAGAGTTGACTATTTTGAAAATATATGCCTCATCATCTTCCACATAGTACTCAAACATGCGCTCATGATTGTTTTCTGCAACAATCTTCATCAGCTCATAGTAAGCCTCTGTTATTCTATCTGTAATTCTTCTCCCTCTGTTACGCTTATCTGCCATGTGGAAACCCCATTATCTACATATTCATAAACTTTACTTCAAATTAAATTCTCATCAGAGCTTTTCAATTTCCTCAAATACTCTGTCAGCCACCTGCGGCAGCTCAGAGAATTTGCGAATAGCAGGCACATCGTCATCTATTGTGCCGAACCCGTATGCTGCATGGATGAACTTTACTCCTGCCTTTTTGCTGGAATCGTAGTCTCCCTGTATGTCACCTACATACACTGCCTCATCTATATTATTGCGCTCTACAATAAGCTTTATGTTTTCTGACTTCTCAAGCTCATTGTTGCCGTAGCACTCAGTATCTTTAAAAAACCTGCCAAGTCCGTGGTACGCAAAAAAAGACTCTATATAACCACGCTGACAATTGCTGACTATATAAAGGTCATAGCTTTCTGACAGCTCATCAAGTGTCTTTTCCACATCAGGATAAAGCTCTCCTCCGTGAGCGGTCAGGTAATCATTTTCTTCCCTATAGCATACATTAATTAACTCATCTCTGCAAGTACAATTAGGAAAGATAATGGATGCCAGTACATCCATTGTCTTTCCCATTACTGAATACATGTCTTCTTTTGTGATAGGTGCTCTCTCATAGCCATAATCTGCTATGGCCTTATTCCATGATTTTGCCACATTCTCTGCAGAATCCCAGAGAGTTCCATCCATATCAAAAATAATACCCTTATGCTTCATCTATTGCCTTTCCGATATCATGTCTCATGTATTTATTATCAAACTGTACCCACTCTGTTGCCTCGTAAGCCTTGGCTCTGGCCTCCTTGAGTGTGGCGCCTGTTGCAGTGATACCAAGCACACGTCCTCCGTTTGTGACGATATTGCCGTCAGCATCAAATTTGGTGCCGGCATGATAGCAGTAATAATCCTCTTTGCCGTCAAACTTCTCAAACCCTGTTATCTTAAAGCCCTTCTCATACTTGACAGGATATCCGTCTGATGCCAGAACTACGCATACGCATGCATTGTCCTCAAACTGCAAATCTATTGTGTCAAGAGTTCCGTCTACACAGGCCTCCATCACATCAATGATATCATTCTTCATACGAGGAAGCACAACCTGAGCCTCAGGATCTCCGAATCTCGCATTGTACTCAAGCACCTTTGGTCCATCCTCTGTGAGCATGAGTCCGAAGAAGATAACTCCTGTAAAAGGTCTGCCCTCTTTAGCCATAGCATCTACAGTTGCCTGATAAATATACTTCTTGCAGAAATCATCGACCTCATCGGTATAGAACGGACTAGGTGAGAAATTGCCCATGCCGCCTGTATTAAGACCTGTATCACCATCGCCTGCACGCTTGTGATCCTGCGCAGATGACATAATCCTGATAGTCTTTCCGTCTACAAATGAAAGCACCGAAACCTCACGGCCTGTCATGAACTCCTCAACTACCATAGTGTTTCCGGCTGTTCCGAACTTTTTGTCCTCCATGATGGTTCTGACACCCTCTTTTGCCTCCTCAAGAGTATTACAGATAAGTACACCCTTTCCGAGAGCAAGTCCATCTGCCTTTAAAACGATAGGGAACTTTGCTGTCTCTAAATATTTAAGAGCCTCTTTGGCATCAGTAAAATTCTCATATGCCGCAGTAGGGATATTATACTTTTTCATGAGATCCTTTGAAAATGCCTTTGAGCCCTCAAGAATTGCTGCATTCTTCTTTGGTCCGAAGCACTTGAGCCCTGCCTTTTCAAACTCGTCAACGATACCACCTACAAGCGGATCATCCATGCCGATGATTGTAAAATCAATGGCATTATCCTTTGCAAATGATACGAGCTTATCAAACTCCATAGCACCGATTGGCACACACTCTGCAAGTGCTGCGATACCTGCATTGCCCGGTGCACAGTATATCTTGTCAACGCGTGGACTCTTTGCAACAGCCCTGCATATTGCATGCTCTCTTCCGCCGCTTCCTACTACTAATACCTTCATTTTTGCCTCCTATACCTAAGCTATATATAAGCTTTTCATTGTCCGGTAATCATAATCTACCTGTGTTTACATACTAATTACTTACAGCACTGTCATTACTTCTCATCTATAATAACATGTCCGTCTTCTACTGACACCCTGCCATTTGCTATCAGGTCAATAGCGTGTGGCATGATTTTCCACTCAGCCTGCTCCATAACTCTGCGCTGAAGCACCTCAGGTGTGTCACCCTGCTTTACCTCGACTGCCTTCTGTAAAATAATAGGGCCTGTGTCTGTGCCTTCATCCACAAAGTGGCAGGTGGCACCTGTCACCTTCACACCGCGTGCAAGCACTCCCTCATGCACCTTAAGACCATAGTAGCCTGTGCCGCAGAAGGATGGTATGAGCGATGGATGGATATTTATGATTCTGTTTCTGTACTGCTTTATCATCTCAGGCGGAATCACTACCAGAAAGCCTGCCAGTACGACTAAATCCACATGATATGAGTTAAGCTGCTTTAAAAAATCCTCATTGAAGGCAGCTCTGTTTTCATAGCTCTTTGGTGAGATACACACTGCCTTTATTCCTGCCTTTTTAGCTCTCTCAAGGGCATATGCATCTGCGTTGTTGCTGATAACAACCCCTATCTGTGTGTTTGTAATTGTTCCGTTATCTATTGCATCTATGATGGCCTGAAGATTGGTGCCGCCACCCGATACACATACTGCAATTTTCATTCTTTTTCCTCGCAACGATGTATACGTTATTAACAATATAATGATATTATACGAGATCTACACCCTTCTCGCCGTCAATAATCTTTCCGACTACGTATGGTGTATCTCCGGCAGACTTCATAGCCTCCATAGTCTTGTCCACGTCTGCAGGGTCAACTGCGACAATCATTCCAAGTCCCATGTTGTAGGTATTGTACATCATCTGCTCCTCGACATTTCCCTCTCTAGCCATCATTTTAAAGATTGGTGGAACAGGGTAGCTGTTTTTCTCAACTACGGCACGTTTGCCATCGATGAGCATACGTGGGATATTCTCATAGAAGCCGCCGCCTGTAATATGACTGCAGGCCTTTACTGTGACTCCTGCGTCCTTTACAGCCTTAAGAGCCTTTACATAGATTCTTGTAGGGGCAAGAAGTGCCTCTCCAAGTGTAGTGCCAAGCTCCTCATGATATGTATTTAATGTTTCCTTGTCCATCTTGAAAATCTTTCTGACAAGTGAAAATCCATTTGAGTGTACGCCTGTGGATGCCATTCCGATAAGTACATCACCATCCTTTAAACTCTCGCCTGTGATGATGTCCTTTCTGTCAACCACACCAACCGCAAAGCCTGCAAGGTCATACTCGTCCTCTGGCATAAGACCCGGATGCTCTGCTGTCTCGCCACCAACGAGTGCACAGCCTGACTGCTTACAGCCCTCTGCCACACCGCTTACGATTGTAGCAATCTTCTCCGGATAGTTCTTGCCACATGCTATATAATCAAGGAAAAATAATGGCTCACCGCCTGCACATGCCACATCATTTACGCACATGGCAACTGCATCGATTCCGATTGTATCATGCTTGTCCATGATGAAAGCAAGCTTTACCTTGGTTCCGCATCCATCTGTTCCCGATAAAAGCACCGGATCCTCCATATCCTTGATGGAAGCAAGTGAGAACGCTCCTGAGAAGCCTCCGAGACCACCTAACACCTCCGGTCTCATAGTCTCCTTTACATGCTTTTTCATAAGCTCTACTGACTTGTAACCTGCCTCGATATCAACACCTGAATTCTTGTAATCCATTATTGTTCCTCCTAATAATCTGCAATTCGTTCAATACCTATAGTATACCTTCATAGTGCTAAATTTTCCAATTATATATTGTAATTATTCTTATTAGTTTTACTAATATAATATATCTTTTATAGAAATAATACTTATAATTTATTTAACAGATTATATTGACATCAGACATTCATCGTCCTACACTATCCATGCAAATAAATATTTAGATTTGAACGATTAATAATACAATTAATAATACAAAAGAAAGCTATGATACACAGCACTGCAATAAATACCTGACACGCTGTCAAATCATAAAGGAGAACAACAAATGCTTAAACAGATAAAAAATTTTCTGATAATGACACTCAGTATCACCATCATGGCAATCGGTGTATACTATTTCAAGTTCCCAAACAACTTCACCTTCGGTGGCGTAACCGGTGCCGCAGTTGTGTTTGCAAAGATTACACCTCTCTCAGCGAGTATGTTTTCTACTATTGTGAACATGCTCCTGCTTGTAGTAGGCTTTTTCTTCCTTGGCAAAGGCTTTGCGATTAAGACCACCTATGCCACAATTCTTTTATCAGTTGAGCTTCTGGCACTTGAAAAGCTGGACCCGCTCACTCATCCGCTCTCTAACGAGCCAATGCTTGAGCTGATTTTTGCCATCGCTCTTCCTGCAATCGCATCTGCACTGCTTTTCTATGTGGGTGCTTCAAGTGGCGGAACCGATGTCATCGCCATGATTGTAAAAAAATATGCACATGTAGAAAATATTGGCATGGCTTTATTTCTCACCGACCTCGTCATGATTATAATTGCCTGCTTTGTATTTGACATAAAGACTGCTCTGTATTCATTTGTCGGACTTGTTGTGAAATCATTTATGATTGATGCAATCATCGAAAACATCATGCTCAGAAAATCCATAATGCTTATCTGCGATGACAAGGATGTGATATGCAATTACATTACCAACACTCTGGAGAAGAGCGCCACATATGTGGAGGCCAGAGGTGCCTACACCGGTGAGAAAAACTATATCGTTTTCAGCACACTCACAAAGAAGCAGGCCGTGGAGCTTAGAAGCTTCATACATCAGAATAAGCTGCATGCTTTTATGTCTGTGATGAGTACCAGTGAAGTGTTTGGTAAGGGATTTTCTTCTCTGTAAATTTTATTGTAGCATCATGCAATAGTCCAGTCTTCAAGCTTTAATCCATCAACACGACAAAATTCTCTTGTATTATTTGTCACAAGAATAAGGTCTTTGGACAAAGCATGAGCTGCTATCAAAGTATCCATTGGTCCGATTGGTGTTCCCATAGTTTCAAGTCCAGCACGCACCAGACCATACTTTTCCGCTGCAATACCATCAAATTGTAAAATTGTAATTGATGATAAAAACAGAGAGAGCGCAAGATAATTTTTTTCGCGATACGTGCTTTTCTCCACACCGTGCATTAATTCGCCGTAGCTAATTGCTGATATACATAATTCATCTGATTTGTGTGATAAAATATGCTTTATTACTTCCTTAGGTTTATTTTTTATTGCATATATGCAAATATTCGTATCCAACATGTATTTCATAAAAACCCCTTTTCATTAAAAACTTTCTCGTACCTGTACTTCTGGCTGCATGCGTCCTTCTTTCATGAAATCATCTGTAAACATATCCAGACTACTAAGCAGTCCTGCCCACTCATTATCTTTAGGTATTAGAAAAACCACATCTCCGACTTTATTTATCATAACCTCGTCTCCATCAAAACGACATTCCTTAGGTAATCTAACTGCCTGGCTTCGCCCATTCTCAAATAGCTTAGCTGTTAACATAATAGAACACCTCCTTTTGCATTTAGTATATATCACGGTATATATCGTGTCAACCAGTTTTTAATATGGCATTTATGTTTTATCACAAAACAGCCGTAACCACGATTTTCTTTTTCAATCGCAGCTACGGCTGTTATATTTACATGAACTAATTTATTTCAAAAACTAGTGCTTCGGAATAAGCTTCTCTGTACCACCCATGTATGGCTGAAGTGCCTTAGGGATATTTACAGAGCCATCTGCATTCAGGTTGTTCTCAAGGAATGCGATAAGCATACGTGGTGGAGCAACAACTGTGTTGTTAAGAGTATGTGCAAAATATTTCTTGCCATCCTCGCCCTTTACACGAATCTTAAGACGTCTTGCCTGTGCATCGCCTAAGTTAGAGCAGCTTCCAACCTCGAAGTACTTCTTCTGTCTTGGTGACCATGCCTCTACGTCGCATGATTTAACCTTGAGATCTGCGAGGTCTCCTGAACAGCACTCGAGAGTACGGACAGGCACATCGAGACTTCTGAAAAGCTCTACTGTGTACTTCCACATCTTCTCATACCATTCCTTTGACTCCTGTGGCTTGCAGACAACAATCATCTCCTGCTTCTCAAACTGGTGGATACGGTAAACACCTCTCTCCTCAATGCCGTGTGCACCCTTTTCCTTACGGAAGCAAGGTGAGTAGCTTGTGAGTGTATATGGAAGCTTTGATTCATCGTTTATTGTATCGATGAACTTACCGATCATTGAGTGCTCAGATGTGCCGATAAGGTAGAGATCCTCTCCCTCAATCTTGTACATCATGGCATCCATCTCCTCAAAGCTCATAACACCTGTTACGACATTTGAACGGATCATGAATGGTGGGATGCAGTATGTAAAGCCCTTTCCAATCATGAAGTCACGCGCATATGCTGTCATGGCTGAGTGAAGACGTGCGATATCTCCCATCAGATAATAGAAACCGTTTCCTGCAACCTTTCCTGCTGCATCGAGGTCTATTCCGTCAAATCTCTCCATGATATCTGTATGATAAGGAATCTCGAAATCAGGGACAACAGGCTCACCAAACTTCTCGTTCTCCACGTTGAAGGTATCATCCTTTCCGATTGGAACTGATGGATCGATGATGTTTGGAATCTTCATCATATCCTCAAGCACCTTGTCCTGATACTCCTTCTCGAGTGGCTCAAGCTCTGTAAGGCGCTTTGAAATCTGTGCTACCTCAGCCTTTACAGCCTCAGCCTCTTCCTTCTTGCCCTGTGCCATAAGAGCACCAATCTGCTTAGAAACCTGATTCTTCTTTGCACGAAGATCATCTGCCTCCTGCTGTGCTTCTCTGGCCTTCTTGTCATACTCGATTACTTCATCGACGAGCGGAAGCTTGTGGTCCTGGAATTTCTTTTTAATATTTTCTTTTACGAGATCCGGATTCTCTCTTAAAAACTTTAAGTCTATCATAATTCCTCCAAAGTATTATGTTTTTATAACTTATAACATTTTACTCTGAAAACCCTTAAAATGCAAGAGGATACTTGTCAGTAAGTGTCTTGATGATAGCCTTTGCAGGCTCAACTGCGCTCTCGCCCTCTTTGATGATCATGGCGATTGCCTCTGCAACCTTGTCGAAATCATCCTCCTTTAAGCCTCTTGATGTTGCAGCAGGTGTTCCGAGACGGATACCGCTTGTGACAAATGGCTTCTGTGGGTCGTTAGGAATAGTATTCTTGTTGGCTGTTATATGAGCCGCATCGAGAAGCTTCTCGATAGACTTTCCTGTGAGACCAAACGGAGTTAAGTCCACGAGCATGAGGTGGTTGTCTGTGCCGTCTGATACAATCTTGATGCCACGGCTCTGAAGACCCTTGCAAAGTGCCTGTGCATTCTTTACAATCTGCTTCTGATACTCCTTGAACTCAGGCTGTAATGCCTCCTTGAAGCAGACTGCCTTTGCAGCGATAACGTGCATGAGAGGTCCACCCTGGATTCCCGGGAAAATAGCCTTGTTGAAATTGTACTTATCCTGCATCTCCTGGCTGCAGAGAATCATTCCACCACGAGGTCCGCGAAGAGTCTTGTGTGTAGTGGTTGTGGTAACATGTGCATACGGGATTGGGCTTGGATGAAGTCCTGCCGCTACAAGTCCTGCGATATGAGCCATATCAACCATGAGCACTGCGTCTACCTTGTCTGCAATCTCTCTGAAACGCTTGAAATCTATAGTTCTCGCATATGCAGATGCACCTGCGATAATCATCTTTGGCTTGCACTCAAGGGCGATCTCCTCTACCTTGTCGTAATCGATGAAGCCCTCGTCATTTACTCCGTAAGGCACTACATGGAAATATGAGCCTGAGAAGTTGACAGGTGAACCATGTGTGAGGTGTCCGCCGTGGTCAAGATTCATTCCCATGATGGTATCGCCCGGCTTTAAGATGGCAAACTGTACTGCCATGTTGGCCTGAGCACCTGAGTGCGGCTGTACATTTACATACTCTGCGCCGAAAAGCTCCTTGGCTCTTTCTCTGGCAAGCTCCTCTACCTCGTCCACGCACTCGCAGCCGCCGTAGTATCTTCTTCCCGGATATCCCTCAGCATACTTATTGGTGAGAATGCTTCCCATAGCTGACATAACAGCAGGGCTTACCCAGTTCTCAGAAGCAATAAGCTCGATGTGGCTGTTCTGGCGCTCAAATTCGTCTGTGATGGCGCTTGCAATCTCCTGATCTTCTTTCTTGATGTCGTCAAGTGTATACATATATGTGTCTCCTTTTCTTTATTGCAAGATGCTTGCATTATTTATCGCAATTATATGCTTTGCTGTGATTTATCACATTGATGCGCTACCGCGCAAAAATAATCCTTGCTACAATTCTACTATTTAAAGCAGAAAGTAGCAAGGATTATTTGATATATCCTTCATATTTAATTCTAATAAATAACTATACCCAAATCAAATAACTAAAATCACATATATGAATACATTTAAAAAATACGGTCATCCTATAAAAAAGGAGGTCTGAAAACATGACTACTGACCAAAAAGAAAAACGAAATGATGAATATAACAAATATGTAAAGCGCGTCACACCTACTCACTGCCTTTCTGCAAACATGCTTAAGGCATTTATACTCGGTGGAATCATATGCACTATCGGACAGCTTATATTAAATACCTGCACACAATACTTCGGTTTAAGCAGTGACGAAGCATCTGCCTGGTGCAGCATGATTTTGATTCTTATAAGCTGCGTACTGACATCGCTAAACCTATATGCACCGCTTGCAAACTGGGGAGGAGCAGGAGCTCTTGTTCCTATAACCGGCTTTGCAAACGGAGTATGCTCATCCGCATGTGAATTTCAGGTCGAGGGGCAGGTATTTGGCATAGGCTGTCAGATATTTAGGATTGCAGGTCCTGTGATACTGTACGGCATATTTTCAAGCTGGG
>OGJK01002761.1_pt1 | contig 12970 bp, 13 predicted proteins | sample 1571961 | NCBI WGS metagenome assembly OGJK01 (sample SAMEA2582120, study PRJEB24529) | metagenome | biome: Human gut stool | place: China | collected 2011 | reverse complement strand
GTTGTGTGGTTTTGAACTTGACCTTGCCCTGGAAGGGAAGGTGCCCGACCCCAATTTCTGATGTCGGGCGGATGAGTTGCAGTTCCTTCGAGCGTCAGCTCGATTGTATGGTGTTCAGCCGCAGGCTGGTCGTCCTGTTTTAATTTCTTCATCCCACTAAAAAAGAACGCACGAAATGCTGTGCATTCTTTTTTTCCCATTTAGAGGACGCGGCCTAGGTCGCGTGCCATTTGTTTGTCCTTTTCCGGGGGACGGCCGGCGATGGTGAGGTAGCCTCCTATCATGGCGCCATTGAGGCCGGCGGCGAGTGCGAAGGACTGCATGTCGCGGAGGCCTCCTTCTCTTCCTGCGCATACGCGGATGATGGCGTGGGGCAGGATGAAGCGGTAGACGGCGAAGTAGCGGAGGATTTCAAGCGGCTGCGGCGGCTTGGTTTCTCCCATCGGGGTGCCCGGGTTGAAGATGTTTAAGGGGACGGAGCGGATGTCTCTTCCCTTCAGGGCGAAGGCCATGTCGAGGCGGTCTTTTTCCGTTTCTCCCAGGCCGAAGATGCCTCCGGAGCAGACGTCGAGTCCTGCGTCCTGGATGCGGCGGATGTGGTTCATTTTCTCGTCATAGGTATGCGTGGTGCATATTTCGGGGAAATAATCTCTCGACGTTTCCAGGTTGCAGTGGATTCTTTCGCAGCCTGCTTCCTTGAGTCTCTTCAGCTGTTCGTCGGTAAGGAGCCCCAGTGAGCAGCAGACGGAAAGTCCGGTGTGCTGTGTCACGAGGCGTACTGTTTCGACGATGGATTCGAATTGGTCGGGATCGGTCTGGCCTCTCCCGCTGGTGACGATGCCGAATCGTTCGGCGCCATAGGCTTCTGCCTGACGGGCTTCTTTGAGAAGTTCTTCAGGACGGCGGAGCGGATACTCCTTGACGCCTGTGTTGTACCAGCCTGACTGCGCGCAGAAGCGGCAGTTTTCGCTGCAGCGTCCGCTTTTTGCGTTGACGTCGCTGCAGAAGTGCATCTCATCTCCGCAGAAGGTGCGGCGGATGCGGTCGGCGGAGGCTATGAGGAAATAGGGTTCGCGCTTCCCGCAGTCGAGAAGTTTCTCCGCCATTTCCCTTGTTATTTCTCCGCCTTCCAGGACTTTGTCCATATACTCGGTAATGAGCGCTATATCCTGATTCATTGTTCCTCCCATTGGTTCTTCCCGGTATGATCAAGGAAAAAGGCACGCCCTGCGGCATGCCTCTTCCACTTACTGTACGTTCGGCATGGTTCTTGTACGACCGAGGTCGCGCAGCATGGTGAGATCATCATGCGGGTCAGATCCCTTGCTGGTGAGGTAGTTGCCGATCATGACGCCATTCATTCCGCCTGCCAGAGCCATGGACTGCAGGCTTCTTAAGTTCAGCTGGCGGCCGCCTGCTGTACGGATCTGTGCCTTTGGAAGCACGAAGCGGAACATAGCGAATGAACGGAGGATTTCCAATGGAGCCAGAGGCTCGTTGTGTTCATAAGGGGTTCCCGAAATCGGGTTCAGCACGTTGAGCGGAATCGCATCAATGTGCAGTTTCTTCAGATGGAAAGCCATCTCGACTCTCTGGTCGAGGGTTTCGCCCAGACCGAGGATGCCGCCGCAGCAGACGCGGATGCCGGCTTTCTGAGCACGCTGGATGTTCTCAGCTTTTTCCTCGGCGGTATGTGTGGTGCAGACTTCCTGGAAGAAGGAAGGTGCGGATTCAATGTTGCAGTGAAGACGGTTTACGCCGGCTTCTTTGAGCTGGTATGTCTGTTCCTGTGTGAGGAAACCAAGCGAGCAGCAGACTTCGATGCCGATTTCCGTGCGGATACGGCGGATGAGATGCAGAATTTCTGCGAAGTCTTTCGGATTTCTCTGATCACGGCCTGCGGTAACGATATCGAAGCGGGCAGCGCCTGCTTCTTTCGCTTTCTGGGCTGCTTTCATGACTTCTTCTTCCGGCAGGAAGGTGTAATTGTCTATGCCTGTGTCGTAACGGGCAGACTGGGCGCAGAACTTGCAGTCTTCCTGGCAGCGTCCGCTTCTTGCATTGACGATGGCGCAGAGGTCGACGCTTCTGCCGGAGAATTTCTGACGGATCTTATCAGCGCATGCCAGAAGAAGCATGGTGTCTTCGTCTGTCGCACGAATCAGTGCTTTTGCTTCTTCTTCGGTGATTTCTCCGCCGTCCAGAATTCTGTCTGTAATTTTTAAAATCTGTTCACAACCGCTTTCCATGAATGACCACTCCTTAAATGAATACATCCTGTTGTATAGTAACAGGGTCTCTCCTTGGTGAAACCTTACGCGTCAAATGCGTAATTCTGACCCCTCGGAAATCGGGAAATTTCCGTGAGGCTTAAAGCTGTGGCTGGGTTCTGCTTCTTCCCAGATCGTTGACCATGGTCAGGTCTTCTCTCGGATTTCTACCGCCGGTGGTCAGATAACCGCCGACCATGATGCCGTTCAGGCCGCCCGAGAGAGCATGTGCCTGGAGGCTGCGAAGATTGACTTCACGTCCGCCTGCCGTGCGGATGAGCGCTTTTGGAAGTACGAAGCGGAATACTGCAAATGTACGGAGCACTTCCAGCGGAGCCAGACGTTCGTTCGTGTAGAACGGTGTCCCTTCGACAGGGTTGAGGATATTCAACGGAACAGAGTCGATGTGGAGCTTTTTCAGATGGAATGCCATTTCCACACGCTGGTCGAGGTCTTCGCCCAGTCCGATGATGCCGCCCGAGCATACGCGGATGCCTGCCTTCTGCGCTGTCTGGATGATGTCTTCCTTATCTTCCATCGTGTGCGTGGTGCAGATTTCCGGGAAATACGACGGTGATGTTTCGATGTTGCAGTGGATTCTTGTGATGCCTGCTTCGCGAAGACGGATGGCCTGTTCCTCAGTGATGAGGCCCAGGGAGCAGCAGACTTCAATGCCCACCTGATCGTGAATCTTCTTCACGACATCGATGATTTCCTCGAATTCATTCGGATTATCCTGATTTCTTCCGCTCGTTACCAGAGAGAAACGGACAGCGCCCGCATCCTTGGCTTTCTTGGCAGCGGCCAGAATCTGGTCCTCCGGCAAAAGACGGTAAGTCGTAGCTCCCGTCCTGTAATGACCGGACTGCGCGCAGAATTTGCAGTCCTCCTGGCAGTGTCCGCTGCGCGCATTGATGATGGCGCAGAAGTCAACAGCATTGCCGTTGTACTTCTGACGGATCTTATCTGCCATAGCCAGAAGCAGCATGGTATCTTCATCCTTTGTACGGATCAGACGGCCTGCTTCTTCTCTAGTGATCTCTCCCCCGTCCAACACTTTGTTGGCCAGGCGGATGATTTCCTCACAAGAGCTTTCCATATGTAATTCCTCCCGAATAAAAAAATGGTTTCCCAGGTATTGGAGATTAACCTGTAAAATGACCGCAGGAATCTGCACTGTCACTTTATGAAATAGTATATTCTATAAACGGTTTATTTGTCAATTTCAGTATTTGCTTTAGTTCACAATAGGTTGACAAAGTAGGCATTTAATCAAGCGTCTGGAATACACTGTGAAATCTTCGGTTTTATCGAAGGGAATGGGACATAGCGCCATAAAAATAAGGGCTCTTCTGACACGTGATGCATTGTCAAAAGGGCCCTTGATCGTCTACTAAGGAAATATGTATAAGTTGTCATATAAGATTTATATAACTTCAGGCGCTGCCTTGAGCGCTGCTGTTTTTGGACGCGAAAAAGTCCCGGCGAGGATTTTCGTCCTTGCCGGGACCTCCTCAGGAGTATATGCATCCGGCGGGAGAATCATCTCCCATGCGGCTCACCGGTCAGTCGATCTGAATTTTATGGGACGGTTCGATTTCAGGTTTCCCGGATTTCGGGAGCTCTACTTTCAAAACGCCATCCTTCAGGCTGGCTTTGATGCCCTCTTCCTTGACGCCACTCACGGCGAACTGACGCTGGAAACCGGCGGAGCTGCGTTCACGGCGGATAAACTTACGATCTGCGTCTTTCGTTTCCTTCGTGTCTTCTCTCTTTGCGGACAGGGACAGGATACCGTTTTCGTAAGTGACCTGAATCTCATCTTTTGTGTAGCCCGGCATGTCACAGGTTACTTCATAGTGATCTTTCAGATCTTCAATATCCGCTTTTGGAACGGAAACATAATCTTTGTAAATGGTCGGAACATCATCAAAGAAATGATCCAGGACCGTATCACCAAACAAACCATCAAATGGAATCAAGCTTCTCATAATAATGACCTCTTTCCTTTTGCGCTTGCATTTGCGTTGTCAAACTTTTAGGATTCCCGGGGCCCCTTTCCTCCTGACAACTATAGTATAGCACTTTTAGCACTTAAGTCAAGAGAGTGCTAAAAAAATTTTTGACTTTTATTTTTCGATTTTTGAAAGTCCGCATATTTACGGAACATTCACGTTCTAAACTTATTGATTTTTTGACTTTTATCTTGCCAAAGTTAGCTATAAAGCATCATTTATTTTTCTTTTGAAAAGGAGAAATTGCATCAAAAAAATAAAAGAAGAAGCTGTGGCAAAAAGTACAATCATTTTGCCACAACCCCTTCTTTGTGTTGATATAGCTGCCCAGAGAATTAATCTAACATAGATATACAATCTCTACAATCTGAAAACCTCAAAACCTCGCTACGCTCGTGGAACTACTGTATTCCCCGGCTTCGCCGGGACCTTCTCCTTCGGAGCAAGGTTAACACCCTTAAACCGAACTTCGTTCGAGAAAAGGAGAAAGAGCGTCTTGGCGGATTTTGCCACAGCCCCTTCCTTTTTCAATTCTCAAATCAATCAAATCAGTTCAGCGCAAGTCCTTTGTCGATTTTTTCCAGGTTTTCTTTCATGGTCTTGACATAGTTTGCGTCTTGTTCGCCGCTTTCTATGGTGTCAAGGGTTTCGACTTTGGCGCCGGCTTCTTTGGAGATAGTCTCGGTCAGGGCCGGGCTGATCATGTCTTCGGTGAAGATGGTCTTGACGTTGTGCTTCTTGCAGAAGTCGATGATGTCTGCAAGTTTGGCCGGGGACGGTTCGCCGGATGCGAATGCGTCTTCGACGCTGGCCTGTGTCAGGCCGAAGTCACGGCAGAGGTAGCCGAAGGCTGCATGGCCTGCAACGAGTTCTTTGCTGTGGCCGGTGGAGAGTTTCTTTTTGTACTCTTCGGTCATAGCCGTGAGGTCTTTGTCGAGCTTCTCATAGTTCTTTTCGAAGTATTCCTTGTTTTCAGGAGAAGCGGCAGCAAGGGCATCAGCGATGTTCTTTGCTTCTTTTCTTGCTTCTTCCGGTCCGAGCCAGACGTGCGGGTCAAAGTCGCCGTGTTCCTTGATTTCATCCTTATCCGTCAGGCGGATGGGGTCGATTCCCTTGGATGCAACGACAGCGACGGGGCCGTCTTTCATGCTCTTGAGCATCTCTGGCGCCCAGCGTTCCATGCCCATCCCGTTGTAGATGAAGACTTTGGAATCTTTGACGCGCATCATGTCGGATGCTTTAGGTTCAAATTCGTGGGGTTCTGTGCCGTCTGGTATGATGACAGTGATAGCTACGCGGTCTCCCCCGATGGCCTGCGTGAGCTCTTTCATGGCTCCAAAGGATACGGTGACGGGAACTTTCCCTGCCGGGGCAGATGCCGCCGGTTTCTCTTCCTTGCCACAGCCTGCTGTAATGATGAGGCAAGCTGCCGCGCCAGCTAAAGCCAATTTTTTCCACAATTTCATGATAGAAATACTCCTTTTTCTTCTAATGGCGGCCGGGCCGCCGGATCCGAGTACCGGAGACGCATTCCCTTCCTCCCAGGAAATGCGGACTCATCAGCGCAGGACTTTTTTCGCCAGGATCGTCACAAGGAGCAGTCCGGCGGCAAAGAGCGCTGTGACGCCGCCCGGTGCTGCGCCTATGTAATAGGATGCGAAGAAGCCCCCCAGTATGGACAGGAAACTGTACACCATCGCGGCGAGGAAGGTTGCGCGGAAACCTTTCCCCAGCTGCAGCGCCGAGGCCACCGGAAGCGTGATCATCGAGGTAATGACTAATATCCCGACAGATCGGATGGAAACGGAGATGACAGCCGCCACAAGGAAGGCGAAGACATAATTCAGTACTTTGACGTGCGCGCCGGCAACGCGCGCTGCTTCTTCATCGTAGGTGATGTAGAGAAGCTGGTGATAGTTCAGGATAACCGTCAGGACGGCGGCAAGGCTCAGGAGCCCTGTGATCGCCATGTCCTCATTGCTGACCGTCAGCATCGAGCCGAAGAGGTAGACGTCGGCATTGGCATGGAGACGCCCGGAGCTGATCAGCGTGATGGCGATGCCCACGGAGACGGAAAGGACGACGGACAGGATGAGGTCGGTATATTTCTTGAAATACTGCCGGAGAAATTCGATCATCATCCCCGCAAAGGCGGTGAAGACGAAGGAAACGAGGACAGGACTCTCCCGGAAGAGAAGCCCGAGCGTGACACCCGCCAGAGACGAGTGCGCCAGGGTATCCCCGATCATCGAGTACCGTTTCAGCACCAGGAAAAGTCCGATGCATGGGCAGAGAACGGCGATGCAGATGGAAATGATGAGCGCATTCTGCATGAAGGTATAACTAAACATGGCCGCCCTCCTTTTCTATGTATTCTTCTATATAATGGCGGACACTGCAGAGGTGGCCGTGTCCGTGTTCGACGTGGTAGAGGCGGTCGGATACTTTGCCTGCCTCAGCGAGGTTGTGCTCGACGGCAAGGATGGTGACGCCCTTGTCCTTATGGAGGGTATCGAGTTCCTTGTAGATGTCGCGCTGGCTGGTCAGGTCGACGCCGGTCGATGGTTCATCGAGGATGAGGAGATCAGGGCTTCCCATGAGCGCCCTTGCGATCAGCACTTTCTGATGCTGGCCGCCCGAGAGGCTTCCCATGAGCTGTTTCTTGTACCCTTCCATGCCTGTCACGGAAAGGACCTGATCCACGTCGATTTTCTTCAAATGCAGCAGTTTCCCGTAGGAATGGATGACTTCTTCCACGGTGATGGGAAAGGAGGCATCCGAGGCGAACCGCTGCGGTACGTAGCCGATGCGGCGGGCGCGGCGCGTGACCGTCCCGGAGACCGGTTTCAAGAAGCCCAGTATGATTTTCAGAAGAGTGCTCTTGCCGCTTCCATTATTTCCTACGATGGAAATATACTCTCCGCCCGCCAGATGGAAATCGACGTTTTCCAGGAGCCAGGGAGCGCTCCCCGTGTAGGAAAAATATAAATTCTCAATGGTCAGCATGATGGATCCCTCCGGACCTGCAATGAAAAGGGCGGCTGCCAATCCCGCCGCTCTTTCGTAATCAATCTAATTCTTCTGCCGCTTTGCGGACAGCTTCAAATACTTCATGGAAGGACGCTTCATTTTCTTCCGCCAGTGCTTTCACGGATTCGTATTCCGGATAGTTGCGGACGGTATCGGAAAATGTGACCTGCTTCACAAGTGCCTGCCCGAAAGGTGTTTCGACTTCCCTTTCTTCGCGCTTCAGGATGACGCGCATGACGCTTGGAAATTCGCGGACGCCGATGGTCGTCGTTTCGCGGAAAATGATGTCTTCCAGTGTTTCACGGATTTCCTTCTTGCAGATAACGGTCAGTTCCCAAGCAGGACGGTTCTTCTTCATGAATACCGGCGCATAGTGGACGTCGAGCGCCCCTGCCTGCATCAGCTTTTCAAGGGTGTAGCCCAGGACTTCGCCCGAGCAGTCGTCGATGTCGGTTTCAATCTTCAGGACTTCGTCTCTTTCTCCTTCTCCCTGATCGTCGGAAATGAGGAGTGCGCGGAGAATGCCGGCTCTTTCGGTGTAAGCGCGTTTGCCTGCGCCAAGGCCGATGCGTTCGATGCGGAAAAGGGACGGAAGCGTGTGGGATGTAGCCAGTGCGCATGCAATCGCAGCACCAGTCGGGGTGACGAATTCCCCTGTGGCATCCATGATTTCAAGCGGCATGCCGCAGGCAGTCACGATGTTCAGCGTAGCTGGCACCGGTACGGGCAGGCGGCCATGCTGGCAGCGGACAGTGCCTGTGCCTTCGGAAAGCTTTGGCACGATGACTTCGGAAATGCCAAGGCTGTCGAAGCAGACGGCAGCGGAAATGATATCCACGATGGAATCGACAGCGCCGACTTCGTGGAAGTGGACCTCATCGATCGGAAGGTTGTGTGCTTTCGCTTCTGCTTCCGCAATGAGCATGAAAATCTTCTTTGCGATTTCACGGGCATGATCCGTCATGGAAGCGCCGTCAATGACCGCCATGACATCCGCCAGATTGCGGTGTTCATGATGGTGGTGATGGCCATGAACGTGGTCATGATCATGATGATGGCCCTCTTCGCCATGGAAATGCGGGCAGTGATGTTCTTCATCATGGTGATGATGATGGTGTCCTTCCTCGCCATGGAAGTGCGGGCAATGGTGTTCTTCCTCATCATGATGGTGGTGATGATGATGTTCTTCACCGTCTTCATGGCAGTGGCAGTGGTGCTCGCCTTCTTCGTCATGGTGATGATGATGTTCGCCGTCTTCATGGCAGTGGCAATGATGTTCGCCTTCTTCGTCATGATGATGGTGTTCGCCTTCTTCGTCATGATGATGATGATGTTCGCCTTCTTCGTCGTGATGGTGGTGGTGTTCACCCTCTTCATGGCAATGGCAGTGGTGCTCGCCTTCTTCATCATGATGGTGATGGTGTTCACCGTCTTCATGGCAGTGGCAATGGTGCTCCCCTTCCTCGTCATGATGGTGATGATGTTCTTCCGGGACATCGGAAGAAACGACCGGATCAGGGCCGTAAAGGTATGCCATGTCATGGTCGTGGTTTTCATGTTCTGCATCGAGGATGACATTGAAGTCGCAACAGTCGATGCCGGATTTCTGTACGCGGGAGATTTCTGTCTTGAAGCCCTTCACCGGAAGGGAAGCGAGTGCTGCTTCCAGTGCTTTCTGGTCAGCGCCCAAATCAAGCATGGCAGCAACGAACATATCTCCGCTGATGCCGGAACCGGTTTCCAGATATAATTTTTTACTCACTGATTTTTCCCCTTTCTGCAAGCCTGTTAATTTGGGTCGCCACGTAGCCGGCGCCAAATCCATTATCAATATTGACTGTGACGATGCCGTTCGCGCAGGAATTGATCATCGTCAGAAGCGCCGAAAGGCCGTGGAAGCTGGCGCCATAGCCGACCGATGTCGGAACGGCGATGACGGGATTCTTCACGAGGCCTCCGATGACAGAAGCAAGAGCCCCTTCCATCCCGGCGACGGCGACGACGCAGTTCGCGCTCCTGACCAGGGTTTCCTTGGAAAGGATCCTGTGGATGCCGCTCACGCCCACGTCGTAAATGCGCTCGACATGCGTGCCGAAGTATTCAGCCGTCTGGGCCGCTTCTTCGGCGACGGAAATGTCCGCCGTGCCGCCTGTGCAGACCGCGACGCAGCCGATGCGTTTCTTTCCTTCTTTTTCCTTCTTCAGGATATGGGAGACGGGGTCATAGGAAATGTCGGGGATCCTCTCTTTCACGAGTTCATACTGGTGGGAAGAAGCACGCGTCCCGAAGACTTCCCCGTCCAGCTCATAGAGCTTCTGGAAAATGTCTGCTATGAACTTGTCGGACTTTCCCTGGCAGTATACGACCTCGGCAAAGCCGGACCTTTCTCTTCTGTCCGTGTCGAGCTTTGCATATCCCATTTCCTCATACGAACGCGAAGCAGGGTTGGCGCGGAGCAGCTCTTCGGCCGCTGCCGTATCCATCGTCCCCTTCTTCACTTCTTCGAGTATTTCCCTGACATCCATCGTCTCACCGCTTTCTTACATTTCCAACTGATCCTTGCTCAATACTTCATCCATGCTTCCCATACGGTAGCCCAGAAGATCCATCGTCACATACGTGAAGCCGATCGCTTTGAATACGCGGGAGACTTCATCGTGCAGCTTGAAGAGCTTGAAGAGTTCTCCCGGGAGCACTTCGATACGCGCCAGATTTCCTTCATGCACGCGGACGCGGAGCTGTGTGAAGCCTTTGGAAAAAAGGAAATTCTCTGCTGCTTCGACCATCGCAAGCTTCTTGGCCGTGATGCCTTCGTTGTAAACGAAACGTGTCGCCATGCAGGCAAAGGACGGCTTGCTCCATGTGGCAAGGCCGGCTTCTTTGGAAAGGGCACGGATGTCTGCCTTGTAAAGTCCGGCATGACGGAGCGGGCTCTTGATGCCGAGCTCTGAAAGCGCTGTGAGACCAGGCCTGTACTGCGATGCATCGTTCATATTTGTCCCGTCGATGACGTAAGCGAAGCCTTCTTCTTTGGCAATCTGCTGCAGCGTGCTGAAAAGGAAGTGCTTGCAGAGATAGCAGCGGTTCGTCGGATTTTCAGCGAAGCCTTCGATGGCGAACTGGTCCATCTTGATGACCTTCTGGCGGATGCCTTCCTTCGTGCAGTATTCCATCGCGTCAGCCACTTCCCTTTCAGGAACGGATGCGAGATTCATCGTGACAGCCATGGCTTTGTCGCCGAGGACTTTATGAGCTTCATGCATAAGGTATGTGGAATCCACGCCGCCGGAGAACGCCAGCATGACGCTGCCGAGCTCCTTCAGGTATGCTTCCAGATCGTCTTGTTTCTTCTGTAATTCCTTAGTAAGCATAAGATTTCTCCATTCTTTTTTTGAAAAAGACCGCAGACTTCAGGCGCATGGCCGGAAGGAAAGAGAGCGGCTCTGTAACGCGGGGATTTCCCGTACTTTTTATTATAACATTTCATAGAACAGAGAAAACATGACAGATATGAATGTATAAAGAAAGCGGCTGTGGAAATGTAAAATCATTTCGTCACAGCCGCCTTTCGTGACGGTATATTTGACTAGAGGATACCCGCAAGCATCTTGGGATTAGCTGAAGACAGAAAACCATACAACCAGCCTTCGGCTGAGGAAATGCAACTCATCCGCCCGACATCAGAATTTGAGGTCGGGCACCTTCCCTTCCAGGGCAAGGTCAAAGGCGTTTTGCCACAGTTCCTTCTTCTTTTTCTTACAGTCCTGATTCTCTTATGTTTCCTTCTACCTGGGCTGCGCCAAGCATTTCTGCCAGGTCGTAGAGTTTCTGGTTGAAGGGTTTCTTTATATGTTTTGCATCTTCGTAGGATACTTTTCTGACTTTGCCTTCCCACATACCGACGAGGGCGGCTGTTTCTCCATCAAGGAGTGCTTTGACGGCTGCGGCTCCCAGGGTGGATCCAAGGATGGCGTCTTTGGCGCTTGGCTGGCCGCCTCTCTGGATGAAGCCCAAGATAGTGGTGCAGATGTCGATGTCAGTGCGTTCCTTGAGCCATTCGCCGAGGGCTCTTCCGTCATCGGCGCCTTCTGCGCAGATGATGATGCTGTTCGTCCTGCCCTCTTCCATCTGTCGTTTGAGGCTTCTGGCGAGTTTCTTGCGGCTGAAGGGAACTTCAGGGACGAGGATGTATTCGGCGCCGCAGGCAAGGCCTGAGTCTAAAGCGATGTTTCCTGCAAAGCGTCCCATGACTTCGACGATGGCAGCGCGGTTGTGGGCGCTGGCGGTGTCGCGGATGCGGCTGACAGCGGATACGACGGCATTCACGGCGGTATCGTGACCGATGGTTTCATCGGTGCCGTGCATGTCGTTATCGATAGTGCCCGGAATGGTGACGGTCGAAATGCCCAGTTTCGAAAGGACTTCGGCGCCTTTGATGGAGCCGTCCCCGCCTACGACGACGAGGCCGTCTATGCCTCTACGCTTCAGCGTTTCTGCCGCTTTGATCTGGTTTTCTTCTTCCAAGAATTCCTTGCATCTGGCCGTTTTCAGCATGGTGCCGCCATGGAGGACAACGCCGCTCACGGAGGAGGATTCCATGCGGACGAAGTCATTGTCCAGAAGTCCTGCATAGCCTCTGTATATTCCATAAATCTGGCATCCAAGCGCCAGGGCTGTCCTTACGACCGCCCGTACGGCCGCATTCATGCCCGGCGCATCTCCGCCGCTTGTGAGCACAGCTAGTCTTTTCATGAAAATCCCTCCCTGCGGCCGACTACTGGGATCTTCTCCCATGGGAAGAGGGCCGGCCGTTCCGCTCTCTCTTCTCGGTATGTTCCTCACGGCCGGGATACCCCGGTCCCCGCCGTGCTGCAAATCCTATATTGTGCTTGTCAATGTAGCGCGCAATCATGAGCGCTGTCTGTTCCGGATGGCAGTTCGTCGTATTGATGACAAGATCGACCCTGTCTCTCCATTTCGTCCATTTCCTCAGCATCTGACGGACGTATCCGTCCACATCGGAGTAGTCCATCGTCGGACGTTTCCCGATGCGGCGCCTCACGCGCTCGGCCAGGCGGAATGGTTTCGCATAGAGCAGGATGACGACACCATGCTCGGAGAGGAGATGAAATTTCTCCTCCGTCATGGGATAATTTCCGCCCATCGCAATCACCGCCTCATGGTAGAAGCGCACTCTGTTGATGATTTCCTTTTCCTTGGCAGTGAACGCATCCGGCCCCGCACTCTGGTAGTACTCGGCGATGCGCATCCCCGTGTCCTTTTCCATCATGCGGTCCGTATCGGCCAGCTGCCAGTCCAGGCCGTCAGCGAGAATCCTCGCCGCGCGGCTCTTTCCTGTCCCCATGGGACCGATCAGAACTATATTTCTCTTTTTCATAGGTACCTCGGCTTTGGAAGGTACGGATCTCCGCGTCGAAGGACAACTGTCCTCCCTCTCTTTTCAATGATTTGAGATCCATCGCATTCCATCTCTCTTTGCCTTTTATTATATCAAAGCCGCGGACAATTTGGGCAAAGCTTCCGGTACCTTGTACACGTATTTTTTGAAATTTTCCGTTTTCGTCGATAGTTCCTTCACTTTCCGAGATATTCGTCACGGTGGCGCCGCTCTCCTCGAGCGCTTCCGCAAGCTCC
>OGJK01002743.1_pt1 | contig 13017 bp, 7 predicted proteins | sample 1571961 | NCBI WGS metagenome assembly OGJK01 (sample SAMEA2582120, study PRJEB24529) | metagenome | biome: Human gut stool | place: China | collected 2011 | reverse complement strand
GTTAATGAAAGTGAATTCAAAAAACGTGATTGCGGCGTTACAAACGTTCGATCCTTCATTCCGGATCAAAGATAATAAATTGTGGGGATCGGATCCAAATGCTTTACCGGAGTTTAATATCCGGGGAGAGACTTCTATCGGGCAGACGAAAGGATTGGATGTAGAACAACAGAAAAGAACACAGCGTACGACTTTGGAAAATAATCCTAATTTGCCCGTGTTTATTTTGGATGGATTCGAGGTGGATGTTCAGAAAATTTATGATTTGGATGTAAATCGCATCGAGTCAATTACCATTTTGAAGGATGCCGCAGCAACAGCTATGTATGGTTCTCAAGCTGCTAATGGGGTGGTTGTCGTTACTACAGTTGCTCCTAAACCAGGAGAGATGCAGATTTATTATAACTTTTCCGGTAATGTGGATTTCCCGGACCTGTCTGATTATAATCTTTGTGATGCGGCTGAAAAATTGGAGGTTGAACGTTTAAGTGGTTTATATTCATCTGATGATCCGGAGAAACAAATTGAACTTACGGCTCAATATTATAAGAAACAAAATGCTATTTTGCGCGGGGTGGATACCGATTGGATGTCGCAACCTTTGCGGAATGCCTTTGGTCATATGCATAGTTTGAATGTATCTGGTGGGGAGGAGAGCATCAGGTATGGTATAGATTTGAATTATAATGCGAGTAAAAACGGTGTGATGAAAGGTTCTTTCCGTCATATTTATGGGGGAGGATTAACGTTGGATTATCGTGCGGGAAGTTGGTTGCAATTATTGAATAATATTTCTTATACGGTTACAGAGTCTGAGGATTCTCCTTACGGACAGTATGCTCAATATGCTGAAGCGCAGCCTTATGCTGAGATATATGATGAGAATGGACGCTTGTTGAAAGAAGTGCAAGGGACTACTGTTTCTATGATAAATCCCTTGTGGAAAGTGGCCAATTTGTCAACTTTCTACGGCAAGATGAAAAACCGGGATTTAACCAATAATTTCCAGTTGAACGTTCATATTATGGAAGGATTGATGCTTAAAGGCCAATTAGGTCTTCGCAGAACGGATGGTCGTACGGATAATTTTAAGGATCCTGCAGATCCTGTATATGATGTAACTCCTGCCGATCAGAAAGGAGAGTTGAGCCGGCAAGAAAATGATAATTGGAGTTGGAATGGAAAAATGATGTTTTACTATAATCATGTTTTCGGCAATCATTTTATTAATGCAACAGCCGGAGGGGAGATTTCTGAAAGCAAAACGGAGTCGTTATCGTATGTGTTAAATGGTTTCCAATTGGGGAACATGCATGAACCTCAATTTGCAGCCACTCAGGCCAGACCGGTAAATGTGTCGGAATCTAAAACTCGTAAGATAGGTTTTTTAGCTTCCGTGAATTACGCCTATAATGATATTTATTTGTTCGACGGCTCTTTCCGTTTGGATGGAAGTTCCGATTTCGGTTCGGATAAGCAATTTGCTCCGTTTTGGTCAGTAGGAGCCGGATTGAATATTCATAATTATGATTTCTTAAAAGGGCACTGGTTGATCAGTCGTTTAAAATTGAGGGCTTCTTACGGTTCTACAGGAAATGTGGGATTCGCTCCTTATTCGGCCATAACAACCTTCCAAACAGCAACAGATGCATGGTTTTTCACGGGGCCTGCAGCTTCTTTGATGGCTTTGGGGAATTCGAGGCTGACTTGGCAAACGACATACAAGTTGGATGCAGGTTTCAATATAGGTTTACTGAATGATAAAATTACTTTGGAGGGATCGTATTATCGGAATGAAACAGAAGATTTGATCGATGACGTGAAAATTCCGGCTTATTCCGGTTTTACTTCTTACAAGGAGAATTCCGGAGCAACGTTGAATGAAGGGTTTGAAGTTGCGTTGACTTCCACTCTTTTCCAGAATAAAGATTGGATGGTGACGTTTATGGCAAATTTATCTTCTAACAGGAGTAAAATTACTGAATTGAGTGAGGAGATGAATGCTTATAATGAAACGATTCTTGCCGAATATGAGAAAGAAAATTCCATGTACAAAGATGTGTTAAGCAGGCCGTTGATATTGTATTATGAAGGAAAGTCCTTGTCTGCGATCTATGCGGTTCGTTCCGAGGGAATAGATCCGGCTAATGGGCGTGAACGTTTTGTAAAGAAAAACGGGATGTCGACTTACACGTGGGATGCTAATGATCAAGTTGTTGTCGGGGATACGGAACCGGATGCCAAAGGTTCTTTCGGTATCAATGTGGCATGGAAAGGAATCACATTGAATGCTTATTTCAATTATCAGTGGGGAGGACAGAGTTATAATTCAACATTAGCGGAGAAAGTCGAGAATGCTCAGATTAGCACGCAGAATGTGGATAAACGGGTGCTGTCTGCAAGATGGAAAAATGCGGGAGACGTGGTTCCTTATTATGATTTGAGTAAAAATCCGACACAGAATCCGACTTCCAGATTCGTGCAAGATGATAATCGTTTGGATTTTACAAGTCTTTCAATAGGTTATGATTTTAGCCGTCAGTTGATTTCTAAGTGGAAACTCAAAAGTTTGAGCGTGCAGTTTAGCGCGAATGATTTGTGTAAATGGAGAAGTGTGAAAGAGGAAAGAGCTATAAATTATCCATTTGCGAGAAGTTTTAATTTTTCATTAAATGTTGGATTCTAAATGGTATATGGCATGGAAAATTATATTAAAATATTAGCAGTTGCCATTGTTTTGGTTTTTGCGGGATGTAAGGATTGGTTGGATGTTACACCAGCAGGGCAAGCAACTGAAAGTGATTTGTTTAGTACGGGTGACGGTTATCGGTCTGTTCTGAATGGTTTGTATAAGTCAATGGGTAAGCCGGAACTTTATGGTCGGAATTGGTCTTATGGAATGTTGGATTGTATGGCCCAGTTATATAATTTGGAGTCCGGCTCATTCAATGACGAGATGTGTAAAGCTGCAGCCAAATATGAATACACAAACACGCAAGTATCTTCAAGTATAGAGAGTGCGTGGGGAATTGCCTATAATATTATTGCTAATGCAAATGACTTATTGCAGAATATCGAAAATGCTTCTAATGATATTTTTGCGGAAGGAGAAATGGAAAGGAAGATGATCACGGGAGAGGCGTATGCTTGTCGGGCCTTGATTCATTTTGAATTGTTACGTTTGTTTGCTCCGGCTCCCGTAAATGATGATGGACGTGCGTATATCCCTTATATCGAATCTTATCCGGTGTTGTCAGCCACAAAACTTGGAGTGAAACCTGTGTTAGAAAAAGTGATTGCAGATTTGGAAAAGGCTAGAGGGTTAGTTGCTGTTTACGATACAACAATAAATGGACAGGGAATTAATTTATCCGGCACGGGACGTTTTAATAATGATTTTACTTATAATTATCAGACTATATCTGGGCAACAGATCGAGGATTTTGATGCTGCATTGATAGATGATTTCTTTAAAGGACGGGGGTATAGAATGAGTTATAATGCCGTTACTGCTTTATTGGCGAGGGTTTGCCAGTATGCGGGACGGGAGCAGGAAGCCTTTAATTATGCTGATGAAGTGGTAAAAGCCCATGTGGTATTTAGAGATGGTTCGAAGAATTTGATGTATAAGGATGATTATAGCGGTTTGACGCAAGGTTGGGGTAATAATGAAGCAGATTTTAATAATCGAAAAGATTATAAAACGATGTCTAATTTAATATTTGCTGCCTATAACAGTTTGTCTTATCAAGGAACAGGTAGTTGGTTGAGTGCGGATTGGAAAGGTGGAGTTTCTCCGAATTGGTTTCAAATTTCGGAAAGTTATTTTTTACATGGAGGTGTTGATGAGAAAAGTTTGGATCATCGATGGAATCATATGATTTTTTTGGGTAGTGGCGCCTATCCTGTTTCTGCTAAATATTTTATTCCTACTAATTTGGATACGAGAGATAAAACAGTGAATTTGTTTCCTGTAATTCGTCTTACCGAGATGAAATATATTATGGCCGAGTATTATGCACGTAACGGGAATGTAGGTGATGCCTATCGAATTTTGAATGAAATCCGGGAGAATAGGGGAATTTATGGAAGTTCACTTGGAGGATCGACTTGGAATGAATTTGAGCAGGAATTACTCCATGATGCGCGTCGCGAGTGGATTTCTGAAGGACAATTGTTTTTCTTGTATAAACGTTTGAATGCGGCGATTGTGAATGATAAAGGAACATTGCGTCCTATGACTCTTCAAGAAAGTATGTTCCCTGTGCCAGCAGATATTAAATAATGACATAAACTTTGAATCATGATGAAAAGATATTTATATTTTATGATAATGTTGATGTTTTTGTCCTTCTTTTCTTGTAATGAAGATGATATAAAAGTTTTTGATGGGCAGGCTCAGCTTTATTTTGATAAATTCTATATGAATGCCCTTCAACCGGGAACGGAGGGGGCAGACTCGACTGTGATGTCGTTCTTCTTTTATCCCGATGATACGAAAACAATAGAAGCAGAGGTGGTTGTGAACTATTCCGGATTACCGTTAACGGCAGATATTCCTTTTACTTTAAAAGTGATAGGAGAGGGAACAACGGCTAATGAAGATGAGTATGATTTGGATGACCAGTATGTGTTTCATGCAAGACCTCTGTTGGAAGGGCAATTGGATATTCAAGATACGATAAAGATTCGGTTGAATCTGTCCGAGCGGTTAAAAAAAATGGAGAAGGGGGTACGGTTGTTTGTTGAGTTAGTACCAGGCGAAGGGATTGGCTTGGGACAGTATGAACGTCGTCGTGCCGTGATAATTTCTTCTTATGTGGCAGAAAGACCGGATTGGTGGAAAGAGAATGGTGAAGTTGAACTTACGCTTTTAGGGAAGTTTTCCAATACAAAATATAAGCTTTTCGTTGAACATGCTGATCCCGGTATGACAATGGATGAAAAGATGATAGAGGAACGTCCGGATTTGGCTATCGGATTGGTTTTAAAATTTAAAGAGTGGCTGATTGCCAATCCCGGACAAAAAGATGAGTATGGTAACGATATAACAGTTGTGATTTAATGATTAAAAGTTGCTATTATGAGAAAGATTCATATATTATTTTGTTTGTCGTTTTTCTTGATATTTGGATGTTTAGAGGATGAAGGAAATTATGATTATGACGATATTAAGGAGCCTAAATGGCATACAGATCAGCCGATAAGCGTGTATGCGACAGAGCATAACGTGATGAAACTGCGCGGACATGATGCTTTTAGATGGGATACGGATTCTGTTTCGAGGGAGCGGGAAGTACGCTATGAGTGGAAGTTGAATGATGTGGTTATAGCTACAGAAGCGGATATTGATATTCCGGTGGATAGCGTGATTAAATGGACAAAGATGGAAGAACTTTGTGCTACTGACAAATGGGTAAGAGGTTCATTTACGGTTATCGATAAGGAGTTTGAAACTCATTTCATGAAAGTGGTTTCTTTTTTTATAACACCGTATCGTAGTAATGGAGACTGGTTCGTTTTAACGGAAAAAGAAGGTGAAGGAGAATGTTATTTTGTAAAAAGAACATATAATCGGGAGGAATCGAAGGATGAATTTGAATTGCAGGATTCTTTTAGTGAAATAAATGCATTGTCAATTTCCGGCAAACCTGTTTTCTTGGGATATACTAGAACGGCTAAGAATGTGGGACCGATGGGGTCGATTACGATTATGACTGACGAGGTTGCTTATGAAGTGGATGCCGCTACGTTCGAATTACATTCCGAACTGAAAGATTTGTTCGGCGGAGGAGTCCCGTCCGGGTTTTCTCCGGTTGCGAGGGTTGATGCGTGGGAAGCTGATAGGGGAACTGGGTTATGTACTTTTTTAGCCAATAAAGACGGTAAGCTTTACAGACGGCAATTGTCAAAAAATAATTTGGGAGGGATGTTTATCAATACTCCTTACGAATTGGATGAAAAAGGGTATAAAATTACGGAATTCGGTACCCGTTTGTATGGATTTACCTCGATCCCTTGTTGGGATGAAAAAAATAATCGGGTGATTATGATTGCTTTCGCTTCGAAACAGGCTGGAAGTGGCTGGGGAGATCCCTCCTATTTGGCGACTAGTTTGATCCCTTTAAAAAATGATGGTTCCTTAACTAATTGTCCTCCGGTTTGGGGATTTGAAAGTGGAACTAAAGTATTGAATATGGGATATATGAAGAGTGCAATGTTGAATTTTACGACAAGTCTTAATGTATATTCTGTAATTTATAATGATGCATCAGGAAAGACTTGGTGTGGGGAGTTTATAATGAATCCGTCTGACGGTTCTATAAAGCAGTCTGTTGCTCCGATGCCTCCTTTTTATCCTGAGGGTGCGGATTCTCGTGTAATAGAATGCCCTGCCAGGATTTCTGATGATGCTTTGATATTAGTTACTTGTTCGTCATCTAATGCAAAAGCTAAGAATCAAGTGGTATATACGGATGGCAATCATGTGAATTATTTACTTGTTGCTAGCGAGTATGCGAGTAAGCCGATGATTACGGATTTTCCGGAAAAGGTGACCTATATCGGATATGGAACCTCTGATGTTGGTGCGATAGGTAAGTATGACTTGTTAGTTGTCGGAGGTGAAAACGGTACGTTGAAGTTTTATGACATCTCGGATAGAGATCGGCCGAAGTGTGTGGAGACAATGACGTTTGACGGAAAGATAACTATGGCGAAAGAGATGGCCACGGGAGTGACGGGTGTAGATGAATATTAACAGAAGTTTGTATAAAATCATATTGTATGGAAGAATCAATTGTAAAGGTGGAGCATTTGTCCCATCGCTATAGTGTTCAGTGGGCGATTCGGGATATTAATTTTGAAATTACAAAAAATGGTATTTATGGATTACTCGGCTCTAATGGAGCCGGGAAATCCACTACCATGAATATTATGTGTGGGGTGTTAAAACAGACCGAAGGGGATGTTTACATAAAAGGGATTAGTATTAGTAAAAATCCTGTGGAGGCGAAACGGCATATTGGCTTTTTGCCACAGGTTCCGCCCTTGCATCCGGATTTGACCGTGGAGGAGTATTTGGAGTATTGTGCGGAATTGAGGCATATCCCGGATCGGGAGGTAAAGAAGGCGATAGAAGCGGTTATGATTCGATGTGGTATTTCGCATTTTGCGAAACGAGTCATACATAATTTATCCGGAGGTTATCAGCAACGGGTGGGAATAGCTCAGGCTATTATTCATAATCCGGAATTGGTAATTTTTGATGAACCGACGAATGGTTTGGATCCGAATCAGATTGTAGAGATTCGTCATTTGATTAAAGAGATTGCGGAAGAACGAACCGTAATTCTTTCAACCCATATTTTACCGGAGGTGCAAGCAACCTGTGATTATATCCGGATGATCGAACAGGGAAATATGGTTTTTTCCGGAACTGTGGAGGAATTTGATAACTATATACAACCGAATACTCTGGTTGTTTCATTGGGGGCAGCCCCTTTAGTCGCGGATATTCAAGAGCTTCCGGGAGTTGTTCGTGTAGAGGAATTAGGAGGTCCGAGATTTCGTATTCAATTTTCGGATGTCAAAGAAGCGATGAATAGTATTGTGGAAGCTAGTTATACGCGGGATTGGCAATTAATGGAATTGCAGCAGGAAAAGAGTTCTTTGGATACCATTTTTGCCGAATTGTCCAAAAAATAGTATTAAATTTTATTTGCAGTAGAAATGAAAACGATATTTAAGATAGCGAAAACGGAATTACGGGATTTGTTTTATTCCCCGATTGCTTGGTTAATTTTGATTATATTCACGTTCCAGACTGGAATGTTGTTTACCGGGATGATCTCGGATATCGTGCGTTCCCAAAGTATGGGAGGGCATGGTGCGAATCTTACGCTAGGTATTTTTGGCGGCCAAAGGGGATTACTGGTTGCGGTACAATCTTATTTGTATTTATATATTCCGTTATTGACAATGGGATTAATGAGCAGGGAGTTGGGAAGTGGTTCTATTAAGTTACTTTACTCTTCGCCGATTACGAATACTCAGATTATTTTGGGTAAATATTGTGCCATGTTGGCATATGGATTGGTTTTAATCGGGGTGTTGTTGGTTTATGCAATTTATGGAATGTGTACGATTGAGAACGTGGATATTCCGGTTATTTTAACAGGGCTTTTGGGTGTTTACTTGTTATTATGTGCTTATGTGGCTATTGGTCTGTTCATGTCTAGTTTGACTTCTTATCAGATCGTGGCGGCCGTGGGGACGTTAGCTGTACTTGCGGTATTGACCTATGTGAAAGGAATGTGGCAGTCCGTACCGTTTGTGCGGGAAATTACTTATTGGTTCGGTATGACGGGGCGTTCTGACAATTTTATGAACGGGATGATTTGTAGTGAGGATGTGCTCTATTTTATTGTTGTAGTGATGTTGTTCCTGTTGATGACCATTGTACGTTTACAGGGAAGGAGACAGAAGGTAAGTTGGTTAATGTCTTTTGTGAAATATGCAGGCGTGTGGGGGGTAGCTATAGTATTGGCTTTTGTGTCTTCCCGTCCTGTTTTCAAGTGTTATTATGATGCTACGCATACGAAAATAAATACATTGACGCCTAATAGTCAGGAAATTATTAATCAGTTGGAAGGAGGATTGAAGATTACGACTTATGTCAATATTTTGGATAAGTATAATTGGTTGGGGTTCCCGAAAAACTATAATGATGATGTTCGTCGTTTTGAGCAGTATACTCGTTTTAAACCGGAGATAGATATGGAGTATGTGCTTTATTATGATACGGTTAAAAATGATTATTTGGAACGGGCATTCCCAGGAATGAGTTATGAGGAGAAAGCTAAAAAGGTGATCGAGATGGAGAAATTGAATCCCCAAAAGATATTGACCCCGGAACAAATCCGTGCGAAAGTTGATTTAACGACTACGGAGGGAAATCGGACGGTACGCTTGTTGGAACGAGAATCCGGAGAAAAAACTTTTTTGAGATTATATGATGATTACCAGATATTTCCTTTCGAATCAGAGATTACGGCTGCTTTGAAGCGGATGGTAATGACATTGCCTACAATTGGTTTTTTGTCCGGTCATGGAGAGCGGGAGACAGATCGACCGGGAGATCGTAATTATTGTATGTTTACTCATTTGCCGATGATGAGACAGGCGTTAGTAAATCAGGGTTTTGATTATAAAGATGTCACGTTGGAAAAGGAAGTTCCGGCAGAGATTAACATTTTGGTCATAGCTGAGATGCGTGAACCGATGACGGAGATCGAGAAAGTAAACTTTGATAAATATGTCGCTAGGGGAGGTAATTTGGTTATCATCGGGGAACCTGGACGTCAAGGAGTGATGGGGCCGGTTTTGGAACCATTCGGGGTAAAATTAGTAGATGGATTTTTGATACAACCGGAAAAACCAAAAGATCCTGAACAAGAAAAACAGGATAATGTTAATCTTGGTCCGTTTGCCGGTTTTGTAGCTCCAAAGAATCCGATAGATTTAATTGTGACTCAGCCCACGAAAGAAGCAGAGGAGATGTCTTATGTTTTTGGAATGATGCGTCCTAATTATGTAGCGGTCATGCCTACGGCTGCTGGATTGGAATATACGACAGATAAGGGATTTGATGTTGTACCGTTGTTTATGTCGGATTCAACTTGCTGGAATGAGTTGGAGAATACTGAGATTGTGGATCAGGAAGTTGTATTTAATCCGGATGCGGGTGAAGTGCAAAAATCTTACCCGTTAGCTTTGGCATTATCTCGTAAGATGGGAGAACGAGAACAAAAGATTATTATTTTGGGAGATGCGGATTGTTTGAGTGACGGAGAACTTACTCGTAATAGAAATCCTTTATGGGCAGCCAATTATGTAATTATTCAAGGTAGTTTCTTTTGGTTGTCGGATGGGGAGGTGCCTATTGATGTAAGACGTCCGTATGCAATTGACCGGAAATTATTTGTGGGAGAGACGGGGGCGGAGATTCTTAATTATGCTTTGCTTGGTGTTTTCCCTGGCTTATTACTTTTCTTGGCTTTGTTTATTTGGTTAAGAAGAAGGGGACGATAGGAAATATGTTGTATAGTGGGATCCGACCGGAAGTTATTTTTCGGTCGGATTTTTTTATTTATTCCTGAAATCTTATCTTTGTCAAAAATCCTATGGGAGTGAGAATGAATGGTACAGAGCAAGATTTTGTTCATCGTATAAATGTAAAGGATGAGGCCGCTTTTCATGATTTGTTCACGAGATTCCGGAATTATCTCGTGTTATTTGCCATGCGGAGGGTTGAGCAGTTGGATGTGGCGGAGGATATTGTGCAGGAGACTTTTATCACCGTTTGGGAGAATAAAAAAACGTTCAATTCTTATCAGGGATTAAAAGCTTATTTGTATGAACTGGTGCAGAATAAGTGTACCAATTATTTGAAACATAGGCAGGTTGAAGATAAATACGCCTCTTACGTGAAGACGACAGGTGAGGAGGCAGAGGGGGATTATAGCTTGATGCAGGAAGAAATCTATCGGGAATTATATATGGCAGTCCGGGAGTTGCCGGAAAAGTGTCAGAGGGTTTTTGAGTTGCACTTGGAAGGAAAAAAGAATGATGAGATAGCTGAAATACTGGGAATCTCCGTGTTGACCGTGAAATCTCACAAGCAAAATGCGATTCATATCCTAAAAGAAAAAATGGGAAATCTCTTCCTTTTATACGCCTACATCTACGAGACGTAATTTTTTTTGAAAAATAATTGGTTTTTATTTGCTACTTTTTGATCCCTTTCTTGTATATGGTGTAAAATAAAAAGACATCATGGATCTGTACGATGAAAATATTGCCCGGTTAATACGACATTCCTTGACAGGAGAACTCTCCGAACAGGAATGGGGAGAACTGGAGGCATGGTTACATGATTCGGAAGAGCATCGGGTACTTTTTGAGAAAATTAAAAAAGAAATTCGTATCTCTTCTGAAAGCTCTCTTTTCTGCTCGTTGAATGACGAGGTGGCTTGGCTGAAATTTAAAACCACCGCACGAGAAAGGAAAAGACGTGTCTATGTCAGGAGAATGTTGACATACGCGGCGGTAATCGTGTTACCTCTGGCAGTTGTTGTGGGCTTTTGGTTCTTGAGTCAAGAAAAGGACACGTTTCCGATGGCTTCTGAACGTGTGGTCAAAATTACTCCCGGGAGACCGCGGGCTGTATTGATCACGGCCGACCAAACCGTTCATGAGTTGAATGGTGTACAGGAGCAGCGAGAAATAGAAGTGGAGAAAGGAGTGATGATCAAACAAGGAGGAGCTAATCTGGAATATGATTCTTTGGTAGCCCCGGAGCAAGAAGTGGCGTTAGCCATGAACACGTTGAAAGTTCCTCGTGGGGGAGAATTCCGGTTAAAATTATCGGATGGGACAAATGTCTACTTGAATTCAGCTTCGGAACTTAAATATCCGGTGCGCTTTGATGAAAAGGAGCGGAAAGTTTATTTGTCGGGTGAGGCCTATTTTGAGGTGACGAAGGATTTGAATCGGCCTTTTTACGTGGTGATGGAAGAGGTCCAGGTTCGCGTGTACGGGACCGAATTTAACGTGAACACGCATCAACCGGGGAAAGTTCACACCGTGTTGGTTGACGGTAAGGTCGGGATCAAAAAAAGAGGGATGACCGAGGAGGTCACGATGAAACCGGGACAATTAGCCAGTTTTGACCGGGAAGCGGGAACGTTCGAGGTGAAAGAAGTGGATGTGCGGCAGTACGTGGTTTGGAAGGACGGGTATTTTACCTTTGAGAACGAGAGTTTGGAACAGATTCTAAACACGCTTTCGCTTTGGTATGATGTTGACGTGTTTTTTCAGTCAGAATCTGCTAAACAACTGGTGTTTACCGGGTATATGAAACGGTATAATGATATATCTGAAATTCTGAATGCGATTACGGAGGTTGTAGGAGTAAACTTTACGATAAACGGAAAAACTATAATAGTATCTAAATAAAAAACGGAAAGGGTTGGAGCCTTCCCGTTGAACTTTAATGAGATCAATAGGTCGCTGTTGGAGAGTGACGTATTGAAAGTTTAACTGTTCTAATTTACAAATGTATGGAAAAAAAACAATTATGCCATCGATTTTATCGAAGGTATGTTAAAAAACTTTTGATGCTTATGAAATTGTGTCTCTTGTTTATCTGTGTTTTCACGTTGACACTTTCAGCTAGCTCGTTTGCTCAACAAGAGCGGGTTAGTCTTGACCTGAAGAATGTGTCGGTGAAAGTTTTGTTGGATGAGATTCAAAAACAGACGAGTTGGTGTTTCCTCTTTAATCCGGAGCAAACGAAACAATTGGGTAAGTTGTCGTTACGGGTGGAGAATGAAACCGTGGAAGAGGTGTTGAATCGTATTTTGAAGGATACGGATTTAACGTTTAAATTTAAAAATGATCTTATCATGATCGTGCCTAAGAATGAGGTGGAAGATGATAAGAGTAAGAAAGATATCCGGATTGTCGGTCAGGTAACAGATAACAAGAAACTTCCGTTACCGGGTGTAACCGTGATCGTTAAAGGTTTGACTATTGGTACGGCGACTGATGGGAATGGGCGATATGCCTTGACTCTTCCCAAGACGGAGAAGTTGTCGTTGCTTTTCTCCTTTATCGGGATGAAAACCCGAGAGGTGGCATATACCGGAAAGGATACGATTAACGTGGTTATGCAAGAAGATTCAGAGACTTTGGAAGATGTGATTGTTACCGGTTATGCCACGATTGATCGCGGTAGTTATGTCGGGGCCGTGACACAAATACGAGCAGAGGACATACAGGTGGCCGGAGAGGCTACCATCGACCAGATGTTGCAGGGGAAGATTCCGGGATTGCAGGCCATTAATCAGTCGGGCACACCGGGAGTAGCGCCAAAAATCAGAATTCGAGGCTCATCCTCAATCTCGGGAAGCCGGGAACCCGTGTGGGTGGTTGATGGCGTGATCCTTTCCGACC
>OGJK01002742.1_pt1 | contig 13026 bp, 6 predicted proteins | sample 1571961 | NCBI WGS metagenome assembly OGJK01 (sample SAMEA2582120, study PRJEB24529) | metagenome | biome: Human gut stool | place: China | collected 2011 | reverse complement strand
GCTACCGGAGCGCAGCAGATTTTCCAGACCGATGGAATGGTTTCGGGAAGTAATGCCTATTGTATTTATCGTGACCGGAAGAACCGGCTGTGGGCGGCTTCGATGGATGGAGCCAGCCTTTTCGATGAGGGGCAGCAGAAGTTTAGTAAAATCAAGTCGTTCAAGTCGCTTACCATCGATATCAAGGAAGATCCTCAGGGCAACGTATGGTTTGCTACCCAGGGAGGTGGCTTGTGGCGCTTGGACAAGAATAATGCCTGGAAACAGTATAAGCATGTTGAGAATGATTCTACTTCGCTGGTAAGTGATCAGGTAAACTGTCTGGTTATTGGAGAAAAGGGGCAGCTCTATGCCGCAACCGGCGATGGGCTTTGCGAATTTCTGCCTTCAAAAGGAATATTCCGACGCATCTCCATCGATGCGCCTAGCCTGGATTTCGCGAGTCTTGTCATTTCGCAGGGAGTAATGTGGATTTCTACCAGCAAGGGTATTGTGAAATATACGCCGGGTGAACCTGTCCAGCTGTTCAATAAATATGACGGACTTACCTGTGATCAGTTTATGCCAAACGCCGGACTCCTGGCCTCTGATGGCAGAATCTATTTCGGTTCTACAAGAGGTTTCAACTGCTTTTATCCATATCTCGTCAAGATCAACCAGGTAGCTCCTCCTGTAGCAATCACCTCGGTAGAACTCTTCGGTCAGCCGATAGAGGCGGGGAGCGACCAGCTGGAGAAATCTCTGAGTCATGCAGCAGAACTCAATCTGTCTCATAACGAGAATACCATCAATATCTCGTTTGCCGCCCTAAGTTATGTATCGCCTGAGAAGAACCAGTATGCTTACAAACTTGAGGGAGTAGACAAGGATTGGATTTATACCCACGAGCATCGTGCCAACTATACCAATCTTCCTGCCGGAACCTATACCTTCCTGGTTAAGGCAACCAATAATGATGGTGTATGGTCGAAGAATGAGGCAAGACTCCAGATTGTGGTTCATCCGCCGTTCTGGTGGTCTCTGCCAGCCAAGATTCTGTATTTTCTGCTCATCGGTTACGCAATCTACTGGTTCATGCAGAGCCGGTTGAAACGTGAGAAACTCCGTCATCAGGAAGAACTCGACCAGTTGGAACTCAAGCAGGAACAGGAGATGAGAGATGCCCGCCTGCAGTTCTTCACGATGATTGCCCATGAAATCCGTACGCCGGTAACGCTTATCATCGGACCTTTGGAGAGTCTGAAAGAGCATTGGAAACAGGTTTCCGGAAAACTGACCGATGGTGAGACTATCACGCAGACGCTTTCTGTTATCGACCGTAATGCCCAGCGGTTGCTCCTGCTCGTCAATCAGCTGCTCGATTTCAACAAAGTGCAGCAGAAGGGCATGCAGGTTCATTTCCGTTTGAACAACATTTCGAAGCTGATGCATGCTGTGGCAGAGCGCTTTGCTCCTACCTTTGAGCAGAAAAGCATCCGTTTTGAGGTAGATTATCCAGCTGATGAGCTCGTGGCGATGATAGATCAGGAGGCCGTTACCAAGGTTATCAGCAATCTGATGACCAACGCCTTGAAATATACCGGAGATTATGTGCACCTGTCCTGTCGCCTGCTGGAGGATGGAACCCATTTCCGCATCGAGGTAGAAGACAACGGAGTGGGAATCAGTCCTGACGAAAAGGAGAAAATCTTCGGAGCCTTCTATCAGGCGCGCGACAACAAACCGGGAACCGGAATCGGTCTCAACATCGTGAAGAATCTCGTTGAGGCTCATCATGGTATGGTAGAAGTAGAATCGGAAGTAGGCAAGGGAGCTACCTTTATCGTAACCTTGCCGCTCAACCAGATGGATGCTGTGGTAGAGAAGGCGGATGAAATGGTGAAGGAAGAAGAAACTGTTGCTGAGGAAAATCTGCTGACAGATGAAACTTCAGTTGAGCAAGGTTCTCAAAAGACAGGCGATGCTGTTGCCAGTCCGCTTCGTGAACCGGCAAAACCGGTGATGCTGATTGTGGATGATGATGAAGACATGCGCCAGTTTGTGAAGGCTCATTTCGAAAAGATGTATACGGTTTATACCGCCGACAACGGAAAGAATGCGCTCCGTAAACTGGAGAAACATCCGGTTTCGCTCATCATAAGCGACTGGAGGATTCTGGCATACACAAATTTGTATTTCAGCGATCCATCTTCCTTATGACCAATCGGGACACGTCCCTCAAACCGACCGTCTTTTCTCTTGTAAATGTTGCTGCCTCTTCTCGGCATTTGAAATTCCTCCTGACAAGTTTTCGGACTGTTCAAAGCAAGAAAACGCCTGCTTTTTCTCCGATTCTTATGATTTATTCATGAATTTTCAGAAATATATACTTTACTTTTTCTGAAAATCTGCTATAATGATAGCAGATTCGATGCTGTTTTGTCTGAAATTTCTGCAAATAAATGGGCGGATTTTACGAAACAAAAATGCTTCTTTCCTTTTAGTATCTCCAGTGATAAACCATCTATTCTTCTTGCTTTTTGGGATATTTTATGGTATTATGGAAATAGAGAGAGAAAGCTAAGAAAGGGGCATATTGCGTGATTTGCATAGCAGTAGTGGATGACGAAAAAGCAGTATGTGATGAACTACTATTTTTTCTGAAAGAATACGAAATGAAATTCAAAATGATTTTTGATATTTCAATCTATTACAATGGAGAAAATCTTTTGGCTGATCTGGAAGATGATATACATTTTGATTTAATTCTATTGGATATTGAGTTAGCTAAGATTAATGGTGTAGAGGTCGGTAGACATATACGTGAGATAAACCAAGATTACTTGTGTCAAATTATTTATATCTCTTCTAAAATGGGATATGCCATGGAATTATTTCAGGTGCATCCATTTCACTTTTTGATGAAACCCATACAAAGAGAAACATTATTTTCTTGCCTGGGTGAATATCTTCGATTATATTCCAAGAAAGATTTTTTTGAACTAACAAACAAAAATGTAAAAAAGCGAATACCAATAGAGCAGATACAATATTTTGAAAGCAATGGAAGAAAGATTACTGTCTATTGTTCAAATGAATCACATGAATTTTATGGAAAATTGAGTGATTTGTCAGAAATGAAAATTCTAAAAAATTTCCTTATGATCCATAAATCTTTCTATATTAACATTGCTCATATTTCATCATATAGTTATGATTCACTGACAATTGATGATTGTAGAGAGTTGCCTATTAGCAAACCAAATAGAAAAGAAGTTCGCAGAGCAATTTTGAAGTATAGTGCAGATCGATTTAGAGAGGAGTGATAATATGCAGGAACAGCTCGTATATTTAATAGGAAATGCTTTTCGTATCTATATTTATTTTAAGCTTTTAAATACTATGTTTGGTACTGCAAAAGTGAAACAAATCTGGATTATAATAGGATTTACATTCTATTTTTTAATCAATAGTTTTGGTGCTATCTTATTTGGAAATTTCACTTTAAATATCTTAACAAATATAATTCCATTGATTGCTCTCTCATTTTTGTATGAGTCGAAAGTAACAAGTAAATTATTTGTAGCATTAGCATTTTATGTAGTTAATATGCTTGCAGACGGTATTGTATATACCATTATTCTCATAACAAAAGTGGATTCCATTATAATGAGTAGTGGAATTGCCACAGTACTGATTACCTTTTTAATAGAATTGATTTTTGAATATATTTGGAAAAAACGGGCTTATCATGAAATTGATAAACTGTATTTAGCAACAATTTTGACTGTGCCAATTGGGAGCATTTTGGTTGGTATTTTAACTATGTATCAGTACAGCATAAAAACAATCACTGTAGCTTTTATTTTAATTAGTTTTAATTTACTCATTTTTTATATGTATGATAGCCTCCAGAAGAATTATGAAGTCATCTATGAGAAAAAGCTTTTGGAGCAAGCGGTGAAAGCACAACATAGTGAATTAGAATTATTACAAGAATCCCAGAATAGAATTCGATACTTACAACACGATTTCAAGAATCATTTAATCTCTATTGTAAATTATGCAAAAAAAGCGGATAATCAAGGACTGATTCATTATATTGAAGAGGGTTTGGGTTTTCTCTCGCTTCATCAGCAATTTGTTGACACCGGAAATTCCGAGATTGATAGTATTCTTAATTACAAGTTGCAGGAGATGAAAAACAAAAACGTCCATTTAAAGTATTCTATAACGATACCAAAGGACTTGAAAATTAATGTGTTTGACCTCAACATCATACTTGGAAATTTATTAAACAATGCAATAGAAGCTATCGAAAAAGCGGAAAGGAAATACTTCTTTATCAATATTTATTTTGAGAAAAACATTCTTTTTATCCATATAGAAAATACCTATGATGGAAATATCATAAAAGAGAAAGAAACATTGATGACAACAAAGGAGGAAAAGCAATTACATGGATTAGGACTGAAAAGCGTTTCCAGCATATTGGAAAAATATGATGGAGACATTATATACGATTATAATGATATATATTTTATTACAGATGTCATGCTCTGCAATACGAGTTTTCATCATGAAACAGAGTGAGAAAATAGTCGAATTTTGACATTAACATGGGTCGTTTTTTACAAGAGTCGCTTTTGCGGCTCTTTTTTTGTTATAATTTGTTTTGCAGGCAAAATAAAAAGATTGGAGTGATAAATATGAAAAAGATTATTTTGAAATATGGCGGTATGCTTGCTGCTTTAGCAATGGTTTTTACAACACTGACAGTAAATTCAACCTGTACTTGGATGACTTATCAGGAAGAATTGCCTGATACAGCTAAAAAACTTCGCAAGTTCTGATGTTTGTTAAATTATCTTGTAAGATTGCAGATAGGCTAGAACACTGTGGCATTATCTCAAAATCCAATAGAACATTGTATGAATATGGCCTGCGTCAGATGTTTGCAACAATTCTGAACATTCTAACAATGCTCCTGATTGGATTTATAATGGGACTTGCTGTGCCGGCGATGGTTTACACAATCGCATATATCCCATTAAGAGTATATGCCGGAGGCTATCATGCTTCTACACCGCAGCGATGCTGGGCATTTTCTGCGATAATGTTATGGATTGTACTGTGTATCGTAAAATACACGCCCCAAACGTATTTTTGGGTGATTACAACATTGTCGTTGATAGCCTGCATCGTTGTTTTTTTGCTGTCGCCGGTGGAAGATCGAAATAAGAGATTGGATGAAAAAGAACATCATGTTTATCATATTCGAGCAATTGTTGTGATGACAATAGAAATGATTGTGGCGATGCTGTTGTTTGCTTTACATTTCACACAATTTGTTTTGGTATTGGAGATTGCATGGTGCTCTCTTGCAGTGATGTTGCTGCTTGGAAAAGGAAAGAATGTTTTTGAAAATAAAAAAGGAGGAAGTGCATGAATAAAAAACTGACAAGAACACTTGCTGGAGTCATGTCCCTGATGTTCATGGGACAGGTCATGATTTTTGGCGACGGCAGTGCCCAAGGTCTTTTACATGCTGATACAATTGCATCTGCTGCAGAAGCGATTGAAGGAGCAAAGAACAAAGACCAGCTTGCCAAGGAATTTGAAGAAGCAACAAAAGATCTGGGAAAAGTGGATTTTTTTGATGTTGCGGATGAAAAAGAAAATGGAACCGTTGTCAATGAAGATACTGCAAAAAACGATATAGCTGTGCAATCTGATGAAGCGGGTGCAGCAGTTCAAGATCGTTCAGCAGCAGTTATGGCTGCTTCGGAGGGCGATGCTCCAGCAGGTGAATTAACTGTAACTGGTATCGTTAAACAAGGGGTTATCAATGGAATTCAAGATAAAACTCCAATTTATGTGCGTATTTTTGATGAAAACTGGAATGAACTTGAATATCAGGAACTTCAAAGCGGTGACAGTTATACTGTAACAGCAAGCAGTGGTAGTGGCGTTTATCATGTCAAGTATGAAAGTGATGGTTATTTGCCGTTTTACTTGAAGGATTTTGGTACTGGTACCTATACTGTTGGATCTGGTGATTCTCGCAACACGGTGACATTAGTTCCAGGTGATACCACTTGGAATGAAGAACACGACAACGAGTGGAGCGACGATGTCATCAATGGAAAAGACTTGGCATATGTACAGAGTTGCTTAGGAGCATATCGTGGTGATGATGCATTTAATTTTTCTATAGACTTAAATGGTAATGGAATAATTGATCAGGAAGAATTGCTCCAAGCACAAGATGTTATTAATTCTGCCAGTGAATCACAACAGGATGCAAATGCTGCATATATTTATGATTTAAATGGAGATGCTTACATCAATCATCTGGATATGCAGATAATGGAAAGTCTTATTGGTTACGATTCTTCTGAAATTTCCGACCTTGACTTCAATGGAAATGGTGTAATTGATGAGGAAGATCTAAATTCATATATTTCAATTATATATCAATCCATGGATGTTTACTGGTATAATCTTGATTTAAACCATAATGGTGTAATTGACGAGAATGATGCGGAATTTTTGGAAGCGGCTGCAAAATTAAGAGGTCCATCTGATAATTACTACGCATACATGGACAAAGACGACAGCGGCACAATTGATAATGCAGATGTTGCATGGTTTTCTGCCGCATACAAGGCTTCTGGCGATTTGGATTGGGATCATGCCTTTAAAAGAACACTGATCATGCAGGAAAGCGGCGCTTTTCAGGGCAGCTTAAATTTGCATGATACGGATTTGAACCTGAATGGCTGTTCCCTGTATGTAGGCGACTGTATGTCCTTTACAACTGATATTCCGAAATTTTGGTCTGGCAATCAAGGAGCAACACTGAATATTAGCAATGGTTATTTGGAAGTTTCCAATAACTTAGTATTTCGTACCGCTTCTCCAGATGGTTGGGGTGGAAATGCAGGCCAATTACTGAATATTAATGGAGGATTAGTCATTATTGGCGGCGATTTCAATTTTGGTCAGGCAAATTGCTATGATACAATGTTAATGACTGTCCCTGGTGGAGAAGTTGATATTTATGGTAATTGGAATTATAACACATTGACTGACATGGAAGGTAAATGGACAGCAGGAACCATTTATTTTGAGGGGCCAACATGGGAAGTAAATGAAAAATCTGGTGAAAAGTCTGTTTACTCTACTGGAGATCATGTGATTAGCCTTTATTATCCAGAAGGTGTACAGACAATTTTATGGGATAATCGTTACACTTATATTTATGATGAAAATGGAAATCCTACAACAAAACGGCATTTAAATTTTGATTATTATGATGAAGAATATGACATGTCTGGATTGTATTTTCCGTTAGGGTACTCTCCTGATCGTTATCACATTCGTCCATGGTTTCCAGAAGATGACGCTCCTTATGAGCCAGACTATACCCTTTATCGTAAAGGCTGGGAAATTGGTGAAGGTGTACACATCGCAACTGGAAATTATACAAAATCCTTTACCGACTTAAGTATTGAATCTCCTGGTGTAACTTCTGACTTTGTTCGCACATATAATTCCATTAGTACTGAGGAAAGCTCTTTTGGTATTGGCTGGGATTTTAATATTGATGTCAGCAAGATTGTAAAGCCAACTGCTGGGTATTATCAGGTTGTTTTGCCTGATGGTTCGAACACTACATTTAAGGATAATGGAAAAGGTGGATTTGAGTGTCTAAATACTCATAGCACTATGACAAAGTCTGGAAACGAATACACTATTACAAATGCATCACAGTCAAAATATCACTTTAATACAAATGGCGAATTGGATTGGGTCAAAGATGCAGAAGGTAATGTTTTAACCATCTCTTCTATGACAAATAACCAGCGTATTGTGACAGATTCTACTGGCAGAACTTATACAATCACCTATAATGGCAATAAAGAACATTCTCGGATTACCAGTATTAAAGATACTACCGCAGATCGTGTGGTTACTTATGCATATAACGGAGATTTTCAGTTGGTATCTGCAACAAGCGTATCTGGCGGAACAGAAACATATGAGTATGATAAAAAAGGAAAACTTTGCAAAATCACAAACTGTTATGATGAAGTCACAGATCAAATTTCTTATTTGGAACATGGGCAAGTAGACTGTCTTACAAATGCATCTGGATTGAAGCAAGTCTACACATATAACAAATTGCAAAAGCAAACCGGCTTAAAAGAGTATGATAAAGAAACTCTTGTCAAAACATTCACCTATAACTATGATGAAAAGTATGCAGTAAAGACAAATACTGTGGAAACCGATGGCCAAACCTATGAAGTAGATAAGATCACTTATAATATGGTTGATGGCAAGAATAAGTATGATGAAATGTCCGAAAGCGTTGATATCATGGGAAATACAACAAAGTATGAGCGTGATACTAACGGAAATGTTATCAAAACAATAAATGCTGACGGTACATACACACTTGCCAATTACAATGATAAAAACAGTGTTATTGCAGAAGTTGACGAATCTGGGAATGCAACTATCAAAGCATATGATTCGAATGGAACTCGGCTTTTGAAAGAAGCAACCAGTCTGCATCCATTATCTCAAACTGATATCAATACAGTTACAGCAGATAATTTTGATCCAGTGAAGTATCTTGCAGCGAATGAGGCAAGTTATGCAATCACGAGTCATGAATATTATGCTGATAGTTATGTGAGTGGAATTGCAGGGTTGATTCGTGCTACAACCGACCCCGAAGGTAATGTAACTGAGTATGATTACTACAAGGATGGCGTTGGAAAAGGACTGGTAAAATCCAAGACACTGAAGGATGGAAATACTGTTGTAAATACAGTTTCTTATGAGTATAATGCACAACTTCAAGTGTCAAAGGAAACCACCAGTTTTGACATTTCTAAAAATCTTTATTCTGTAAAGGAATATGAGTACGATAAGTTCAACAATGTTACAGTTACTAGAGATTACGGAACGGGAAGCACACCGGCGACTACCATTGCAGAATATGATTTGCTGAGCCGCAAAACTGCGGAGTATGCACCGAATTATTCTGCGGATAAGAGCCACGGCAGCTTGACAACTTATTATCCGGACGGAAACAAAAAATCAGAAACGGATGCAGAAGGTAATGTTACCTCTTATGTGTATGATGCGTATGGTAACATTACAAAGCAAACAGATCCAGACGGCACAATTAGTCTAACAGAATATGATGGATTGCAGCGAGAAAAAGCTAAATATTTTAAAGCTGATTCTGAATCTTCAAAACAGATTCAATCGACCACATCATATGAATTCATTAAAAATTATAGTGTTGATGTATATACTGGATTAGATAATAGTTCTTCTAAATCTAGTAGTGCGTTGAAAACAACAAATACTACCTATATTACTGCTGATAAGCAAGTTGTATCTGAAGTTTTGACAAGCTTCAAGCAAAAAACCATCTATGAAAAGACAAATGGTAAGATAAAGAAAACAAATGCTTATTATGCAAATGGTGAGATTGCATGTGAAATTGATGCACTTGGCAATATTACCAAATATGAGAATACAACTTTAGAATCTGCTAATGGAATTTGTAAAGTTAGTAGAACATATACACCTTTTAACACTAAAACTGATGGATCGGTCAACTATTCTATTACAGAAAATCAGTATGACAAGAATGGCAATGTAACGCTGGCAAAGCAAACTGTTCAAAAGCAGGATTCGGATACAATAAAGTATAGTGTAACTGAAAATCAGTACAATGCACAGGGCTTGCTGACACAGGTAACATTGAGTGATGGTACGTCCAATAGTGAGAAGAACATCACAAAATATCTGTATAACAATGCTGGCATTCAAACAACAATGCTAACTGGACTACATGCAGATTCGGATTCAGATTACTTGAAAACGAACTATGAGTATGATGCATGGGGTCATTTGGTAAAGACAACTGACAGCACAGGTTATGACTCTGGAATAACAACATACGATCTAAATGGCAATGCTTTAACAGTAACAGACGCAAATGGAAATGTTACCACAAATACTTATGATGCTTTAAATCGTATATTAATAGCTAATATAGTACATTCTAATGATTCATCTAAAAATGTAAGTAAGTCATATGAATATGACAAAATGGGAAGAGTACAGTGTGTTAACATCAATAATGAACAAACACTGTATCTTTACGATGATCTTGGAAGAAAAATCACAGAGGAAAGCAATACAGGTTTCAAAGGCTATTATTATGAGGGCATTTCTCAAAATGTAAGTTCTTATTTTATCGGACGCAATCATCAAATTGTATATGAAAATATTTCTTATACCTATGATGATGAAATGCGTGTGGTTCAGGTTAAGGAAAGTGGAAATCTGACAGCTTCCTATGCCTATGATGAAAATGGTAATAAGATTTCTGAAACACTTGCAAATGGTGTGGTATCGACTTATTCCTACAATGGATGCAACAAAGTTACAAAGATTGTTACCAAATCAGGAAAATCAGACATATCCAGTTACGAATATTCATACTATTTAGATGGTTCAGATGCTTGCAAAGTACGCAATGAAAATGGTACAATAGAAACAACATCATATGACTATGATGGTTTGAAGCGGTTGACCAAGGAATCCATTTCTAATGGTAAGATAGCTGACACATATGCATACGAATATGATGACTATGGCAATCGTTCTAAGATGGTTGCTAATGGTTCAGAAGAATATGAAACTGTCTATGATTATACTGTCAATGGCAAGTATACTGCCTTGCTTCAGAAAGAAATCAAGACAGTTAAAGAAGCTTCTAGTGCTGTAACCTCAAATAATGGATTAGCAATTAGTCCAACAGATCTGATTACAGGCACCACAACAAATGCCAAAAGAGAAGAAACTGCTTATTCTTATGATGCCAATGGAAATCAGATCACAAAGATCACAGCAGATAAGACAGAGACAAATACTTATGATAGTCTGAATCAGCTGATTGAATTTACTGATGGCAAAACAACAGCAAGTTATAAATATGATGTAGATGGTCTGCGTATTAGCAAAACTGTAGATGGTCATAGTATCGATCAAATCTGGAATGATGATAAACAGATTGCAGTTGATGCGGATGGAAGCAATCCATACAAAGCACAAATCTATATTCGTGGAACGAATTTGCTGGCAGGGTGTGAGTTTGTACAGGCAGTTAAGTCAGATTATACTTACTACACACAAAACGCTCATGGTGATGTTGTCAATTTAACAGACAACAATGGTGCTGTTACTAAAGCATATCAGTATGATGCTTTTGGTGTAGAAAAGAATATTGATGACACTGACACCAATGCATTTCGGTATTGTGGCGAATATTATGATAAGGAAACTGCTACCATTTATTTGCGTGCGAGATACTATAGTCCTTCAACTGGACGATTTATCTCAAGAGATTCTTTTGCAGGTAGCAATAATGATCCACTAAGCCTGAATCTGTATACCTATTGCCACAACAATCCTGTTTCTGGAACAGATAGTACTGGTCATTTTCTGGATACATTTTTTGATGCGGCAAGTTTAGCATTTGACATTGTTTCATTTTGCATCGAACCCACTCCGATGGGTGCTGTTGATATTTTGACAGATGTAGTCGGACTTGTAACACCAGGTGTTCCAAGTGCAGGACTAAAAGTGGGTGTGCATGCAGCAGAAACTGCTTATGATGCATACAAAGCTGTTGATACAGCACATGATTTGTCCAAAGCAGCAGATGTTGCTATTACAGTATCCAAGAAGGGCGATACAGTTCTTGAACTGGCGGATGCAGCCAAGGATGCCAAAAAGGCTTCCAGTATTGCTGATGGTGCAAAAAGTTCAAGTAAGGTATTGACATCTGGGAAGCCTCATCAAATACATCATTTTGCGACAAATAAAAGCAAAAAATATACACCTCAATTCGAAAAAATAACAAAAAAGTATAATCTGGATTTGGATGGAGATTGGAATAAAATGAGTTTGCCTCATCAAGGAAGACACCCATATGCCTATCATGATTATGTTTTGGATAGTATGAAAAAATATGATAGTATTGCAAAGGGTGATCAAAAGAAGTTTCTTTCTTTATATGAACAGACAAAGACAGAAATTGCAAATAATCCAGAAATGCTATATAAGAACTATTGGAAGAAACGGAGGTAATGTATTGAAATATTACAAAATGATGTATAATGGGAATCTTGCGGAAGATAGAAATTATGCTTCTTGTTTGAAAGTTGATTTGAATGGTATTGATGATCAAATTATATATCATGGAAAAAACATTACAAAGCATGAATGGCAGGGAGTTACATTTCATTGTAATTTGAAAGAAGGAACTTTGACTAATTGGTTAGGCAATATATATAATTGGGAATTATTTTCTGAAGATATTGTTCATAAGCTTTGCCCGCTTATCGGTCACGCAGTGCAATTTTTACCTGCTAATGTTGTCGATGAGCAAGGATTTCCGTTAAAAAAAGAATATTATATAATGAATGTACTAAATGTCTTGCCTTTTGAATCACTAAATAAAGAAAAATCTGATTTCCTTTGCTTTGAATTTGAAAATAATTTGTATTATAATATAGCGAAATATGCATTTTATAGAGATTCACTTATTAACCAAGATATTTTTCGATTAGAAAATGATATGTACGCTTTATTTGTCTCGGAAAATGTTCGAAAAATTGTTCGTAAAATGAAGTGGGAAGAATTTGGTTTCTTAGAAGTTGACATTATATAAAAATATTCTCTGTTCATGACATTCTTAATAGTGTATAACTATATTGTACAATTTGTCACAAAATATTTTTTGAAAGTAATAATAATCCGATAAGTTTAGATTCTATTGTCATAACAGTTCTGTTCCTTGACGGTTAATATCGAGCATTTTCTGGATATATTTTTGATGTAGAAATGTATGCAATTTACCTACAAGCAATATATTTCCTTTAAAATTCAACCATTAAAAAAGGGCAGTTCTGTCCGGCAAACAGCTGGGCAGGACTGCCCTTTCTATTT
>OGJK01002721.1_pt1 | contig 13087 bp, 10 predicted proteins | sample 1571961 | NCBI WGS metagenome assembly OGJK01 (sample SAMEA2582120, study PRJEB24529) | metagenome | biome: Human gut stool | place: China | collected 2011 | reverse complement strand
CAGTGTGCCAAGTTTGAGGGTTCAGCCGGGACCTTTTTCATTCTCTCGACTATGTCCGCATCACGTTTGCAGCGGCGAGCTTTTGCCTGCTTATTACGGATGCTATACTGATAGTTCTGTAACTCCTTCAACACGGCGATACCACTTACGTTGCGATGGATAAAGTCCGCGATTGCAGCGCCATCCGTCCCTTTATAGAAAACGCAGGATTCTCTAAAATTATAGAAACTTTCATCGGCAAGGCTCATCAGCATGGCATCCCGCCACTTGACGTTCCCCTCGGCATCGCGTTCCAGCGTGGCAAAGTCGTCCTTGCCCTGAAACACGACCCACTTCGGCATACGGTCATTTGCCTTCAGTTGTTCGCACTCATAGAAGTAAACTGCCAGCACCCTATGCCCGCCAAGCAGCTTGACTGCGGCGGTGACAAGGTATTTCACCCGATCCGTGTACAGCACCCCGGCATTCAGGCTGATGTGCAGTGGAACATTGCTCGCATGGCGGCAGGCTCGTTTATCCAGTTTCATCCTGCTGCCCCCTCTGTGCCAAAGTCTCCAAAGGTGAGTTGTTCTTCGTCTACGGGTTTCGGGGCTGGTTTGGGCGTTGCCTTCTTGGGCTTATCCTTTTTTCCTGCCTTGGGCGATTTCCCGTTGTAGATCTTGGGAGCAAACTTTTCTTCCGGTTCAGCGTCCTCTTTGGCATCTAGGTCCCGGAAATACTCCCGCGCCCACTGGTAGCAGAGTTCGTCCGGTACATTGCCGCCGAAACCGCCGCCCATAGGCTTTTCGTCATTGTCCTTCATTTCCTGTTCCAGATACTCCCGCGCCTTGCGGTTGATGTAGTGGAAGCAATTCAGCATCTTTTTCTTGGGGTTCATCACAAGGCGGGCAAAAGCGGGGTCAGCCAGACACTCGGTCTGCACGTCCTCCATGACGCATAGCTTCATGTTGCGGCGGGTCAGGCGCTCGGTATCCTGCGAAACGCGGTTCATGGATGCCTGCATCACGTCGTCATCCGACATAGCGGCAAGGCGGTCCAGTTCCTGCTGTTCCCGCAGTTTTTTATGTGCCTGCTTTGCCTCCCATTCGGCTTTGCGCTTGGCTTCGGCGGCATCAAATTCAGCCTTTTTGCGGGCTTCTTCCGCGTCCTCCGCTTGCGGTTCCTGCTTCGGGGGTTCAACCGGCTCAAATTCTTCGCTGAAAGAATCTACGGTTTCACTGTCCGCGGACACCTCGAAAGCATCATCCTCGGCATCACGGTTCATCATATCAATTTCAGAGAGTATACCCATTGTCCTATCCTTTCAAAAAAGGCAGAGAGCTGCCCAGCGGTAGCTCCCTGCCATAACTTTGCGCGGCATCAGGCCGCTTTTTCTTTTGTTTCTTCCTGCCGCAAAGCAAGCTGCCAGTCATCTATGCCCTTGCAGGCAGTATTCCAGACAAGGCTTGTGCTTTGCAGCCCGGCTGCGTGGGCAATCTGCTGGACCTTTTCAGCCGCAGATGCCACATACTCATTTTCTAACTTGTCCATGTCGTAGGCTTCCACGACCAGCTTGGTGCCGTTCTGCGCCATGCAGCGCAGCGCGGATTCCAAGCCGTTCAAGCTGTTCACCCCTGCCACAGCGACAAACGAGCGTCCTGTCAGGCAGTGGGCAATATCCGCTTTGAGCAGCCCTTCCGTCACATACACGGTCTTGGCGAACGGCTCACCCACAAAATGCAGTGGGCTGCCGGAGGTCACGCCATGCGGCTTGCCGATAGAAGACAGCCAGATGTATTTTGCTCCGCTTTTACCCGGTGGGTCATCCCTACGGCGCAGCGGCGTGTCCAGCCGTATCTGCATACCACAGATTAAACCATCCATACCGACAGCCGGGAGCAGGATGCCCGCCGTGCGGCTGCCGAAATTGATCGTCCACCGCCCGGCATTGTCCGTATAGAAGCCCGGCACATCCTGCAAGGTGCAGCCATGCCGCCGCAGACGCTCGGCATAACTGCGGCACAGAAACGCAGGCGGGGTCGATTTGAACCCGAACCTTGCAATCTGTTCCTCGGTCAGCCCGCGCCGCGGCGACAGCAGATGCGCCTTGTGCGTGGGTGTCAGCGGCAGCATGGAGAGCAGCAGCGAGTAGGTCTGATGGATCTCCTGCGGGGTGGCACGGATGTTTTGTTCCGGCTTTACCCCGATGCAGTCATTTACCCTTGGCCGGGGCGTATACCGCCCCAGTGCTTCGCAAATCTCGCGGTAGGCATCGGCATTGCCGGTGCAGTTATAGCGGGCATACAGTGCCAGCATACCGCCCGCCGCGCCGCAGCGGTTGCAGCGCCAGACGTTTTTGTCTGTGTTGACGTTGAGCCGCCCGCGCTGGTCCCCACAAAAGGGGCAGTTTAAGTACAGGCCCGACGGCAGACGGCGACGGACAGTAAGCCCCAGCAGTTCTACTACATCGGCAATGCCAAACGGAAACGTATCGGAAGATGAGGTCATGCAAAACGGCCTCCTTTCCGGTTATCCCGCCTGTTTCTCCTGCAAGCTGTCCCATATAATGGCGGCCGCCGCGCGGAGAATGTTGTTTTCTCCCTGATAGCCTTTCACATACCAGCGCAGGCTGGCAGGGCGGCGGTCAGCCACCTGTGCCAACGTCCAGCCCTTGCAGGTGCCGCAGTCTACGATGACGTTTTGCGCCTGCTCGTAGGTCATCTGGCGGCGGATTTTCTCCACCGGACTGCTTTGGGTATATGCAGCGGCGGGCGGTTCCTGTTCCAGCACAATGACATTCTGCGTCGGTTCTATCGGGGTCTGCGCGGGCTGCACGGATTCCGGCACAACCGTCTTAGGTTTTTCTACGACTTCTGCCGTTACCTGTTCGGGAACAGGCATATCGTCCGCCATGATGGCATCAAACGGGTCCGCCTTGGCAGACTCCTGCGGGGTAGCTTTCACGGGCTCCGGCTGCTTCTGCACAGGCTCTGCGACTTCCGCTTTCGTCTGTACCAGCTTGGAAATCTCTGGTTTTGCGCCCACCGGCACCTCGCTGCCGTACTCCTCGGATTCACTGCCCACATCGGCAAACTGGATGCCAAAGCCCGCATTGGAGAGTGCCGTGTCCAGCGCTTCCTCCTGCGCAGCCTCCACATACAGCCCACCGGGCGTTGTGTCCAGCGTGCAGTTGGCAACATAGCTGCTCAACGGCTCGGCATCCTCGCGGTCACGGTAGACCTTGGCTTCAAAAATGGCCATTTTCTCGGTGATGCGCAGGGCGTTGAGCTTCAGTCGCCCCGTGGGGCAGGCCAGCCGGAACCACAGCTTTTTGTACCGTAAGTCAAGGCGCATCACGTCCTCCCCGGTCTTGCGGGAAGTTGTGCGGCGCAGAAATTTCAGCGGGTCAAAGCCGGATACATGGTTTAAGGATGCCACAGTGGCGTTGGTGGTGTACAGCATAGGTTCTTGATTCCCTTTCATGGGTAATTTCTCCCTTCAATTTTGTATTCAGCCGGCCTGTTGCAGCTCCGGCAGTGCGTTTCGTTCGGTGTGGTATGCCTTACAGTACAGGCGGATGCGCTCGCCCAACATGGTATTGCGCTTGCTGATATCGGCGCGGTGAACCGCCATAAACAGAATCGGCTTATGCCCCACAAGGATGACTTTTTTCTTGGCACGGGTCACGGCTGTATACAATAAATTACGATACGGCATGATTGTGTGCGCCTTGACGATGGGGATAATGACCGTTTCAAACTCGCTGCCCATGGCCTTATGAATTGTAGTAGCGTAAGCAAGGTCAACGTGCGCCAGCTGTTTCGGCGTGTAAATCAACTTGCGGTCGCCGCCAAAATCCATCTGCACGAGCCGTTCGCCCTTGCTTCCTGTGGTGATGCCGGTGATAAAGCCGAGGTCGCCATTGGAAACTTTTTCGGTGTTCTTTGTCTGCATGACGCGGTCATGAACACGGAATGTGCGGCTGCCGATTCTCACTTCTTCCTCGGCCGAGCGGAACGGGTTGACCCGTTCCCGAATGGCTCGGTTAAGCTGCTCGGAGGCTGCCTCGCCTTTCTCGCGGAACGGCGAAAGGATCTGCACGTTCTCGATGCCACGCTCGGCGGCTTCTTTGCAGTAAATGTCTTGGATGCGCCGCGCCGTCTCGATTTGCGTCGGGCTGTCCACAAACACAAAGTCATTGCCGTAGTACAGCTTGGTGCTGCCCTCGTTGATGAACTTCGCATTGTAGGCAATCAATCCGTCTTTCGACTGGCGGAAGATCCAGTCCAGCACGGTAACAGGCACCATTCCGCTGTGGATCAGCTCGTAGAACACGTTGCCGGCGCCCACGCTGGGCAACTGGTTCGGGTCACCCACAAGAACGACCCGCGTGTGCTGACCGATACGCTTGAAAAACTGTTGTGCCAGCCACATATCCACCATAGAAAACTCGTCCACAATGACGAGGTCGGCATCCACAAAGCGAACGCGCTCGCCATCGCCCACTTCTTCTCCGGTGCCAAGCCCCAGTGCGCTGTGCAGCGTGCGGGCTTCGTCTACGCCGGTGCTCTCCGCCATACGGCGGCTGGCACGACCCGTGGGAGCCATAAGGGCGAACTTTCCTTTCGGGTGCAGGTTTTTGAACACCTCGATGATGGCCTTTAACACGGTGGTTTTTCCGGTGCCGGGTGAGCCGGTGATAATCGTCAGCCCATGCTGAAATGCCGTGCGAACCGCCTGCTCCTGCTTTTGGGAAAGCGTAATGCCCAGGCTTTCGCGCACCGATTCCAGCGCAGACTCGATATTCTCAGCCACGCTGATGTTGGCAAGCCGCTCGGCAATCATGCGGGCGGTATCGTCCTCCTGCCCGAACACGCGCGGGCTGTACAGGTACTGCTTGTAGGCGACCACTGCACCGTGCAGAATCATCTGCTGCAAGGTTTCCTGCACCTCCTCGGCGCGGACGCGCTGTTCCGGGATAGGAATGGGCGCGTTGAGCAGCAGAAGTGTTTCCTTTACCAAATCTTCCGATGGCAGAAACAGATGTCCCGATTTGCCGCGGGCATCCTCCAGCGTGTACAGCACCGCACCCTTGATGCGCTCGGCGCTGTGCAGGCGGTTATCCGTCTTACGGACGATGCCATCCACACGCTTGAATCCGAAGCCGGAAATCTGGCACAGGTCATACGGATATTTTTTGAGGATGTCCACACACGCCGGACCAAAGTTCTGATAAATTTTCAGCGCCGTGGCGGGCGTGATCTTGAACGGTCCCAAAAGACTCATAAGATTGCGCAGAACGCGGCTCTCGGCGTAGGATTCCTCAATGTCCTTGAGCTTGCCCTCGGTGATGCCGCGGATTTGCAGCAGCTTCTCCGGCTCGTTGTCAAGGGTATTCAAGGTGTCCGGTCCGAACGTGGCGACAATGTCCTCTGCTGTCTTGGGACCGATGCCCTTGATAAGCCCGGAACCCAAGTATGCCTGCAGACCGTCCGCTGTCTGCGGAACGATTTCCTGCCACTGCTCGACTTGCAGCTGATAGCCGTACTTGCTCTCGACCCACTCGCCGTCCAGTTCCAGCTCCACCGCCTTGGTGCGGGGCAGTTCGTACCCCACCGCCGTAAAGCGCAGCATACGGTCGCCGTAATAGCGGCCGCTGCAAGCCTGCAGCGGAATGCGCGGATCATTGGTTTTGACAACGATGATGGAGAATTTGTTTGCTTCGTTGTAAAAAATCGTAGATTCGTAGGTGACACGGCAGCCGGTAATGCCGCTGTGTTCCTGTTCACTGTCGTGCATAGGCACGCTCCCTTCTTTGTCAGGCGGCTTCGTCCGCCGCTTTTGCCTTGATGCTGAATCGCCGCGATTCCGACACCGTGACGTACTCGTCATAAATATCCGGGTGCAGCAGCTTCAGCTTTTGGAGGTTGTCTTTCGTGATGCCTGTCCGGCTGACGGGGTTGTAGCTGATTGTGTACTGTGTACCGCCGTACTCCCCCATCGCCATGCAGCTGCCATTGAGTTTGGCAACCATCTGTCCTTTCAGCCGCTGCATTTCTGTGTCCAGCGTTTTGACCTGCGTTTCCACCTGCTGCCTTTGCTCCTGTAAGCTGAGATACCGTAGCATGACGGCAGACAAGTCACTGTCCAGCTGGATGGCAGGAATGGTCTTGTCCGCAGCACCCAAGCGACGGCGCAGGCTTTCGAGGATCAGGCTGCCGTCCTCGGTGTAGGGTGGCGGGATGCGGGTCAGGATGTGGTCGTGCCAGAACTCGCGTTCCAGATAAACCATCTCCTGCTCGTACTCCCGATCACGGTACAGGTGGCGGATGATGGCTTCGTCCTCATTGTTGCCATACAGACAGCAATAGAAGATTTCGTCGATGTCCATAACGGTCATGTAGTGGCGTCCCTGTGTTTCGTAGTAGACGGGAACACATTCCTCGCCGTCCTTCCACCAGTGGTCTTTTGCGTTGTAGTTGGTCGTTTTGATTTCCAGAATCGCAATTTTTCCGTTTGGCAGGCGGACAAAGTAGTCTACATCTGCCAGCATGAAGGGATACTGCGGGTGTTGGAACATTTTCTTGATCTGGAAAACCTCCAACCCGGTTTTCTTGGCGAAAATTTGAGCGACCAGCGGTTCCAGCAGATGCCCCATTTCCAGCGCTACCCAGTTGCCTGTATCATCGACAGCCGAAGCGATGTTCAGCTTGTCGTCGTACAGGTCGCGGGCAGTGCGAAACGGAGAAATGCCGAGGATCGCGGCGACATCGCTGCCGCCTATCCCCTGCCTGCGGTATGCCAGCCATTCCTGCTCGTTGAGGTTTTCGGTGCTGACCAGCACCTTGGGTTCCCGCCGTATGTGCTCCGGCATCCTCAGCCCCTCCTCTCGCGCTGGCGATAGGGGGGCTTGGGCCGGGTGCGCACATTGTACAGCCGATACTGCAAATTGCGCGGGATGGTTTTTGCCTTGCGTGGGCGCGTGATGCGCCGTGCGATTGCCTTGGGTCTTGCCTGTTCATTCACTTGGTGTTCCACCTTTCTTATATAAAATGTATTTCTCAAAGCCGATTGACCTTGAAACAAAATAAAAAAAGCGAGAATGACCGCAGGCAATGCCTGATGTCCACGGCAAACCGTGAACCACGATCATTCTCGCTATGGTTGGGTGTTTTCACCCGATATAAAAAGAAAAGTGCCAACAGTGTCCACCCAATATGGGCATGACACGACTGCTGGCACGAATTACAAACTCAAACAACGTGTGCATATAAGCACAAAAATCATTTACAGGTGGAGTATAGCATATTTATCGTTTTCTGTCAATGGACTTCCCTTGTGGGTAGGAAACGTATTCCGACTCTCGTACCTGTTGTCAAGAGGGTATTTTTCGCTGTTTTATAAACATAAAAGCCGCAAGAAATCTTTCTTGTAGCTCTTTTTATCGTATAACCGTTTGCTTTCTGTTCAATGCCTCGTTATTTAACAGCAGGCCAAGCACGGCAAACCTATAGGTCACGATTTCTCCACAATCCATGGATTTACGAATATCCTGTATGCGGACAACAGCTTTCAGAATTTCGAGTTGCTCCTCGGTCAGGTAAAATGTGACCTGCTTATTGATTGGCTTTCCTCCTCGCTTCCCTGTTTGCTCCGGCAGGTATTCTATTACATCTCTGCTCGCTGGCAGTACATAATAGTCTTGTTTTTTTCCTTCTGGAATTGCCATATCTTCTTCCGAGCCAGATACAACACAATGCCCCTTCCCTACCCTTGCAACTTTTTTGATTTCGCTGATAAGTAGTCGGTTTGCGATGGTTCCTACCCGAAGTCCTTCATACGCTGCTTCCAATTCAAAGCACTCGTATATCTCTGGCCGGAAGCGAATCAAAACCCGTTCCTTTTTCTCCATTGCCGCCACCGACCTTACTCAATCGCCTCTATAATATTTTTTAGCTTCGTAGAGATTTCGATAATCTCATTCAATGCGGCAACATCTGCGTCTCTGGATTCTTTAGATACGCCTTTCAGCGCTTTTACAAAAGCCTTGCTGCTGTATGTCTTGTTCAGCTTTTTGACCATTTGCGGCACATTTTTCTGAATTACACTGCTCTTGGTCTCGGTCACCTCATGTTCTTTGCGAACACGATCCTTGGCCGCCTCTTTCTTGCCCTCATAATTGATTGCAGATATTTCTTCGGGTTTACTGCTTGCTTTTACTCTGCCATATTCGTCCGCTTTTGCGCTCAAGTCGGCAAGCCCATCATCAAAGTAACCGATGGCCTTTTCATAAGCAGCTTCATATTCTTTTGTTGTTCCCTGCCGCTGTGCATCATAAAGAAGCTCTCTGAATGCATCATGCAGAGTATCTCTAAGAACCTCTACATAGTTTTTCCCGGCGCTTTCTGTATCATCACTGTGGCAATCCACTGCTTGCAGCTTCTCAAATCGATTTGCAATTTCATCCTGCTTATCCGCTTCAAAACGGAGATAAGTCTCGCACTCGCTTCTCGTTAAAAATTTATCATTCAGTAGAGTCTTTAACTTACCCTTCAGTTTTTCTTCTATACGTGCATCACGCTCAATCGTGCGCGGATTTACCGTACTTACAATCTTTGTCGCGTTCAACGCTTCTTCCCTGCTCATATTGTAAGGCTCTCTTTGTAAGCAGGTAATAAACTCCGCTATTGCCTGGCGTCGAATAGCTTCGTCACTAAAACCGCCACGAACCTGCAAGTTTGCACTGTACAGCAGCACCTTTTTCTCATTTTCGGTCAAAGGTGTTGTCACAACATTGCAGTTTACAATATTCCATGTTGCATCGCCTTTTTCCTGCAAATAGTTCAGCGCACGAAAGCGACGCTCGCCGGAAAGAAGAACGTATACCGCACTTCCTTCTTCCTGCTCAGGAAATACAACAAGGTTATGCATCAGGCCGTTGCGTTTAATGTCCTCTGCTAAAATGCGAATATCTTCGTCATCATCCATTGCGCGGAAGATTTGATTGTCAGGATTTGTTCGGATATTCACCAGCGCAATATCCTTGTTATCGTATTCAACCTTTCTGTTTTTTGCAAAAAGGCTATTATAAATATTGCCTGCCTCATTGTTGTTGACTTCTGCAAGCATATCTTTTCCGGGAAGACTGGGAGCCGTTATGTTTCCCTTTGTTCTTTTCTTCATTGCCATTTTAGTTCACCCCAATCTTTTCCAATCGAGACTTTAACTCTTCATAGGCCTTATTGTAGGCCACCGCCACAGGCTGCGTTTTCGCCATAAAACACACAGGAAGATGTTTCGTAACAGACATATTCACACTCAGACCACTGGGAATTTCCGTTTTATAAAGAGACGCGCCAAGAACCTGCTTGCATTGGTCGCGGATAATTTTTGTGGAAGCTGCCTTTTTTACAACCATGGTAAGAATAACGCCGATGCCTTTCAAGTGGCTGCCCGGTGTATTTCTAAGTTCATTGCAGAGCGCATAGGTACGGAATGCCGATTCCTGAGAATTAGCTTCGCAAAGCGAAGGAATCAGTACATAATCCGCTGCGTTAATTGCATTTGTCAGCAAAAGCGAATCGCGGGTAGGCTGTGTGTCAATAATTATGTAATCATAATCTTCTCTGACTTGGTTCAGAAAGTAATAAAGGAACTCGCCCATATTGGACAGGCACTTGGGGTCTCCCGGTTTGAAATACGTCTGTGCGTCCTCAAAGATTCCCGGAATTCGCTGATTGATGCGCGGTGTCTGCGCACTACACGGAATCATATCAACGTTCTCATATTCGGTTTCAACAATATAGTCTCTTGTCCTAGTGTATCGAAATCCGTCAAACATATCAAAGAGCGCTTTGCCATTATAAACTCCGCTTGTAATGCCATTTCCGCCGCTCAGCGCACTTGTAAGATTTCCCTGTGGATCTGTATCTATGCAGAGAACCTTTTTGCCCTCATCACCCATCAGATAGGCGAGGTTCGAAGCTGTGACTGTTTTGCCCGCCCCACCTTTTTCGATGGCGATCGTAATAATCTGTGCCGCCATTACTATTTCCTCATTTCGTCAGTTGTGTATTGGAAAGACTCGCGTACCTGTTGTTAAATGCAGCACCCTGCTTCAACAGGTTGTTTTGCGACTTGCGTACCTGTTGCTATTCGCATTTTGTTCTGTCACCCAACTTCGGAGCAAACAGTTGATAAACTAATTATATCACATACATCTACTATGTCAACACGAATTATAGGACAATGCCCGCGCTTCTTTTTTCTAAATAAGTTTGCTAAGACTTAAGTACCTGTTGCTGTTTTCATTTGCGTTTTCTTTTGCCGCTCCGTTAAGCAGAAAAGCGGTCTGCCATTTTAGCAGACCGCTTTTCTCATAGTTCTTATTTAATCTTCAAACATGGCTGCCCAATCCACCTTGAATAGATTTGATCTATCGCCATCCAGCATAGCAGCACGACGTTTACCATCACTTATGATGGTCGCAGAGTTTTCTATTATGTCGTTGTAAACCACTGTGCGATAGTATTGTGCGGATTTTCTTTCTTGGGCCTTTTCGAGCATTGCCTTATATTTAACGCTCATTCCCAATGCCCATGTTTTCAAACCGTCGTTATCCTTGATAATTCGGTTCAGTGCTTCAAACGTTTCCTCTGCTTGATCTTTCTTCTTTGTATTAGTCAAAATCTTTGCCGCGTATGTGAATACATCAATAAATATATTTCTCTCGTCCGGTGTCAATTTTTCCTCATACGTCTGATATTGGGCTTTTGCCTCCAACTCGTTTCGCGCCAAACGATAAGTCGTAGTTAGTATGGACTCGGCCAACGGCTGATTGTACTGCTCCAGCGTTTCCTTGTTGACAGTGCTGCGGCGCTTTCGTGGTTTTCTTCCGATTTCAGTATCAGCGCCTTTGTGTTCTTGATGGAAGGCCCTGACGTTTTTCATCTCTTCTCGATTTTTATACTTGATGAAAATATAGAGAAATTCGTATTTTCGGACTCCCCGCCGACGAACGGGCTCATAGTCAAACCAGAGATCCGTCATCTCATTGATTTCTTTTTTGACCATTACCAGAACATTCTTCTCAAAATCGGAGAAAACTTTATACTTTTCGGTAAGTGGTTTATCGCGGCTGAATTTGGCCGCAGAACTGTCTTTACTTTTGCTTTTGCTTCTGTTGATTTCATCACGCGTTGGCATAGAAAGCATCCCCTTGAATTCTTCTATGTCAAAACGCTTATACTTAAATTCTTTCAACGCATCGCGCTTATTGGGAAACTTTTGCAGCACTTCTTCTGTAACGGGTTCAAAAATCAATCCATTATTGTAAGAATAGTCTCTATTATTTCCGTTGTCATAAGACAAAATTATCTCATAGACACGCATCGAGTAGGTGCTTTGCATCATGAGCAAATACTCAATGCTGTAAGAAGTATAGTTGCTGGTGAGCTGTGCGATATCTTTCCAAATGTCCGGGTTAAAGCGCATACTTATCGTTTTTTTCTTCATGTCAACGATAGAACCACGGTTGACCCATGACATAGTCTTGTACTGATCGTTGCCAAGGGGTACCCAGAACATCCTATTTTCTAGGCTTTCAATGGTTTTGCGCAGATAGTTTGCGTAACCACTGTCCATTGCATTTACGCCCGTAAGTTTTGCAAAATCATCGAACGAAATCGTATAGTATTTCGATGCATCCAAATCATGTCGCTGATCTATCTTTGACAGCAACATAAAAAGGATTTTTTGCTCATTGCGGGGTAGGGAATACTTTGTGCGCTGAATCAGATCGTTACTTTTTGTAATAAAAGAGCCGAAAGCATAGGTATCCCTCTTTTTTAGACCTGTTTGCTGCTTTCCGTCATTCGGCTTTTCATCCGATATAACTTCACCAACGATTGTATCTACGGCTTCGCTAATTTGATTGCTTTCATCTATTTTCTTCATAGAATACTATAAGACAAAAGATTGAGAATCCACTTTGTCTATACCTTTCTTTATGAACCAATCGTCAATTATGAGGAACTGTCGGTATGGAGAATTTGTGAGGGCATTCGCAGATTTAGATAAAGGTACACCTACACATTATATTCACTATCATACATTATCTAAAAAAAATTGTCAAACGCTTTTAACAACAGGTGATTTTATTTTTCGTTTTTCTTAAAGACTTATGTAATTACTTTTTACTCTTTTATATTTTATTATTATTATAGAAGAAGCGGAGGTTCTTTCTATTTACAACGGAGATTCTTTCCGAGATAACGGAGGTTCTTTCATTTGAAAGCGGAGATTCCTTTTCCGTCAAACGGAGATAATTTCATGCCAGCTGAGATGAAAGAATCTCCGTTTTGAGCGAAAAAAGCTCTTTTTTCATGTTATAGGCTTGGTTATAACAATGTTTACGGGTATAAAATCGAGGATTTGCAGAAGTAGTCCTTTTTGAACAGCAAAAGAGAGTGGGAAAATGAAAATTTTCGCGGTAAAAAGCTCTGCTTTATTGTTGCGAAAGATGCGCAGGAAAAATGGTGCAGTAAAAACCTCGGAATTGAGGAGTTCAGTTGCAAAGGAAGATAAAGAGAAAAACGCGCGGTAACAATCTCCGTTTTGGGGTGTAGGCAAATATAAAGGAGAAGTAACAGATGGGGCTTGGGCAGAAACTTAAGATAGATATAGATCAACGCTTACACCGAGATGGCGGAGTGCAGGGGAATAGGGATAAACTAATTTTTTTCGCGGTAATAATCTCTGCTTTGGTGTCGGATACGATGGATCATAAAAAGAAAAATTGTAGAAGCAATTCTGTTTGAATGCTTGAGGGAAAATAGTACTTACTGAAATCAGAAGAGGGGGGAGAGGAATAAGAAAACATAGGAAAAGCAGGGTAATTACGTTACAAAGGAATACAATTCGTATATACTTTGCACAAAACAACAAAATGTAAACGAAAATAGAGGCGATTTATATAAACGGAGAAATTTACCGAGAGAAAAAATCAGAGAAAGTACAAATAATAGTAACGATATAACGACTAAAATGTGCAACTCTACAGATCGGAAGAGCGTCGTGTAGGGAAAGAGTGTAGATCTCGGTGGTCGCC
>OGJK01002717.1_pt1 | contig 13095 bp, 8 predicted proteins | sample 1571961 | NCBI WGS metagenome assembly OGJK01 (sample SAMEA2582120, study PRJEB24529) | metagenome | biome: Human gut stool | place: China | collected 2011 | reverse complement strand
TACAAGCTACGCACGGAGAAGTTCTCACATACGATGGCGAAATATGCGATGCCCGCTTTTCAAAATGCTGCGGAGGCGTCGTGGAAGAATTTTCCTCTTGCTGGGAAAACATAAATCCCCCCTACCTGACGGCTCTACGGGACGACAAAAATGAAAAAGATTTTCCCGACTTGAAGAACGAAGACATCGCCCGGCAATGGATATACACCTCCCCCACAGCCTTCTGTAATACGACCGACAAAAAGATACTCTCGCAAGTTCTCAACAATTACGATCAGGAAACGACCGATTTCTATCGATGGTCCGTTGTTTACTCCCAAAGCGAACTGGCTCATCTCATTCATGAAAAATCCGGAATCGATTTCGGTGAAATCATCGACCTAAAACCCATAGAACGAGGAACGTCGGGCAGATTGGTACGGTTACAGATACAAGGTAGCAAACAAACTCTTATTATCGGGAAAGAGCTGGAAATTCGCCGTGCACTATCTCCGTCCCATTTATACAGCTCGGCCTTCGTCGTAAAGCGAGAAGATATACGGAACGGAATACCCCAACGGTTCGTCATACACGGAGCCGGCTGGGGACATGGCGTAGGACTCTGCCAGATCGGAGCCGCCGTCATGGGCGAACAAGGCTATCCTTATCGCGAAATACTGCTACACTATTTCGTAGGTGCGAACATAGAAAAACTATATTAAAATATACACCATGAACCCTCAAAAGAAAACATCACCCTGGGCGTGGATCCCTACTCTTTACTTTGCACAGGGATTACCCTATGTAGCCGTTATGACCATATCGGTCATCATGTATAAAAGATTAGGCATATCGAACACCGACATAGCGTTATATACCAGTTGGCTTTATCTGCCGTGGGTAATCAAACCGTTTTGGAGTCCATTCATCGATTTGCTGAAAACCAAACGATGGTGGGTAGTCACTATGCAGATGTTGGTAGGCGCCGGACTGGCAGGTATCGCATTCACCATTCCTGCCCCGCATTTCTTTCAAATAACACTCGCCATTTTCTGGTTGGTCGCATTCAGTTCTGCCACCCACGACATAGCAGCCGACGGATTTTATATGTTGGCTCTCGATACCCACGACCAAGCGATGTACGTGGGTATCCGCAGCACCTTTTACAGAGTCGCGACCATAGCCGGACAAGGTCTACTGGTGATTCTCGCCGGATTGCTCGAATCGAATACAGGCCTCACTCCGTTGAACCTCGAAATAAAGACCGGTCCGGAATATGCCAACGAAATAGTTCTTCCCTCCACCGACTACATCATCGACGCAAACAACGAAGAAATGCACTTCGTCGCATCGCCTTCCACCCTCGAAATAGGAACAACGGCCGATCCCCATGCAGTAGACTCTATCAACGCATGGGTAAAATGCCAAAACATTGCGAACGGATTTGTCCTCGCAGAGGCGAAAAACCCATCGCAAACAAAAGATGAAAACAGTAGCGGAATAGGCGAAAAAATAAACACCTTTATCAAAGAGACATTCGGTGAAAAAAGAGAAAGAACCGAACACAAGCTTACCGGGAATATGGGCGTTATAAAAGTTTGCCTCTCCCAAAAGCCCGGAAAAGGAGAAAAGGTCGTTTTAAATACAGTACACAAAAGCGGAGACCAAAGTATCTATCTCACGCAAGGCGACCGTTTGGAATTCACCGAAGAGAATTGGGATAAGCCGGCTTATATCGCGGTACAAATAGACCCGAAATTAAAAGAAGCATCGAATGCTTCGTTCGAATCCACATCGGGAAATATCTCGCTGGCATGGTCAATCACATTCTTTGTCCTCGCCGGATTCTTTATCGCTATATGCTTGTATCACAAGTACATTTTACCTAAACCGAAATCAGATAAAGCCGTATGTGAAGCAACCGCCTCGAACATCTTCAAAGAGTTCTTTGCCACGTTCGTCACATTCTTCCAGAAAAAACAAGTATGGGTGGCTGTCTTGTTCATGCTACTATACCGATTGCCCGAAGCCCAGTTGGTAAAACTTATCAACCCCTTCTTGCTCGACCCCAAAGAATTAGGGGGATTAGGACTGACAACGGGACAAGTCGGTTTAGTATATGGTACTATCGGGATTTTAGGCTTGACGATCGGTGGAATCATCGGTGGAATCGTAGCGGCAAAAAGAGGGCTCAAAAAATGGCTTTGGCCTATGGCTTGGAGTATTTCCCTCACCTGCGCTACATTCGTTTACCTCAGCTATTACCAACCCGATAGCCTGTTCGTCATCAACCTTTGCGTCTTTATCGAACAATTCGGTTATGGATTTGGATTCACAGCTTATATGCTGTATTTGATTTACTTCTCCGACGGGGAACATAAAACGGCCCACTATGCCATTTGCACGGCATTCATGGCGTTAGGTATGATGTTGCCCGGCATGGCTGCCGGCTGGCTACAAGAACTCATAGGATATAAACACTTCTTCTATTGGGTAATGATCTGTTGTGCAGCGACTATTGCAGTATGTGCATTCATAAAAATAGATCCCAATTACGGAAAAAAAGAGATAGAAGAAAAAGAGATAGAAACAAAATAATATAAAAAATAAAGTCTATGAAATTAAAAAAGTATATAATTTTGTGTTTGATTACAAGTCTTACAGGAGGACTGAGCGCACAAAAAACAATGACGGGTATCGAAGTTCTGAAAAAAGATAATTTCAAAATATTGGAAGGGAAAAGAGTAGGTTTGATTACCAACCCGACAGGGGTGGATAATTCGTTGAAATCTACTATCGATATTCTGTTCGAAGCTCCTAACGTCAATTTGGTGGCCCTGTACGGACCCGAACACGGCGTGCGTGGCGACGTACATGCCGGCGATAAGGTAGAAAATTCCACAGACCCATCGACCGGATTACCGGTATATTCGCTATATGGGAAAACCAGAAAACCGACACCCGAAATGTTACAAGGCATCGATGTGCTTGTCTACGACATACAAGATATAGGTTGTCGCTCTTTTACTTACATCAGTACTATGGGCGTGGCTATGGAAGCGGCCGCTGAAAACGGAATCGAATTTATCGTACTCGACCGACCCAACCCCATCGGAGGAGAGAAAGTGGAAGGGAATCTCGTGGAAGACGGTTACATCTCTTTCGTAAGCCAATTCAAAATACCATACATTTACGGACTTACTTGCGGAGAGCTTGCCCGAATGTTGGTGGGGGAACACATGCTTGCCAAAGACTGCAAACTTACAGTCGTCCCCATGAAGCATTGGAAACGAAGCATGGACTATACTAAAACAGGTTTGCAATGGATACCCTCCTCACCACATATTCCGCATCCCCATTCGGCATACTTCTACCCCCTGTCGGGAATCGTGGGAGAGCTGCCCTACCTCTCCATCGGAGTGGGATATACCATACCGTTCCAAATGTTCGCAGCAGAATGGATAGATGCCGATAAGCTCGCCGACCGCATGAATAATTTGAACCTGCCGGGTATTAAATTCCGCCCCATGCATTTGAAGCCTTTCTACGCTTTCGGAAAAGGGGAACATTTACAAGGAGTACAAGTACATATTTTGGATTATAAAAAAGCTCGACTTTCCGAAGTCCAATTCTACATCATGCAAGAATTGGCCGCCTTGTATCCCGATAAACCCGCATTTTGCAAAGAAAATGAAAGCCGATTCGACATGTTCGACAAGGTATGCGGAAGTAACCAAATAAGAGAAAGATTTTCAAAAAATTACCATTTCGACGACATCAAGGACTATTGGTATAAAGACATCGAAGATTTCAAAAAACTATCTCGAAAATATTATCTCTATAAATAAAGAACAAATTGTTTAACGTACCGAGATGAAAGAACAAAAGTATAACGCTTATCTGAAAGAAATCGGGAAATTTATCCCGAAAGACCGGATATATACCGACGAGCTTCGTTTGTTAGCTTGGGGAACCGATGCCGGATTCTATCGACTAATCCCCAAAATAGTCATTCGGGCAAAAGACGAAAATGAAGTTTCCCGGCTCCTCGCTTTGGCCGACAAATATACACTGCCTGTCACATTTCGAGCGGCAGGGACTTCACTCTCAGGTCAAAGTATAAGCGATTCTATACTTATCGTAGCCGGGAAAAATTGGGAAAAATATTCCATCTCGGAAGATTTCGAACGCATTACACTCCAACCCGGTATTATCGGGGCACGTGTCAATGAAATATTAAAACCCCACGGTCGTAAATTCGCACCCGATCCGGCATCGGTAAAATCGGCTATGGTGGGCGGAATCGTCATGAACAATGCATCCGGTATGAACTGCGGTACACACGCCAACAGCGACAAAGAATTGCTTTCGGCGAAAATCGTGCTTGCCGACGGTACTCGGTTGAACACCGGCGACCCGGAAAGTCGAACGACATTCGAGAAAAACCACACCCCGTTCCTGAACAAAATCATCGAGATAAGAGACGAAATACGAAACGACAACGAACTGAGTGACCGTATCCGCAAAAAATATTCCATCAAAAATGTCACCGGGTTGAATTTATTACCTTTTGTGATATATGACGACCCATTCGATATTATCGCCCACCTCATGGTGGGGTCAGAGGGTACGCTCGCTTTCTTATCGGAAGTTACGATGAAAACCGAGCATGACTATCCCTATTCGGCGAGTGCCATGCTTTACTTCTCGAACATAAAGGATGCCTGTCGAGCGGTCGTTGCCATGAAACCCGGTCCCGTATTCAGTGCAGAGCTGCTCGATAAAAAGTCTTTGGCTTCGGTCAACGACACGACCGGAACGGGCCTTACAGCAGTTTTGACCGAAACGAAGGCCGATCCTCCCGAAGAGCTACAAGCCAATATCGAAGAAATAAAAAAGATACTTTCTCCATTCGAAACCGTTACTCCTATTCACTTTACGGACAAGCCCGAAGAATATTCGAAATACTGGGCTATCCGTTCGGGTATTTTCCCATCGGTAGGAGGGACTCGCCGGCCGGGTACGACCGTTTTGATCGAAGACGTAGCGTTTCCATTGAAAGAGCTGCCCGAAGCGACCGCCGATTTACAAGAGTTATTGGTAACGAATGAATATCACGACGCTTGTATTTACGGACATGCGTTAGAGGGAAACTTCCACTTTATCATCAGCCAGTCGTTCGACTCTCCCGAACAAGTCGCCCGATATGAAAAACTAATGGACGAAGTAAAAACATTGGTAGTGGACAAGTACGACGGTTCGCTGAAAGCAGAACACGGAACCGGACGGAACATGGCTCCATTCGTCAAATACGAATGGGGAGAAAGGGCCTATGGATTCATGAAAGCCGTCAAAGAGTTGTTCGACCCGAAAGGATTACTCAATCCCGGTGTCATTTTCAACGAAGACCCACATTGTCATTTAAAACACTTCAAACCTATGCCTCTGACAAACGCTCACGTAGACAAGTGCATAGAGTGCGGATTCTGTGAAGTGAATTGCCTGACTTGTGGATTCTCTCTTTCTTCCCGTCAACGTATCGTCATTCAACGGGAAATTTCCCGGCTCAAAAAACTATCCGATACGGAAAGTTCGGAACGGCTGAAAACATTGCAGAAACAATACAAATATTTAGGAAACGCAACCTGTGCCGGAGACGGACTTTGTTCCATGTCTTGCCCGATGGGAATCAATGTAGGCGATTTAACGCACGATATCAGACAAGCGAATTTACCCGAAAAAAGCATTGGATACAAAACCGGCGATTTCGTCGCCAATCATTTTGCCGAAACGAAATCGGCTCTCAGACCTGTTCTTTACTTGGCGAACATGGCCCACAATATGTTGGGCGACAAAGTCATGAGCTCTATTGGGCAAGGTCTTCACCAAATAGGTGTTCCATTGTGGACACCATCTATGCCCAAGCCTTATTATCCTCATCGAATACAACAGCACGAAGAATCCCTGAAAGTGGTCTATTTCCCAAGCTGTATCAATCAAACTATGGGTACGGCGAAAGATTCACCCGACCAAACGCCTCTGATCGACAAGACTGTCGCCTTGCTGCAAAAAGCTGGATATGAAGTCATCTTTCCCGAAAACATGAAGAATCTCTGTTGCGGAACAATCTGGGAAAGTAAAGGTATGATGGACATTGCCGACCGAAAATCGGCCGAATTGGAAGCTGCGCTATACAAGGCCAGCAACGGAGGGAAATATCCTGTACTCTGCGACCAAAGTCCCTGTCTGCACCGTATGCGCGAGGTCATGACCCAAGTAAAACTATATGAACCGGTAGAGTTCATATATACTTTCCTGAAAGACAAACTCGTTTTTTCTCCTATCGACGAACCAATCGCCGTTCATATCACTTGCTCGATGAGAAAAATGAATTTGGGAAACATGCTCGTCGATTTGGCTCGTTTATGTTCTACAAAAGTAATTGTTCCCGAGGAAGTAGGTTGCTGCGGGTTCGCCGGTGACAGGGGATTCACTTATCCCGAGGTCAACGCCTATGCTCTCAGAAAGCTCAAACCCCAAATAGAAAAAGCAGGAGTAAAAACCGGTTATTCCAATAGCCGCACTTGCGAAATAGGACTGATGACCAATGCAGGAATACCTTATATTTCTATCGTCTATTTAGTGGATAAATGTACAACCTCAAAAAATAAATGCCATGAACAACCCGCCTAATAAAAGGCTTCTTTCTCTCGATATACTGAGAGGTATCACCATCGCCGGAATGATTATGGTAAATAATCCCGGTTCGTGGGGACATATCTATGCACCGCTCGGCCATGCCGAATGGATAGGTCTGACTCCCACCGACCTCGTTTTTCCGTTCTTCATGTTCATCATGGGAATATCGACTTATATGTCGTTGAGAAAATTCGACTTCCGGCTATCGGGAGCGGTAGCGTGGAAAATCATACGCCGCACGATTGTTATCTTCGCTATCGGATTGGCTATCGCTTGGTTCGGATTGACCATGCGTACCTATCACCAACTGGGGGGAGAGTCTCTATCCTTTTTCGAACGATTGGGCCGCTCTATGTGGAATTTCGACCATATCCGAATTTTGGGAGTCATGCCCCGTTTAGCGATTTGCTACGGAGCAGCCGCATTTATCGCCTTGATTGTCAAACATAAATATATACCCCACATCGTATCGGTCACGTTGATTGCCTACTTCGTCATACTGATAACAGGAAAAGGGTTCGAATTTTCCGAAGATAACATCATCTCGGTAGTCGACAGAGCTATTTTAGGAAGCAACCACATGTATCACGATAACGGGCTGGCTCTCGACCCCGAGGGGTTGCTCAGCACGATACCGTCGATATGCCACGTACTTGTCGGCATATTTTGCGGAGGACTCATCATGCGCACAAAAGATAACGCCGTACGCATGCAGAATCTTTTCATTGCAGGAACGATACTCACTTTTGCCGGATTACTCCTCGAATACGGTTGTCCCATCAGCAAAAAAATATGGTCTCCTACATTTGTTCTCACCACATGCGGATTAGCAGCCAGCTCATTGGCTTTGCTCATCTGGATCATAGACATCAAAGGATACAAAAAATGGAGCCGATTTTTCGAAGCATTCGGTATCAATCCCTTATTCATGTACGTATTGGGAGCTGTGTTAAGCATCCTCATCGGTAGTATTTACGTTACTTACGGAGGAGCGAGCATGACTTTGAAAGGAATGATTTACAACGAATGGCTCGTTCCTCTATTCAAAGACGAAACTTTTGCATCGCTTATATTCGCCCTTTTATTTATCGGTGTAAACTGGATTATAGGGTATGTTTTGTATAAAAAGAAAATATATATAAAGATATGATTATTATTGCAGACAGTGGTTCTACCAAAACCGATTGGTGCGTAGTAAACCACGGAAAACAGGTTAAAAGAATCACAACGGAGGGAACCAATCCGTTTTTTCAGACAGAAGAGGAAATAAGCCAAGTGGTAAAAGATAAACTCATGCCCCATTTGGACGGAGTGAAAATAGATGCCGTTTATTTCTATGGGGCAGGTTGTGCCTTTCCAGAAAAGAATGAGATTGTCCACAATGCCATTTATAGGCACATACCGGTAACTATCGAAGTCGGGAGCGACTTGTTAGCAGCTGCTCGCAGCCTTTGCAGACATGAAGCGGGTATCGCCTGTATCATGGGGACCGGATCGAACTCTTGTTATTACGATGGCAAAGAGATCGTAAACAACATATCCCCATTGGGATATATCTTGGGCGACGAAGGCAGCGGCGCTGTTTTGGGGAAACTATTGGTCGGCGACTGTTTGAAAAACCAACTGACTCCCGAACTAAAAGAAAAATTTTTCAACCGCTTCAATCTCACTCCAAAAGAAATTTTGGATAACGTATACAAGAAGCCTTTCCCCAATCGTTTTTTGGCATCGGTATCGCCGTTCCTCATCGAAAATATCGAAGAGCCTTGTATCCACAGAATCGTTCTGAACGGATTCAAAAACTTCTTTACCCGTAATGTCATGCAATATGACTACAAAAATGTAAAAGTACATTTCATCGGGTCTATCGCATACTATTACAAAGAAGTTTTGGAAGAAGCCGCCCTTGCCCTCGCACCACTGCAGGAGCTTGTCCTCAATGGCGTCGCGCAGCTCGTTGCGCTTGCGGTCGGTCAGGCCGCGGATGAGCTCATCGTAGTTATCGATGACGATGACGGCGATGATTATTTTCTTAAGAAGAGATTGTTTCATAGTGCCTCCTTTTTCTATATATTTCATTATACAAAAAAGAAGGCACAAGAAAAAGGATGCCTTTCCGGGCACCCTTTCTCAATAGCGTATTTTTCAATAGCAGATTATTCCTTGCATGTATCGAAGAGAGCTTTCTGCTGCGTGAATTCGATCATGCCGTAGACGCCGCCTTCACGGCCGATACCGCTTTCCTTGTATCCGCCGAATGGTGCAGCCGTATCTCTCGGGCTGTCATTGATGTAGACGTTGCCGGACTGGATGCGGTGAGCGACGGCGATGGCTTCCTGTTTCGGGCCATAGACGCCGGCATTCAGGCCATAGCGGACGTCGTTGGCAATGGCAACGGCATCATCGATGTCCTTGTAAGTGATGACGCAGAGGACTGGTCCGAAGATTTCATCCTGCGCGATTGTCATGCTGTTCTTGACGTCGGTGAAGATGACCGGATGGATGTAGTAGCCGCCGGTTTCGCCAAGATCCTTCGGAACTTCGCCGTAGAGTAGCGTAGCGCCTTCTTCGACGCCTTTCTTGATGTAGCTTGTGATCTTGTCATACTGGGCGCGTGAGGAAACAGGTCCGAGCTTGACATTGTGATCCTCCGGATCGCCGACGGTGTATTCTTTGGCGATTTCAACGAGCTGCTTCTCGATCGTTTCCTTTTCGCTTTCAGGGATGAGGAGACGGGAGAATGCGGTGCAGGTCTGCCCGGAGTTCAGGAAAATGGTATTGAAGCAGAGATGGATCGGCTTGTTGTAGTCGTGGTCTTCTGCTTTCAAAATGACATATGGGGACTTGCCGCCAAGTTCGAGGCTGATGCGCTTTACAGATTCGAGCGCATGCTTGCTGACAGTGACGCCGCCCTTGGTGGAGCCGGTGAAGGAAATCATATCGACGAGCGGATGAGAGGAGAGGGCATTGCCGACTTCTCCGCCGCGGCCTGTGACGAGGTTGAAGACGCCTTTCGGGAATCCCGCCTTTTCAAAGGCATCTACGAGCCAGTAGGCAGAAAGCGGTGTATGCTGGCTTGGCTTCAAGATGATGGTATTGCCCATCAGGAGAGCCGGGATGATTTTCTGGATGACCTGGCCGAGCGGGTAGTTCCACGGAGTGATGCAGCCGACGACGCCGACTGGTTCTCTGTATGTTGTGGATTCTGCCATTTTTTCAACCATGGGAACGGTCGGTGCCAGATCGATGTAGGAACGGGTGCGGACGTACTGGTATTCGACCTGCGAGCCTTTCGTGAATGCCCACGGGGAGCCGAGTTCCTTGATCGTGATGTCGATCAGGCCGTCTTCCTGGCTTCTGAAGATTTCCAGGAATTTCTCCATGAGGGCGATCCTTTCGTCAAGTGTCTTGGCAGCCCATGCAGGGAAAGCAGCGTGAGCGGCTTTGGCAGCCTTGTCCACGTCTTCTGCATTGCCGGCCGGCACTCTGGCGAAAATTTCACGGGTCGCCGGGTTCTCGACGTCGATGAATGTGCCGGATGCGCCCGGAATCCATTCTCCGGTGATGTATAATTTTTCGTAATCCAAAATAAGACCTCCTTTTGGTGACAGATTTCCTGTCAGGATTCATATTTCGAGAAGGGCATAACTTCGCCTATTTATATTATAGATACTTTCCGATTTATAAACAATATCTTAAAAAACACAATAATAATTTAGAAATCAGGCAGGGAAAGCGCGCTAAAGAGAAGAGGGCGTTTCATGGTATAATAATTCTGTATAACTTTCCAAATCATTATGTGAAACAAGGAGGCATGATGGGTTTACTTGATGAAACTTTGAACCGCATCCAGCCGCTTGATCAGGATGCCATGGAGCAGGCCGGACAGCGCTGGAGTGACTTATATCTGGGCATGGGAAATCTCGGGAAAATGGAAGACATGGTGGTGCGCTATGCAGGCATCACGGGAGAGGCCATTCCGGACAAGCCCAAGTGCTGCATGGTGATTGCCTGCGCCGATCACGGCGTCTACAAGCAGGGCGTTTCCGCCTATCCGCAGTCGACGACGGTCGGCATGACGAAGTCCTATGTCGTTGCCAAGGGCGCATCGGCCAATGCGATGGCTTATTATGCAGGTGCTGACATGGTCGTCGTCGATGTGGGCATCAATCATGACATGAGCCGTGTGCCAGGCCTTCTTCCCCGTAAAATCGCATGGGGAACGAAGGATATCACCGAAGGTCCTGCCATGACAAGGGCGCAGGCTATCCAGGCGATCGAGACCGGCATAGAAATCGCCGACAAGAAAGCTAAAGAGGGCTACAAGGTCTTCACAATCGGTGAAATGGGGATTTCCAATACGACGTCGTCTGCGTGCATTTTAGGGGCCTTTAATCACTGGAATGCGATCGAGGTCACAGGACGCGGGACAAACATTTCCGATGAACGTCTCCGTCACAAGGTGGAGGTCGTGCAGCAGGCGCTCGACGTGAACCAGCCGGATGCTGGTGACGGCATCGATGTCCTTGCCAAGGTCGGCGGTTTTGAATTCGGATGCCTCGCCGGTGTCATCCTGGGCGCCGCTGTCAACCATGCGATGACGATCATTGACGGCTTCAACACGACGGCAAGCGCCTTCATTGCAAGGGCGCTTCTTCCTGAAGTGGTGAACTACCTCATGGCGTCCCATCTGTCGCTCGAACAGGCGCACAAGAAGTCTCTGGCGGCGCTTGGTCTTGCTGAATACATCGACCTGGATTTCCGCCTCGGAGAATCTGTCGGAGCCGGCATCCAGATGAAAATGCTTGAAATTGCGCTTGCGGCATTCCGTGAGTGCGTGACAAAGGAAGAAGCGGGGGTGAAAGCATGAGCCGTGTACCGGAACTGAACAAGGAGGCCATGGAAGCCTGCCAGCTTTACGTCGATAACCTGATCAAGCCGATCCATTCCCTGGGGAAACTGGAGGAAATCGCTGTCAGGATCGCAGGCGTGACGGGGAAAGTCAAGCCGTCCTACCTGAACAAGGCCATCGTCATTTTCGGCGGGGATACTGCTTCTGACGGGGAAAACAAGACGAAGGGACAGCTCTCCCATGATGAAATGAAGCTTGTCGCCCAGGGCGCAGGCCCGGTCAATGCTGCGGCGCGCATGATCGATGCGCCGGTCTACCTGATCGACGTGGGCCTTGAACAGGATACGTCTGACATTGAAGGCGTCCTCACGCAGAAGGTCATCCGCGGCACGCACTTCGGCCACCCTGCCATGGATGATGAAGTGACGGCCGCTGCGATTTCCGTCGGCATGTCGGTGGGAAAGACATTGGCCGGTCAGGGCATCGAAGTCATCGGCCTTGGAAATATCGGGGAGCGCTCCATGCTTTCTGCACTGGCCGTGACGACAGCCATCATGAAGGAAGACTTGAAGAAGGCATCTGAAAAGACAGGCTTTGCCCTGAATATTTCTGATGTCGGCGATTTTGCCAAGGATCCTGTGGGAACGCTTTCCATCGTGGGATCTGCTGAAATTGCAGCGCTCTTCGGCCTTGTCGTCGAAGCGGCCCGCTGCAATATGATGGTCGTCTTTGACAATGCAGTGACAGGCGCCGCCGTTCTGGGCGCCGTGACGGCGTATCCGGAAATCCGGAATTTTGTCATTCCTTCCGTGTATTATGAAGAACCGGTCCACCAGATGCAGATGCAGAAGCTTGGCATGAAATCCTTCCTTCATTATGATTTCACGGAAGCGGAAGGTTATGGTTCCGCGCTGGGACTTTCCCTCATGGATGCGGCAATCGATATGCTGAACCAGATGAAGACATTCGGCTCGGCCGGCGTAGACGTGGCTGAAGACGGACCGGGCGCAGGAAGGCAGAGAGAGGAGATCAAGTGATGAAAGCTTTATTCGTACGATGCTACGGCAGACTGACGGCGGATATGATGATCGGCGGACTGATCGACATGGGCGTGCCGCCCGTGTACCTGAATTCCTGCCTTTCCGATGCAGGCATTACGGCGGATTTCATGGAAAAGCCAAATCCTGCTGCCCAGATTTCCGCGCACTACTTCCATATCTTCCCGGAAGCTTTTGAAGGGCCTCTTTACATGGTATCCTTCATGGCGCGCTGGAGAAGCCTTTGCGAAAAGGTGCATCCGGAATGGGAGGAAACGGGCTGGAAGGTATTCCGCGCTCTCGCATCCGGCCTTCCTGAAGGAAAGGACGATCTCTCTTTGATCGGAGTTTCCATGGAAAATGCAGTTTCCCTCTACCTTCTCTTATGCTGCCTGGATTATCTGGAAACAGAATCCCTCTTCACGATTCCTTTCTCCATTGAAAAGGGAACGTCAGAGGCGGCCAGGGCATCGCTTGCGATCCTTAAGAGCGCAGGCGCAACGGATGGGGAACCGGTGCCTGCAGAAG
>OGJK01002715.1_pt1 | contig 13097 bp, 9 predicted proteins | sample 1571961 | NCBI WGS metagenome assembly OGJK01 (sample SAMEA2582120, study PRJEB24529) | metagenome | biome: Human gut stool | place: China | collected 2011 | reverse complement strand
GGGAAGATGGAGCTGACCGGTACGGCGGCGCGGCGGGATTTCCGCTGCCGCACGGCGCAGCGAAGCCGCGCGGCCTGCCCCGGTCAGCGCTACCTGCCAATGGCCGACGCCGAGGCGCTGATGCAGAAGCTGTTGTGTGGCGATACTGCGCCGCTGAACCGCGCGAAGGTCTGCGCGGCGGTGAATAAGCTTGTCGTCGACCCGCCGCAGAACGGTATGCGACTGATCCGGGTGTACGCGCGCCCCGGCGTGGTGGGGCAGGGAACGCCCGCCCATGTGGGGTAGACCTCACTGGATGCGACGTTCGCGATATAGGACTGGAAGCTGACCGTCACATTGCCGGTGTTCGCTGTGGGCTTGCCCAGATGCACGGTGATCTTTTTGGGGATAACGACCCGGCTCAGTACACTGCCGGGCAGAACCTCCTCCGGTGCAGGGCCGCTGCCGCCGTTCCCGGAAAACAGCGTATGGGGCGGTATTGCAATGATCTCCGCTTCGCTGCTGCGTGCAGCGTCAGGGACTGTACCGCGCGGTAAAAGCGCAAGCCGTGCGACCGTCTGCTGCCCGTCAAAGACCTGCACACCGTCCAGCACAAGGGACTGCCAGCCGTCCAGCGTGGCCTCTATGCGGTAGAGTGCGTAGGGGCGCACCATCGTGTTGGCGGCGTCCAGACTGTAGGCTGCATCGGGTGCGGGCAGGTCGGCAGCCTCTGCGCGGCCGTCCGCATCGGCGGTCAGGTGGGCAAGGGCGGTACCGCTTTCATCCAGCACGGTCAGGGCTGCCCCTGTCAGGGGCGCGGCCTGCCCCGCGGCAGAGGTATAGATCAGTATACTGCCTTTGGACATATAAAAACACCTCCTGACCCACGCTATGCAAACGCGCACAACTGTGCTACAATAGGGGGCAGGAGGGACGATTATGATATATCTTTCCGGTTTTCGGTTCCCAGATCGGGCACAAGAAGCAAACTACATGGCGTTCAGCCCGCGCGCGAGGCAGACTTGTTATGATTCGTACTATCCGTTTGGATTGTTCGAAGGCCGCACGCTGCCTGAACTGGATTTTCTTGAAATCACGATTCTGTACGGCGGCAATGGCAGCGGCAAGACAACCTTATTAAATGTAATGGCCGATGCCCTGCGGCTTTACCGCCGTGCAGAGTATAATCGCACGCCTTTTTTTGACGATTATGCGCGCTTGTGTGAGCCGCGGACTGCGCGCCCCATACCCACGGGCAGCATGATCTTGACAAGTGATGATGTGTTTGACTATATGCTCGATCTGCGGGCGCTGAACGATGGCGTGGACATGCGCCGTGAGCAGATGTTTGCAGATTACAACGACCTTCGGCGGGAAAAGTTTCAGATGCACGGCATGAAGGACTACGACCGGCTCAAGCAGGTAAGCGCCGCGCGGCGATACAGCCAGTCCCAGATGGCGCGCCGCACATTGCCTGCCAATGTGCGCACCCGCTCCAACGGGGAGAGCGCATTGGCGGTGTTCAGCGAGCGCATCTGTGAGGATGCACTGTATTTGCTGGATGAGCCTGAAAACAGCCTTTCGCCCGAACGGCAGCTGGAGCTGGCGCAATTTTTGCATGATTCTGCGCGGTTTTACAACTGCCAATTTATCATAGCGACACACTCGCCGTTTTTGCTGGCCATGCCGGGGGCGCGGGTGTATGATCTGGATGCCGAGCCCGTCACAACACGGAAGTGGACGGAATTGGAGAATGTAAGGGCAACATGGGAGTTTTTTCAGCGGCATAGGAACGAATTTGAGTAAAACAAACGCCCGCAGGCGGTGGCAGTCAGCCACAGTCTGCGGGCGATGTTTATTTTTGTTTAGGCAGCTGAAAAATCAAGCCTTGTTGGCAGAGCCGAACAGCTCGATCTTCTCACGGACGGTAGCCTTGATGGCCTCGGCGCCGGGAGCGAGCAGCTTGCGGGGGTCAAAGCCCTTGCCCTCGAGATCCTTGCCGGCCTCGATGTACTTGCGGGTAGCGTCGGCAAAGCTCAGCTGGCACTCGGTGTTGACATTGATCTTGGAGACGCCCAGAGAGATGGCCTTCTTGATCATCTCGTCAGGGATGCCCGTGCCGCCGTGCAGAACCAGAGGAATGTTGTCGGTGGCGTTGTGGATCTTGTCCAGAGCCTCGAAGTCCAGACCCTTCCAGTTGGCGGGGTACTTGCCGTGGATGTTGCCGATGCCGGCAGCCAGGAAGTCGATGCCCAGAGAAGCGATCTTGGCGCACTCGGCGGGATCAGCGACCTCACCCATGCCGATGACGCCGTCCTCCTCGCCGCCGATGGAGCCGACCTCAGCCTCGATGGACAGGCCGTGGTCATGTGCCAGCGCGACCAGCTCGGTGGTCTTGGCGACGTTCTCGTCGATGGCGTAGTGGCTGCCATCGAACATGATGGAGGTGAAACCGGCGGCGACGCAGGCCTTAGCGCCCTCGTAGGTGCCGTGATCCAGATGCAGCGCAACGGGAACGGTGATGCCCAGGCTCTCGTCCATCGCCTTGACCATGGCGGCCACGGTCTTGAAGCCGGTCATGTATTTGCCGGCACCCTCAGAGACGCCGAGGATGACAGGAGAGTTCATCTCCTGTGCGGTGAGCAGGATGCTCTTGGTCCACTCCAGATTGTTGATGTTGAACTGGCCGACTGCGTAGTGGCCATCGCGCGCTTTCAGCAGCATATTGGTAGCATTTACCAGCATAGTTCATACCTCCACATATAACAGTTACAATAGGTGGTACACCGACACCCGGCGCACCATTAAGTCTATTATAACCCGACTTTGACAAAAAATCAACAGGTTTTTTCTTTGCGGCAGATGTACTTTTGTCACAAGAGCGAGAAGGCCCGGATTTGCGGCGCGATTTGGTGAAAATGTGGGGAAACCGAACGGATTCGCTGGGAAAATCGGCGTTATTCCGGGTTGACAAAAGGGTTTATCCGGGCTGTTATGTGGAAAATTTGTCCACCATGATTGTTGAAAACTTGGTTGAAACGGTGGAAAAGCCCATTATAAAGCATCTTTTTAACACTTTCCACAGAGTTTTCAACAGGTGGAAAAGTGCGCCGTGGTCTACGCTCTGTATAAACTACGATGCTGCGACAAGGCAGAAAATGAGTTTGCATTTTTGACGCATTTTGGCCGGCAAAGTTGTAAAAAAGCGGCTGCGCGGCCCCGGACGGCGCAAAAAAAGGTGACAAAGCACACCGAAATGTGGTATACTGTTTACTGATTATAAAGCATAGTCGATTACTGTCGGCTTTTTACGATACAATGGAGGACACTATGGAAAAATTTGCCCGCGAACGCGAACAGACGCCCGACCGTGCCGAGCGTACCGATACCCTGGTATGGGGCAAGAATGCCGTGACCGAGCTGCTGAAAAGCGGCGGCGCGGTGGATACGGTCTACCTGACCGATGCAATGCCTCAGGCGGTGGCGGGCTACTATACGGCCCTGTCCAAGGAGAGCGGCGCGGTGGTCAAGCGTGTGCCCGCCAACAAGCTGCAGAAGATGTGCGGCACGCCGGATCATCAGGGCGTGGCCGCCCGCGCGGCTGAGGTGGCGTATGCGAGTCTGGACGATCTGTTTAAGGCGGCGCAGGCCAAGGGCGAGCCGCCCTTCCTCGTCCTCTGCGACGGAGTCGAGGATCCCCACAATCTGGGGGCCATCGTGCGCTCTGCGTATCTGTGCGGGGCCCACGGTGTTGTCATCCCCAAGCGCGGCGGTGTCGGTGTGACCGGTACGGTCATGAAGGCCAGCGCCGGGGCGGCCGCACGGCTGCCTATTGCCCGGGTGCCCAATCTGGCGCAGGCGATCCGCACGATCAAGGAGCATAATATCTTTGTCTACTGCGCTGACCTCGGCGGTGCCCCGCTGGCCAAAACTGACCTGTCCGGCCCGGTCGCGCTGGTGCTGGGCAGTGAGGGCGGCGGCCCCGGCGCACTGACCCGCAAGCTCTGCGATGCGGCGGTCACGCTGGAGATGGCCCCCGGTCAGGCAACCGGCGTTGACAGCTACAATGTCAGCGTGGCGGCAGGCATCCTCTGCTATGATGTAATGCGCAGACGGATTGCGAAGAAGTAAACATAATACAGGGGGAGGCAGGGCTGCCTCCCGCTAAAAACGAAGTTCATCCTTTTACAAAGAGGAATCACCATGCCAAGCAAACGTACCAATGATTCGGTTGACCGTATTCTGGAAGACCTGAATATACAGCAGGCGCAGGCCGGTCTGCGGGACAGTGTCACCGACCGTCAGGTCGATGAGATCCTGCGCAGTGTAGGCATCACCACCGCGCCCGCACAGCCTGTGCCCGACCGCAGCCCGGCCTCTGGTGCGGATGGCGGGCTTGACGCCTTGCTGCAGCAGCCCGCTGCGGCTGTGCAGCCCGCCCCCCGCACGGCGCGCCAGACACAGCCGGCCCCCTACACGCCCGCGCGTCAGCCTGCGCAGCCCGTGCAGAGCACCCGGCCGCCGCAGCAGACGATGCCGACCCCGGCGGCTGCGGAAAACACGACCGGCAGTCTGGGCTATGACGGCGATACAACCCGCACCGGCATCATCAAGGATTTTCTGCTTAAAATGGCGCCGGACGGCAGCGCTGCGGACACCGATGCCCTGAATCAGGGCAAAAACCAGTTCCAGAAGTTCTTCAAGAACTCAGTCGCGGTCGTGCCCGATGAAAAGGGCCGGATGCCGAAGCCCGAAAAGAAAAAGCGCGGCTTTCTCGGCCTCAAACATGCCGAGGATACGGGGGCGTTTGTACCCATCAATGTCTCGCTCAGCGGCAAAAATGCGGAGTATGAGGATGACCCTGCCATGCAGCAGGAGTATTATCCCGATCAGGAGCCGGAGCAGCCGCCCCAGCGCAGCGCAGAGCCGCGCAGGAAACAGGGCTTTCTGGGCGGATTTTTCGCCCCGGAGGAGGAGACCGAGGAGCTGATGATCCCCGAGGAGCGGGCGGAGGAGCCTGCCCGCACCGCCCCGGTGCCCCAGACGGTACGCCCGGCTGAGCCGGAGACCGAGCGCGAGGACCCAACGCAGGAGGTCTGGCGCAGCAAATATACCCGCCCGGCCCGCCGTAGCGCGGAGGAGCAGGGTGGCCAGACGATGGACTTTATCCGCAGCACGGTCGATCAGGCCCAGAAGCACCCGTCCGATACGCTGACCGGCGGCATGACCGGCACGATCTACCGCAAAAAGCGCAATACGGTCGAATTCACCCCCGGCAAAAAGCCCCAGACCGCTCCGCCGCCGCAGCCTGTGCCGCAGCGCAGCGGAGAGCCTGTAGGTGAGCCGATCGAGGTACCCCGCAGCCAGCCGGTCCCAAGCGGCTTTACGATGCAGATCGGCGGTCTGGACACTGTCCCGACGGACAGCACGCAGGAGTTCATGAGCGCCTACAACGCCGTGCGCCCCCAGCGCAGACAGGCTGCAGCCCAACCTCGCCCCACGCCCCGGCCCGCCGCGCAGGACCCTGCGCCCCCGCCTGACGCTGCCGGGGAGGACCCTTACGAAAACACCGTTGTTGTCGGGGATGCCACGCAGGAGGAGAATCGCCAGACCGGAGAACTGCTGCTGCCCCACCGCCAGCGCGATGATGTGGATCAGCTGGTCGATACTCTGACCGGCCGCATCAGCCTGACGCCACAGCCGCCTGCTGCCCCGGCCCATACCGGCTTTACCCAGAGCCTGAGCGCCCCGGCACCGGCGCACAGCGGCTTTACCCAGAATCTCAGCAGCGTTGCTGCGGCACCTGCCCGTACGGGCTTTACCCAGCAGCTGGGCGGTGCGCCTGCCCCGGCACAGTCTGCCCACAGCGGCTACACGCAGAACCTCGGTGCCGCCCCAGCGGAGCCGAACACCTCTGCCTTTGTCAGTGACATTGCCAATGCCATCAACAGCGGTGAGCCGGCAGGGGACACCCTGCGCTATGAAGATGCCGCCGCCCGGCTGACGGCCTCGCTGGCCGAGGACGCTGCGGCTGCCCGCACCCACACCCATATCCCGACCGCCGCCGAGGTCAGGCAGGCTGCCGCCCGCTTTGCCGGCCGTGCCGAGGATGAGAGCGAGGACAATGCGGTCTCTCCGTTTGAAACGGCGGAGATCCCCGTGCCCCACAGCCGTGAGTATGAGCGCGCCGAGGATGCCCCTGCGGTGCGCGCTGAGCTGGCCAAAAAGCTGACACAGGCCACGGTGGCCTGCCTTATGTCGGGCGTGGCCGCTGCGGTCATGATCGTGCTGGCGGTGCTGCCGGTGCGCCCGGCCGCGCTGGGCGATGCCATGGTCTACCCGGCGGTCATGCTTGTGCTGCTGCTGGCAGCCTGCGCCGCCAACTGGGAGGCGTTTCTCAGCGGCATCCGGGGGCTGGTCAAGACCCCCTCCCCGGACAGCCTGTCCATTCTGCCCGCAATCGGCGCGGCGCTGCAGTGCATCCTGATGCTGGCCAACGGCGGCTACACGGCCAATCTCCCCATGCTGGCAGGCCCTGCGGCGCTGGTACTGTGCCTGAACGCCGCCGGCCGCCGTTTGAACGCTGCGACCGTCAGTGACAACTTCCAGCTGGTCAGCGCCAAGGTCGAGCATGCCGTTGCCTACCGCCTCAAGGACGCCGGGGCGCTCAGGGCTGTGTCTCAGGGTCTGGCCGAGCCGCACCCCAGCGTGCTGGTCAGCCGACCGACCCAGATCTTCCGCAGCTTTTTGGCCAACAGTGCCGCACGCGGCACCAGCGACAAAAACCAGCAGCAGTTTGCGTGGCTGCTGGGCGGCTGCAGTCTGGCAGCCTTCCTCTTTACCGTCATCCGCAGCAAGGATCCGGTTCTGGCCGCCACGGTCATGGCGGGGGTCGGCTGTCTGGGTGCACCGCTGGCCGGTACGCTGTTGTCGGCTCTGCCTGCCCGCATGATGCAGCGCAGTGCCGCGCAGGTGGGCGCGGTCATCCCCGGCTGGCGCGACATTCGCCAGCTCGGGCGCATCAATGTCATTCAGGTCACGGCGCGTGACCTCTTCCCGGTCGGGTGCGTTTCGCTTGCCGGCATCAAGCCCGTCAAGCCGGAGCATATCGACACCGCCATCGTCTACGCGGCCTCCATTCTGTCGGAGGCAGGCCCCACGCTGCGCGATGTCTTTATGAACATGCTGGGCGAAAACCGCAGCCTGCTGGCCAAGGTCGATGACCGTCAGACAATCTACGGCAAGGGCTATGTCGGCTGGATCAACAAGCGCCGTGTTCTGGTGGGCAACCGCGCCCTGATGCAGGAGTACGGCATCAAGATCCCCAGCCTGGAATATGAGCAGCACCACACCGTGAACCAGCGCCGGGTCATCTATCTGGCGGTGTCCGGCAAGCTGTTTGCAATGTTTCAGGTGGCCTACCAGCGCGACCCCGACACGGCGGCCGTGCTGGAAACGCTGCACCATGCGGGGCTTTCCCTCGTTGTGGACTGCGATGATTTCAACTGCGATGTCCGCTTGCTGGAGACAGCCTACAGTCTGCCCGCCGGTTCGGTCAAGGTGCTGACGAGCGGTGAGCATCAGGCCATCGCCCCGGCGGTGGCGTGGCTGCCCGAAAGCGAGGGCAACATGCTCCATCTGGGCAGCTTTGCCAGCTTTGTGGGCGGCCTGCAGGCCGCAGCCGGTGCTGCCGAGGGCGAGCATAAGGCTGCCATCGTGCTGACAGTCTCGGTGCTGTTCAGCTGTGCGGTCGGCGTGCTGCTGACCCTGACGGGCGGCCTTGTCACCCTGCCGCTGGCCGGTATCGTGCTGTATCAGGCAGCGTGGTGCGTGCTGGCGCTGGTGTTCCCGCTTATGCAGCACTACTACTGATAAAACAGGGCAGGGCCGCCCCGCTGAAAAGGGGCGGTGCTGCCGTAGGAAGGGGGAAAACCCATGTACCGCACACGCGAAAAACAGATGTCGATCTACGATTATCTGCCGCCCTACCATGGCGAGCTGTGCGGCGCCAACCGCTGGGTGCGGCTGGCTGCCGAGATCGACTGGGACGCCTTTGAAAAGGCCTACAGTGAGCAGTTTGCCCCCGGCGGTGCGGTGGCACTGCCCGCCCGCGTGGCGCTGGGCTGCCGTGTGATCCAACTGCATTACGGCGTCATCGACCGCGAGGTGGTGTCGCTGGTGCAGGAAAGCCCCTATCTGCAGTATTTTTTGGGATTTGAGAAGTTCAGCGACAGCGTTCCGTTCTCAGCCCGCACGGTGGCGCGGTTCCGCGCCCGTATCCCGGATAAGGCTGTGCGCCCGGCGGTCCGCCTGCTGCGCAGCTACCGATGAATTTTAGCTTATAATATAGAGAGGTATTCATGGAATTGTTTTTTGACGCCCTTCTGGACGCCTTGATTGACGGCGTGAAGATGCTGCCGTTTTTATATCTGGCCTACCTGCTTATTGAATGGCTGGAGCGCCACCATGGGGAAAGCATTGAGGAGGCGCTTGCCGGCGGCGGCCGCTGGGGGTTCATCCCCGGTGCGCTGCTGGGCTGTGTGCCGCAGTGCGGCTTCAGCGCCGTAGCCTCCAACCTGTATGCAAGCCGGGTCATTACACCCGGCACGGTGCTGGCGGTCTTTATTGCCACCAGCGATGAGGCGATCCCGCTGCTGGCGGCCGAACCGTCCCAGTGGGTCACGCTGGTCCTGCTGCTGGCCTGCAAGGTGGCGTTTGCCATCGTGGGCGGCTGGCTGCTTGACATTCCGCTGCGCCATGTTCTGCCGCATTCCCTCTACGGCGGCTATGAAGGCCACGCCGATGAGGTGGACTGCCATGAGGAGCATGAGGAGACGAGCAGCATCTTTTTGGCCGCGCTGCGCCACACGCTGGAAATTTTCGTCTTTATCCTGCTGTTCAGCTTTATCATTGGCCTTGTGTTTGAAGCCTTCGGCGAGGAGCCCATCGCGGCGGCGCTGTCCGGCATGGGTGTATTCCAGCCGATGCTGACGGCGCTGGTCGGCCTTGTGCCCAACTGCGCGGTCAGCGTACTGCTGGCCCAGCTCTATGTGCAGGGGGCCATCACCTTCGGCAGCCTGTTTGCGGGCCTGACCGCCGGTGCAGGCGTGGGCTTGGCCGTGCTGTGGCGGGTAAACCACAGCTGGAAGCAGAACCTTTTTATGACGGGCCTGCTCTGGGCGGTCGGTGCGGCGGCAGGCATGCTGCTGCAGATACTGCCGCTGTAAAAAAACTTGGCTTCCCCCGCAGGGGGAAGCTGCCGCCCGCAGGCGGCTGATGAGGGCAGAGCTTCTGTCATAACCTGTTTCCGGACGATTGCGGAAGGTCGGCCCTCATCCGCTTCACTTTGTTCAGCACCTTCCCCCGCAGGGGAAGGCTTTTACTTAGAAGGAGGAATCCCCATGCAATACAGTATTGAAAATGAGATCCTGCGCCTGACGGTGGATACCCACGGTGCCGAGCCTGTCAGTGTTCTTCACAAGCCGACCGGGGCCGAGCTGCTCTGGCAGGGTGATCCCGCAGTCTGGGGCCGCCATGCGCCGATCCTCTTTCCCTACACCGGCAAGCTGACCGGCGGCAAGATGATCGCCAAGGGGGTAGAGTACGCCGGCGGCCAGCACGGCTTTGCCCGCGATGTGGAGCATGCCATGACCCGCCACGCCGACAACCTGCTGGAATTTGAGCTGCATGCCAACGCCGAAACGCTGCCCAAGTGGCCCTATGCGTTTGTGCTGCGCTCGACCTTTACGCTGGAAGGGGAGACCGTCCACCACACGCTGACCGTTGAGAACCCCGTTGAGGAGGAGCTGCGCTTTGGTATTGGCTACCACCCGGCCTTTGCGCTTCCCTTCGATGACCGCCATGTCACCGAGGATTACGAGATCCGCTTTGACGGCATCGAGTCCCCGCTCTGCGTCAGTGCCCAGCCCACCGGCCTGCTGAACGGCCAGAGCTACTACCTGGCCCGCAACGTCGAGGCCATCCCCTTGACCGATGACCTGTTTGACAGCGACAGCCATGCCATGGTCAACCTGCGCAGCGGCCATGTCTCGGTCATTGAGAAGGACACCGGTCGCAGCGTCATCTGTGATGTGTCGGACTTCCCCTACACGCTGATCTGGTCTGCCGCCAAAAAGCCGCTGCACTTTATCTGCATTGAGCCGTGGCACAGCCTGCCCGGTGAGGAAAACGGCCCCATCGACTGGGAGCAGCGCCCCTGCGCCGCCTCCCTCAAGCGCGGAGAGAGCTGGTCCACCACTCTGTCCACGACCTTTGTGCGCTAAATGAAGGCGCTGAAAAAATACCGCTGGCCGCTGACCGGCGCCCTGCTCGGGGCGCTGGTCTTTCTGGCTGTGTACGGCGTCCGTATGCTGGACCCGACCAGCGTTGACTGGATTCTGAATAACCCCAGCCCCGACCCGGCCCAGCACTATCTGGGGTGGGAGCTGTTCCGCCGCAGCCCGGTGCATCTGCCGTACATTGGCGCGAACTATAATGCGGTCTATCCGTTCCGGACCAGTGTGCTGTTCACGGATTCACTGCCGCTGGCGGCGCTGTTCTTCAAGCTGCTGGGCGGGGTTCTGCCCGCGCGGTTCCAGTATTTCGGCTGGTGGGGTCTGGCCTGCTACATGCTGCAGGGCGGCTTGGCGCAGGCGGTCATAGCCCGCATTGCCGGTGTGCAGCCCACGGTTGACCGTAGCGGCAGCAGGGCGGCCATCGGTGTTATCGTGAGCCCCGGCCAGACCGCCAAGCTGTGGGGCAGCGTGGCTGGCGCGGGGCTGCTTGTGCTGTTCCCGGCGCTGACAATGCGCATGTTTGCCCACACAGCACTCGCCGCCAACTGGCTGGTGCTGCTGGCACTCTACCTTTGGCTGCGCAGTGACGAACTTATGCCCACGACCTGCCGTGCCTGCCTTGTCTGGGCGGGCATGGGGCTGCTCTGCGCGGGCATCCATCTGTACTACCTGCCGATGGTCGGTCTTGTGCTGGTGGGCTACGCTGTGCGCCGCGCCCTGCAAAAGCGCGGCCCGGCGGCAGTGCTGCTGCCCATTGCAGCGTTCTGTGCTGCGGCGCTGGCGGAGTTGGTGCTGCTGGGGGCGTTCGCTGTCAACTTTGCAGGCTACTCCAACGGCTACCTCAGCGGCGCGGATTACTTCGGCCTGTTTGTGCCGTGGCTGGCGCAAAGCTGGGAGCAGAATGTTTATGCAGGCATCGGAACATCGCTGGCCGTGGTGCTGGCGGTGTTCGGCATAGTCTGCAACGCCCGCAAGGCGGAGAAATTCTTTGCCGCCCACCGCGACTGGCTCATTGCCGGCGCTGTGGTGCTGGTGCTGGATTTGATTGCCGCGGGCGGAAACGCCATCACGGTGAACGGAAAAACGCTTTTCACCGTGCCCATCCCGCAGTTTCTGATGAACTTCTGGGCGATGTTCTCCTCCTGCGCGCGGCTGGCGTGGTTGGCTGGGATGCTGCTGGCTGCCGTTGGCTGCGGGTTGGTGCTGCGCTTTTGGGATAACGGTGTCGCGCCCGCCCTGATATTGGCTGTCTGCGCCGTGGCGCAGGGCTGGGGCCAGCGGTCGGAACTGTTCAACCGCTGGACGGACTACCACTACTACGGCTTCCGCTACGAGAATAAGACCCTGCTGACCGACCCCGTGTGGGAGCAGATCGCCGCCAGCGGTAAGTACAGCCATCTGGCCTTTGCCACATTTGACTTTGAGCATGACGAGTTCTGGGATCTGGTCGACTTTGCCGCCGACCACGGCTGGACCTCCAATAGCTTCTACATGGCGCATATGGACGGCAACCTTGCGGCGGTCACGCTGCCGGGCGAGCTGAACGAGCTTTCCGCTGACACGCTCTATGCCTTCATCGACGAGGACGAGCTGGCGCGGAACAGTTACGACCTGCACTATTACCGGCTGGATGGCATCCTGATCGGCAGCGTCGAGCCCATCGACGGCATCGAGGAGGAGCCTGCGCCCGAAGTGCCCGCCCACACGATGGATTTGACGAAGTCGGATGTTGACCCGCTCTTTCTGGCGGCGGACGGCATTGTTCTGGGCATGAACGGTGAGATGATGACCGAGGAGTGGACGCTGTTCCCCGGGCGCTACCGTGTGACGCTGACCGGCAGCGGCTTTGACCATAGCTACATCTACGCCCGGTATGGCCTTATCAATCAGGAAACCTATAAGCTCGACATTGACTTCACCGGCATCGACCCCAACGAAATGACCTTTGAGTTCACGGCCACCGAGATGCTCCACTACTGGCGCGTTGCTGTCCATACTCTGGACGATGCCAATGTCACTGTCAACAGTGTGACGGTAGAAAAAATCGTATAAAAAACTGCCTGCAAATGCGATTCCATTTGCAGGCAGTTTTTTATACGGTATTTACTTAAAACGCAACCTTTTTCGCAACATAGTCGCGCAGCTCGCTGATGGGCATACGGACCTGCTCCATGGTGTCGCGGTCACGGACGGTGACGCAGTTGTCGGCCACGATGCCCTTGGCCTCGTCGCCCACGGTGTCGAAGTCCACGGTGATGCAGTAGGGGGTGCCAATTTCGTCCTCGCGGCGGTAGCGCTTGCCGATGGAGCCGGTGTCGTCGTAGTCCACCATGAAGTACTTGCTCAGCTCATTGCGGATCTCCATTGCCTTGTCACCCAGCTTCTTGCTCAGGGGCAGGACAGCGCACTTATAGGGAGCCAGAGCCGGGTGCAGATGCAGGACGGTGCGGATGTCCTCCTTGCCCTTGCTGTCGGTCAGGTGCTCCTCATCATAAGCCTCGCACAGGAAGGCCAGAGCCACGCGGTCACAGCCCAGAGACGGCTCGATGACATAGGGGATGTAGTGCTCGTTGGTCTCGCTGTCGAAGTACTCGAGGCTCTTGCCGGAGGCTTCCTGATGACGGCTCAGGTCGTAGTTGGTGCGGTCTGCAATGCCCCACAGCTCGCCCCAGTCGGTGAACGGGAAGGCATACTCGATGTCGGTGGTAGCACGGCTGTAGAAGGCCAGCTCTGCAGGCTCGTGGTCACGCAGGCGCAGGTGCTCCTTCTTGATGCCGAGGCTCAGCAGCCAGTTCTCGCAGTAGTCCTTCCAGTAGGAGAACC